>Ga0209979_1000494_pt1 | contig 53842 bp, 35 predicted proteins | sample AnhtaG_FD_183114 | JGI IMG/M metagenome (GOLD analysis project Ga0209979, IMG submission 183114) | Deep subsurface microbial communities from Anholt, Denmark to uncover new lineages of life (NeLLi) - Anholt_01485 metaG (SPAdes) (version 2) | ecosystem: Environmental > Aquatic > Marine > Oceanic... | reverse complement strand
GACTTCCTTAGTGGTAGCGAAATACGACAAAGGCGTTACTAAAGGGTTAAGGGACTTTGGAAGAAGCGAGTTTATTGAAGAGCAAATATCTGAACAGCCACCTTTTGCGCCGGCAAGTGCGATAGAGCTGGTAACACTGCCGAGGCGCGATAAGGTGCAGCTTACTATTTATAATTCCGCTGATTTGACCTTAGTGCGGGAGCGGCGGAACCTGACACTGAAAAAGGGCTGGAACTGGCTTCAGTTTATGTGGGCCAATACTCTGATTGACCCGACTTCGCTCAGTCTGGAGCCATTAGAGCAGGCGGACAAGATAGATATTCAACAGTTGGTGTTCCCAGCGAGGCTGCGGGAGCTTGGCCGCTGGCTCATTCGCTCAGAGGTCAGCGGCCAGGTACCGTTCGAGATAACGTATTTTACGAGCGGATTAAGCTGGCGGGCGTTTTATATGGGAACACTCTCGCAGGACGAAAAAGCGATGCGCCTGCAGGGCTATGTCCGCGTTACAAATAAAAGCGGCGAGGATTACGAAAACGCACAGACCCGGCTAATTGTCGGCAAAGTGCATATCCTGGACCAAATTGCAGACCTGGCAAAACGTAAGTATCCTTACGGCAGACCAGAGGCACGTTTCTACGGTTATGGGGGTTATGGCGGTGGCGGAGCAATTTACTTTAACGCCGCCAATGGGAGGGTGCCAGTTTTGGGAAAGCTGCCAGAGATTGGGAGGTTGTTTAGGACACTTGAGCCCAAGGAAATCAAAAAGGAAGGCTTGAGCGAGTATTTCCTTTATACAATTGAGGGAACGGAAACCATACCGGACAAGTGGGGCAAACGGCTGCTTTCGTTTGAAGCTGAAGATATTAAGGTTAAGAGTCTGTATAAATACGATGAAGAGCGCTATGGGCAACAGACGATAAGGTTCGTTTCGTTTGTAAACGACGAAGAGCACAACCTGGGAGAGACGCCGATTCCCAATGGGACAGTGAAGATATACAGCCAGGCCGACAGCCAGGGCTATTTGTCATACGTCGGCGGGACGAGCGTCAAGTATATACCGGTCGATGAAGAGGTTGAGTTAAATCTTGGCCCAGCCCGATTGGTCAGTGTTGAGCCGATACTGATGGACTTCAAAACTGATAATTATGTCTTCGACAAGAAGAATAATATTGCCGGCTGGGATGAAATACGGAGCTGGAAGATAAAGATTACCAATACTCGTACACTTCCGATAGAAATTGAAATTACCCGCGGCTTCGGAACTGCCTATTGGACGCTGCAAACTGATGCACCTTACGAAAAACACGATGCCACACACGCTCGTTTCAAAGTAAATCTTGAGCCGCGAAGCAAACGGCCATTTGGATATACGGTAAGGACATACCACGGCGTGCGAGAAGAGCAAGTTAATCAATAATAGAAGCGTAATAATATGAAACGGTATTTTATATTTAGTGTGATTGTGCTGGGAATATTGGGTAGCTTGTTGTTGACGGCAAAGGCAAAAGGCAAAAAAGATATCCAAAATCCTGATGTCAAGGCTGCGGTTGCGGGTAATAGTAAGTTTGCGTTTGAGCTTTATGCAAAACTCAAGGACGACCCCAGAGTTAAAAAAGATGGCGGCAATTTGTTTTTCTCGCCATATAGTATTTCGACTGCACTGGCTATGACGTATGCGGGGGCTCGCGGCCGGACGGAAAAGCAGATGGCTGATGTTCTGCATTTTAGCCTGCCGCAGGAGCGACTGCATCCAGCGTTCGGTGCATTGGAAAAGCAGCTAAACACCGGGGGTAAAAAAGGCGGATACCAGCTCAGCGTTGCCAATGCTCTCTGGGGACAAAAAGGATATGCTTTTCTGAAAGATTTTCTCGACCTGACGAGGAAAAACTACGGGGCGGGCCTGAAGGAAGTTGACTTTGTTAGAGAGACGGAAAAAACGCGCAAGACTATCAACGCCTGGGTAGAAAAGAAGACTAAGGACAAAATCAAGGAACTTATCCAAAAAGGCGTTGTTGATAATGCAACCCTTGTCCTGACCAATGCCATATATTTCAAGGGTGATTGGGCGAGCAAATTCAAAGAGGAAAATACACATGACGCAGGTTTTGACTTGGGCGGTCCAAAAACCATGATACAAATAATACCGGTTCCCATGATGCAGCAAAAGGGCAAATTCAAGTATGCTGAAAGAGATAAGCTTCAAATCCTCGAGTTGCCTTATAAGGACAAAGAACTGAGTATGATAATCCTGCTACCGAAGAAAGGACCCTATTTGGCATTGGACGCATTGAAGGAACTGGAGAAATCTCTAACGCTGAAGAACCTGGAAAAATGGCTGGCAGAATTGCGGGAGCAGGAGGTGATGGTTTATCTGCCGAGGTTCAAAATCACCTGGGGGGTGTTTGAGTTGAAAGATATTCTCAAGGCCATGGGTATGACGGCTGCCTTTTCAGGAGCCGATTTTTCGGGGATGACCGGGCGCAGGAATCTGTTTATTTCAAACGTATTGCACAAGGCATTTGTGGAGGTAAACGAGGAAGGCACCGAAGCGGCAGCAGCTACGGCCGTGGTGATGAGGGAAGCGGCGATGGCTATACCTGTTTTTCGAGCAGACCATCCGTTTGTGTTTATGATTAAAGATAATCGTTCGGGGAGCATACTCTTTATGGGCCGAGTTATGAATCCCGCAAAGCAAGATAATTGAAAAAAGAATATGGATTCCTGCTTCCGCAGGAATGACAACCAGTGAAACCTGTGTAATTCATGGCTGATAAAAAATAGTAAAAAGTAAGAAAAGGTAAATTTTAAGGAGAATGAATTATGAACAGCAAAAGAATCAAACTAATGGTAATTGTGCTGCTGCTTGTATGCAGCGCAATGTCGCAGGCCAGAATCAAGCTGGTTGCGCTGCCTGAGCGGGCGGCGACGGTGATTCGCCTGGACAACCCACGGGCGACGCTAATCGAAGAAGAGCGCGTGCTAACCCTGCAGAAAGGGCTTAACAAGGTGGACTTTTCGTGGAAAGGCGTCAGCATCGATGCCGACTCGATTCGGCTGGCCGTGCTCGACCATCCGGACGACAAGGTGACACTTCTTAGTGTGAGCTATCCACCCAATGAGGCGGCCCTTGTGTGGGATATCAGCTGTGCTGATAATTATGCCGAGAGGGTGCGAATCAGCTATCTCTTGAGCAATATCGACCGGCTGATTACTTACAAGGCGCTGGCCGACAAGGCTGAGACAATGGTTGATTTGAAGAGCTTCCTGGTGCTGCGGAATTTCTCAGGTGAGGATTTCGACCGGGCACGGGTACTGCTGGATTACGGCGAGGCCTTCGAGCAGGGCATCGACCACGAGGAGACCAAGCAAATGCTGTTCCTAAAGGCGGCGAAGGTGCCGATTGTAAAGATATGGACGTTCGATGCCGCCAGGCTGCCGTGGGACCCTGAAAAACTGGAGAATAAAAACGTCGGTATCCCGGTTAGCTATCGAATTGTAAATGATGCCAAAAGCAAGCTCGGCAAATTTGCCCTCTGGGGTGGTAAGGCGCGACTTTTCCAGGATGATGGCCACGAAAGCACCATCTTTTTGGGTGAAGACGTAACGGGACTGGTGCCGGTCGGCGAGAAGATGGAACTCTATATCGGCGACAGCAGGGACATCGTCGTTACACAGCGAAAAATGAAGGATATCCGAATCAATTTGCGAAAGAACAGGGAAGGCAACGTCGTTCTTTACGACACCGATGAGGAAATCACGGCCAAGATTGAGAATTTCAAAGACAGCCCCGCTGTACTTACGATGATTCAACACATCCCCGGCCAGTGGGATATGGAAGAGTGCAATATGGAGTATAAACGTAAGGACGCCAGCACTCTTGAGTTCGAGATAACATTACCGGCTCGCACCAAGGCCGGGCCTGCTGTGAAAGAACTGAAGATGTACTACCATCGCCGCAATGTAAGGCCGTGAAGAAACAGAAGACAGATGACGGATGACAGAAGACAGAAGTAAGAATGAAGGAGTTGTAAAATGAAGCGTATAATATTTACGTTACTGATAATCGCTGCAATCACGAATGTTGCACAGGGCAAGGTCGATTTGGTTACGCTGCCGAAGCGGGAGACGGTGCAGCTTACGATTTATAACTCGGCGGATATGACGTTGGTGCGTGAAAGCAGAGACCTAACATTAAAGAATGGGAAAAACAAGCTACAATTTTCGTGGGCGAATACGCTTATCGACCCAACAAGTCTGGAGATGCTGCCTAAAGCCAATGCAGATAAAATCGATATCGCCGATTTGACCTATCCGCCGAGGGTAAGGAACCTTGGCCTGTGGAATATCAAAAGCGGCGTGAGCGGCAAGGTGCCGGTAGAGATTACGTATCTGACAAGCGGCCTTTCCTGGCGGGCGTTTTATATGGGGACGCTCACTGAAGATGAAAAGACGATGCGCCTGCAGGGCTACGTCAGAGTAACCAACAACAGCGGCGAAGACTATGAGAACGCCCAGACGCGACTTATTGTCGGCAAAGTCCATATACTCGACCGGATAGCAGACCTTGCCCGGCGGCAATATCCATACGGCAGGCCGGGAGAAGTGCCGCCGCGTGAAATGGTTCAAGCCCAAAGCCGAGCTTCACGCGATCTTTCGCGGGCCGTAGAGAAGTTTGCTGAGATGGCCGGTGAGCCGAAGGAAATTAAGAAGGAAGGGCTAAGCGAGTACTTTCTTTATACGATTGAGGGGACGGAAACGATACCAACCGGCTGGTCGAAACGGCTGCTAAGTTTTGACGTTGACGAGGTGCCGGTGGTTAATCTGTATAAATACGAGCAGGAGCGCTACGGCAATTCTGTTGTCCGCTTTCTCAGCTTCAAAAATGATGAAGAGCATAAGCTCGGCGATACGCCCATCCCCGGCGGGATGCTGAAGGTTTATAGGGGCGTCGGAGAGAAGGGGCATTTGTCTTATACGGGGCAGTCATCGTTCAAGTATATCCCTGTGGATGAGGATGTGGAGCTTAACCTTGGACCGGTCGCCAACGTTGTTGTCAAGCCGACACTTATGGATTACAGAACGGAGAATTACCGGTTCGACCGTCGCGACAACATTTCCGGCTGGGACGAGATTCGCAAATTCAAGATTGAAGTCAGGAACACTCGCGAGATTAGCGTCAAGGTCGAGATTCAGCGTAACTTCAATACACCATACTGGGACCTGGAGAAAAGCGGCGAGTTTGATAAGTTCGAGAAGGTTGACCTCGACACGGTCAAGTTCACGCTTATCTTGGAGCCGAGGTCAAAGAAGAAATTCGAATACATCCTGACAACCTATCACGGCGTAAGACAAGAAGAAACTTCGCGATAAAAATTAGTACAATGCAAAAGTCTATTGAATAAAAAGGGCTGTAAAATGAAACGTACATTAATATTACTGATAATCGCTGCAATCACTTCTGCTGCACAGGGCAAGGTCGATTTGGTTACGCTGCCGAAGCGGGATATGGTGCAGCTTACCATTTATAACTCGGCGGATATGACGTTAGTGCGTGAAAGCAGAGACCTAACATTAAAGAATGGGAAAAACAAGCTGCAGTTTTCGTGGGCGAATACGCTCATCGACCCAACCAGCTTAGAGATGCTGCCTAAAGCCAATGCCGATAAAATCGATATTGCCGATTTGACCTATCCGCCGAGAGTAAGGAACCTTGGCCTGTGGAATATCAAAAGCGGTGTGAGCGGCAAGGTGCCGGTTGAGATTACGTATCTGACCAGCGGCCTGTCCTGGCGGGCGTTTTATATGGGGACACTCACCGAAGACGAAAAGACGATGCGCCTGCAGGGCTACGTGCGGGTTACCAACAACAGCGGCGAAGATTATGAGAACGCACAGACGCGGCTGATAGTCGGCAAGGTCCACATCCTCGACCGGATAGCAGACCTTGCCCGGCGACAATATCCCTACGGCAGACCGGGTGAGAGAGTCGTGCCCGAACCGACGATAATAGCTTCCACCAGACTCTGGGCTGGCCAGGCGAAGGGAGAGGTGATGAGTGCAGGATGGTTAAAGCCGAAAGAAATCAAGAAGGAAGGGCTTAGTGAGTATTTTCTCTATACGATTGAGGGAACGGAGACGATTCCGACCGGCTGGTCGAAAAGGCTGCTCAGCTTTGATATTGACGAGGTGCCGGTTGTCAATCTGTATAAATACGAGCGAGAGCGCTATGGTCCGAGCGTGGTCCGGTTCCTTAGCTTCAAGAATGACAAAGAGCATGAGCTCGGCGAGACGCCCATACCCGGCGGGATGCTGAAGGTTTATAGGGGCGTTGACGACAAGGGACACTTATCTTATACGGGACAATCTTCTTTTAAGTATATCCCTGTGGATGAGGACGTAGAGCTTAACCTTGGCCCGGTCGCCAATGTCGTTGTCGAGCCGACACTTATGGATTACCGCACCGCTAACTACAGGTTCGACCGTCGCGGCAATATTTCCGGCTGGGACGAGATTCGCAAATTCAAAATTGAAGTAAGAAATACTCGCGAGATTGGCGTTAAGGTCGAGATTCAGCGCAACTTCAATACGCCATACTGGGACCTGAAAAAAAGCGGCGAGTTTGATAAGTTCGGGAAGGTTGACCTCGACACGGTCAAGTTCACGCTTATCTTGGAGCCGAGGTCAAAGAAAAAATTCGAATACATCCTGACGACCTATCACGGCGTAAGACAGGAAGAAACTTCGCGATAAGCATTATAAGCTCTGCCCGGCCATGTCGCCGGGCCTGGTCGCCGGACTCGCCTTGCTCCGTGCCATCGTCAGTACGAGGGACGAGGCAAGTGTGGTACAGTAGGGTCACTACCGATATGGTACGGATAGCAAACGAAATCCAAGACTACAGCTGGACATCCCATTGAACATTTCATTTTTCCTCACAATTTGAGTTGCAAAATGCAGCAAAATTTGTAATCATCATAATCAACATCATGTTGAACATGTTGATTTAGAATTGTGTCGCTGAGCTGTTGCTATTTCTATAAGATACTGCAGAAGCTAAATTACACAGTGATGTTGGTGTTTTTGCCAAAAAAAATATGCATGGAGGGTCATATATGTATGCGAAGGTCAAACGAATTATCGCGGCGCTAGCGTCTCTTTGCCTGTTCACTCTACCCGGGACCACCGAATTGTACGCCCAGGAAAGTGATTACATATCACTGAGTCCTCCTGTCATTCTTCCCGATGGAAGTGAGTTCAAAAGCTGGAGAGAGCAAACCGTTTACACAAGGACCTACTACGTTGACCAGAGTCATCCACGGGCTTGCGATGATAATGATGGCAGCGAAGACAAGCCTTTTCTGACAATTAACAATGCTGCCCAAACTGTCCGAGCCGGCGAGAAAGTCATTGTTAAATCCGGCGTTTATCGCGAACTTGTTCAGCCGCGATTTGGCGGGGATGGGCCGAATAAGATGATTAGTTTCGAGACCGCCCCGGGGGCAAAAGTAGTCGTTAAAGGTTCGTGGGTGTTTAAGCCGAAATGGACAACATCCAAAAGGGACGGTGTTTCGTTTTCAGCCAAGTTATGGATGGCGTCGTTGGCGGATGATTATTTTGATTCGTATAATCCGTTCTTAACGGAAAACGCCAGCAAAGAAGATATTGACCTTATGCCCTGGGCAACGCAGTGGGCGGGCAAACTGCCGTATACGTTAGGCCGGGGTTTGGTGTTCCAGGACGGCAAACGGCTGGTTCAGCAGGCGACGTACAAAGACCTGGTTAAGCTGACCGGCTCCTATTGGGTGGAGAAAGAAAATAAGAGGCTGCATATTCATCCTTACGGAGGAATCAATCCAAACAAAGTGACGTTCGAGATAACCACACAGCAGCATATCTTCAGGCCTGCTGTTACCGGCCCTGGATATATCCGGGTCAAAGGCTTTATATTCGAACATGCCGGCAACGGCTTTCCACGGACAGGCGTGGGGGCATTATTTACAATGGGTGGACATCATTGGGTCATCGAGGATAATATTGTCAGGCAGGTCAATTCGGTGGGTATCGAAATCGGCGCGAGGACCGATGAGAGCGGGGCCGGGCGCCGTGCGGACGCACAACGTGCCGGAAGAAACCCGGGGTATATGATTGTCCGCAACAACGAGCTGTACGAGTGCGGCACGGGCGGCATCCAGGGGCTGACGGTGAAAAATGCCCTTGTTGAAAACAACCGTATTCATCATTGCGGCTGGCAGGATGTACAGCGGTACTGGGAGACCGGAGCGATCAAGCTGTTATTGAACAACGGCACGCTTGTTCGTCGAAATATCATTACCGATATTGAGGCGGCACCCGGAATCTGGATGGACTATAACAATAAAAACACGAGGGTCACGCAAAATGTATTAGCCAATATCGAATCTTGCAATGGGGCGATTTTTATCGAAGCCTCACAGGTGCCGAATCTGGTTGACCGCAACTTTATCTGGAACGTGGAGGGCAGCGGTATCTATCAGCACGACTGCGATGAGCTGACGGTGGCGCATAACTTTGTGGCTCACTGCACCAAAGAAGCGGTCGAGATGCGTATTTGCAAGGGCCGAATAGTCAACGGAAGGCTGTCTACCTGTAAGCGAAACCGCGTGCTGAATAATATCTTCGTCGATGCGCGGAAGGGTGTTTCGTTTATTGACGACGATAATCTGTCCGACCGGAATATATTCGTTGATTGTAGCGGCCCATTTGATTTCAATGCCTGGCAAAAGAAGGGCTTTGGGGCAAACAGTGTAACGGCCAAAATCAAATCTTCTTTTGACCCACAAACGTTGTCCAGGGGGACTCCTTCGGAGAACTTTACCTGGTCAACTGAAGAAAAGCTTCCGCTGTTTGCAAAACTCAAAACATGTTCACACAATTTTTTCGACATACCCTGGAAAGGCAACAAAGTTCCCGCCGGGCCGTTTGCCTATCCAGGTTCGAGTCCGAGTAAAGTTAAGCTCGTCGGATGGTGAACAGCTATGAGTTGGGAATTAGGCCGGCGACCTATGTTTATGAAAAAATCTTGTGCCATCTACAGAAAGGAATAGATATGATGAGACAAACGGTAAAATGGCCATTGTTACTGTCTTTCACAACTTTGTTCTTCAGCCTTGGTAACATAATCCTGCCGCAAAGCATCGCTCTGGCGGCAGTGGAAAAGATTGACCAAAATCGTATCAACGAAATCACCGCCCCGCTTGCTGGAAAGCCAGCAGGATTCGGCTCGCCAATCACCGAACGGAACGCCTGGAAAAAGCTGGCCCAGAATGATTCATTCAAGAAAGTGAACTCCGAGGCGGAAAAGCTTTTGCGAAAACCTATTCCCGACCAGCCCGATGATTTGTTTCTGGACTTCTCCCGCACCGGCAACCGTACCCGCTGGCAGAGAGTCGCCGGCCTTCGCCGCGGAAGGGTCCGTACACTTGTCCTGGCCGAATGTCTGGAGAACAAGGGGCGTTTTATACCTGCGTTTGAAGAGCTCGTCCGGGTGCTCTGCTCTGAACGCACCTGGGTCATGCCGGCCCACGACAGGGAACTTACCAACTTCAATGGGACAAGCATCGACATCGACCTTGGCTCCTCCGCGCTCGCCTGGTCCCTGGCTACCGCCGATTACCTGCTGGCCGACAAACTGAGTCCCGAAATTCGTCGGCTCATTCGTGATAACCTGGAGCAGCGCATCTTAAAACCATACCGAGATATGGTGCTGGGCAAACGCAAGAAAAACTGGTGGATGACCGGGACCAACAACTGGAACGCTGTCTGCCTTGCCAATGTGACCGGTTCGGCACTGGCCGTGGTCGATTCACCTACCTCCCGTGCCTTTTTTGTTGCTGCTGCAGAAAACTACTCCAAAAACTTCCTCAAAGGATTCACCGACGACGGCTACTGCTCCGAAGGTCTTGGCTATTGGAACTACGGCTTCGGCTATTATGTTATGCTCAGCGAAATGATTTATCAAGCCACCAACGGCAAAGTGGACCTGCTCCAAAGCCCCAAGGCAAAACAGGCGGCCACTTTCGGCGCGAATATCGAAATTCTCAATGGCGTATATCCCGCCTTCGCCGATTGCTCCGTCAAGGCCCGGCCCAGCTCGCAGCTGATGTATTTTGTGAGCCGTCGCTTCGGTTTGGGTTTGCGCTCCTGGGAACAAGAGGATCCTGTCTCTCCCAGTGGCTCACTGTATCAGAGTATGATGTATTCTTTTCCCAGTTCCGCTTCACGTACGCCGCCGGCTCAAACTGCTTCCCGAGGTCCCGGCATCCGGTCCTGGTTTGACCAGGCTGGCGTCCTAATCGCCCGGCCGGGTCCAAGTTCGTCCTCACGCCTGGCTGTCGCCCTCAAGGGCGGCCATAACCAGGAACATCATAACCACAATGACGTCGGCTCCTTCGTCGTGGTTTTGGGTGATAAGCCCTTGCTGCTTGACCCCGGCGGGGAAGTATATACCGCTCGCACATTTAGTGGTCGCCGTTATGAAAGCAACGTTCTCAATTCCTTCGGTCACCCTGTGCCCATTATCGCCGGTAAATTACAGCGAACCGGCAGACAGGCCAGTGGCCGTGTGGTTCGCAAAACCTTTACCGATAGTGCCGACACGCTGGTACTGGATATTTCTTCCGCCTATGATGTGCCGGAGCTTAAGAAGCTCACACGTGAATTTGTCTACTCTCGCCGCGGCAGCGGTTCTTTAAGCGTGACCGACGAGGTTACTTTCTCCCGGCCTAATGATTTTGGCATGGCCCTTATCACCTTCAGCCGCTGGAAACAATCCTCTCCTTCCTCGCTGATTATCTACGATTCGGGAGAAGCTCTACGCGTGGACATAAAAGTCACCCCCCTGCTTTCAGGCGAAAGCAAGAAGGGGGGCTTCGAAATCCGGCCCGAAACCATCCAGGAAAATCTCAGCGGCAACAAAAAACCGACACGATTGGGAATCAATCTCAAAGGCCCCGTGACCCGCGCTCTTATTTCCCTTACAATTACCCCAACGGATGTTTAGTACTATGTAGTAGAATATGGCAGTAGTTTGCGATTTGAATCGGGAAAGGAGATTAACCGATGAAGCAGAAGACCTTAGGTGGTACCATTACGCGACGCGATTTCCTAGCCCTCGCAGCTATGGGGTCCGCAGCGGCACTTTGGCCTCGCCGCGCGTACGGCAAGGCAAAAGGAAAGAAGCTTAACCTTATCCTCATCATGGCAGACGATTGTTCGGCAGGCGAGATTGGATGCTACGGAAACCAAAGGCACAGGACGCCAAACCTCGATGCCCTCGCCCGAAGCGGTGCCATGTTCAAGACGTGCTGGTGTACGCCAATCTGCAGTCCTACGCGTGCGGAGATTATGACGGGCCGATACGGTTTCCGTACAAGATGGTACCACAATAACATGAAAGTGCGAGAGCCGCTCACCAGGAGCAACAAGATATTCGCACAAATCCTGAAACAAGCCGGATACACGACAGCAATTGCCGGCAAGTGGCAGCTACCCGGCACACAGAAAGAATACGGGTTTGACGAATCATGCATCTGGGCCTACGAAAACTATCTTCCAAAGGGTGTTGTCCACAAAGGAGCATACGAGCAGCCCGGCAAACCTTCCAGGTACTGGCATCCCTGTATACTCAAGAATGGGCGGTATTTGCCGACCAACCCTGATGATTACGGGCCGGACATCTATACAGACTTTTTGATTGATTTCATGAGGCGCCACAAGGACGGGCCTTTTCTGCTGTACTATCCGATGTGTCTGACACACGGCCCCCATTATCCAACGCCCGCCTCTCTCACATCGAAAAAAGACAAAATGCGCAACAGCAAAGACAATTTCAAAGCCAACGTTGAATATATGGACAAAGTCGTTGGGCGCATCGTCAAAGCGCTGGACGAGCTCGGCCTTCGGAAAGAAACCGTCCTGTTTTTTACCACGGACAACGGAACCGCCGGGATAGCAAAAAACCGCGCCAAGGAAATTGGCTGTCGAGTACCAATGCTCGTTAACTGTCCGGCAGTCGTAAAGGCCACCGGACCGTGTGATGAGCTGGTTGATTTCTCGGATGTACTTCCGACGCTGGTGGACCTGGCGGAAGCGGAGCTGCCCAAAGGGTATGTCATTGACGGGCGTAGTTTCGCACCACTTCTGCTCGGCAAACCCTATAAGCGGCGAGAATGGATTTTCAGCTATCTCGCCGACAAACGTATGCTGCGCGATAAGCGTTGGCTCCTTGAGGGCGACGGCAGATTTTATGATTGCGGTAACAGCCGTGACGGGACGGGATACAGGGACGTTACTGATTCGAATGACCCCGAAGTGGTTTCCGCGACGGCACGGTTCGCAAAAATCCTGGCTGACAAGCCGGCGCCTGCACCAGATGACCCACTGATGCGAAAGTATCGAGCCAGCATGCCGGGAAAAAAACAACGTAAAAAACGCAAGTCCGTGAGGACTCCATAGGAGAACAAATGAACACTGGACGCTCACCTGTATGAAGAAACTATGATTTCTTTTGAAAAGGAGGACCGAAATATGAAATCCCAAAAAACCTGTTTGTCCAAGAGCTCCGGTCTTGTCATGCTGGCAGTTTGCGTCGTGATTGCGGGCTCACAGACGGTTCCGTCTTCGGCGGAATCGAGAACCCCTCGTCCCGAACATCCAAAACCCCAATTCAAGCGAGATACCTGGTTCAATCTTAATGGTCAATGGGACTTTGCGATGGACCCCGATGTTGCCGGCATCAAAGACAATTGGCAGAATAAGCCTTCCAAATTCAACAGCAAAATAACCGTGCCCTTCTGCGTTGAGAGTAAGTTATCCGGCATAGGACATACGGATTTCATAAAAGCAGTTTGGTATCACCGGACCTTCACGCTGCCGAAGACCTGGAAAGGCAAACGTATCTTTCTACATTTCGGAGGAGTGGATTACGAATGCCGGGCCTGGGTCAACGGGAAACCTGTTGGCCGCCATTATGGCGGCAGTGTCTCATTTGCTTTCGAGATAACCGATGCTGTTAAAAAGGGCCCGCCGCCCCGACTCGCGTCGGGAGACGCGGGGGCAGGCGAAAACGAGCTGGTCGTTTATGCCTTTGATGATGTACGGTCTGACGTTCAGCCTTCAGGTAAGCAAAGCACTCGGCGCGAGTCGTACGGCGTACATTACACCCGCGTAACTGGAATCTGGCAAACCGCCTGGCTGGAAGCAAGACCTCAACAATTCCTGGAATCAGTTCGCATAGTCCCAGACTTAGACGGAAAACGTTTTATCATCACGCCGACAGTTAAGGGATATAAGCAGGGTCTTCAGTTCCGTGCAACCCTGCTGACGTCGAATGGCAATCCGCAGGATGCCTTACGGCAGAAGCTCGCTTCCAAAAGCGTCCCAGCTAAAAGCGGCAGTACGGCTATTCTTGAGATTAGGAAGCCGCGAGCCTGGAGCCCAAGTGAACCTTATCTCTACGACCTCAAGCTGGAACTGCTCGATGGTGGCAAGGTCGTTGATTCGGTGATGAGCTATGCGGGCCTGCGGAAGTTTCACATTGAAGGTAATCGGTTCTATCTAAACAACAAGCCGATTTTTCTGCGGTTTGTTCTTGACCAGGGCTTCTATCCAGACGGCATCTGGACAGCTCCAAGCGATGCGGCATTAAAGGCAGATATTGAGATGTCGATGGCCGCCGGGTTTAACGGCGCTCGCCTGCACCAGAAGGTCTTTGAGGAGCGCTTCCACTATTGGGCTGACAAGCTGGGATATCTGACGTGGGGAGAATTCGCCGACTGGGGCAAAGTCCACTCGTTTGGCAATCCGCAGGGAGTTCTCAATCTGGAACGCGAATGGCGAGACGTCATCCTGCGTGACCGCAACCATCCCTCGATTGTGGCGTGGACACCATTGAATGAAACATCCGGGGCTGCAAGAAATAATTATGAGGCGTATAGCCGCTCGGTTAAATCCATCGTGGCCATAACACGGGCGCTCGACCCCACACGTCCAATCAATGATGCCAGCGGTTATGTGCACGTGGAGACCGACATCTTCACCGTACATGATTACGACCAGAACCCCGACACCTTTCGGGAGCGTTACACAGGTGTAGATCCTGATTCCCCCCAGACCGCCTTTGTGCGGTCTTCAGAAACATCGGTTCCATACGAAGGGCAACCTTATGTGGTGGATGAATACGGCGGTACCTTCTGGACAAAAGATTATCTCAACCATCCGGAAAAAGCCGGTAAACGGCGAAACAATTGGGGATACGGCAAGTCCAGAGAGCAGGTCGAGGAACGGATTAAAGCTCTGACGGACATCCTGCTCGCCCATCCGCATATTGCCGGGTTTACCTATACCCAATTGACCGATGTTGAGCAGGAAGTGAACGGTGTCTATACGTACGACCGCAAACCCAAGTTTGATATCAAGCGTCTCAAAGGAATTTTTGGTGCGCCGGCAGCAATTGAAAAGTCAAAATAATAAATTTCGATTTCAACACAGGCAGCTCTAAAATGGATAGAAAAATAGCTCGCAGACAATTTCTTAAGTATTCAGCCCTCGGGGCGACCGGTTTTTTCTTTTCCGCCCTGCCGGGTTGTTCCTCATCTTTACTACAAAACAAACACCAAAAGAAACCTCATATTGTTATGTATATATCTGATGACCATGGGATAGATTTCCTGGGATGCTACGGAAACAAGGATGTCCGGACTCCTAACATCGATGCTCTGGCGAGGGAGGGAATGCTGTTTGCCAACATGTTTGCCGCTTCACCAACATGTGCGCCCTCCCGTTCTGTGTTGTGGACCGGACTTTATCCAGCTCATAATGGCTGCATGCGAAATCATAGTTCCTGCCGGGATGATATTACAGCACTGCCGAGTTATCTGAGTGGTTTGGGTTACCGTGTCGTTCTGGCACACAAATATCATGCCAAGCCAAGAGAAGTCTTCTGCTTCGAATACATTGAAGCTAAACTGCCTCGTAAGCCCAAACACCATAGGAAATATCGCAGAGAAGGTCTGAATACCAAAGACATTGACAAGTTTCTTGCACCTATGGCAGAGCCAGAACATACCAAACGTGAGCCCAATACGCCTTTGTGCCTGATTCTTGGCGACAGCAGTCCTCATGTGACGTGGGAGCCCAACAAGATTTATGCTCCGGAAAACCTGCAATTGCCGCCATATATAGTTGATACGAAACTGACCCGAAAAGCCATGGCAAACTATTACCAGGATATTACGACTATGGACAAACGGATTGGGGAAGTTCGGTCAATGTTGAAAAAATATGGTTTTGAAGATAATACACTCTTCATTTATACATCGGACCAGGGTTCCGAGTGGCCGCATTCAAAATGGACCCTCTACGATGCCGGTATTCGTGTGCCCTTTATTGCGGTCTGGCCAGGAGTAATCAAGCGCGGTTCGGTTTGTGATGCTATGATTTCGTTTGTTGATATGACACCGACCTTCATCGACATCGCCGGCGGCAAGCAGCCACAAGGTTTGTCCGTAAGGACTCCCAAGGAGGACGGTAAAAGTTTCTTAGATGTATTACTTTGTAAAACCAAAACCTTCCGAGAATATATTTACGCCAGCCACACAGGTGACGGCAATATGAACGTTTTTCCTCAGCGCTGCGTTCGGGATACCCGCTATAAGTACATTCTGAATCTTCATCCCGAAAGAGTCTGGACCACACACTTTACGAAGGTGCCCGGCATTGGCGAAAGCCATAAACAAGTCTGGGACACCTGGGTCGAAAAAGCCAAAAGTGACCGCGAGGCGGCCAAGATAGTGGACATCAATGAGAATCATCCGCTGGAGGAACTGTATGATACCCAAACCGATCCTTATGAGTTGAATAACGTAGCAGGTCGATCTGAAGCCAGGCCGATACTCCTGAAAATGCGAGAAAAGCTCAGAAAGTGGTTGGCCACCCAGGGAGAATCGATGCCAGAGAGCTTGTCATAAAAAAAGCGAGATTTCGGAAAGCCCAAATTCCCGACAAGGCGAATTTGTCACTGGTGAATGGTAACTGGTGATTAGTGCCTGCCCATCATTAACCAATAATCATTATATTTATCACTAATCAATTGGGACGCCCGCTGCGTAAATAGGCAGTTATTCAAACTGGAACAACAGCTTTGTACTTAAGGACGCCCTCTCTTCATATCTTCATAATTGGCGGGTAGACTATCTGGTTGTGAGTCAAGGTTTCTTCTAACTGCTCATTCCCGCCTAAATTAGCTAAAACCGCCTTAGCCTTGTGGGGTTCGTTTGTTTGCATTTCCCCCGTGCTGTTCGGGTGCCGCCCGTTGCATGATGGTAACGGACATACAATTCTCCCAAAAAATTTTTGGCAGTTATTTTTTTCTCTGGCTTGTTTTATACCCAAAAATATGCTTAAATGACTTGCAGTCGGTCTGCATATCGGGTATAATTCCGGCACAAGATTCTCGAAGCATAGTTATGCAGATAGAGGCTTTTTGGCCTCGATTCATCTGTCTTTGCGTTTTGAGACTATAATTTCATCAGAAGGAGGCGATTTATGAAGCGAGTAAAAGAAAAACACTTGAGCCGGCGCCAGTTCATCCGAGGCGCCGCAGCGGCGATGGGTGGGCTCGTGGCCTGTCCGACGGTCATCACGTCGACGGCCCTGGGCACCGGAGGGCGAGTACCAGCCAGCGAACGCATTGTGCTGGGAGGGATCGGCATCGGCGGCCGCGGCTCGCACGACTTGCGCTGGATGATGCCGGAGAAGGACGTGCAATTTGTCGCAGTTTGCGACCCCCAGAAGAAACGTGCCGAGGCCGTCAAGCGAATGGTGGACACCCGGTACGGCAACAAGGATTGCGTCACGTACCACGACACGCGGGAGTTCCTGGCCGAGCGCACGGACATTGACGCGCTGTTGGTCACCACCGGCGACCGCTGGCATGCGCTGGCTTCCATAATGGCGATGCGGGCAGGAAAGGACGTTTATTCCGAGAAGCCGTCGTCTATGACGATTGCGGAAGGCCAGGCGGTTGTGGAAACGGCGAGACGCTACCGGCGAATTTATCAGACCGGTACGCAGCGGCTCAGCGAGGGGAATTTCACATTCTGCAACGAGATGGTCCGCACGGGCCGGCTGGGCAAGGTGCATACGGTCCGCGCGCATATTGCCCCGTGGGATGCCGCCGAAATGAGGCACGATTGGCTGCCCGCGGAACCCGAACCGCCCAGGGAAGAGGTGGACTGGGACCAGTGGCTGGGCCCGTGCCCCTGGCGGCCTTACAACTCGGCCTACGTTCGCGGCGGCTGGCGGGGCCACTACGATTTCCACACCAGCTGCATCGGCGAATGGGGCGCACACACGTTCGCCCAGTGCCAGGTAGGAATCGGCGCGGCGGACACCTCGGCCATCGAGTATCAGTATGTCAAGAACGAAAGCGGCGACGGAATGGTCACGCGATTCGCCAACGGCATACAGATGATTTTGCAGCGCGGCGGCTGGCGCGGCTCGTGCGGCGTCAAGTATGAAGGCACCGAGGGCTGGGTCGCGGCGGCGGACGGTTATTCGAAGCCGGATGTTTCCTCGCCCGCGATGATGGATGACTTCAAGAAGCTGGTCAGTAACTACCAGGCCCGCACGCAGCGCCCGATGAGCCACGTGCGCGATTTTCTCAACTGTGTGAAGTCGCGCCGCCAGACCGTGGCCAATCCGGTAGTGATGCACCGTGCCATGACTACGGTGCATGCGGCCAACATCTGCATGTGGCTCAAACGCAACATGCGTTTCGACCCCGTCAAAGAGGAATTTATCAACGATGCAGAAGCCAATCGGCTGCGTTCGCGTGCGATGCGTGAGCCGTGGATTATATAACGACAAACCTTAACCGGAGGTAAATGAACGATGTTAAAATCAAAAATATATTTCATTCTGCTTACCATATTGGTCTTCACCGGTGCGACACAGTCATTAGCACAAACCGTCCCGCCCGCCGGCAGCGAGGGTAAGCTGATTGCCGTGCTTAAATCCGATGCATCGCACAAAGAAAAGGCCGATGCCTGCCGTCAACTGGCCATTATCGGCACAAAAAACGCCGTCGCTCCGTTGGCTGCGCTGCTCGGTGACGAGAAACTTTCACACATGGCCCGCTACGGACTGGAGCCCATCCCGGACCCGGCCGTGGACATCGCCTTTCGCGATGCGCTCGGCAAACTCAAAGGCCGGCCGCTGGTCGGTGTAATCGGCAGCATTGGCGTGCGGGGCGATGCTAAGGCGGTCAAGGCGCTGACGAAAATGCTGCAAAATTCCGATGCGGATGTCGCTCAGGCGGCAGCGAGGGCATTGGGCAAGATCGGCAACTCGGCTGCGGCCAAGGCGCTGCAAGGCGCGTTGGCGAAAGCACCTGAGGGAAATAAACTCGCATTCTACGAAGGCTTGTTCCGCTGCGCCGAGGCACTTGCCGCTAAAGGGCAGCGCGACGCGGCCATTTTTTATTACGAGCTCTTGCGCAGGTTGCCGGCGCCGCACCAGGTTCGTGGCGGTGCTCTGCGCGGCGCGATACTGACCCGCGGCAAGGCCGGCTTACTGTTACTACGGGAGCATTTGCGCAGCGATGACTACATTTTGTTCTCAGCAGCCGTTCAAGCCGCTCTGGAATTGCCAGGCCCCGAAGTGACCAAGGCATTGACCGCTGAACTGAACCGATTGCCCGCCGACAATCAAATTCTGGTTATCCAGACACTCGGCAAGCGCGGCGATGCGGGGGCAGTTCCGGCGATATCTGCTCTGGCCAGGAGCGGCGCAAAATCCGTTCGCATCGCAGCCATCGGGGCGTTTCCTCAGATTGGCGATGCGTTGGCAGTTCCCGTGTTGGTGGAACTGCTGGGCGATTCCGACCGTGAGATTTCGAAAGCGGCGCAAGAGGGCCTCGCTGCCCTGCCGGGCCGGAAAGTCGATGCCGCCGTGATGGCGATGCTCAATAGCAGTGATACAGACCGCCAACTGAAGGCCCTCGAAATGATTGAGCGTCGCAGGATGACCAAGGTCTCGTCGGCCCTGCTCAAGGCGACCCGCGATGACGATGAATCAGTCCGCACCGCGAGCATCAGAATATTAGGCGACTTGGCCGGAGAAGTGCGGTTCCCGGTGCTGGTCGAACTGCTGGTCAACGCCGGCAGTTCGTCGGAAATCCGGGCGGCAGAGCGTGCGTTGTCGGCAGCCTGCACGCGAGAGGCCAAACCATCGGCCGGCAAAGTCACCATTCGCAGGGCCGTTTACGGCGCCATCGGCGAAGGGGGCTCGGCCGACGTCACAAGAAAGGTCGCCAAGATTGTGGCGGCCGGTTCGCTTTCCGTCACGGCGTCCAATGCAAACTTCGGCGACCCGGCCTCCGGGATTCCCAAGCAACTGCTGGTGGAATACACGGTGGCAGGGGTTGCGCATACCAGGACGGTCAAGGAAAGCGAGACCTTGACGCTTGCAGCCGGTACAACGCCCGAGGCCTTCATTGACCAGCTCTGCTCGGCGCTGGCCAAGGCGCCGACCCCGCAGAAGCTCGCTTTGCTGCGTGTCCTCCGCGCAGCCCAAGGCCCAAGGGCCCTCGCCGCGGTTCGCGCCGCCACTAAAGACGCCAATGCCGAGATCAGCAGCGAGGCTATTTCCGTTCTGTGCGGCTGGCCGACGGCCGATGCACTGCCGGACGTGCTTGAACTGACACGGACGGCCACGGACCGCAGGGTCCGTATCCTGGCGCTGCGCGGGACCATTCGCTTGATCCCGTTGCAGGATGTTACCGTCCAAAAGAAGCTGGCGGCATTCAAAGATATCCTGCCCCTGGTTCAGCGCAACGAAGAGAAGAAGCTTCTGCTCGGTGTGCTGGCTACAGTGCCGGCGGCCGAGGCGCTCTCGATGGCAATGGCGCACCTGGACAACCCGGCGACCAAAAACGAGGCGAGCTTTGCAGCCGTGGCAATCAGTGAGAAGATAGTCCAGCAAAAGCCCGGCGAAGTTGCCGACGCCCTGCAGAAGGTGATACGAGCGACGAACAACAAAGACGTGCTTCGCCGCGCCAGGGCGACATTGAACAAGGCAAAGAAGGCGGCAGGAAGATAGAGGAATCGATGCGCCGGCGAGAACCGAGGGCGTCCTGTCAAAAAATTCATACGGGCCATTTGAACATACCTCATCATAGCATAAATCCTTGCAATCGCAGGGATTTATGCTAATCTTTCAGCATACAACAATATCTACCGAAGAAAACTCAGAACAGGAGACATAGAAAGTGGAACCTCTGATTATCGTTGGCGTCGTTGCCATCATTGTCGTCGTAGTAGTCATAGGCTATATCGCCGCTCGGAAACGCCGGGAGGCGATGGCTGCTGTGGCGGGCAGGCTTGGTTTACGCTTCCAGCCGCGCAAGAATCGCGGCCTGGCGCGGCAATATCGGTTTCTGGACAAGCTGCGACAGGGGTCAAATCGTTATGCGTTCAACATCCTATCCGGCAGTTACGAAGGGCACGACGTGATGCTGTTCGACTATCATTACCAAACCGGGTCCGGCAAAGATACGCACCACCACTATTTCTCTTTCTTTATCCTGCAGTTGCCGATGTCCTTCCCGGAACTGGTGATTGACAAAGAGGGATTCTTCTCGAAGATTGCCCAGGCATTCGGGTACGATGACATCGATTTCGAGTCGCACGAATTCTCCCGCAAGTTCTGTGTCCGCTCTGCGGACAAGAAGTTCGCATACGATGTTTGCAATGGGCGTATGATTGAGTACCTCTTATCGAATAACGACCTGAGCATCGAGATTGAGGACGACTCATTGGCCATCTCATTCAGTCGGCGGTTAGCGCCGGAGCACGTAGAGCCGAATCTGAATCGACTCTTCACTGTCAGGTCGTTGATGCCGGAATATCTGTTTTCCAGGAGGTGATTATGTTGGGACCGCTGATATTCGTCGGGATTATCATTTTGCTGCCGGTCGTTTACGTTGTCCTGACTTACAATACGTTAGTGGCTTTGCGAAACCACATTCGCGACGCCTGGAGCAATATCGACACGGAGCTGAAGCGGCGGTACGACCTGATTCCCAATTTGGTTGCCACGGTCAAAGGGTACGCCGCCCATGAAAAGGAGATTTTCGAGCGTGTCACTGAGCTGCGTGCGCGGTGCCTGGCCAGCCACGGAGCACGCCAGGAACAGGCCGCGAACGAGAACCAATTGGTCGACGCATTGAAACAGCTTCTGGCAGTCGTGGAAAACTACCCTCGGCTAAAAGCAGACCAACATTTCCTGGAGCTCCAGCGGGAGCTGGTTAATACGGAGGACCGCATACAGGCAGCGCGCCGTTTCTTCAACGGGAATGTGCGCGACCATCGCAACAAGTGCGAAACCTTTCCGAGCAGCGTCATCGCCGGCATATTCGGCTTTGAGTCGCAGGACTACTTCCGCGTACGCCCATCCGTCCGCGAGGTGCCGGATATGGACTTTGGATAATCCAGATGCAGTCTGGGTCAACGCTTGGATCGCTAAATATTTCCGCTACCGTCTGCTGCGGACATTACTTCCGCTGGTGTCAAGCCCCTGGTAAGCCAAGTAAAAGGGGACACAATTGAGTCACAACACCATTTCATTCCGAGATTTCCTATGGAGCTACGTGGCCGGAGCCGCGGGCGCGGCTGGAGTTTGGCACCGACATCATCAGGACATCAGGACATCAGGTTACCAGGTTATCAGATGCCCTGATTGTCTGATTCTCTGATTCCCTAATAACCTTACTTAGTCCCTCTCACGATCTTATCTTACAAGCAATGTCACGGCTAAACGCTGGAACCGAAACGCGTATGGGGCCTTCCATAAACGAAATATGTTCCTTTTTGATGATCCTGCCTTCGTAGGTATGCCACCACTCGACACGATAGTCCCCGGGCTGGATACCCTGGATTTCGATTGTGGTTTCTTTGATTTGCATCGGCTGCTTCTTTTCAGAAACCAAGTTCCACCACGCTGCCTGCGGGTTGAAGAGCCATACGTATGCGCGGTCGTTGCCCTGGTATCCCAGCAGGCGAAGCTGCTCGTTGTCCGTAAGGACTCCCAAGGAGGACGCGGTGGCCCTCCGCAAGGAGTCCATAGGACTGATCTGCCGCAGTCCTTCGAAAGAGACGTCGGCCAGGAATGCCGCCAGCGGCCGATAGTGGCCATAGGCATCCTGTTTGTCGAGCTGGTCCCACCACCAGAACATCGCCGTCCCCGAAGCGCCCGCGAACGCCGACGCCCAAAGCGAATTGTGGAAATGTACTGCTTCGGTATCCTGTTTCATATTTTCACTGAGTCCCCATTTCGGGGTTGCCAGGCCGAATTCACCAATAAGCACCGGCTTAGTCGGGGCGTGTTCCCTCAAGAACCGCGTTTTGTCAATCACTACTGCCACTTCGTCCTTGTAGTTCTCCTTTGTCTCCGGGCGCATATAGTGGTGCAACTGGCCGATATCCAGGCGGGGATGACGGCAGTCTTTCGCCGACGGGTGCCACGTGCTGGTCGTGCGTAAATGATGGTAGATGTCGATCTGCTCGAGATACTCACCCACCTCTGTATAGAAGCGGTCGGTAGGCAGGCCCGGATTAATCTCGTTGAAGTACTCCCAGGCGGCCACGTTGGTGGAATAACCCCATCGCGCCACAACATAGCGCATCAACTTCCTGGCATCCTGAATTGCCTGTTGATACTCGGGACTCTTGTCATCGGAGAGAGACTTCATATAGAGGTCCCTGGTGAGCACGCACAACATTAGATAGATGCCATTTCGCTCTGCTGCTTCCACGAGCTGGTCGAGCATAAAGCAGTCTACCTGATTGTAGAAACCCCTTATCGGGCGATTTACGTCAGCTTCCCACAGCAGCTCGGCTCCACCGGCAGCTTCTTTCAGCGACAGTTTGTCCAGCCAGACTGTGCCGGAGCCCACCAGGCTGAAGACTATCCTGCCGAGCCAGAAATCATTTTCGCCAGTGACAAACTCGCGCCTGAACTTGCGCCACTTGCCTCTTGGTGCAGCGTCGAAGGATGGTTTGTCACTGCCACGACCAACGTTCACTCGCAACCCAACGGGCCCGTCTGCTCTGAATTGTCCGGTGAACACGTAGCGTGTCTGCGGCCGCAGCGCCACCGGATGGGAAGGCGAGACGGTGACCGATGCATCATCGCCGCCTTCGAGCTTCACGCACTCCGCAGGATGCCTTACGGCATTACGGGGGCTTGGGTCGTTTTGGCTGCCGGGTATCGGCACAATAATTTTTCTGCGATGCCACGACCGGTCCCAGGCGCTTTTCCTTGCCTCGATGGCCATTGCCCAATCCTTGCAGCAGGTCCAGATTCGCAGGAAGTTAGCGCCGTTCCGCGAGAGCTTGCCGAATATCTCTTCTGCCTTCGTAAGGTTCACGTATTGGCCTTCGCCGATGAAGGCCAGGTTCTGGCCAATGGCAAAGAACGGAGTACCGTCGGTGAACTCCAGGAAGCGAGGGTCTTTCTGACTTATCCGGAGAAAACCTTTCCGCGATGAAGGTGTGCAGTCGAATCGGACGCTCTCTGAACGAACCGTGCCGTTTCGGTCTTTCAAGCTTGCCGTCGCCAAATAGGTGCCCGTTTCCATCGGGGCAAATCGTGCTTTCCATATACCTTCGCCAATCGGATAGTACCAATTGGCCCTGCCGCGCCCCTGGTCGAACTTCCGTCGCTCGTAGTCCTGGCAGTAGAAAGCAGGCAGAATGCTCCGCTTGCCGCCGGGAGTCTTCAGCAGCACCGTCAGGTCGGCCTGGTCCGGGTCGAACGGATTGTCGTACCGGGCATCCACTCGAATGAGCAGCTCCAGCTTTTCGTACTTGCCCACCTTCTTCGCCGACGCCTCCATCTCGAGCTTCCGCTGGCCCATACACTCCTGACCGAAGGGGCCAATGACAACCAGACATATGAAAATTATTCGGATAGTTACCACTGTTTGTCGCATAAGATACTCCCGTATGTATTTGGCATTTGGCCCGCCGCCCCCCACGTCTTCTTGTCGAAGACAAGAGTGGGGGAAGACGCAGGGGCAGGCACCGGCCCCGTGCGGTTCAGTCATTTATGCACGTGGATTTATTTTATTAAACTGTAATGTCTGTTCCGTGCAAATGCAAGACTCTGTACCACTCAAACTGACCGATTCTCGATGCTGGATACTCGATAGTGAGGAGTGAGCTAAAGTGAACTAAAGTGCCTAAAGTGAGCTAAAGTTGGATTCTTCCCCTAAGGGGTCTCCGCAGAGCTCCGAGATGCTGGATACTCGATTCTCGATTCTGGCACGAACAACGTAAAATACGGAAATCACGCCTAAAATAGTTTGTATTACTCCGGTGAAATCGGTAAGATTGATAGGATAGAGGAAATTTAAAACTTTAAGTTTGAAACTAAAAACTTCCAGGAACCGCCCCACATTAGTTTTGAGTTTTGAGTTTTGAGTTTCCATGATGGCTGCGATTTTACGCCAGCAGTTGTCCGCTTGGGGACGCCTTACGGCGGTGGATGGGCTTCGAGAAGCCTGAGAAGATTCGACAGGAAAGGGGTGATAAACTATGGAGTCGCAGGTCAATCGGCGCGCTTTTCTCAGGAACACAGCGCTTAGCGGAGTGAGCCTGTTGATTCTCAAAAACAGCCGCTCCGCTCGGAGTTACCAGGCAAACGAAAAACTTAATATCGCCCTGATTGGAGTCGGCGGGCGTGGCAGGTGGTTTGTGAGCACGATTCCGAAAATGGGCACGAACGTCGTGGCGATGTGCGACGTCAACGAACGAAAAGCCAGTTTATCGTTCAAAGAACTCCCAAAAGCCAAAAAGTTCTATGACTTCCGCAAGATGCTCAGCAAAATGGACAAACAGATCGACGCGGTTATCATTGCCACACCCGATCACACGCACGCTGCCGCCTCAACTATGGCGATGAAGATGGGCAAGCACGTCTTTTGCGAAAAGCCGCTGACGCACAACCTGCACGAAGCGCGTGTTCTGCGGGAGACAGCAGCAAAGTGTAAGGTGGCCACGCAAATGGGCAACCAAGGCACCGCCAGCAAGGCCTTCCGCCGGGCTGTCGAGATTGTGCAGGCAGGCGTGCTTGGCGAAGTCCGGGAGGTGCACGCCTGGAACACAGGCGGAGGAGCCGGCGAGCGGCCTTATCCGACGGACGAACATCCCGTACCCGATTATCTCCATTGGGACCTTTGGCTCGGACCGGCGGCGTACCGGCCGTATAATTCCCGCTGGCTCAACGGGTGGCATGGCTGGCGCGACTTCGGCACGTGCCAATTGGGAAACTGGGCCTCCCATACTATGAACTTGCCTTTCAAAGCCCTAAAGCTCGATTCGCTCTGGAAAGCCGACGCTTCAGCAGCATCAAAACAACCGTCCGACCGATTAGTTCGATTGGAGGCAGAGGTTTCCGGTATTCATAAGGAAACGTTTCCTCGTTGGGAAATCATCCGCTATGACTTTCCTGCGCGAGGTGATATGCCGCCGGTCAGGATAAATTGGTACAATGGTGCCGGCACTGCACCCGGCCCCCGCGACCAGATAGAAGAGATGATGGGCCGACAGCTCGATTGGGGTGATGCGGGTGAGAAGAGGTGGCGGGACCACGCCGGTTGTCTGCTGGTCGGCACCAAGGGTATGCTTCACTCCACCGGGCACAATACCTCTTTTACCCTGCTTCCTGAACACAAATTCAAGGACTTTAAAGGCCCGTCGCCTTCGCTGCTTCGTTCGCGAGGGCACGAACGAGAGTGGCTCGACGCCTGCAAAGGGGGACAGCCTGCGATGTCCAACTTTGACTACGCCGGTCCCCTGACGGAGTTTGTCCTTTTGGGCAATGTCGCCACTTTGTTTGGTCAAAGAATCGAGTTCGACCCGCAGGCCTTGAAAATCGTGAACATTGCAGAAGCCAACAAAGCCCTTAGGCGTGAATACCGACAAGGCTGGTCGTTGTAAAATCTATTCATACGACATTGCACAGTGTTTCGCAGGAGTAAAAGCATGAGACAAAAAGAATGATGGAAAGGACTAATGCTATGAAAAAAGCAAAACAACTAACTCGTCGTGTATTTCTAAGAGGCTCGGCAGTTCTGGCCGGTACTGCACTGGCTGACAAGCTCAGGATACAAAGCACCGCCTATGCCGCCGGCAGTGACAGAATCAAGTTCGCTCTCATCGGCTGTGGCGGACGCGGCACAGGTGCTGCTGCTCAGGTACTCAACACAGGTGCGCCCACCATCCTCTGGGCCATGGCCGACGCATTCACCGACAGGATTGAGAGGAGCCTGAGCTCGCTGATTAAAGGCCGGGAGGCGAGATACGACAGCATCGATGTCCCGCCCGAGCGCCGTTTTGTAGGCTTCGATGCCTGTCAGAAGGCCATCGACAGCGGCGTGGACCTGGTATTGTTGTGTACGCCGCCGGGCTTTCGGCCGATTCACTACCGCGCAGCCATCGAGGCCGGCAAGCACGTATTCATGGAAAAGCCGGTATGCGTCGATGCACCCGGATTCCGCTCCGTGATGGAAGCGAACAAGCTGGCCGATAAAAAGGACCTCAAGGTGGCTATGGGGCTTAACATGCGGCATACTCCCAGATATGTGGAGACAGTCAGGCGGATACACGATGGAGCGCTGGGAGAGCTGGTATTCCAGCGAGCCTATTGCAATAATGCCGGCGTGTGGACACGCCCCCGAGAGCCGGGTCAGACGGAAATGCAGTACCAGATGCGCAACTGGTACTATTTTGTTTGGCTCTGCGGCGACCACATCGTCGAACAACACGTGCATCTGCTCGATCTGGCCAATTGGGTCAAGGGCACCCACCCTGTCGAGGCAAACGGGATGAGTGGCCGAGAAGTCCGCAAGGGCCGCGAGCACGGCCAGATATACGACCACCACTTTGTTGAGTTCACTTACGCCGACGACAGTAAGCTGTTTAGCCAGTGTCGCCAAATCCCGGGCTGCTGGGGATCCACCGGCAATATCGCTCATGGCACGCAGGGTGTAGGCGACTGTAGCGCCGGCAAAATCACCGGCAAAAATACCTGGCAGTTTAAAGGAAAAAGAGTCAGCGGTCACCAACAAGAACAGAATGACCTGATCAAGGCCATCCGAGAGGACCTGAAATACAACGAAGGTTGGTACGGAGCCACCAGCAGTATGACTGCAATCCTGGGTCGCATGGCAAGTTATTCCGGCCAGGTCGTCAAATGGGACGATGCCGTCAGTAAAGGCCCGGTCGAGTTCCCTTACACCAAGAAACTAACCATGAACAGTGTTCCGCCGGTGCTGCCAGACGAGAAAGGCAGTTACCCCGTACCAATGCCCGGAGTGTACAAGCCTTATTAAGTTGAACTGTTTGACAGCTCACCAATGTTATAGTGGCACGGCCATCCTGGCCGTGTTGCCACGGGCTGGAAGCCCGTGGCACGTCGTACTTTGAAGATGTGGAAAGGAGATTTCGATTATGTCACTTAGCCATTTATATAGAGCCGTACTCTTGACGACGATAATGGTTATATCCACACCTGCTCAGGCACAACTTACAAAGCAGCAGGCTGAGCGAATCGAAGCGGCGGTGCCGAAGAAGGCGCGGGTGGCGCCGAAAAAGCATCGCCGCGTGCTTATCTGGAACACGCCGTTTATGGAAAAGTCTCCGCACAAAGGCTACTCAATCCCACAAGCAGAATATGCGATGAAACTCCTCGGCGAAAGAACCGGCGCATTCGAGCCGGTCGTCAGCGACGATGTGGCTATGTACCTGCCGCAGAATCTCAAGAAGTTCGACGCCATCATTATGAATAACAGCAACGGCCCGTGGATTCGGCCTACCGACAAGGATATGGAAAAGCTCAAGGCGTACGGCCAGGATACGGACGCCGTCGAGCAACTGCTGCGCCGGAGCCTGCTCGAATGGGTGTCCAATGGCGGCGGAATCGTGGCCTATCATCACGCAATCGGCGGCAACAACCACTGGCCCCAGTTCCTGGAGATGCTCGGCGCCGCCTACTGGGGTCATCCCTGGCACGAGGAAGTCGGCGTCAAATTGGATGAGCCGGGTCACCCGCTTTTAGCTGCATTCGGAGGCAAGAGCTTTCGCCTCACCGAGGAGATATTTCAGTTTCGTGAGCCGTACTCACGCGAGAAAGTCCGTGTGCTCTTGTCGCTGGATACCGAGACGACTAACATGACCGTGCCGTGGATTCACCGCAAGGACAACGATTTCGCCCTGGCCTGGGTGCGGCAGTACGGAAAAGGCCGCGTTTTCTACTGTGCGTTCGGCCATCGCACAGAGATATGGTGGAACCCGACGATACTGCGGTTCTATCTGGACGGCATCCAGTTCGCGACCGGTGACCTGCCTGTCGATACCACACCAAGTGCCGAAGTTGAGCCAAAAGTCGAGCCCGGATTCAAAAGTCTGTTCAACGGCAAAGACCTTTCCGGCTGGAAGGGCAATCCCAGGATTTGGTCTGTCAAGGATGGCAGCATCACGGGACAAACCACGCCGCAAAACCGCATTTCGGAGAATAACTTTCTGATCTGGACCGATGGTACTGTGAAGGACTTTGAACTGCGTTTGAAGTTCCGAATCGAGAATGGCAATTCGGGCATTTATTTCCGAAGCCAGGAACGGTCGGGGATGTCCGTCGATGCGGCGCCGGATGACGCACATCCTGAGCCGGTGGTGGGCTGCCAGGCGGACTTTAGCGCCGATAACCGCTGGACGGGCGTACTCATCGAGTACACTCGCCGGGGGATATTGGCTGAGCGCAGCCAGAAAGTTCTTATCAACAAGAACGGAGAAATTAAAGTCGTCGGCAGCGTGGGAGACGCCAAGGAACTCCTTAAGTACGTCAAGTCCAAACAGTGGAATGATTATACCGTTGTCGCCAGGGGAGGACACATTGTCTTGAAGATAAACGATGTGGTTATGTGTGAGGTTGAGGACAACAACCCCAAGCGAGTGCCGACCGGCAAGCTCGCCCTGCAGGTACACCAGGGCCCAGACATGCTCGTCCAGTTCAAGGATATACGTTTACGTGAGTTCTGAAAAAAGAGTGACGATCGAGAATTAAGAATGAAGAATTGAGAATTCAGAATTCTAAATTCTAATTGATACGTCAAGAAAGGCCGTGCACTTTTCTTCGAACTGATTTCCCTGAGTTTGTTGCCACAGCCAGCTCCAGCCAGGTTTCTCCATGGCCAACGAATTGACGCTTATGGCTGCTCCGTTCCCGGCCTGACCAAGTTCACGTCATTCATTTACATGGGACCTGACTATCAACGCCACTTATGGCAATATTGACTCAGTTGCTCAGCCCTCAGAAAAGAATTCAGCCTCGCTATAGCGGATTTCGAGTACAGGGTACCGCTACCACCCCGCCTAGCACGGCCATTTTTATTGCCTTCACAACTACTAATGAGTATCAAAATTTTAAAGAATAGCTTCCTTATGGCCATTGTATAAAAGCAATACGGTATGTCAACTCTGTCCTGCAATAAAAAATGTAGAAAAAGTGGTAAGGGCGGTTCGCGAACCGCCCCTACTTTCTACCACAGCCCAACGCATTACGCAGCCCAACAACTGACAAATTCACCCGCAACGGCGGCTACACACCTACCCTCTGTATTCAACCACGCTATTTTGATATAATATTTCCAGTCAGTCAAACTACTCGTCAAGGGCCAGAATCATGAAAAAACAAAACTGCTTTTGGATACCGACATTTGCCCTCATTGCGAGAAAGAAACTGCAACTGTAAGCAGTCCTAAATGCGAAGAATATGGTTTCAAGATTGCCGGTAAGTGGATAGTATAGAGGTAAATTACTGTTTAGGAAGCTCTAATTATGAAGGACAAGAACATTAATCGACGTGATTTCTTGAGAAAAGCAACCGGCACTGCTGTGGGGACAATATGTTTTCCGTATATTGTTCCCTCGTCGGCTCTGGGCAAAGCCGGTAATGTTGCACCGAGCAATCGGATTGTGATGGGCTGCATTGGGGTGGGCGGAAAAAGGCCAGGCGGCCAGGGAACGGTTGACTTGCGTGGCTTTTTGGGCAGAGATGAAGTGCAGGTTATCGCTGTTTGCGATGTTGATGAGAACCATCGCAAGTGGGCGCGTGATATTGTCAACGAGAAGTACGGCAACAAGGACTGTTCCACACACAATGATTTTCGTGAGCTGCTTGCCCGCGACGATATCGATGCGGTCTCAATAGTGCTGCCGGACCATTGGCACACTATCCCTGCCGTTATAGCGGCTCGGTCTGGTAAGGATATTTTCTCCCAAAAACCCCTCGCTTACACTATCGCCGAGGGCCGGGCGATTTGCGATGCCGTGAAAAAATATGGGGCGGTATGGCAAACTGGAAACAGCATGCGTTCGTCACGGAATGTGCGTTTTGTCTGCGAACTGGTGCGTAACGGACGGATCGGCAAGGTACACACGGTGAAGGTGGGCCTGCCCAATCTCAACCGTATTGCTGATAATGGCGACAGAATCCGCCGTGACACAAAACCTACCCCGGTGCCCGAAGGTTTTGATTATGATATGTGGTTGGGTCCGGCGCCGTGGACACCTTACAGTCCCGGTCGCTGCCACTGGAACTTCCGTTGGGTCAGCGATTACTCCGGCGGGCAGATAACCGACTGGGCCGGTCACTATTGCGATGTCGCACAATGGGGCATGGGTACGGAGCTGACCGGGCCAATCGAAATCGAAGGCAAGGGCGTTTTCCCCAGTGATAGTCTTTTTGATACGGTTGAGAATTATCGGTTTGTTTGCAAGTATGCCGAGGGGTTCACGATGATTGTAGCAGGGCATTTTACCGATGGCGTTCGGTTCGAGGGCAGCGATGGATGGGTCTTTGTAAGTGCCGGAGGAATGGACGCACATCCGAAATCGCTTTTGGATTCGGTCATCGGTGCAGACGAAATTCGTCTTTATAAAAGCAATGATCACAAAGGAAACTTTCTCGATTGCATTCGCACGCGTTCAGAGACGGTCTCGCCTGCCGAGGTTGCACAGCGCTCCGTCTCTGTCGGCCACCTGGGTCTAATTGCCATAGAAATGGGATGCAAGCTCAAATGGGAACCGAAGAAGGAACTATTTGTCGGAGATTGCGAAGCTAACCGTTTGTTATCACGGCCAATGCGCAGCCCCTGGCACTTATGAGGGGACCCCATTTTGCGACCCCCGCCGTTTTGCTTCGCAAAAACGAAGCAGCGGGGGCAAAATGGGAACCAGGTCGCGGATGAGCGTGACTTCGGCAGGTCAATAAGGTCAAAAAATAAAAACTGGATGTTTCCTTCCCATCCCACGGTTCTTTCAATAATTCCTAAATTACTTATCCATGCGGGCCCAGCAATACTTCAAGGATAAATCTCTATCATACATTCGCACCAATGACGCAAATCCCATTTATCAAATTTTATATCTGAAGTAATAACGTAAAGCTTTTTAGATACTTGAATCGGCACAGTTATTTCGAAGCGGGTTTCAGCTTCCTTTCCGGGTTTAATATTTATGGAAGCCTTCTCAGGTTGTAATTGAAACCCTTCAGGAACATTCGGACTAATGATGTATGCACGGGAGGAACTTGAGTGGTTCATGATTTTGACGACTAATTCCAAATGTTGTCCTGCTCTCGCTTTTTGACTATATGGGTAGATTCTGGCCCATCTCTCATCGATCCCATAATTCGGCTCGTCCCAGGGAAACAGGTCAGACAAGATTTTCTTGCGTTTTTTCAATACCTCTATCATGTATTCAAGCTGTTCTTGACCAAAGCGAAATGGCTCACCAACATGCTGATTTATGAGCAGGTAGTCAGCAGGCATTTTCTGCAAAAAATCCAGACAATAAAGGTACCCCATCCCCCGATGGAGAAAGTTGCGATTTTGCAGGCAGTAATCGTCAATTCCGGAAGGCGTGAAAGAATCACCTATAAAAAATATTTTCTCTCCGCTATCTTTTTCAACCAGTAAAGCACCATGATATAAGGTCTGTCCCGGGAAATAATAGAAAGTCAAGTTAAATTCCTTCCACCGCATGTCACACCCATCGGGAATGACAGTCAGATTAGTAATCCCACGTGACGTCAAACAAGGAAGATGGTAGGCGCCTGGATGCTCGAGAATATCCTTTAATTCCTGACAGGCATATACCGGGCAGCCAAATTCCTGTACAAGCTCAGACACCTTATTTGTATGGTCATCATGATAATGTGTTATGAATAGACCATCGACCCGGGACAGCCGTCCGTTGTCTCTAAGTTTTATGATTTCGCGAATAATGGCCTCAGAGCCGCAGTCAATCAGAAAACCGCATCCGTCCTTCGATAATAGAAGTCTGGAATTATGAATAGGAATAACCCAGCTCGGCGGTTCTTTTTCGATGACCGCCGCATAAGGCATCCAATGAACATAAGCAGGAGAATCCAGGACTCTTGCGGCAAGGGTTTCGTGGCGAGCCTTGAAATACCAGTGGCCGGCATTGATAGATAAATAGTTTTTATAGGCCGATTGTAATCTCTGAATCAAAAGTTTAATAGCCGCCTTTGGATTTTTGATAGCAGGACCGTGAGCCGGAACCAGGATATCAGGATTCTGGTCGATTACTTTATGCAAACTTCTTACCAGGTCACCAAGCCTTCCGGCATATCCATGATACCCTCCAATCCGTGCTTCAGGGACGGCATCCTGCAGGCTGTACAAATCCATCAGATGTCCGTCACCATAAATTATGTCCCCCACAAACCCATATCTTAATCCATCAACATCGATAAAATATGAGACCGAACCTCTCGAATATCCCGGTGTATCCAGCACCCGTACAGAAATGTCCTGCCAGTTGAGAATATCCCCATCGCGCGCAACATGGTCAGCTCTTAAAGGTTCCGTTAGTATTTTAGTGGTCTGCTGCTTATAATCATGGTACCTGTCTTTGACAAATGACAACCAGAAATCATCAACTCTCGTAAAATTGCCGACTTCGCTAAACGGCACGACAGATTCCGCCCCATTTTCCACCAGTGTACGTCCTGCCCAGACCACATCGCGTCGGCTATGTGTGAAAAGAACTTTATCCGCCTTTTTCAGATACCCGGTAGGGTCGCCGTAAATAACCAGCGTTCGTCCATTTTTTACTATAAATACTCCATTGACAGTATCTTGATAAATTGAGACATGCGGACTTAATTTGACGACACTATCTGCATGAGATATGCTCGTTAAGATTAAAAATAGAACAAACCCGGCTGTAGTTACAACCCGTTGTCTCATAATAATCTTTCTCCTTTATCCGGCATTGGTGAGACGACCGCCTCCTCTGTTCTCTGTCCTCCGGGTACGCGTTGGAAAGGCGCAAACTATTTTTCAAACATTAACCATTTTGTTTTTCAGCCCCTGAAGGCGCTCAGTCTCTCCGCTGCCTTTTTGATATCGCCAAATCTGTCGTCCCCGGCTTCCCGCTCGATCGCCAGCGCCCCATTAAACCCGATCTCCTTTAAGGTTCTCAAGAAGACATCACTGCCTACTTCGCCTTCGCCCCAGGGGACCTCTAAGCCCCACGTCCCCGGTGTCTTTGTGCGCAGTGCATCCTTGATATGCACATGTTTGATCCACGGCGCCAGCACCTTTATAGCTTCCAGCGGATTGCCCTTGTCGTAAAGAATCATATTCGCCGGGTCGAAATTGACCTTTAGCGCCGGATGACGCATCTCTTCCAGGAAATGCCGTAACTCCCCGGCCGTTTCCTGCCCCGTCTCCATCAGAAACTTTATCCCCTTCTCAGCCGCTGCATCGGCCAAAAGCCGTATACGGTCATAGAACTTCCCGGCATAATCCGGCTGCGTATGGTCAATAAAGCCCGCGTGCATCAGTAAATACTTCGCGCCCAGCTCCGCGGTCACGTTGATGGCTCCCAACGCTAACTTGCGATTTTCCTCCCAATGTTCGTCCGGACCGATTCCGCCGGTCTTCTTGATACTTTCCAGCGTCGAATAATCCTCGCAGGGAAAGTCTATCATAGTGCTGCTGATAGTCCAATCCTGCTCGCGTACCGCCTGCAGGAATTTCTCCCCGCCTTGCTGCAGCGCCGGCCGCACCGCCAGATTTACGTATCCAATATCCATCTTTCGCATAGACTCGGCCAATTCGTGCACGTCCTGCCGCAGTGACCAGCTGCAGATTGATACCGGCCAATCATTACAAGTACGCATAATAATCATCTCCACAATATCTTTTTAATTTATGATTCGTTCCTACACGTTTGCCTTCTTATTCCAGCGAAACGATTCCACCTGTCTGTACGGATTTCTTTTCCGCCTCCACTATCTTTACCGAGTCACGGGACTCTTCCAGTGTCGTTACAGGCGTCATTTTTTCGCCTTTCAGTACTCGCACAAAATGGTCGATTTGCAATATATACCCATCTCCCGGCTGTACCTCCGGCGTAAATGCCTCGCCATCCGCGGGACACACCTTAAAAGCCGGCTCACGCGTGCAGTCGTAAATAATCGTCGCTTTTTCCTGCACGATATTAAAGCTCATCTCGAAACCGAACGAGGGCATCATCGCCCATCCCCCCTCAGCGGTAATCACCTTATCGTCATCGTAAAGATACTGTGTTACAATATGAGCCAGCTTTTCCGTACTGTCTTTGCCGCCGAAACTGCAGACGGCCCGCGGCATACCAAACAGGTAACACACGAAATCGGTATCGTGAATGTGCAAATCCAGCGCCACCCCCCCGCTGCGCTGCTCGTTCAGAATCCAGTTATCCTGGCTCCAGGTCGGCGTCGCAGCCAATCTTTGAAAGGTTGCTGCTAACACCTTGCCGTACTCGCCGCCCGCTACGATCTCCTTCGTCTTGGCATACTCCGGCCAAAACCGCACACAATGCCCGATCTGCAATACTTTCCCGCTCGACTTGGCGGCGGCCATCATACTCTCGCACTCAGCCACGTTCAGCCCCATCGGTTTTTCGCACAACACGTGCACGCCCGACTTCAGCACCTCTATCGTGTACCGGGCATGCAGATATGTCGGCAGAGTAATCGAAACAGCGTCCAGCTTCTCCTCTGCCAGCATCTTTCCGATGTCGGAATAAATGTTGATGCCCGTAAAATCGACTGCGTCTTCCGCCCCTTCGATATTCCCCACCGCCTTTTTCGAATCTTCGACGATGTTCTCGTTTGCATCGCAAATGGCCGCAACCCGTGCATCGTCCCGTGCCTTCCAGCACCGATAGTGCATTCGCCCCATAAAGCCGAATCCCACAATTCCTATTTTAAGCACTGTTCCTGCTCCTCATTACCCCACACGTTCAAACTGACATTTCCTAACTAAGGCTAATTTAGCTGAGCTGCTAGCTCTGCCACAGGTAAACTTTTCTTTCACCAAAATAGCAAACCTGCCTGGCAAATACAATTATCTTGCGCATTTTTTGTTAATCTATCTTCAAAATGTGGTTGCAACCCTTGAATTTGGCCCCTTATCAACTTTTTTAAACGGCTAAAGCTTACGTTCCGAAAATGTCGATGCCATTGAACCGCCTTGCGTCAATTCGCTCTAATCTCGAGTATACGTATCTCCCAGGGACCCAGGGCTTCAGTTCGGTTAAGAACCCCTCGCGGAGCGCCTCCTTCGACCTGATTTCCTTCGGGCTGGATTTGCGTGATTGTATACCCGGCAGAAGCAGCGATGAGGCCATACTTGGTTGGGTCAATGGTGAATTCTATAGTATTGTTCTTCTCCAGATAATTCGCCAGGAAGATACCCAGTGTCCCATCTTCGGCCTTCCAGATGGACCCTTGTATATTAGGAAGGGTTGCGGTTCGAAAATTATTCCCATGGTCAGGCCAAGGTTCTGTGATGGTTTTAACACTGTTTGTTGGTTTTATGAGATTAACCAATTCTCCAAAAGTAAGAAATTTTTTGGCAGCAATGCGGTACTTTCCAATGTTCTTGAGGTAGGCGGCTTTCTTGCTATGTTCCGGTTTGAACAACTCCAATCTCATCCATCCGTTCTGGCTGCCCCATAGGAATGCCCGGCCTTGTGCCATAATCCAGGCACGGTCGCCATGCTGAAACCAGGCGGGGCTGCTGAAGTAAATACTGTAGCCGGAATAGACCGCCGTTATCATCGGTATGGACCGCTCATCAGGTTTTATCCAGATAAGAAAAGCGTCAACACCGTCCATAAAGGGCTCAGCGGCGCATTCGGTGGTTATAATTATGTCTCTTCCTTTACTGTGAGCAACCTTCTGGACCTTCTTGAGCATCCTTCGATAACCATCTACCCACCAGCCACCGCCGCCGAGCGGATGCCCGTGTGATTTGTCAAAACAAAGGACAGGACCTCCGGCAGCTATTTGGTCGATATACACTGCATTTACGCCGACTTCCTCTGCCAGACGCTCGACAATCTCTGCAACTTTGTCCTGCCAGAATTCCGTGTAGCAACACATAGGGGCTTGCTTTACTTTGTTTCCGTATGTTTCCACATAATGCTTTCCCACCCGGTCTTTGGCGCAATGAGGAAAATACTCGTCAAAGTCATCGTTAGAGATGTCAACAATCCTGCCGTTGATATAGGGCATGATTACAAGACCTCTGGACACGAGGTCACGCACCTGGTCCGGGATACCGGGCTTGGTCGGGAAATAGTGCGGATAGTGAGTATCAAACGGTATCTGATGCCAATTGTACCAGTGTGCCGCAATGGGAACGTCAAAATAGTTCTGTGCGTCAATCAGGGGCTTGTTCTTCTCTTCTAAGGTACCCCCCTGGGGCCCGATATAGTTGCCGACAAGCATCCATAACCCAATGTCTTTGAGTGCCTGCGGCATACTCGTGCGCTGTGAAATTCTCCCCTCGGATGTCCATGGGGCGGTAATCGCGAATTTACGGTAAGTCTTGCAGCCCTCCATCCAACTGCCACGGTATACTCCCATCATTACCGGGAATGGATCTTTATGGTCAGAACCAGGAACTGCCATATTTTCAACGTTTGTTCTTATGCAGAATTCCTTGCCGGGGTCTATGGTAAAAGTCTTATCCCATGCCCGCGGGTCATGCGTGGCCATATAGACCGCATTCGTCCCCTTCACAGCACATAAGAACTGCATCGGCATAGACCAGCCATGGGGGTATTTATATGACATCTTTTTACTGCAGCTCTTAAACAGCTTGCCCCAATTGCGTCTGGGCACAGCAATGTCATATTCTCCTGATTTCAAGTATCCGTTACACTTCGGGAAGTCAACTTGATAAAGACCCCATATATCAGAGTTATTGTTGACCCATATTCGCCATTCGGCTATGCCGAGATTTCGAGGCAGGTCAACCGTTATCCGTACGCTAACAGCTCCTTTCTCTTTATCCCAATCCATGTTGAGCCATTCAAAAGTTGCTCGCCTGAGTCCATCAGGGAATTCTTTGATATCGTAAGAAGTGCAGGGCACCTGCGTACTTGATAGGCTTCGTTTCCGGCTGCCATGACAAAAAGTAAGTTCCCAGAGTGCACGTTTTCCGTCAATCGTTTGAATGTGATTTACTCCTGTAGTTAAATCCGTCATAGCAGCAAGACCCATATGCTCGGCTTCAAATTCGTACCGAACAATATCATTGGCCAGCACTATCCTGGAGACCGAGGTCTGGGACTCAACAGAGAATGTATCTGTCGCGTATACCGCAAGGAGGCTTAGTAAACAAACTGCTACTATGCGATTTTTTACTTTTAGAAGAATAATTTCTTTCTCCTTTTCTGGCTGTAAATGTGGCAACTTGCGTTTCAGTTAACAGTTATAGGAATTTCAACTTCACCATATTACTAAATCTTCTTGATTAATGCAAAGCTTATCACTTACGTTCCCTCCCTCATCATCACCTCACCCAGGCCGAGCGGGAGGAACGAATTTCAAAGCGGCTCTGGGGTTTTGGAAAGCTGGTTTTTGATTGGTGGTCAACTGTTCAAATAAGCACCGTCATTTTCATGCTTTCATCACGTCTCCGCCCTAATGATTCGTCAGCGTGATTTGCCTGGCCCCACAACCAGCGCGAAATCCCATAATACTACTTTCTTTGAGAGGAAATTGCGTGGCCCCGGTGATGGCATCACAGGCCGATGGAACCGCCATCCACGAACCGCCTCGCACCATTCGAAATCCATCCAAACCAGTATGGTACGGAGTTGAATACCAGTCCAGGGTCCACTCGGCCACATTTCCGGCCATATCGCAGGCCCCGTAAGGAGTGTTAAACTTATCGAAGCTTCCCACCGGTGCCGTGCAGGGAAATCCGTCATCCTCACCATCGCAATTACATCGGTAAACACCCTTAGCGTTCGGTGATTCATTCCCCCAGGAATATTTCCTTTCAGGCAGCGGGTTTTTACGCTGCTTTGTCTTGTCGCCATCCAAATAAATCCCGCCGCGAAGGGCTTTCTCCCATTCTGCTTCACTCGGCAGTCTTAAACCACACCACCTTAAAAACGCTGCTGCATCATACCAGGATACATACGTAACCGGATAATTTTTCCTGCCTGGTTTTACACCGTAAGTAAAATTAGGAGCGGACCCATTCTGGATAATGCCGCAGCGGCGACTGTCGGACATTCGCTTATTCCAGCCTGCTCCCTCTCGGCCAATTTCGTTGAGGTAGTCTGCATACATCGAAATCGTAGTTTCGTATTTTGCTATGTAAAATAATGGTAGAGCACAAATGGGTTTTTGGTTTTTTGACTCGTCATAACCTCCGCCCGGGATGCTCTTCATCTTGAATTCTCCTCCCGGAACTCGCACCATCTTGATTCCACGAATTCGAAACTTCAGTTGGCTAATATCCACAAAACGTGTTTCGCCGGTTTCACCGAGTTCTTTAAAGCTCGTTTCGCTTGTTCCCCACCAGATATTCTTTTTGTGTCCCGGACTCTCGACAAGGCCATAGCCATTGCCTCTGAGACACTCCATAGGAAGAAGTTCCCACGTAGTGCCTGAATCCCTGCTATAGCGGATGAAAACGTATGCGGGACAATCCTTTGAAATTCCCCGGTCATTTATGTCATACTCTATAACTATCCTCGGGCCGCCCAATTCGGTCGGTTCCTGTGTTACCTTCGTATTGGAAATCTCAATCCACCGCGCGTAAGACAAATTGCAGCAAATTAGGGAGACAGCCGCTAATAGCAAAATCTTTCTGGGCATCTTATTTGGGTTCCCGCAAGGCGGGGTCCCTCCTTTTAAGAGTGGCACGGCCATCTTGGCCGTGTTTTTCACGGGCTGGAAGCCCGTGCCACTAAGCTTATTCTGTGCTCAGCAGTTTTTATACTTTTTCGGGTATAACCCAGGGTTTTCTGTAGTTGGCCTTTAAGTATTTGTTGGCTTCGGCGTCACTTACAAACTTTTCAGTTGCGCCGTCAAATTTAAGTTTACGATTTCCAACCCGATATGAGATGTTGGCAAGATGGCACAGCACCATTGAAAGGTGCGCTTCTTCAACATCCGCTTTAGGTTTCTTTCGGGTACGGATACAGTTTATGAAATCGTCAAAATGCGCGTCTATTATACTTCCGAATTTTAAGCTGGCCGGCTCTGAGACGACCGCTTTGCTCTCTCGGATACTTCTATCCCCCTCGAACACCTGCCATCCACCGCCGTGTCTGCCAAAGCACATAAACCCTTTAGTTCCGCATATTTCCACCTTTGTTGCGCTGAAAGGCCAGTCAGGAAACCTGGTCTTGTCTTTCAAGTGGACAATACGATGCATATATGGCGACCAGAGGGACGCTTCGAAAAGTAAGGTAAGTTTGCCGAACTCGAACGTTGCGAACTGGGTGTCCGGCTGCTCTCTGCCATCGTTGAAGTGGTAAACCCCACCCGCATTGCAGACAGTGTCCGGATATCCCTTGCCAATCAGGTATCGCACCAAATCAATCTGATGGGTCATATCAGCCATAATATAACCGACATAGAAATCCCATAGTCTCCAGAACCACCTGCCCGGACGATAGGGCAGCATAGGTGACGGGCCACACCACAAATTATAATCCAGACCTTCCGGAACCGGCTGCACATCAGCCACGTGGATAGGCCCGGATTCTTGCATAAGAAATACGCGGGCCAGATAGACGTCCCCCAGTTTACCGCTGCGAATGTACTCGGCGGCTTTGTCGGTATAGGGGGCGCTGCGGCTCTGGGTCCCAACCTGAACAACCCTGTTGTATTTACGGGCCGCCTCAACCATCTTTCTGCCGTCCCAGATGCTCAGCGACAGTGGTTTTTCAACGTAAACGTCTTTTCTCGCCTGGCAGGCCAAGATTGTACCCAGTGCGTGCCAGCGGTCGGAAGTCGCTATAACTATTGCATTGATTTCCGGGTCGTCGAGCATCTTTCGAAAATCCTGCACAAATTTCGGCTTGTAGTTATGGCTTTCAATCACAATCTCCGCCGCCGGGCCGTAGCTTCGGGTATCTGCGTCACAAATATATTTAATCTTAACGTCAGACCTCTTTACAAGGCTTCTCAAAAGCGCGCGTCCTCTACCGCCGACCCCCATTATTCCCAACACCACCTTGCTTGCAGCCGCCAGACTTTTGCTTTGAGACAAGACGGTAAACGTCGTAGCTGCACCTATTGAACCTTTCAAAAGTTCTCTGCGATTCATTGGTTTCATTTTTTTCTCCTATGAATATACCGTGCAAAATAATTTATTGAGCATCTTTCATCTCGCAGACCGCTCTCACAAAAGTTAAGACGCCAGGGGATGAAAATTGCACACGGTACTTGCGAGTCAATGACCTCGTCACCTTGCATGATACCCCAATGGGCAACATAATTCCAGCCCCTTTTGTAAGTATTCGGCGCTGAGAATCAGGATGGACTAAGAACGGGGGCCTGTGTTTTTCTGGAAAAGTGGCAGAACTTTAAATTCAGCATTTTTTTGCCTTTGAAATTGGGTTTGATTGGCTTTGTATTGGGTTTGTATTGGGTTTGTTTTGGCATTTTATTGGCTTTAATTGGCTTTGTATTGGCTTTGATTGGCTTTGAATTGGGTTTGTTTTCACACAGTTTGCAATTGGCAATATTTTCATAATCCACTGTTATTGAAGAGGTTACGTTCATTAGGGCATTCAGAAAATTGGCTTTGTTTTGCATAAAAAGGGCTGATTTGTAGAGGCCTCTCTACAGTTGTAGAGGGCAAGTTAGTGAAGAGTGAGCTAAAGTGCCTAAAGTGAACTAAAGTTGGATTCTCAATGCTCATGATTGGTTTGATGGGTAAATGAGTAAATGGGTAATTTGTTCATTGGCGACGTGAATTTCAAATCTCAAATCTCAAATTTCAAATTGTACTGTCTCTCTACTATTGGGCGAACATGCGCGTTTGAGTCGAAATTTGGTGTTATTTTGACAGGATTGACAGAGATAAGAGGTTGTCAGAAAAGGAGTAAAAAAAAATTTCAATTTTCCGATTTTAGGTTCCAGCTACCCGCACTTTTGGTTGATTTTTAATCACGGATCCATTCGACAAGAATCTGGGCAGACTGGTCTAAATATTCTGGGTCCCTGCTTTCGCAGGGATACGGACAGGCGGGGCAAGCAGATTTCACGGATTTTGTTCGGAATAACGGGAATTCCTTGATTTAACCGGTTTTCGGTTTATAATTAGAGAAATACAAGGACGGCCATCTTGATGATGGATCGTCGGGGTGGGCTTGAGCATATGTCGGGGGCTCAAACTCGCATACAGCCTTCCACGTCTGAGATGTGCCTCGCCAGTCCCGATAAATCGGGACGAGAGAGTTGTGGGCGAAGTGGGGGAGAAAGAGAAGAGTGAAGTTTAAGGTGATATGGCAAATGAACTAACCGACATATATGCCGATAAAGCGGGAAGCCTCATAAATAAGTTAATCGAGTTTCTTGGAGAGCCAAATGTTAAGCGTTCTCTTGAGAGTCGTGAACGCGCTATGAAATCGGCTGGGCCCATATTTAGAGAATATTATCTGAAGGACAGGCATCCGTGGTTGAGTGCTCTGGTTCAATACTACGAACTAACTCATAAAGCAAAATCTCTCAAGAGAAATTTAAAGCCGGAATTAAAGGCTCTGGCAATTGATGCACACAAGGTTCTTACCCTGCAAAAGTCTATGCCCGATTCTGTCAAGAATAAATATAGAAGGGATCTGCTGGACGTTAATACCGTCCCTAGCTACTTGTTCGAAATAAATATTGCGTGGCATTTTTCGAAACATTACGACTTAAAGTGGTGTGAGAATGATTCGGGCAAGCATCCGGAGTTTCTTGTTAAGACACCGGGGTTCGAGTTCTATGTTGAATGTAAGCGGATAAGTGTTGATATAGCCAGAAAAATACACAGAAAGGATATGTATTTGTTGTCAGATAAGCTGATACCGGAGATTAATAAGAGAAATTATTCGGGGAGGTTGGATATCGTACTGGAAGATAGGCTCAAGAGCGGGATTATTAACAAGTTATGTGCGAAAGTGTTGAACGTAATAGATGCTGGTGTATTGGAAGGGGAAGTTGAGATAGCCCCTTTTGGATCTTTAGCATTGGATTTGAGTAGTGTTTCCGGGGTTGTTATCGATATGAATAAACGAATGAAGGAGTTTTACAAAAGGAAAGCAGATGAGGCTCACGGAGCAATTTTTGCAATGTCTGAGGGTGGAAGGCCGGTTGATCCGATTGAATTCACTGTGATGTCGAAGAAGGGGGATACGGTACTGGATGAAATACATGAGAAAATCTCAGATGCTGCCGAGCTACAGTTGGATGAATCCAAGCCGGGACTAATAGCTTGCTTTTTAGAGGAGATTGACGGTTTTGAACTGGAGAAGCTTCGAAGCGAGAGTGGCTTGCAGCTTATGACAAATCATGTTCTTGACAAGAATAAGTTGTCGCATGTTCTGGGAATAGTTTATTCTTCGGAAACTATGGTTAAAATCGGCGAGGGCTGTGAGGAGATCTTCAATGCATCGCTGTTTTTCAGAAGCCAGAAGTGTAAGTTTGAAGAAGCAAAAACCTTCAAATTCCTATCACCTGCGAAATTTTAGGCAAGTGCGGGGTTGGGTTTATTAGTCACAGAGAACACAGAGAAAGATTATGGAATCGAAAGGCTTGGTACAGCGAAAATGAATGTTTTGTATAAATATTGCGATCAGGGTGTTGCAAAAATCTTGGAGTCGTTAGAATTAAAATTGCCATATATTTCGCAGACCAACGACCCACTCGAATGTTTGCCATTTTTTTATTGTACAAACGATAAAGCTGCAATAGAAGCACGATATTTATCCGCATTGGGACGTAGAAATATGTCCCCACCTGCAGACTATAAACACAAACTAAATGAACAATTTGAAAAAGGCGAAATTCAGAAACATCTTGTTGAAAGTCAACGGGAACTTCAGAGAGAATGGAATCGACGAAAAGGTTGTTTGTTATCTGTTTCAAAGAACGCACAAGAAACGGTAATGTGGGCTCATTATGCTGATAAACACAAGGGGGCAGCAATCGGGATTGATCTTGATAATGTTTTCCCGGATGCACATCGGGAACGTGGTATTTTAATGGATCCCGTTATCTATGATAAACATAGACCCAAGATAAATATTCTGGAGGAGCCAGAAGGAAATATATCGAATGAGGCGTACAGAAAAGCGATAATGACTAAATCAGATTCCTGGACCTATGAAGAAGAATTTCGTACGATATTCCTCGTTGATTCTTTGGAGAAATTGCGGCAACAAGGGTTGGCGCATCTTAAAGACTTCAACGGCAAGAAAACTTGGTTTTTGCGGTTGAATCCAGTATCGATAAGAGAAGTTATTTTCGGTTTATACACCGACAAAAGTTTAAAGTCAGTTATTAGGAAGTTAATTGAGCGCCAGGATCTACAGCACGTAAAATTACGTCAAGCGGAAGAATCGGAAACATATACCCTTAATTTGAAGTAATATAGCGTAAACGTCTTCCGCTCCGGAGCGGGGAAAAACCGAACATTACTTATTTATTGAAAAGAGTTGTAAATTGCACCAAAGATTACAGGTTCGGCTGGATAACCCTCGAATTTCATTTTTTTAACCCCAACTCTCTCGAACAGGGTTCGTATGTCGTATATCGTATGTCGTGAAGCGTATCTCGCTTCGACTTCGCTCCCACCTTCGCTAAAGCTACGGAGGGCAGGCAGGGCTTCGGCTAATTCAGGATGGCATCCGTAAGGTTTAGATTATCACATTTCGGAACTACCATCCACTTCGCTCACTGCGTTCGTTCAGTGGCTGCCACCCGTCGCGGGAATGACAAACGTACGATTCAAAGAAGTATTCCGCCCCTTGGTGTGTTCGTCTTTAGTTAGATAAAATAGCGTGATAGACCGTAAAAGTCAAATGAAAAAAGGGATTTTAGATTTACTATTTCCAATTTACGATTTACGATTGGGGGTTGAGATTGCTTCGCTGCCTTATAGGCAGGTAAGTATTTGCTCAGAATGACGGGGGCTTGATATGCGGTATATACCTACGCCAATAGAGGTGCCTGCGGTGTTTTGCCCACGGAAGAAATATTTGGGTTACTACTCAACAAGGCCTGAAAAATGTCAAATACCGTCACCATACCCTGCACTTTGCCCTCCTGGTCGACCACAGCTAAACAGTGCCCGCCGAACTGCTGCATATTTTCCATTATTACTTCAAGCGATGTTTCGGGTTTTACGGTGCGAACCGGCCTGCTCATTATCCATTTAATCTTCATTTGAAGTGTAGCATCATCCAAAGGTCGACGCCACTTCGCAAATACAGGTCGCAGGTAAGGACTGATTGCTCCTGTTAGATCAGACTTTGATACAATACCTTCCATCACTCCGTCCCGGCCTACCACCATATATCCCACATCGTGCTGCTGCATTTTTGAAAGAGTCTGCTGGACGCTATCATCCGAACCGCCCCAGACAACCTCTTTTTGCATAATCTCCTTTGCACACATCGCCTGGACCGACGATGGATGATAGACGATTGACGATGGACGGTTATCGTCCCTCGTGTCTCGTGCCTCGTCCTTCGACTCAGCCCCGGCTTTTTCCTCAGCTTCAGCCTCCATCTTCTCTTCAGCTTCAGCCCCAACTTTTTCTTCAGCTTCGCCCTTGGCTTTTTCCTCAGCTTCGGCTCTGGCTTTTTCTTCCGTTTCGGCTTTGGCTTTTTCTTCCGTTTCGGCTTTGGCTTTTTCTTCCGCTTCGGCTCTGGCTTTTTCTTCCGTTTCGGCTCTGGCTTTTTCTTCCGCTTCGGCCTTGGCCTCAGCTTCGTCCCTGGCTTTTGCTTCCGTTTCGGCTTTGGCTTTTTCTTCCGCTTCGGCTCTGGCTTTTTCTTCCGCTTCGGCTTTGGCTTTTTCTTCCGCTTCGGCTTTGGCTTTCGCTTCAGCTTCGGCCTTGGCTTTTGCTTCTGCTTCGGCCTTAGCTTTTGCCTCAGCTTCGAGCCTGGCTTTTTCTTCCGCTTCGGCCTTGGCCTCAGCTTCGTCCCTGGCTTTTTCTTCCGTTTCGGCTTTGGCTTTTTCTTCCGCTTCGGCTCTGGCTTTTTCTTCCGCTTCGGCTTTGGCTTTCGCTTCAGCTTCGGCCCTGGCTTTTGCTTCTGCTTCGGCCTTAGCTTTTGCCTCAGCTTCGAGCCTGGCTTTTTCTTCCGCTCCGGCAAAGACAGTTCTTGGAAAAATAACGCCGCAATCGAAAGTCGGGTAGGAACCGATTGTCATCTTGTAGGAAACAAACAGCAATTCTTCATAGCTGGACAAGTCTATCTTTTCCTCGGGCTTGTCCCACGGGTTACCGATAAACGTATTGCTTTGCACAAACTGGCCGTGGTCCTTCAATCCTTCGCGGAAAACCCTGTTCCATGCTCCGACCAACATATTACCCGCTTCTGCCGTCGCATCGCTCATGCCCTCAGCTTCTTTGAGTGAGCCATGTTTTACGTTTTCCAGAATCTTTTCCGGCCCAGCAGCTTTTTCCATTAAAGAAGTCATCTGCTGCGGCATAACTATCAGGCCGGCCAGAGTAAATAATCCCTCCCGGTTAAAGACCATATGGAAAGTCCCGTCTAAAGCACCTTCTGCTTTGACAGAGTTGACTGCTACAAGACTACCAAAACGTTTCTTAAGACCCTCAATAGTCTCGGTAGCAACTTGCTGTCGCTTACACTTCATCTCCACGCCAAACATACCGGTAATGTCGTCACAAAAGGTCTTAAATGATTCTGTTGACAATTCTATAGCTTCTGACTCGACTCCTGTTCGGGATGTCGCCGCCACTTTTTCTTCGCCCTCCGCCTCGGCGGACGCTTCCGGCTCTGCCTCCTTAACAGCCTCAGTCTCGCCGGCGTCAACTGCTTCTTCACTAACCGCTTCAGTATCTTTTTTTGCAGCGGTCTCTTCAGCAGCAGGTTCTGCCTCCTCTGCAAATGCAGCATTCTCCTCTGCAAAAGCAGCGTCCTCTTCTGCAAAAGTAGCGTTCTCCTCATTTACAGTTTCTTTCTCAGTCATTTACTTTCCTGCCTCTGCCTCAAGTAGACGCTTTGATCTTGGCCAGTTCCATGCCGCTCATTTCGGGCATATTGATATCACACAGGATAATATCGACAGGATTAGCGCTAAGCTTCTCAAGGGCTTCGGCGCCATTGCCGGCCTCTTCAACTCGGCTGATGTTCAAGCCTGACATCCGCACCGTCCGTATTACGATTTTTCTCATCGTTGCTGAGTCGTCTACAATCATTAGTGACTTAGCCATAAGACATCCCCCACTTTTTGTTACTCGCTATTTAGCTGACAATTGCGCTAAAAATACCTGCCCTCTGTACTAACAACATTTAGGCCTTGTTTTCTTCGATAGATTTTTGCCGACACTTTAGAATTTCCCGCCGGCTTTGCGATTTTTTCTAAAAGTCAACGCCCTTTGCCGCAATGGCTTTTGGATAGTATCAAACGCACATAATAGAAGCATCGAGTATCGAGCATCGAGCATCGAGCATTATCAAATCTGGTACTTTCCGAAATTAACTCGCAGTGTGAATTTGACGAAAGCCCTCAAGACAGTTGTGCAGACTTGAAATACTTAAACGAACGGATATGAGCAGTACTTGATTCAACGCTCTTTTTTTTGCTCGTTGCTCTTTAACAAGTAGTTAAGAGTTTCAATCGTTGTGGGATAGTGCCGCTGTCCGCGTAAAACCATAAAGGCCCTGTCAGCCCCCCAAACATTAGGTGGTATAAGTAGTAAAGGGCAGATGGTACTTTCCATCGCTGTGAAATAGTACCGTTGTCAAATTAGACATTGTAAAGGCCATGTCAGAGGCCAATCAATTAATTAAAGGGCAGTCGGTACTATTTCTCAGCGTTAGTGTTGTTTGTTACTAAATTATTTTAATGTGAAAATTTTGAGGAGATTTTATTATGGCTGAAGCGACAACTCAAGCGGAGCTATCAAACAAAGCCCTGTTGGACAAGGAAGGCAAGTATCTTACCTTTGCCCTGGCCAATGAGGAGTACGGCCTGGAGATCCTGAAGGTCCGTGAGATTTTCGGCTATATGGACATAACCGCTGTCCCGCAGACGCCTCACTACGTAAAAGGCGTAATCAATCTCCGCGGACAGGTAATTCCGGTTATCGACCTGCGGGCAAAGTTTGGTATGGAGACCACGGATGTTACCGAAGAGACCTGCATCATTGTTGTGGAGATAACTCAGGGCAACCACAATATCAGCACCGGCATTGTGGTTGACCATGTCTCGGAGGTACTGGATATAGCAGGGGAGGATATCGAAAAGGCCCCGCAATTCGGTGCATCCGTCAATACCGACTTTATTCTCGGTATGGGCAAGCTTGGCGATTCCGTCAAGATACTGCTGGATGTCGACCGGGTGCTCGCTGGTGATAATTTGGCAGGTTTTGCCGGCAGCTCAAGCAATTCTATCACTGATGAGTAAGTTGTAACAGGGATTTAAGTGAAGAGTAAGCGTAATGGTAATGTGCAAAAAGTTTAAAGGAGAAAAAAATGTTTAAAAATCTAACCATAGGAAAGAAGATTGCACTGGGATTTACATTAGTTCTTTTGCTTACCGCGGTCTTAGCAGTGGTTGGTGTGGTCCAAATCCGTAAAGTGGATACTGGCGTGATGGACATAGCAAATGTCCACATCCCGCTTACAGACGCGGTATCAGAGATAGATGCTACAGCAGCCGATCAGTACCTTCAGGGGGCCTTGTATGCCATTCACAAAGAACAGGAACAAATTGATGAATTCACAAAGAATGATGAAAAAGTTGATGAACACCTAAAGGAAGCAAAAGACCTCATCAGTGCCGATCAGGACATGGTGGACCTGGGCTGGCTAAGGAATATCGATGAGATAGCCAAAGCACATGATGTTTTTGCAACGAGCTGTAAAAACTTCTTCGATGTTGTCAAAAAAGCTGACAGTAGCGATCAGGAAATCATGGCTGCTGCCGATGCCACAGATGATGAATATAATAAGTTCATGGCGCTAGTCGATGATTTCATGGAGATTAACGACAAAGAAACAACCGGTGTCAGTGAAGGGTGTACCAAAGCTGCAGATACAGCCAACTTATGGATGCTAACCATCGGCATTGCCGCAGTAGTTATAGGTGCAACTCTTGCTTACTTTATTGCTCGTGGCGTAATCACGACTCTGAAGAGAATCATTACCGGCCTCACCGAAGGTTCTCGGCAGGTTGCTTCCGCGTCCGGGCAGGTCTCTGTTGCATCGCAGTCATTGGCTGAAAGTGCAACCGAGCAGGCGGCAGGTCTGCAGGAGACATCGTCCAGTCTTCAAGAGATGGCTTCGATGACCAAGCAGAATGCCGACAATGCCCAGCAGGCCAATACCCTGGCTTCTGAAGCACAAAAAGCAGCCGGCAATGGCAATGAGGCAATGGGCAGGATGAATAACGCTGTCAATGAGATACAAAAATCTTCTGATGAGACCTCCAAGATTATCAAGGTTATCGATGAGATTGCGTTCCAGACGAACCTGCTTGCCTTGAATGCTGCGGTTGAAGCAGCTCGTGCAGGCGAGGCCGGCAAGGGCTTTGCAGTAGTGGCTGAAGAAGTCCGCAACCTTGCGATGCGCTCGGCAGAAGCTGCCAAGAACACTACAGCGATGATCGATGAGTCGGTCAAGAATTGTAAGAACGGCGTTGATATTTCCGCCGAAGTAAGCAAGACACTCGAAGAAATAGTCCAGAGTATCGGCAAGACAACCGACCTCGTCGGCGAAATCGCCGCTGCCTCGCAAGAGCAGTCACAGGGTATTGACCAGGTCAATACCGCTATGGCGCAGATGGATAAGGTTACGCAGCAAAATGCCGCCAACGCCGAGGAATCTGCCAGTGCATCCGAGGAGCTAAGTGCCCAGGCCGAGGCATTGCAGGCTATGGTGCAAGAGTTTGTTCTAAGCAAGGCCGGCCGTCGTTCCGCCGGTAGCACCAAAAGTGCCGAACACCGTATGAATATCCAGGTCGACCACGGGGCTGCTAAAAAGACTCACGAGCTGTCGAAATCGGATAATGTGTTTCACAAAATAGCCGGCGGCGCGAACAAGAAGTCTGGCGTGAAAAAAGGCACACCAAAAGCTGAAGCTGTTGGTGCTGCCAAGGCTGAAGCGGAAAAGGCCATTCCGATGGATGACGACAAGAGCACCGGCACAGATGAACTCAAGGAGTTCAATGGTTAATCAGGACACATCTTTAAACTGCGTTTCCGCTCCAGGCGGGCTTAAACGCTCGCCTGGAGTGGCAGTTTATTATTCATCAGGGATTCGGACCCCGGCAATATCCATCGTAACATCTCCAATAACAAGACAGCGAATTTGCTCTCGAAAGTATTTTATAAATTGGGTTTGAACTGGGTTTGTTTTTTCGGACTCTCCGCTGCCATTTATTTTCATAATACTTTGTTATAAAAGAAGTTACGTTCATTTGAGCATCCAGCAAATTGGCTTTGTTTTGCATAAAAAGAGCTGATTTGTAGAGCGTTCTCGACAGATGTAGAGGACCGAGGACCCGGCACGAAGAATATTTCTTTAATCGCGGATTGCGCTGATTAAACGGATTTTTTAGCCATAAAGCCACTAAGGCAAAAAGAAACAGAGTAATAGAGGGAATCTCAAGAACCTTTTGGCTGTGTGGGCCGGTGGATTTTGGGGGGTTTCGGCGGTTTGGGAGGATGCCTATGGCACAAGTTTGGGCTTCGGTGGTCATGAGGAGTTACTCCAAATTCTGGATACCCGCCTTCGCGGGCACAAGTTGGTTATTGGTTAATTGGTTATTAGTTAGTTGGTGAAGTGAATCTCAAATCCCTAATCTCTGATCTCTAATCTATCAGCGCTCTATGCGTTCTCGGCGGTAAAACAACGCGCCTCTATAATTGGGCGAACATGCACGTTTGAGTCGAAAATAGTGTTCGATTCTCGATTCCTGATTCTCGTAACTCGATGTGAGAAAAGGAGATAAAAAATTTTTAGATTTTTCGATTTTAGGTTCCAGCTACCCGCACTTTTGGTTGATTTTTAATCACGGATTTTGTTTGGCCACGAAAAGGCACAAATTTTTTAGACGCAGATTTCACAGATTGCGCAGAGAAATATAGCCACGAATTTCACGAAGTTTTTTTAGACAGGATTGACACTGTTTTTTTTAGACACTGATTGACACGGATTCACACTGATAGTTCAATAGTAAGTAACCGCGGATTAGCACGGATTGACACGGATTCTATTTAGCCACGAAAAGGCACAAAAAGCACAAAGAAAAGTTAGACGCAGATTGCGCGGGAAAGTTGGACACGGATTAACACTGTTTTTTTAGACACGGATTAACACAGATTAACGCGGATTTTGGGTCGTCGCTTGTCGCTCGTGACTCGTGGTCTTTAACCGCGGAATGGATTAGAGAAATATGGGCACCGGTTTACACTGACCCATTCGACAGGCTCAGGACAATTTTAACTGGTAAGAAGCATAATAATTCTGTCTTTCTTAGCAAAAACGGTCAAAAATTGCTAAAATTCTGGCCGCCTGCCGGTTCGTCAAGGGCTTTTTGCTCAAAATTCACCGGAATGAATAAGCTCGGCGGTGCGGCTTGTTCGCGTCCACTGGATCGCGTTGTTGGCCGTAGTTCCAAATGGAACTGACCTATGATTCAATAACAGCCATGTTATCGTTCCTGTATCCGCCATACTGATAAGCCCACCAAAGAATATTTGCACTCCGGCCCTCAAAAATAGTTAGTGTGCGAGAATTAACAGACCTTATTATGCCGTACCAACATCTGAACATTTCATCCCAGTAATCGAGTAGCCTATCTACGAAACTCTGATATCCAGCCATCACCATACCAATATATGAATGAAGAACTTCATCACCTATTGCAGGGGACTTTTCTCGAGGTGAGAACTGCACGGCTGTTGTCACACTCTCAGAGTTCTGCCCGAAGCCAATGAAGTATGTCTCGTATTCATGAACTATAGCGTCTCTCCGATCCTTCAACTGGGGAAACCACGGTTTGCATTCCGAGAACACCGTATTGAGATTAGTAGGCAATTTTCCTTCGAGAGATTTTTTGTACATGTCATTGAAGCTCTTTGGAAGCTCACGGCCTTTATCGGATTTGTTTAAATCGCGATGCCTTACAATTCCCGCCGCACTGTCCAAAAGCATTCTTGAAAAGAGATAGATTGCATCAAGAAAAGCCATAGCCTCAGAATATGCTCCATAATCACAATTTACTTTCTCACCCTTTAGCGTTCTCTCGAAACGTGTGAGACGTTCATCAAAAAGCTCAAGCATGATACACAAATTGAACTCATGACGCTTTAGAGACTGCAACGGTTGTGGAACTCTCAATCCTGAGGAGGGCCTTCCCTCCGCACGAGCTTTAACCTGCATGGCCATAAGCCAATCACTCAAATAGCTCGATAGCCAATTCTTATGTGATATTCTCATATTTTCGACCAACGATGATTATACAGTCTGTATAAAACGCCAAACACAAACTGTTTCTTACAGTATAAGAAGTTCCCGTTGCTTCTTGCTTTTCTGCTCAACCTCTTTAAGTAAATTATTCCGCGTGTGCAACCAAGTTGTACACCCTACAAGGTTAATATTTTACTTTTATTGTAAAATCTGATATTTTTTCTTCAGCACAGGTGAATTTTATTACCATTCCATCCCATGATTGATACACAGTGTATTTAGGGTTGTCAGGAACTACTGATATCGCCGTAGCATCTCCCCTTCTATCAACAATAGTATAAAGAATATTTCCATCCTTATCGTTCGTCTTTTGAATCTTCCATGGGAAATTATTGCTTCGTAAAATAGTTCCGTCCTTTGACACATCTGCAAAGATATTAGCAGTTTCACTTGAATGCTGACTTGGTTCAGATTCTAAACGAGTGTTTTGATGTTCCTTGCTGAACGGAATGATTTTAGGTAAAATCCAGATACATAAAATGATAAAAATAGCAAGGGACAAAAGTTTCCATTGATTTCTGCCATACTTCCATACCCAAAGAATTTTCTGGAGAATCTCGGGTGGTATTGGTTTAATCATGCCTTCTTGTTCGCCTTTTGTGACCTTATTTCCCTGCTCCGTTTCTGTAATTCCTTTATCAAACATAATACATCTTCTTAAAATATGAATAGCATGTTGAACTCTTTGACAACACTCTGTTAATTCAGGCCATGTAATAAGTGAAACTTCTAAACCATCAATATCAGTGCCAGGGTGTAATCTCATAACAATGGGAGCAGAAGTGAGAACTTTCTTATTTTCCTCTGGAGTACCAGTCTCCATACAATCAGGTAGTACAACGCTATTAGCCCAAGGAATCAATGTGTTTCCTATTGTTTGTAGATGTTCAACTTCATTTTTTCGTAGCACCCAAAAAGGTACTTCGTGTATTTCGTCATACCATAAGACTCGGCCTTGCCAAACACCCAGCGCCAGAGAGCCCTTGCTAAAAACTTCTTTTCCGCTCGATGTCATAGTTACACTCGTTTCAGAAACCGATATACCACCAACATCTAGTATGATTTTGCTTGCATGTTCGATTAATATTTTTTTGGCTATATCATGTACTTTATTGATATTCTCAGCAATTTCTTTAGGTGATGTTCCTGGATCCCAAGCAAGTCTTATACGTTTGGGCAGACCACTTTTTATTTTTTCAGTTTCCTCAAGCATTTGTTTTTTTATATTATCACTGTCTTCAGAAGCTGATATTTCTAAGTATTTGCGATCTATTTCCATTATGGCTCTTTGATAAATGTATGGTTGGTACCGCAAGTCATACGACAGAGCTTTTAGCCGGTTTAACTTCCTTAATAATGCTCCATAATGTCTTAAGGCTGATTGGTATGTCAAATTTACTTTAAGCTCTTTCAATTTCTAATTCCTGTCTATTGCTGAAAAACTAGGAACAGTCTGCTTTCTGCCTACCCAAAATCAAACAAAACTTTCGATTCCCGTCAAATAAAATTAGTATATCGTATATAGTATCTCGTCTCTCGTGGCCCGGCAAAGAAAACCATAAAGACGTAATTTGTTTCCTTCGATGCAGTTATCCGCCCCGGGTGTAGGATGAGTTTACCGAAAGGGTTTTAATCTGTCAAGGGGAAATTACTTGGTTAATTGGTTAATTGGTGATTAGAACAATGGTGGGGCAAGCCCCACCCTA
>Ga0209979_1000493_pt1 | contig 53846 bp, 67 predicted proteins | sample AnhtaG_FD_183114 | JGI IMG/M metagenome (GOLD analysis project Ga0209979, IMG submission 183114) | Deep subsurface microbial communities from Anholt, Denmark to uncover new lineages of life (NeLLi) - Anholt_01485 metaG (SPAdes) (version 2) | ecosystem: Environmental > Aquatic > Marine > Oceanic... | reverse complement strand
AATCCAGCTCTCCACCACGCTGCAGGGGGCGCTTTATCAGACCCTGATACCAATGCTTAATGGCTCGGGGCGTATTGTCGCTGTTGAGGTGATGATAGCCACCGACGCTATCAGGAACCTTATTAGAGAGGCGAAGACCCCCCAGATGGTGAATGTCATGCAGACGGGGGCCGAATTCGGCATGCAAACGCTGGATCAAGTGCTCATCGACCTTTTCCGCAGAGGGCTCATCAGCCTGGAGGAAACGCTTATCAGATGCAGGGATCCAGAGGTGGCGAAGAAGAGCATTGGCCGCTCTGTGGGGCCGTAATGATACCCTTTGACCACTGCTCGCTGCGGCCGTTATACCAGCACCAAGCCTACATCCATCCTTTCTAGGGGAATTTCAAATCCCTTTTCAACAAACTCTAAAAAGGTATGGACAAAAGGGCATATTCTTGATGATTTATAATCTTATTGCAAATTATTTGAGGTGCTCCCCGCTGGATTCAGCGGGGAGCGCTTTTTAAGTTCTTAAGTAAAGATGTATAATAGAGGAAGGCTGGAAGACCAAACAAAGATCTTGCCATGTTATTAGTAGGCATCATCACTGATATGTTCCCACAGAAGGCCATGTTTAAAGCTGTGACGATGTTAAAACTTTTGCGCCCCTTTTAGCATTTAATTAAAAGGAGTAAAGAGAGATGGACCTTAAGAAATATCTGGAGCAAAAAAGGGAGATAATCGATGAAGCGTTAAACCAATATCTTCCCCCGGAAACTGAATATCCTCAAACCATTCATGAGGCAATGAGATATAGTGTTTTTGCCGGGGGCAAGAGATTACGACCGATTTTGGTAATAGCGGCAGCGGAGGTCGTCGGGGGGAGAGCGGAAAAGGTTTTGCCTACCGCTTGTGCTATAGAACTCATTCATACCTTTTCCTTAATCCATGATGACCTGCCAGCTATAGATAATGATGATTATCGGCGAGGAAAATTAACCTGCCACAAGGTCTTTGGAGAAGATATGGCTATTTTGGCTGGGGATGGGCTACTCACCCACGCTTTTCAGCTGCTTGCTCAAAATAGCGAGATAAAGACGATCAATAAAGAGGCGATGCCACTGGTGATTAAAGAGGTTGCCGCAGCAATAGGAACCCTGGGGCTGATCGGTGGGGAGGTAGTAGATATTCAATCCGAAGGGAAGGAGATCGATCTGCCTCGATTAGAGTACATTCACAGCCATAAGACCGGGGCGTTAATTGCCATTTCGTTAAGGGTGGGGGCTATGCTTATGGATGCACAGGAGGAAGAGATAGAGGCCCTTTTCCAATACGGTAAATTGATCGGGCTGGCCTTCCAGATAGTGGATGATATTCTCAATGTGGAAGGGGATGAGGTCCAATTAGGTAAACCGGTAGGCAGTGATCTCAGGCAGAAGAAAGCGACCTATCCCGCCCTTTTGGGCATAGAAGAGTCTCGCCAGAAAGCTCGGCGATTGGTCGAAGAGGCCAAGAAAGAGCTTGAAATATTTGGTGAGAAGGGGGAAATACTACGGCTCCTTGCCGATTTTGTTGTGGAGAGGACATTTTAAGAATCGCGAAGGTGAGATAGGCTGATATATGACAGAGGGGAGAAATAGGGATCATCTGGCAAAGATTAAACTGATATCCGGGGAAAAAGAGGGATCTGTGGAAAGCGCTTTACTGAATAAGGATGTTAGGGGAACCCTGATTCATTTCAACGGAGAGATGGTGCCCCCAAGCGAATTCGAATCGCTGTTTTCAGCTTGAAAGGCTGACGTCCTAGACCTCTAGACGATGGGGGCATCGATCGCAAAGTATAACAGGTATGGGGATAAGAGGCAACACCGATTAGGGATAAACCGCAGCCCCCTCCAGTGCCATCCCCTCGGGAAGCCCAAGCATGAGGTTCATACTTTGTATTGCTTGCCCCGCTCCCCCCTTTACTAGGTTGTCGATGCAGCTGATCACGATGAGCCTTCCTGTCCTCACATCGATGGTGGGGTAAATAAGGCAGAGGTTGCTTCCCCAGGTTTGCTTGGTCTGCGGCGGTGCGGCAACCACCCTTATGAAGGGCTCGCCCCGGTAAAAATCCCCACAAAGCTCCTTTATCTCTCTCTTTCCCTTCTCATTGCCAGCTATTCTCCCCTCTTTGAGCTGAGCATAGCAGGAGGTGAGGACCCCCCGGCTCATCGGCACGAGGTGGGGGACGAAGGTAACTGAGAAAGATAGCTCCGGGTTTAATCTAGAAAGCTCCTGAGTTATCTCTGGAAGATGACGATGCCCATCGAGGGCATAGGCGGAAACATTTCCATTTGCCTCTGAGAAATGGGTGTTAAGGCTTAATGTTCTCCCCGCTCCGGAGACCCCTGACTTAGCATCGATGATGATCCCAGGCTCGATTAGCCCCTCCTTGACAACGGGGGCCAGGGCGAGAAGGGCGCCGGTGGGGTAACAACCAGGATTTGCCACCAGGCGAGCGGAAGCGATAGAGGGGCGATTTAGCTCCACCAGACCATAGACCGCCTCTTCAAGAAGCTGTGGTTGGGGATGGGTAAATTCATACCATTTTTCGTACTCTTTAGCATCCTTCAGTCGGAAGTCGGCGCTGACATCGACCACCTTGATTCCCCGCTCAAGCGCCACCAATACCGCCTCAACGCTCGTCTTGTGAGGCAGGGCCGAAAAAACGAGCTCCACATCCCCCAGCTCCGGCTGAATCACCAGATCGATGTCGGCAAGATGGGGCAGGAGCTCGCCCAGCTTTTGCCCCACGGCGCTCCTTCCCGTAATTGAGGTAAGCTCGACCCCGGGATGGCAATGAAGGAGTCGCGCCAGCTCCATGCCGATATAGCCTGTAACGTTGATAATGCCTACCTTTTTCATGGTTCTCTCCTTCAGCCTACTGTAATAGCAAACTCCTCATCTCCCTTTTTGCTGCTCCATTTCCCTTAGCCTTTCATCGCTGATCCCGAAGTAATGAGCTATTTCATGGCGCACCGTCTCCCCGACCCTTCTCATTATCTCTTCCTCAGAGCGCCATATCCTCTCAATGGGCTTTTGGAAGATGGTTATCTTGTGTGGCAGGATGGGTTGACGCCCACCCCCTTCGGCCAAAGGGGTGCCTTCATAAAGACCCAGTAGCTCGCTGCGATGCCTAAGCCCGATTTCTGCTAATTGATCCCGGCTGGGCCAGTCCTCTACCACCACCGCGATGTTCTCCAGTTTCTGTTGAAACTCCTGAGGCAAATCATCGAGTGCCCTAGCTACCAGTTCCTCAAATTTTTCTCTTCTCATCGCCTTCTCCACCTATGAAGCTTGACGGGCACCCCTCATTGAAAACACATCCACGACATAAAGGACGCTGCGCCCGGCAAATGCTCCTTCCGTGCGCCAGCATGTGGAGATGAAACTGGTACCTCTCCTGTGAGGGAACCACGTCCTCCAGTAGCTGGTGCGCCTGCTCCGCCGATACCCTGGAATCAATTAAACCAAGCCGCCTTGAAACCCGATAGACATGGGTGTCCACAGGGAGCACCGCCCTTTCCAAGGAGAATAGTAGCACACATGCCGCAGTTTTTGGTCCTACCCCGGGAAGTCCTTCAAGCCATGCCCTAGCCACGGGTAGAGGGAGCTCCCCCAGGAATCCCAGGTCCAGGGATCCTTGGCTCTCCAAAATCCCCTTAAGGATGGCCTTTATCCGCCCCGCCTTAATCCTGCTTAGCCCACCGCACCTGATCGCTTCGGCGATCTGATCAATGCTCCCCTCCGCCACCCTCTCCCAGGTGCCGAAGGTCCTAACGAGCCTTTCAAAGGCCCGCTTCGAGTTCACATCGGAGGTGTTTTGGGAAAGGATCGCCCGGATCAGCTCAGAAAGAGGGTCACCGCTGGCTCGCCACTGAAGCGGGCCATATTCTCGCTCCAGCAAGCTGAGGATTTCATCGATGGTCATGCCTTTAGATTCCTTAGGTGGCAGGTGTCGTTGAGCAGTCTAAGGGAAGACCATCCCTCCCCCAGTTCGAAAAGGTTGATCGCTGCGTTATCCTGCCCGATCTGCCAAAAGTGGGAGTTGTCCAGGCCTAGAAGGTGGCAAAGAAGCACTTTGCATACCACCCGATGAGTTACCAAGGCAACTGTCTCGTCTTGGTGCCTCGCCACCAAATCATCAATAGTAGCGACCGCCCTTCTTTGGACATCCTCAAGGGTCTCTCCTTCAGGAATCTTGAGCCGCTGGGGACTATAAAGCCAAACGTCAAAAAGCTCTCGATATCGCCCTCTTGCCTCCTCTATGTAAAGCCTCTGCCAGATCCCGAAGTCCATGTCATTGATCCCATCCAACGGCTCCACTGGGAGACTGAGGCGGCTGGCGATGATCTGCGCCGTGGCCATCGCCCGCTTCAGGGGGCTGGAGTAGATAGCGGCCACATCCCATCGGGCGATCTTCTCCGCGGCCGCCTCCGCCTGCCTCACCCCCGTCTCATCCAGATCGATATCTACCCGCCCCCTAAACCTTTCCTCCCTGTTCCACTCCGTCTGTCCATGCCTGACAAGGATAATGCGAGTCAAGGGAGCCTCCCATCCTGTTATAGCGTTATTGTAACATAGGATGAAGCTACAAGAAAGCCAATCATTGACATCCCTTCACCCCTCCTGTAAACTGGCTTTGTGTTCTTGAGCGGTGAGGGTTAGATTGCTGGCCACAGAAGAGATACGTCAGCAGATCGGTCGAGCCTTAAAGGGACAGCTTGCCGATTATGTTGAGATTCGCATCGAGGAGAGGGAGGCTAGCCGTATTCAATACCTGGGCCGCGAGCTGGAGGATATTGGAAGAAGCACAAGCCTGGGAGGCAATGTGCGTGCCCTGGTCAAGGGAGGATGGGGCTTTGTCAGCTTTAACGAGCTAGGCGAACTGCGGGGCAAGGTGGAGCTGGCGGTGAAGCAGGCACATCTTGTGGGCAAAGAGGCAAGTAAGTTTGCCCCGGTAGCTCCCGTGGTAGAGGTGGTTGAGCCCCAGATGAGGGAGGACCCCACAACTGTCCCCCTGGCTCGAAAGAAAAGCCTCCTCGATGAGTATAATGACATCATCTGGTCCACCCCCAAGATTCAGACCTCCGTCATCACCTATGGAGACAGTGGCAAAAGGGTCATCTTCGCCAATTCCGAGGGTAGCTATATCGAGCAAACCAAGATCGACCTCTCCACCCGTATCGTAGTTATTGCCCGCGATGATGGCGATGTTCAACAGGTGGTGCTCAGCGAGGGCTCAAGCGGCGACTTTGGCTTTATGGAGGGGCTTCATGAAGAGGTTCGCCAAGCAGCACGGCGTGCCGTGGCGCTGCTCTCCGCACCCCAGGTCAGAGGAGGGGAATACACCGTCGTCTTAGACCCTGTCCTCGCTGGAGTCTTCGCCCATGAGGCCTTTGGGCATCTATCGGAATCCGATTTTGTATATGAAAACGAGCGCCTGAAAGATATAATGGTTTTAGGTCGAAAATTTGGTGGGGAGCACCTGAACATCGTCGATGGCGCCTCCATCCCCGGGCTTCGCGGCAGCTACAAATATGATGACGAGGGCGTGCCCGCAACAAAGACCTATCTCATCAGGGAAGGGATGCTCGTGGGCAGGCTCCATTCTCGAGAAACCGCAGCCAAGATGGGCGAAAAACCCACAGGAAATGCCAGAGCGCTCGATTATCGTCATCCCCCCATTGTGCGCATGAGCAACACCCTTATCGAGCCGGGGAAGGTCTCCTTCGAGGAGATGATCGGCGAAATCAAGGAGGGGGTTTACGTGAAGAACTGGTATGGGGGGATGACCAGCATGGAGATGTTCACCTTCTCCGCTGGCGAAGCCTATTTGATCAGGGGTGGCAGGGTGGCGGAGCTACTTCGACCTGTGGTGCTCACCGGAAACGTGTTTACCACCTTGGAGAACATCGATGCCATTGGCAACGACCTGGAGATGAATCAGGGGGGCGGCTGCGGCAAAGGGGCCCAATCCCCACTGCCCGTATCCAATGGCAGCCCCCACATAAGGATTCGCAGATGCCTGGTGGGAGGAAGGTGATGCAAATCACTGTAAGACAAGACCGCATTGACAACCGCAACCTTCCGCCCTATATTATAGCGGAAGATTCAACCTGCAATCCTCGCTGCGCCAATGAATGGCGTTTCGCCAGCTCAGCCAAGGTAATAAAACAATCAAAAGATTTCCCCGTCAAATAGCAAAAAGGCGGGTTTTTTCAATTTTTCCAAAACATTCAAAGTAAGTGATGGAACTGGAGAATATCCTATCTAGCGCGAAAAAGGTTGCTGAGGAGGCGGAGGTTTTCCTCGCCTCCATAAGGGAGACCCCTGTCGGTTTTGAAGCCAACCGCTTGAAGAGGCTGGAGACCAGGGAGAGTACCTCGGTCTCTCTGCGCATCATTAAGGAGGGCAAGATAGGGTTTTCCACCACCACCAAGCTCAACGATCCCGATGCCCTGGTCCGGATGGCGGTGGAGACAGCCCAGTTTGGCGTTCCAGCAAGGTTCATCCTACCCTCGGCGCAGCTCTACCCCCAAATCGAGGTCTATGACCCAGGGGTGGAGGCGATAGCAATAGAGAATATTGTCGAAATGGGCGACTCCCTGATAGCGAAGATCAGAGGTCACACCCCAGAGATCCTTTGCCACGCTGGGGTGAGCAAGGGCGTGGCCATGGTGAATATCCTTAACTCCCGCGGCGGCGAGGCAAGCTACAGCAAGAGCTTCTTTACCATCGGCATCGAAGGGACGTTGATTCGAGACACTGATATGCTTTTCGTCGGCGAAATAGATAGCTCCTGTCGCCCGATAAGGGACGTCGATGCTCTGGCAGACACGGTGATCGAGCAACTGGAGCTGGCGAAGCATACCGCCTCGGTCTCCACAGGGCGATTGCCGGTGATTCTAACCCCCAGAGGGGTGAGAAGTGCCTTCTTCACCCCCCTGGCGCTCGCCTTTAATGGAAGGGTAGTGGTGCAGGGGGCATCACCCTTGGTGGGGAGGCAAGGTAGGCAACTCTTCGATGAGAGGCTCTTTCTATGGGATGATGCCACTATCGGCTATCGCCCCGCCAGCCGACCTTGCGACGATGAGGGAGTGCCAAGCCAAAGGACGGCTCTCATTGAAGGGGGGGTAGTGGCAAACTTCCTTTATGACCTGCAAACCGCCGCCCTCGCCGCTAGCCGGAGCACGGGCAGTGGCAACAGGGCTCGGGGGGGCATGCCAACCCCATCGGTGAGCGCCCTGGTCATTGAAGAGGGGGATACCCCCTTTGAGGAAATGATCCGAGACATGAGGGAAGGTCTGGTCATTGATATGCTCATCGGGGCAGAGCAGGGAAACGTTCTGGGAGGTGAGTTCAGTGGCAACGTTCTCCTCGGTTACAAGGTGGAAAGGGGTGAGATCGTGGGGCGAGTTAAAGATACCATGGTTTCAGGAAATATCTACCATGCCTTGAAGGAGCTCGTTGCCATTGGGCGTGAAGCAAAGTGGGTTGGCGGTGTCCTTAAGGCCCCCGCCCTTTATTGCCCCAGTTTGGCGGTGGCAAGTAGAGGATAAAGATGGAGGCGCCCCTTTGTGTCTGAAGAGATACCTAGCAGAGCTAAGCCACGGGGATAACCCCCTGGTTTCCTCAAAGCTAGCCAACCTTTCAGCCCTTTCCCAAGAGGAGCTAAAACTTTTTCTCGAGGCATGGGCAAAAATGGGTGTTGCCCGGCGAAGGCAGATTGTGAGCAAACTTTTAGGGCTTGCCGAAGAGGACGTTAAAGTGAACTTCGATGACATCTTCCGTGCCTGTCTTCTAGACCCCGATGAAGTAGTACGGGTAAAGTCCATCGAAGGCTTATGGGAGTGTGAAAATCGCTCCCTTATCGACCCCCTTATCACCCTGCTTAGGCAAGATAGCAAAGAATCTGTTCGTGCTGCTGCCGCTGTGGCGCTGGGCAGGTTTGCCATGTTAGCTGAACTGGAGAAACTGCGCCCCGAGGATGGTGTAAAGGTTCAAAATGCTTTACTTTCTGCTATCGAGGACCGGAGAGAGCAGCTTGAGGTGAAGCGGCGGGCCATAGAAGCTATCGCCCCCATCAGCCTACCAAAAGTAGAGGATATCATTCATCAAGCCTATAAGAGCGGTGATTCTAAAATGAGAGCCAGCGCCCTCTATGCCATGGGGAGGAATGGCGACCCCGCCTGGCTTGCCATCCTGGTGAAGGAGCTGAGCAGCCTCGATGTGGAGATGCGCTTTGAAGCAGCAGGGGCCTGTGGTGAGCTTGGCGATGAGGAGGCTGTTCCCCATCTTGTCAGGCTTATCAGTGACATCGATAGTCAGGTTAAACTCTCCGCAATAGTGGCGCTGGGACAAATTGGGGGTAGTGAGGCGGAAGAGGCATTGCGTACATGCCTGGGTCACCCCGACGAGCAGGTTCGCGAAGCAGCAGAGGAGGCCTTGGAGGAACTGGGCCTTGGCAAGGAGCCCCTGTCCTTCAGGTTTGAATCTTGAGACCACCTCTAAGCCATCGTTAACAACCCGATAGCTGAGGTACTTAGGTGCTGAAAGGTCGAAAGGTGGTGCTGCGGGAGAAAAGATTGGAGGATGCTGCCAACGACTATGCATGGCGGCGCGATGATGAGCTTGCTCGTCTCGATGCTGCCCTGCCTCTGAGGAGCTCCTTCACGTCGTATTTAGCTGAGTATGCCGCTGAGCTCGGCTGTCCAAGCCCGCCAAAATGCCGCTTTGCCATTGAGAACCTGGAGGGCAAGCATATAGGCAACCTCATGTACTATGATATCGATGAGGCTAAGAAGGAGGCGGAGTTAGGGATCATGATCGGCGACCGTGACCACTGGGATCAGGGTTATGGCACCAATGCCATCGCCACCTTGCTAGACCATATTTTTAACACGACAAGGCTGGAGAGAATCTACCTAAACACCCTTGATTCGAACATCAGGGCGCAAAGGTGCTTTGAGAAATGTGGCTTTGTCCCCTGTGGGCGGGTGAGAAGGTATGGCGATACCTTCATACTCATGGAGATATATCGAAGCTGGTGGCAGAGGTCGAAAAAGGGACCGAGCAGTGCCACCTGAGATAGCTATAGTGGCTCGCTAAAGCCCCCTATTCCTTTGGTGGTTGCGGTGGCGACGGATTCACCAGTCGCGCCACCGAGGTCGTTGACTACCACCTTGGCCCCTTCAGCAGTAAGCGACACAGCCTGAGCCCTGCCGATCCCGCGACCAGCACCGGTGACTACAGCAGCCTGCCCCCTTTCTACCACATTAATCTAGCGGCTGAGGTGGCAGTCGCCAAGCCTCAGCCGCAGAGTTCAGGTCAGACTTTGCTTTATCCCTTTGGAGGTGCAGGCGGCGCTGGGTTCTCCAGACCACGGCACAATGACCTTGGGAGGATCTCTGCCAATTGATCTAGGCTCCACGGTTTGTCTGTGTAGATGCTCCGCCACGGCTCCGGCTTCTGGAGTAGGGATATCTGTCCGGTGCCAGCGATAAAATCACAGCCGTTTATGTCGACGGCCTCATCGGTGCACAGCCAGACGACGAGGGGTGATACATCCTCTGGCTCCATCTGGGTAACATCATCGAGCATATCCAGTGATGCCCCCATTGCCCGAGCCTTCTCCATAGCGGCGCGCAGTTCAGGGGTATCGGTCATCCTCGTCCGAGCACGGGGGCGAATAGCATTGCAGGTAACCCCATATCTTCCCATGTCTAAGGCTACCGTTCTGGTGAAGCCAATAACCCCCTCCTTGGCGGCACTGTAATTCGCTTGCCCCATGTTCCCCAGTCCTGACTCGGAGGAGGTGTTTATAATGCGACCGCTCCTCTGCTGTCTGAAGACAACGCAGGCGTGCTTGGTGCAGTTGAAGTGCCCTCTAAGGTGAACGCTCATTATTACATCCCACTCCTCCTCGGTCATGTTAAAGACCATGCGGTCCCTGAGGATGCCGGCATTGTTCACCAGGATGTCCAGCCTGCCGAAGTTGTCGATGGCGCTCTTGATGATCCTCTCCGCACCTTGGTAATCGGCCACATTCTCATGATTAGCTACAGCCTCTCCACCCATCTTCTTGATCTCGGCCACCACCTCATCGGCGGGTGCCTTATCGGCCCCTGTTCCGTCCGGTGCGCCACCGAGGTCGTTGACCACTACCTTGGCCCCTTCAGCAGCCAGCGCCAGGGCGTGAGCCCTGCCCAGCCCTCGGCCGGCACCGGTGACTACAGCAACCTTCCCTTTCAGTCTCTCACCCATTTTCGACCTCCCTGCTTTTTTATTTTTAGAATTGGACCCCCCACTCCCCATCGCCATTGGTTAAAGGCTACTCCTTTGCTGACTGGGGCGGCGCTAGATTGACCAGACCCTCAGCCAGTGTCTTGGGGACAGTTTCACGCAGCTCCTCAATGGACCACCTCCCCTCCTTGGTGATCGTTTTTGCCTCTGTCCAAGGGGCATAAAGGGAGATTCGTCCCCCGCTAGCACCGAAGATTTGACCGTTGATGTCGGCTGCCTCATCGCTGGCCAGATACACTATTATGGGTGGCACATCCTCTGGGTCTCCCAGCATCATCTTATAAAGCTCCTCCATCGGGGTATCTCCGGGAAACTGGACGCCGCGCTGAGCCATCAGCTGTCGCAGCCGGTCCGGAGGTATGGTTGCTGTCATCCTGGTGGCGGCAGCAGGGCACACCGCGTTCACCGTTATCCCATATCTGCCCAGGGCAAGGGCGCAGGACTTAGTGAACCCGGTAATCCCCGCCTTGGCACAACTGTAGTTTGCCTGACCGGCGTTTCCGTGCAGCCCTGAGGTGGAGCTGATATTTATGATCCGCCCGCTCCGCTGCTGCCTCATCACCAGGCAGGCGGCCTTAGTGCAGGCGAAGTGCCCCTTAAGGTGGGTGTTTATCACCGCGTCCCATTCCTCCTCGGTCATGTTCCAGATCATGCGGTCGCGAAGGATACCGGCACAGTTCACCAGGATATCCAGCCTGCCAAAATTTTCCACCGCGGTCTTGATAACCCTCTCCCCACCCTCCATACTGCCCACCGAGTCGTAGTTAGCGACCGCCTCGCCACCCATCCCCCTGATCTCCTCCACCACCTCATCGGCCACCGCCTTATCGGTCCCAGTCCCATCCAGTGCTACGCCTGGGTCGTTAACTATCACCTTGGCCCCTTCGGCAGCCAGCGCCAGGGCTATGACACGCCCGATCCCCCGGCCGGAACCGGTCACTACAGCAACCTTACCTTTTAGTGCTTCACCCATATTTAGGCCTCCTTTTTATCTTGGGCCCTGGAAGGTAGAATGACCGTGGTATTGCCTGGCGTTGTCTTTTCCCCACTGGGGTTTTCCGTCCAGATTTCGCACTCTACGATATGCTCACCGTCCTTCACATACTTATTGGCTACCCTCCCTTTGCAGACAAGGTCCTCGCCAGGGAAGTCCGTGGCTCTATAGCTACAGCTCAGCTTCCTGAGGATTCCCCCCTCCCCTATCCAGTCAGTAAGCATTTGACCCAAGAGGCCAAACTTCAGCTTGCCATGGACAAGGACGTTAGGGAAACCCTGAGCCTGGGCGAAATCCTTATCGTAATGCAGCTCGTAGTAGTCTCCCGATGCCCCTGCCCATTGCACCAACTGGCGGGTTGTGGGACGCTTCACTAGAGGGGGTATCTCGGTGCCCACCTCAACATCTTCATAGCAAAGCTGCTTAGCCATACTTCATTTCCTTCAGGGTCTAATAGGAGATGGAGGCGGATCTGCTGGTTGCAACCACCTCGCCCCTTTGGTTCTTATAAGTGGTCTCGATGATGGTGAAGAGCATCTTCCCCCTTCTACCCTCTCGTTCATTGTATTCGGTGATCTTGCTTACAGAGGTGATCACATCGCCAGGTCTGACCGGGAGGTAGTATTCCAGCTCATCCCCCCCGGCTAAGGCTCTCAGGAATGGACTCTTCATCTGAACACCCCGCCCCGTGCCTGCCCTGGCATTACATAACAAGGCAGGCGGCGCGATGATCCCTCCATATCTAGTCTTCTTGGCGTATTCCTCGTCCTGCCATAGCGGATTGGGATCGTCCAGTGCCTCTGCCATCATCCTTATGTGACCCTTCTCCACCTCTAGAATGGTAGGAGTCCCCTCCACTCCTAACTGTTCTTTCATCTCATCGGTTATTATGGAAGCCTGTTGCACTATAGCCTACCCCTCAGGATTTAGCCTCTCGAGAGGGAAGGATAACCGTAGCAGTGCCCGGGGTGGTCTTTTCCCCTTTGCCGTTTTCCACCCAGATATCGCACTCTACGATATGCTGGTCATCCTCTACATATTTTTTGGTCACCGTACCCTTGCACCACCAGGTTTCCCCCTCCTCAGGCGTGGCCATGTCTTTCATCTTTCTAGGGTAGTCCATGCCCCGATACTGGCAGGAGAGCCTATTGAGGACACCCTGCTCTCCAATCCAGTCGGTCATCAGGTGCCCCAGCCAGGCCCGTTTCAAGGCGCCATGAACGATGGGGCTGCCCACACCCTGGCTTGCGGCAAAGGCGTCTTCATAGTGCAGGGGGTTGAAATCCCCCGTTGCCCCAGCCCACTTGACCAGCATCTCGGTGGTGGCAATCTTGGCAAGAGGGATGACCTCGCTGCCGACCTCTACATCTTCATAATAGAGTTGCTTTTTCATTCCTTCCCCCCTTAACTAGAGGCTGATAATTGTTGCTCTGCTCTTGGCAACTAAATCGCCATTCTGGTTGATGAAGGTGGTCTCAAGGGTGGTAAAGATCATCGTGCCCGTTCTGCCTTCGCGCGCCCTGATGTCAGCGATCTTTCCAGAGGAGGTCAGTATGTCTCCTGCGCGAATAGGGAGATAGAACTCAAAATCGACCCCGCCATCGAGGATGCGTGGGCAGCCAGCCCTAGCCAACGCCGGAGCCAGGGAAGCCAGTAGCTCCATCACTCCTCCACTCTTTACGGGCCAGCCGAAGAAACCGGGTGGGCATATCATCTCGCCATACCTGCTGCTCTGGGCATGCTCCACATCGCGGAAAAGGGGGTTGGGGTCGTCTATGGCATCGGCATACCTCCTTATCGCCCCCCTCTCAACCTCCATAATGACGGGCTCTGTGGTGGTACCGATCAGTGCTTTCAATTCATCTGTAATCGCCATCTCGCTACCTCCTTAAGGTTACATGGTCTTACTTGAAAACTCCCACCTGCCACCATCGAGGATCCGTAGGAGGGGAAACTCTATCGCTGCACTCATCTCATCGGTGATGACCGTCTCTTCAGCCAACTTGCTACCTACTTGGCTCTTTATCTCAAGCTATATTGGATCCCCCCTTCCCCCCTGAATTGGAAAACCTAAGTAAAACAACAAACAAATTCTTCCCCTGCCAAAGCCAAAAAAAGTTTACATTAATTGCGGCGCTCCTGTCAAGGTTCTTGTAGGGAGTTCACCCCCTCTCTTGGCTTGCCGCTAGATCATCTCCAGGGGAGCCAGGCTTAAGAGCAGCCTCTTGAGCCCTGCTTCCCCCTTGAAAGCCACGGTAAGCTCCTGGTCATCCCTGGTGGCGAGGCAGCTTACTACGATCCCCTCGCCGAAGACGCTATGTCGCACATGGTCCCCTGCTTTGAGGGGTGCCTTTGGGGAGGGAGGCTGTGCAGTCACAGGCCTTTCCCTGCGGGCATATTGGCTGGGCGTCATCATCAAGTGGGGAGGAATATCCAGGAGAAAGCCTGAGGGGAGAGTTGGCCCAGTGCTTCCCATGAAGCTGCGGCGGAAGGCACGAAGGAGATAGACCCGCTCCTTAGCCCGCGTTATCCCCACATAGCATAGGCGGCGCTCCTCCTCCATCTGGTCCGGGTCATCGAAGGACTTCCTATGGGGGAGGAGCCCCTGCTCCATGCCTACGATGAAAACTACGGGGAACTCCAGTCCTTTAGCAGCGTGCAGGGTGATCAGGGTCACCGCATCAACCTTCTCATCGAAACTATCCACATCGGAGACTAGAGTTACCCCTTCGAGAAAGGAGGAAAGCCCCTCCTGCGGCGCTAAATGGCGATACTCACCGGCTACGGTGCGAAGCTCAAGAATATTGTCCCATCTATCCTCACCATCCTGCGCCTCTAAGATGTATTCCCTGTATCCGGAACGCTCTATCACTAAGTCGAAAAGCTCAACGACGTTTAGCTCATCAGTTCTCGTGATTAGTTCGTTAAGCATCGTCAGAAAATTGGTTAAAGCCCGGGCAGTGCGTGGGTTAAAGGGGGATTTTTCATCGCCTGTCTCGTCGGCGACAATCTGAAGAGCGGCATAAACAGGCAGAGAGAGTTCTTTAGCCCACCGCGAAAGCTCATCGAGGGTGCGCTGTCCAATTCCTCGAGGGGGCAGGTTAATGACCCGAGAAAGGCTGACGCTGTCATAGGGGTTGTGGATCAGTTTGAGGTAGGCGATAACATCCTTGACCTCGCGCCGTTCATAGAAGCGGATGCCACCCACCAGCTTGTAGGGCATGCCATAGCGAAGAAAGGACTCCTCAACAGCCCTCGACTGGGCGTTGGTGCGATACATCACGGCACAATCAACGGGCCTAAAGAGCCCTTGGCTTACCAGGTTTTCCACCTCGCTAACCACAAATTGGGCCTCCTCCTGCTCGGTGTAGGTCTCAGCAACGGTTATCGGCACCCCGATCTCCTTCTCTGTCCAGAGCCTCTTCTCCTTGCGCTGGCGATTGGCGGAGATCACGCACTTCGCCACCTCGAGGATCGTTTTCGTGGAGCGGTAGTTTTGCTCAAGATATACTACCCTGGCATCGGGATAATCGCCCTCGAAGCTGAGGATATTCCTGAGGTCGGCAAAGCGCCAGGAATATATCGATTGGTCCGGATCGCCGACCACACATATATTGCGGTATTTCCCCGCCAGTTGTCTTGCCAGAACATACTGGGCGATGTTGGTATCCTGAAATTCGTCGATGAGGACGTGGAGATAGCGCTGCTGGTATTTGGAGAGGACCTCAGGGCAATGGCGAAAGAGATAGACGGTCTTCATAAGCAGGTCATCGAAGTCCAGTGCCTTGCTCTCACCGAGGAGCTCCTGGTAGCGCTGATATACCCGCTGCACCACCTCATCGAAATAGCTCCGAGAATATTTGACATAATCCTCCGACGTGAAGAGGCGGCTCTTTGCCGCCGATATTGCGGAGAGAAAAACGCGGGGGAAATAGCGCTTTGGGTCAATCCCCAATTCCTGAAGGCTGCGCTTGACCAGGCTGAGCTGATCATCGTCATCGTAAATGACGAACCTTGGGTCCAGCGATATATGGGCTGCCTCTCTCCTCAGGATGCGGGCACAGATGGCATGGAAGGTTCCCAGGGTCAGTTCCTCCACCGAGCTGCCGAGAAGGTGGTAAAGCCGCTCCTTCATCTCCCTTGCCGCTTTGTTGGTGAAGGTGACTGCCAGAATACGATAGGGACTGACCCCCCATACCTTGATCAGGTAGGCGACCCGATGGGCGATGACCCTGGTCTTGCCGCTGCCGGGACCAGCCAGGATGAGCAGAGGCCCCTCGATGGCCTCCACCGCCTCCCTTTGTGCCGGGTTCAGCCCATCAAGAACATCCATGCCTAAATTATAGCATTATGGCTTACCCTAAGAAAGGGATGCAACTCCTTGGCTTCTTCACAGATATTAGCAGAGAATAGCCGTGCTGAAGCGCAATGTTTGAAAAAAGGCATGCTGGTTCCGCTCGGTTCTGTTTGACACCACTCCTTAGAAGGGATAGCATACTTCCGCCGCTTGCCCCACACAAATAGTGGGGAGGTCACTACCATAGTCACAAAAGAAAGGAGGGTACAATGAAAGTAATGGTGCGAAGCATTATGAAAGCCGTCCCTGGCAAGATGGCAGAGGCGATGGAGCTTGAACAAAAGCACATGGCTATCGCCAGTCGCGTGTTGGGGATATCTCCGAGGAGCTACCGCCCCCTCAGTGGTGGCGGCGACGTTATGAATACCATCATTTCCGAGAGCGAGTTCGATAGCCTCGCCGCATTTGAAGCCCACCCCGAGAAGATGGGCGCAGATCCAGAGGCGCAAGCGCTCTTTCCCAAGTTGGAGGCGGTCATCGAGAGTATGGAAGTCGAATTCTACGTGCCAATGCCGTAAGAGCACAGCTAAGCCGGTCAATCCTGATGCCAACTGGCTCCCGAAGGCTGGTAGATGAAAAATGGCTCCTTTTCGGTGATGATCCTTCTCTCCTTATCTATTGCCTCTCTGAGGTTTTTGGGGAGAGAGAAAAGACCCTGGTGGGTGAGCTCATCGTAGAACCTGAGGCTTCTTTTCATTCTGGAGGAAATCCTATGGGCTATCTCCTCTGGAGCAAGGTGGAGAGGATTCAGTTTTTGGGAGGCGGTAGCAAATCCCCACGTGCCACCAAAACAAGGGACATGGGCCTGATAGGGGGAAACCAAAGCAAACACCGCTTTTAGCGTGCGGCTAATCGCGGTAAAGAGGGTATGATTCCCCCAAGCGCTGGAGCCAGCTTGGAGGGAGAGGATACCCTGTGGAGCTAGTCTTTCTCGGAGGATTTCATAGAACTCCTTGGTATGTAGTAGATAGGCTGGCCCTCCCTCCACCGGCTCGGGCAAATCGATGATGATAACATCGAACCTTTCCCGGCACCCCTCAAGGTGCTTTCCCGCATCTACATAGAGTAATTCCAGGCGACTGTCCTCGAAGGAACCCTGATGAAAGGAGGGGAGAAATCTTCGGCAAATATCGACCACCTCTTTATCGATGTCGACCATGACCACCCTTTTTACCGATCGATAATTTAGCACCTCCCGGAGGGTAGCCCCCTCGCCGCCGCCAGCGATGAAGACCTCTTCGGGATGGGGGTGGGCGATCATCGGGGGATGAACCAGGGCCTCGTGGTAGATAAACTCATCGGCCTCGCTGGACTGAATCTTGCCATCCAAGACCAAACATCTACCAAAGCCGCCGCATTCAATGATGTCGATGGATTGAAATTCTGTCTTCCCCGAATAGATTAGCTCTCTGACGCTATGCAATTGCACCATATCAGGGTTGACATAATCATAGAACCATTTATTTTCCTTCATAGCTCCTCTGAGGAGTCGAAAATCCCCCTCTTTAGCTCAAGGACAGAGGGGTTTCTTGCTTGGAGCCTATCGACCAGCAGCTCTACCGCCCTTTCTGGATGAAGCGAGTTGCCGCAAGTGAAGATATCTACAGCGGCGTAGCCAAACTCGGGCCAGGTATGAATGGAGAGATGGGATTCAGCAATGATCACCATACCGCTGACACCACCGTAGGGATCGAAAGGGTGAAAGGATTCCTCGATGATGGTAGTACCTGCTTCCCTCGCAGCGGAGAGGAGGGCATCTCTTAGGAAGCCTAGGTCACTGAGAAGCTCCCTATTGCAATTCTTGAGCTCTAAGAGCAAGTGTTTCCCTAAGGCGTCCAATCACCTACCTCCTTTAAAAAGGATCCGCTAAAAATGGAATGGCTACCAGAAGCCCAGGAAAAGATTTTATCTAATATCATCCATTTTATCAACCGTCCCCGCTCCTTTTTCTAGGCTAAGGTAGCTTGGCGCTGGTTTAGCTTTCTGAGCTCGAGGAGTATCTCCTTAAGTAACAATAACTCCAGTCGTCTGGAGTTTATTGTGCTCGCCAGCTTTGACCACCTTGTCTGGTCTCCCCCGGCATATTCTTCCACTAGTTCTATTACATCTTTAGTCATTGGTCGCCTCCTCTAATGTATGAAAACGATGCCTACCGAAATGGCACAGGGAATCGAACTTGGGTCTTCCTCAGCATAGGTGAGGGGGTAGACCTCCCACCCGACCCTGGTTATCAGCTCGAAGACATTGATCCCCATGGCCTCCATTGCCGGGCGTGCTCTTAGTGGTAATCGGCACCTCCCGCTATCCAAAAACTGGCATACCAAGCCGTTGCATAGGTAGTCCTTGCACGAGCCCCCGCCGAAGCCCATTGCAAGGTAGTAGCCATCCCTGAAGGCTAGTCCCTCTAGCTCACACACGACCTGGTTGGTCTTGCGGTGATAGTATAGTACCTGGCGACGCTGTGATGGCGATCGGCTTTGACTAGGCAGGTAATCTGAAAGCGGCTCAACATTTGTTTTGAACAATATCGCCCATTGATATTTGATCAATGCCCTTCGCACCTCATCGGTCCCTGGGGTATATGGTGGGCAATTGGGCGACTCCCCAACGCGATAACACCTTGGCACAAAACACTTTAGGCGGACCCTTTCGTCTACCGATACCCAATCGGCGGGTATTATCTCACAGGCCGAGGCTCCGAGTTCCAGCGCTATTTCCTTGTAGCGCTCAATGTCCGCTCTCAGGGTTTCCTCCGAAACTTCCCTGGGAATCAGCTTTGCCATATCTTTCCTCCCTCCTTGTGTGGCAAATCATACTCCTTTTGACCACGATGTCAATATTTGCCCGTTCAAGGCTGCGGGCTTTCAGCGTAGAGGCGACAGGTTGCGAGCATGATGCTAGAATAGAAGGGCATGAATTCACACCTGAAGTTTGCTCAATTGCTTGTACATTCGCTACCATCAATAGAGAGCTGCCAGAATGCAAGGGGAACTCGCTAACTTAGAGGCAATGCTTCTAGAGGGTGGGAAGATAGAGCTGGATCAAGGGGCTTTAATCGCCTCAGGGGTCGAGACCGAGCATGTCTTCAATAGCTACCTGGCCAAGATTGACCAACTTTGCGAGAGAATCGACGCCGAGGCTTTTCGCTCCAAGGGCAGTGATGTAGAAAGGGCAAAGGAAATCTTCCATTGGCTATGGAGGACAAAGCCCTCTCGGCATCAATATCGAGGTAACTTCAAACTGACCGATGTCATTGATTCACAACTGGGTGAGAAGGATAAGGTGGGCAACTGTCTCGGGCTTACCGTTCTTTACAATGTGCTGTCCCAAAGATTTGGACTGGAGGTGAAGGCAGTTCAGCTAGAGCATGCCTTTGGCTCAGGACCCCATGTTTTTTCCGTACTATATGTCGGAGGGCGCTCCATTGATGTAGAAAATGTCTTCCTTTATGGGTTCGATTACCGGGGGCATAAGGGCGACCCCCAGAGAAGGGAGTGGGGGAGTAGAGAGCTTGTCGCCGATATCTATCACAGTGTGGCAAATACCTTGTTTGAGCAGGGAAAGCTTAACAGCGCCATCGAAAACTATGATAAGGCGATAGACTTAAACCCTAAATACAGCAAGGCACGCCTTAATAAGGGGATTGCCCTGGTGGAGCTGGGTCGTGCGGCGGAGGCGAGGGAATGCTTCAGGTAAGGAGTGCGGTCACTATTCCGGTTGCTCTTCTTCGGCTGTCTCCGCTGCTTTTTGGCGGAGCCAAGGGCCAAGGGCGAGAAATTCGCCGCGGTGAAAGAGGATCTGAAAGCCCATTGCAAGAAGGACAACATCCAGAGCTAAGGAGACTGAGCTCAGTTGTAGCGGAATCCCGCCTATAGGCCCAAAACAGCCACAGGGAAGCTCTAGCCCTTTATACAGCGCAAAACTCTTGGCCACAATGAAGCTGATTATGACCAGGATGCTCACTGCGGCGCTGGACCTCAAGAAAATGCCCAGCACCAGAAGCAGCCCCAGAGCAATTTCCACTCCAGGCAGCAGGAAGGCAAAGGTCTGGGTCAGGGTGTCAGGCAGAATCCTATATTCCTCAACCAAGTTTACGAATTCTGCCAGCCCGGCTAGTTTGGCCACCCCGGCAAAGAGGAAGATGCCGCCCAGAGCCAGCCGTGTGGCCAGGGTTAAATAGGGGTGGTTAAGGATTTGCCCGGTGCGGCTGATATATGTATTCACTCGACTCATGTTGGCGGATGTTTAGGCATTCTACCACATTCGGTGCGTATGCGCAAGACGGGGCTCACCTTGACATCCCTATGTGGGGGGATTAAAATGACCTTGGGCCGAGGTAGCTCAGGTGGTAGAGCAGCGGACTGAAAATCCGCGTGTCAGCGGTTCGACTCCGCTCCTCGGCATATCTGATCCAGCTCCCTCTGCCGACATTTTGCCGACATCCTCTGTTTGGGCCTGCTTAAGATCGAGGAACTCCTCCAGACGGCGAACTGCGGCCTCCTGCAGTCCCGGGAGGACGTGGCTGTAAGTATCCAGAGTGACCGCAATCTTGCTATGCCCTAGCCTTTCCTGGACGATTTTCGGGTGGATACCGCTCATCAGCATCAAGGTGGCATGAGAATGTCTCAGATCGTGGAACCGAAGGTGGGCCAGTCGTGCCCTGCGCAGAATGCGACGAAATACCTGCCTGACGGTGCCTGGGTCTAGGGGGGCGCCGTCCGGCCTGGAAAACACAAAGTCGCTTTCAGCTAGTGGCTCTCCCAGGAGAGTGCTCTGCGCTTCCTGTTTAGCCTTGTACTCACGGAGTAACAGCGCCGAAGATGGCAGTAGTGCTATCTGGCGCCGGCTGCAGGGGCTCTTGGGCTCCCTCAACTCACATACCCCGCCCCGCTTGTGCAGTGCCCGCATGACGCGTAGCTGCGCCAGGTCAAGATCTACGCTGCCCCAGGTTAAGCCCAGCAGCTCCCCAAGCCGGAGGCCAGTAAATAGAGCGGTGTGGAACAGCGCATAGTGAGGTTCCTCTTGGGCAGCGGCGAGGAACCTGGGGACGTCCTCAGGGGCAAGGGTGGCGATCCCCCTGCGCTGGAGCCTCGGGGCGGTGACTGCACTGGCGGGGTTCCGCCCAAGAACCTCCATCTTGACAGCGTGGGTCAATGCTTCCGACAGTATCCTGTGGTGATACTGAACGGTTCGCGCACTCAGGCCTCCCTTACCGTCAGCGCGCCCGCCGCTTAGCGCCCAGCGGTAGTAATCATTGAGATGCTGCGGTTGGAGCTGGTTGAGAGGAATTGCCCCCAGGGCTGGAATAAGGTGGTGGCGTATGATCATCTGGTAGCTCTCCACCGTCTGGGGCGAAAGACTAGTCACATAGGTGGCGAGCCACTGCTCCAGCCACTGCGCCACCGTCAGGCGCTTCGGCCTGACATAGCTCCCCTTCTCGATGCTGACCAGCAGCTCGGCCAGCCGCCTTTGGGCGTCTTTCTTGGTACCACGGGTCGTCTCAAAGTGCCGCAGGCGCCTGCCTGTGGCAGGGTCTTTGCCTGCATCGATGGTGATCTCCCACGAACCTTTGGATCGTTGCCGAATATGCCCTTTCATTTCTCCTCCTTTCATTAAGAAAATACTACCCAGTACGCTACGCAGGACAAAGGTCACACCGACTACGAAGTATTATGGGGGTGAGCTTGACCGGGTTCAGTTTTTCACGGAGCTCCTCGGTTGCCTTTTCCATTGCGCGAACTTCCTTTTGTAGCGATTTAACCATGTCTGACTCCACCCCTTTGCGCAAGTTATTAGCGGTCAAATTGCATATGTGTGCCACCTTTTCGGTTAGACTCTTGTCAGTGCTGTCATCGAATCGAAGAACTGTTGTTCGACCTCCGGATTTCACATATGTGTCGTCGACTGTTTCAAACAAAGGATATTCTTGATCCAGGTCGTCTTGGAGAATGCTTTGCCACATTGGGGGGAGCACTGCCTCCACGATCCGTTTGACAGGATCATCCTCTCGGCTTGCCTGCTTGACCTTGTACAAGAGGTCCGTCTGTGGTTCTTGATTGAAGAAATTCCTTACTACCTCGCTCGTTTCTTTCTGAAGCCTACCGAGAACTTTGACGTAGTTGTCCCTGGCCTCTTTCCATTCATCCAAAGCCTTCCATCGTACGTCTTCGCGGGTGTGCAACTGAAGGGACTGAAAGAGCAACTCATTCTCGCGACGGTTCATCTGTGGGTCTAGGACGAGTCGACGCATACGGGGGTAAGCCTCCATGGTCTCGACCGATGCGGCGAGAGAGAACTGGAGGAGATCCTGCTCCCATAGCGAGGAAAAAAACTGCTCAGCATTTTTCTCCATCATATCGGGCAAATGCGGCACAGCCAGATTCGTCACTAAGAACATAGCCAGTGTGATGAGGGAGTTCATGTGCCCACGGAATTCTGCTGCGGCTACTTCTTTGCGGGCTTCCTTGAGTTCCTGCATGGTTTGGCTGCGCTCCCACTTTTCGTAGGCGCGCTTCGCAGTTCGTCGGCTAATCCCTGTCTGATTTTGAATTTTGACCCAGCTGGTACCGGCTCGTTTCAGGTTTATGACTTGGGTTAATTCCTCTTCGGATAGCTCTCGGCGTCTCACGTGTGCCACCTCCTTATTGATAATAGTGCAAGATAATCCAGAAAAGGCCAATTGTGCAACAATTTTGGCCACATAGCGCATCCTTGACCTGATTATACCACAAGTGAGACGATTATGCAAGACCCAACGTGACGAAGGAGAGAAGGAGTGGACGAACAAAGACTGACACTGACTGTTGAGGAGACCGCTAAGCTGTTAGGCATCGGCCGGCAACTGGCCTACGATAGGGTGAAAACCGGCGAAATCCCGGTAATCAAGGTCGGTCGAAGATTATTGGTGCCCCGTCGGGCACTGGAGAAGTTGCTTGAGGAGCCCAAACCCCTTAACCTCACACCGGCAGGCAAGTAGTTGGGTATTCTAGGTAGGGAAATGCAGAATGCAAATGAAACGGAACGGAACTTACCGGACTTCTGATTTATATGTTGCCGCCTGGCTGTTAACGAAGGGGTTCGAGCTTCAAGACATCGACCGCAGTAATAGCCGGCGTTGTGATTTTGTCTTCGCAGATCGGCAAGATAGGCCAGAGCTCGTTCACCAATTCCTATGTGGACGGGCTGTAGGCAATCTCGCCGATTTTGTTTTTAATCTCAGGAGGGCCAAGAGGTTGCTCTACTCCCCCGATGTGTAGAGCAACCTGAGGCGCCTAACAGAGAGAAAAGCCATCGACTAGGGCTGGCGAGCTCAGGCGATGGCTCCGGCGAAAGGTGGTGAAGTTATGCCTAATAATAATAGCACACCAGCACCATCCGGATCAACTGCCGCGAAAGCTGACATCCTCTGGCGCTTCTTCTTCGGAAGAGAGGATGTCTATCCGCTGCAAAAAGCCAATGGCGCCTATTTTCCCAAGGAGCAGCCCCTGACGAAGGAGATCCTGCTCCGTCACTGCAAAGGCCACCTCACTGTGGGGGTCTACCCCATCCGAAAAGATGGTATGGTGACACTTGGGGCGCTGGATTTCGACGCCAAAGACTCAGCGGACTTCGATATCAAGAGGCCACGCATGCGAGAGGCCGTCCTCTTCGCCAACCGGTGGCTCGCCCACTTCAATGTCCCTTCTCATATCGAATTCTCAGGCCGCAAGGGCTATCACCTCTGGGTATTACTTAAGAATCCCGCCCCGGCGGCGAAGGTGAGGCGCATCCTCAGCTACTTGGCTAATCAGGTCACAGACGAACTAGGAGACCTCGGCTTCAAGATCGAGTGCTTCCCCAAACAGGATGTAGTAAGCAAAACCGGCAACTTAATCAAACTCCCGTTTGGCAAGCACCGGGTCTCAGGGTTATTCACCTATTTTACCGATGAAAGATTTGAACGGCTCCCCGATGACGGCCTGGTCAGCCTCGAGGCCTCGGATGCCGTCGCCGAGGAGCTGCTTGACGACATCATCGCTGAGTTTCCCGAGCCCCAGAAGGAAGCACTCCCCAAGACACGGGTTGAGCGATCGGAGGATTTTAATGCCCTGGCGGTAGCGAAGCTGCTAGAGAGCTGTGCCTTTATGCGCCACTGCCGGGATGACGCAACGACCTTAGCTGAGCCAGACTGGTGGGGGATGATCCATCAGCTTGCCCCCTTCGGTGAGGCAGGGGAGAGAGAAGCACACCGGTTGTCGCAGCCCTACCCCCAATACACTGAGGAAGAGACCCAGCAGAAGATAGACGCCGCGAAAAAGGCCCTAGAGGGTGGAATCGGGCCTCACACCTGCAAAACGATAAGAGACGAGCTGCAGTTCGTCTGCCCGGAATATTGCATTGCGCACGCCCTCGATGTCGCCTCCCCTGCCGGGCTCGCATCGCGGCTGGCTAGCCATGAGCTTGTCCAAAGCAGAACGGCAAGTGCCCAGATATCCGTCACCGCCAGAGGGGAGAAAATAAGGGTCAATTGCCCCCTCCTCGCCGATGAGATAATGAAAAATCATATTTTTAATACTTTCAGGGATAGTGAGGAGGTCCTCATCTATGAGGATGGGTTTTATCGCCCCAACGGCGAGTCAAGGATAAAAGAGCAAGTGCGAGACCGGTTACTGCATCTCACCTCTACCTACCGCGTCAATGAGGTCATCAATTATATCAGGATTTCAACCTATGCCAACCGGGCCGACTTTAACCAAGATCAGTATGTTTTGAACCTCGAGAATGGGTTGCTGGACACAAGGACCTTAGAGCTGAAACCGCACACGCCAGGTTTTTTATCCACAATCAGGATCCCGGTCAAATACAACCCGACTGCCTCTTGCCCCAGGATCTCCACTTTCCTCGGGGAGATACTGCTCCCGGACGACGTGCCCATCATTGAGGAGTTGATCGGTTACTGCCTGGAGCCAAGTTATCACATCCATCGGGCATTTTTGTTCTCAGGCGATGGGGCGAACGGCAAATCAACCCTCATTGAGCTGATCAGGGCCTTCCTCGGAAAGGAGAATTGCGCCACCACGCCGCTGCAGGCCTTCGACACCAACCGATTCTCCACCGCGTCCCTGTTTGGAAAATTGGCGAGCCTCTATGCGGACATCCCTTCGACAGTAATCCGACATGTCGGCACCTTCAAAATGCTAACCGGGGGCGACACCGTCCATGGCGAAAAAAAATTTCAGAACCCTTTTTCCTTCTCTAACTACGCTAAGCTCGTGTTTTCGACCAACAAGCCGCCGAGGATCCAGGGTGAGGATAGCTTAGCATTCTGGAGGCGATGGATTATCATCAATTTCCCGCACCAGTTCATGGGGAGCGCCGCGGACAAGGGAATCCTAAAGAAGCTCACGAAGAACGACGAGCTCTCGGGGCTTCTCAATGTGGCCCTCAAGGGCCTAGAGAGGCTGCGGCAAAACGAGGACTTCACCTACGCGGCCTCGCCCGACGAGGTCGCGGAACTTTACCTGAAGGCTTCCGACCCGATCCATGCATTCCTGACCGAGGTATGTGTTATCACCCCCGAGCACTGGACCTCCAAGGACGAGCTCTACCAGGCGTATAAGGCCTTCTCGCTGGCGCACAAGCTGCCGACGATGGGCAAGGAGAGCTTCGGCCGGGCCCTGAAGAACTCCGTCATCGCCTCGGGGATATCCCCCGATCGGCGGAGGATACAGGGTCAGCTGACTTACGGCTGGCGGGGCGTCGGCCTCGGTGATCTTGAGGAACCGGAAGATGTTGACGACCTCTCATTCTAGCTGTTCTATGTTTTTCCCGGGTGTTCTATGTTTTTCCAAAGCTGGCCGTAGCTGCTGTTCTGGGTTCAGAGGGATCCCTTCATTCCATTAGTGAAAAAAGGGATTTTTAATAAGGGGGTATAAAAGCAGCATGAAAAACCTGGAACACATAGAACTTAGCTACAAATTTCGGGCCGCTGTTCCTAGAACAGACCCCCGAAAAGGGGGGCGTAGCTGGCGCCGGAGTGTTCTATGTTTTGTTGCGGAATGTGTCGGGGAGTGAGGGGACTACATATATGTAGTCCTTTAGCCCTCAACTGAAAATGGAACGAGCAATGACAAGTTAGAAAACAAAGGTATGTAAAGAGTGCGAGAAGCGGCTGCGGGCCACCACTGATAGTAATAGAGGAGGATAAGCCGGATGCATAGAGAGGTCATGTACTGTTTTTGGACCATCGCCGTGGATAACGACTTCTGGTTTGAGATGCCGTTGTAGTGCTGGAGGGAAGGGATTGAAGCTGACGAACTGAGTTCGTCAGCTTTGCGTCCTCTACGCGCTTCCGACTTGAATTCGTCCTTCAATTCGGGGGGAAGGAGCTAAAGGTTAGCTGGCAGAGGTTTAGCCAGCCAATATGTGAGAGGTGTGCCTAATATGAAGCCGAGGATAGAACCTTTTTAAGGGCGTAGAAATGAGCACCAAAACTAAATTTAATATACCCCCAAAGCCTAAGTTTAGGGGACTACGATTGGACCCTGAGATTGTTGATTTGATTATAGAGCTTAATAAGGCTGGCTTTTCAACCTATATCAGTTGTGCTGGTCATCGTAGCGCGGGTTCAGGCAACGGTATGCTAAGAGGCTTTATTGGCTTTAAGCGGTGTAACGACAAAGAGGGAATAATCAAAATGCTTGAAGCCTATGGGCTAAGAAATATCAGGATACAAGATCAGGTAGAAGATTCCGACTTCTACAGAGGCAAGGTCACCTTGGTTAGTTTCGACCCAATTGGTGAGCCTCGGTCTTTTAGGGGTGATGATATCATTGACCAACTTGACTGTGAGAGACAACTAGAACTTTTTTAAGGCGGTAACAAATGTCAAACATTGGGAAGCTGCCATAGCGAACTCCGGGTGTGCGCGGACCGTATGGCGATGTGGAAGGATTGAGCCTCCTGCTCGCGCAGCGAAAGAGGCAAGGGGTGGTGGTGAATAGCGTGGAACGGAGGAAACATGCGGCTTTCGAGAGTGGAACGCGAAACCATCATCAACTTCAATGAGGGGGAAGGCATAGCCTACATTTACACCTGCAACCAAAGGTGGATGAGGCAGCTTGAGGCATACGGATTTAAGCCTGCCCGCGAGTACACCGACGACGGGCGAGTTTACGCCAAGGAGTTCGAGGTACCCAAGGAGTTGATCAGGGTGCCAAGACCCCCAACCAAAAGTGAACTGGCTCAGAGAATGGCTCAGGCCGAGAGGCTCCGAAAATATCGATTCTCTCGCAAGATACCCGCTGGGCCCAGCGCAGAAGCTGAGGCAGCGGCCACAACCCTAGGGATTGGCCAAAGGGCATGGGGTAGTAAGGGCAGAACACGGCTGGGAGGCGCTGAACATGCCTGAAGTAACCCCAATCCGAGATCTGAAGGGATACTTGGAGCGTTCGCAGGTGGAGCGGCTCATTGCCGTTGCCAGCAATCCAAGGGATGCCCTCCTTGTCCGCATCCCGTGGCGCACTGGTATCCGGGTCTCCGAACTCATTGGTATAAAGGTACCTGACATCGACTTCGAGAACAGGGCCATCATCATCAGGGTTGGGGAGCAGCGAAAGAAGGAGGGTACGGTGGTTGAGAGGTGGAGGGCGGTACCTGTAGGACAATGGCTACTAACAAACGAATAACAACTTGGGCGAACCTGAATACTTTGAGGCTTATGCCGGGCGACATTGGGAAAGCACTTGCGTGTTTTAGACGGGAGCTTGGAGTGGAGGTTAAGGTGATCGGCCTTAATCCCAAAAACAAGGTGCTGGCTTCTGAGGTGGAAGACTACATCCGAATAATTTACTGCCCTGGGATTTTGGTTTGGGAGTGCTGGATGTCGGTGGACCCGACGGAAAGTTTTGTTACACCGATTTCAGATAGGGATGTTTTGCAGGCGCAGATAGAGCGAAAGCGTAACAAAACTACCGCCCTAGTAAAGACATCCCTGGGGCGTCCCCCCCTAAAGTTGCCTGTGAAAAAGATACTTGAACTGAAGGCCCAAGGACTCGGCTCGCGGCGGATCGCCAAAAAGCTCGGCGCCTCCCACATGTCCGTGAGTAGGGTGTTACGGGAAAACCTAAAAGACGGGGAGGGCTGATAAAGGGCATAGGGGGCAACAATGGCGACCAAGACCTATTTGACCCCAGAAGAGGTGGAGAGGATGGCACAGGCAGCCATTTGTGTCCGGGATAGGCTGCTTATCCGTATATTATTCTGGCTGGGCTGCCGTGTCAGTGAGGCCCTGGGTATCAGGGTGGAGGATGTCGATGCCGCCCAGGGCACAGTTACCATTAAGCACCTCAAGACTCGCACCAGGCTACTTTGCCCCCACTGCGACACCAGGCTGTCCCGAGCGGCAAAGTTTTGCCTTGGTTGTGGCAAGGAGGTCTCGGAACCGCTGAGGAAAGAGCAGGAAACGCACCGGGTTAGAACAATCCCCCTGGAAAGGGAAACAATGGAGATGCTTATAGACTTCATTCACCGGGACGGCACAGAGGGGCTTATCTTCAAGATTGGCAGGGTCCAAGCCAGGAAAATAGTAAAGGACTGCGCTAGAAAAGCGGGCGTGGGGGATCTGGTAAACCCTGAGACGGGCAAGGTGCGCGGCGTTTCACCTCACCGGCTGAGGGACGCCTTTGCTGTTCATGCCATTAAAGCTGATGATACCACCGATAGCATCAGGATGCTCCAAGAGCAACTCGGGCACCAGAGCATTGGGACCACGATGAAGTATAGAAAAATCGCTGGCACGGAGTTGCGAGAGTGGTATGACAAGCTGCGGCAGAAGGGTTAAAGCTAAGATACAACAAAATGTGTATTGCCGTTGAATGCGGCGGCACTGCTGCTGCGAAGCTCCGAGACTTAAAAGCTATTTTTCAAAAGGTTATCTATATACCAGGTGGGAATAATGGTTGAAGTGCTAAGGCCTTTACGTGGGGGCTTTCTTCGCCCCTTTGGATTAGGAATATTCATAAGAGACTATCTCGCCGGGTTAGGCCCCTATGGTTCCCCGAAGATAGATCCATCCGAGGGGGCCTGCCAGACTGATATACGGGAGCATTATAAAACAGCCCTTTTCAGGGCGCACGCTGAGGATACCGTAGCAAGAGAGGTAGAAAGGCGGATAAAACGGGGACTCCCTGCCATGACGTCCGAAGAGGAACACGAACTTATGCAGCGCGCCTTGAAAAAAATGCCATACAAGTTTAGCTCAATCAGATCACACAGTTTCGCCCGCTACTTCGGTCTTTTAACACAGCTAGGCTGGGTAGAACCTACCGGGAAAGAGGAAATATCAGCATTTCAAGAAAGGTATGCAGCAGCCCAACCTAGACGTTACTTCAGATTGACCGACCGAGGGCGCTCTGCCTCAGATGGTGATTGGTCTGACCCCTTGCGAACCATCTATGGCTATTAAGCCACGCCCTCGGCAAAAGGTGACGCCCATGGTGAGCAAGCCAAGCAACAAGATAGCATAGCTTCATTATCTGCCTAATTGAAACTTTTTTTAATTTGAAGAAAATTGATATAGTTTCTTTTATTTATCATAAGCTTCTTTTGATTCATACTGGCTACAGTTAGATTTGAACCTTAAAAAAACCTAGCTAGGCCAACTAGCAGGCCGACAAGATTGACTGGCCGATTAGACAGCTAGAGTCGAAACGCCAGCGATCGCTAGTCATAACATACGCTCTCTAGGCGGACATGGGCGGCCATGCGTCAAATCTAAATAAAGGAAGGTAAAGCGCATGGAAAGCCCAAACTACATTAAAGCTCTACTGCGGCCGAACGGGTCAAAGCCTAGCGGCCGTAGAGTATGGAGCATTGACCTTGAGACGGTGTGGCTGCCGTTCTTCACGGCGACTAACACGATGGGCGAAACCGCAATCGCCCACGACGCACTCGGATCACCGCTAAGGCTGGCCTATGACGCCGACGGCTCAGTCAAGTTTTCAAAGACTGGCCGCCCCGTGATTAAGGTAGTCAAAGAGGTGGCCGATAGCGTCAAGCTCATTCGGTTAAACTTTGTGGCTGGCCTTTTGGCCTATGCTCATGAAGTTATCACCGAAAACCCCGACGGGTACAACGGGGAAGTTGAGGCCAACATCGGGGCGGGCAAGCCTATCATGGAGCGGGACAGGCAAGCCTTAGACAACGCTATCGCCTCGATGATGGTAGAGGCAATCGGGAAGGCGCAGGCCGAAAGGCCGAAGGCCAAAGCGAAAGCCAAAGAGGCCGTGACGGCCTAGCAACGCTGGCGCATGGCCGCCCATGTCCGCCTAGAGGGGAAGGGAGAGGGGAATGGCAAAATGGGCGATCCCTTACCGTCAAGCCCATTTAGTCAAGCTCTTTCTCCGTAGCGGAGGCTTCTGTGTCTTTGGCGAGTGGCCTTGCTCTTGCCCTGAGCTACACCACTATGACCCCTTTATCGAGGGCTTGATAGACGACTGGCAAGCCGATGATAGGGCGGAGCGGTGGGCGGAGTGGCAAGCGGAGCAAAGGCAGATACACGGCCTTGCCGAAAGGGGCGCACTAAGAGGCCAGTTCAACGCTATTGGCCGTGATATATTCTTCGGTCAACAACCCCAATACTACCTTGACGGACTGGGGATTAGCGGACTAACCTTTAGGCCGTTCGCAAGGGTTCGCCTAGCCAGTAGCTTTGTAGCTCTCTATGTGGAGATAGGCGACGCTCTAAAAAGCGTTAGCAAGGCCAAAAGGCGCAAGGCGATACGCTACGGCAAACCTTTACCGCAAGAGATACAGAGAGAGATTGACAGGGCGTGCAATAAGGCGGTAAGGCACTATCTCAAGTAAGAAGCAAAGGACGCCTTCCGATAAGGGGGCGTCTTTTGCTTTTTGTCTGCCCTTTTTTTGAGCAGGCGAGAGGCCACCCTCAGTCGGGTGGCCTCTTTTGCCTTCCGATGGGCCACCTGCCGAAAGGCGGGGGTGGCCCTTTTCATATCTGGGGACTGGAAAGGGGGTGAAGCATGAGCAAGATAGTGGCCACCAAAGACTGGGCCAAATGCCCGGTCTGCGGGATCACCACAAGCTCCGCGGGCAATCCAATTTTCTGCCAGTGTGGAGCTGTCATCGTCCGATACATCGGCTAAAGGCTTAATCCCTGAAAAGGAAAACGGCAAGGCCACCACTGGTGGTGGCCTTTGTATTTCTCAAGGAAGGGGGTGATCCTATGCTAAGGCGGGTTCTGGATACTGTCCTCACCGCTGAGCAGCGCATGGCTGGCCTTTACCTGGAGGAGGATGAAAATCTCCTCTTCCTCAAGAGGGAAGGGCAAGTCGTAGTGGTCTTCAGCGCCACGGGGGCAACGGTGGCCTCCATAAGGGAGGAGGCCGAGAAGCACTTGGAGAGGGGGTGAAAGAAATGGTAACCGTTATCACTATTACTGGCAAAGCCAGAACCGTCTTTGCTGTCCTAGAGCTAATAGCAGAGAAGGCAGGGAGGCTTACCATTGGCGAGATTATCAGGTACGGTAGACCCAAAAACTGAACGGAGGTGCCCAATGTCAAACACATTCCCCCTGGGCACGCTGTTGATGACCAGGGGCGTGAATGACCGTGTGGCCGACGATGCGGCTTTCGCCAAGTTTGTCATGGGCAACCTGAAACGCCACGCCAGTGGGGACTGGGGCGAGATGTGCGCTGAGGACAAGCGGGAGAACGACCTTGCTCTCCGCCACGGAGAACTCCGTATATTCTCTGCCTATGAGTCCGAGGGGTTGCCTAAAATCTGGATCATAACAGAGGCTGATCGCTCGGCCACCACGATCCTATTCCCCGATGAGTATTAGAACGCTACATCGTTTGGCCTATTTTTGGATTTTTGGAGCTGGGGCTGGCCTCCCGGCGCTGAAGAAGGCAGGCCGGAAAGGAGGTGATAAAGATGCAGATTAAAGTGCGCAAGCTCAGGGAGGCGCTGGAGCTTCTGGGGCCGGTTGTCCCCAAGAAGGCCACTCTCCCCGTGCTGACCAATGTCCTGCTGAAGGACGGCAAGGCGATGGCCACCGACCTCGAGATAGCGGTTGCCCTGGAGCTCCCCGAGGCTGAGGGGCAGTGCGTGCTCCCTTATCGCCCGGTGGCCGACCTCCTCAAGCGCGTCCCGGGGGCAGGGACGCTGACCCTTGAGCAGGAGGGCAAGAAGCTGAACCTCGCCTGGCCCGGCGGGAGGGCATCCTACGATGCCCCCGAGCCCGAGGACTACCCGCCTTTCCCCAAGGTGAAGGCCAGGGTGGAGCAGGCGGTGGATGGGGACACTCTGGTGCCGGCCCTTCTCCAGGTGGCAGACTACTGCGCCACCAAGGAAGATCGCCCGGTGCTTACAGGGGTGGCCCTGGTCCTCGGAGAGAACCTCGAGGTCGCGGGCGCGGATGGTTTCAGGCTGGCTCACCGGACACTCTCCATAGCCTTCCCTGCGGTCGAGGACCTGCAGGAGGTGATCATCCCGGTTAGGGCAGTCCGCGTTCTCGCGCACCTGTGGGAGAAGACCCCACGAGTTGCGCCACTGGAAAGCTCCCTCATCGCGGTGGTCACCGCCAGGAGGCAGCTGGAGCTGGCTCTAGGCAATGGGCAGCTCGAGGCCCGGTTTGGCCCCGCGACCCTCATTGCCAGGCTCATCCAGGGCTCGCCGCCCAACTACCGCCAGCTCATCCCTGAGGACACTCCGCAGAAGGTGCGGGTGATGGCTCCGGACTTCGAAAGGGCGGTGCGCCAGGTTCGGGAGATGGCCAAGGACAACGTCCGCCTCATCTGGTCCGAGACCGAGATGACGGTTCGGGCTGTGAGCGAGGACAAGGGCGAGCTTGAGGTGGTCATCCCTGTGGAGACCGATGGTGGCCCCGGCAGGACAGCCGTCAACATCAGCTACCTACTCGACTACCTCCGGGGTAAGGAGGGGCTGGTTACCATGGGCATTGCAGGCCCGACATCCCCTATCCTCTTCCTCCACAGCGCGTCGCCGCTGGTGCTGATCATGCCCATGAGCGTCCAGTGGCCAAGCGATGAGGCTGATAGGCCCGAAGAGCCCAGTGAGGACGAAGAGCCGGTTGATTAACCCTCTGACCCTGGCACCTAGTTAGCTAGGTGCCAGGGATGAGCGGGTTAGTGCTCAAATTGCCCAAGAGAGGAGGCTCAACCATGCCTATCAGGTGGAGCGCGCTCAAGGTTATTGAGGCTATGGATGAGGCGGAGGAGCAAGTCAACTTGGCAATTCCTTACCTGGAGCAAGCCAAGATTGTCGCCACCGAAGCCAGAAGGATAGCCTCCCTGCCAGGCTATATTGACGACCGCCTTTCCCGCATCATCTGGGAGATAGATCGGGCGATTGGTGGCAGCCAGTTCGAGCCAGATGGACGGCTAAAATCAGGGATAAAGGCGGTCCGAGACGCTATCCCCAATGAGGCACGGGCGAGGCTGGAGCGCGGCCAGCAAGCCCTGATCATATAAACCGATGAATATGCATCGGTCGGAAGGGGGTAGCTTTGCCCAAAATCTGAAATGAAAGGGGGCGAGAAGGATGGGTGAACTCCGCCCAATGCTGGCGGAGCTTGCCCCTGCACCGTTTGACTCAATTGAATACCTTTTCGAGCCGAAGTGGGACGGGGTTCGATGCCTGGCCTATGTCTCCGACGAGCTGAGGCTGGAGGGCAGGGCCGGCAGTAACCTCACATACCGCTTCCCAGAGATCAGCCGTGAGGAAGTCAAGACCTCGCTAAGCCTTGTCCTCGATGGGGAGCTCATCTGCGGCGATGGTAGCACCAAGAGCTTTCGTCTCATCCAGGGAAGGGTTCATAAAGAGGATCGCCATGCTATCCGATGGGCGAGCATGAATACCCCCGCGACCCTGATGGTGTTCGACATCCTAGAGGTGAACGGGGTCTCCGTGCTCAGGCAACCCCTGTGGTCAAGGAAAACCATCCTAGACCAAAACCTTAGGGACTCCCCCAGAGTGAGGCACACTCCCTTCGTGGAAACTGAGGGGAAACTCCTCTTTGAGACGCTAGTAGCTAGAGGATACGAGGGGATTATGGCGAAGCACAGGGAAAGCCCCTATCTCTTGGGGAAGAGATCAAGCCACTGGCTCAAGATGAAGGTGGCTAGAGAGGGGTCTTTCTTTGCCGTCGGGCTGACTGAAGGCAAGGGAGCTAGAGCTGATACCTTCGGAGCCTTAGTTCTAGCCTCCGATCAGGGGGATCATCTTGCCTACAGAGGAGAGGTAGGCACGGGATTCACCGATAGCGATCTCAAAACCATCCTCTCCATAGCCGAGGATGCCCCCCGATACTTCAGCGTCAACGGGGTGAGATGGATAAAGCCGATACGGTGCAGGGTCAAGTTCCTGGATGAAACCCCAGAGGGGAAACTCCGTTTCCCTGTATTCAAACGCTTAGAGGAAGAGAGGTGAATTAGCAAAACTGAATAGGCCCTTTGCGCCCCCAATCTAAAAAAGGAGGTGCAAAAATGAGGTCAATCTGGAAGGGAACCATCAGCTTTGGTATGGTGGCAATAGCGGCGAAGCTTTACTCAGCCACTGAGGATAAGCGGGTGAGCTTCCACCAGGCCCATCGGGAGTGCATGACCAGGATCAAGATGCCCAAGTGGTGCCCAAGCTGTGAGAGGATGTTGGACGCTACGGAAATCCAGAGGGTCTATGAGCTTTCCGCCGGGCAGTATGTGCCCTTTGAGGAAGCCGACTTCCAGGCACTACCGCTCAAATCGCTCAAGGTCATCGAGGTAGAGGCTTTTGGTGACCCCAGCAACATCGATCCCAGGCTGTTCGAGAAGCCCTACTTTCTCGCCCCCGATGAGATGGGAGTGAAGGCTTTCCAGCTTCTTCGCCAAGCAATGGAGAAGAGCGGTCTTTCTGCTGTTGCCAAGCTCAGCTACCGTGAGAGAGAGCATATCGCTCTCATCAGGCCACACGGAAAGGCGCTACTGTTGCAAACCCTTTACTATGCCGACGAGCTGAAGGATGTGGATGCCATCGCTCCGAGACAGGAGGCGATGATCTCCGAGAAGGAAATGGCGATGGCTCTCCAGCTCGTGCAAGCCCTCAAGGGGGAGTTTGACCTATCGCAGTATAGGTACGACTACCGTGAAGCCCTCTCCCAGATGATAGAGGCCAAGATAGAGGGTAAGGAGGTTGCCAAGGTGGAAGTGCCAGAGGCAACTACCGCCTTCGATCTCGAGGCTTCGTTGCGGGCAAGCATCGAGCAAATCACAGCTATCGACCAGCTCGGCAAGTCAAAACAGAAGGTCAAGGCGTAAAGCCATAGGGGGCGCAAAGGGGCAAGTCGCCAAGAATTAAGGGGGGAAGGTATGCCCTAGAAAGGAGGAGGCTTGGTGAAGCGGGAGAACATTATGCTGAAGCCCAAAGAGGAAAAGGAAAGGGTGTATTTGAAGATCGATACCCTTTTCCAACTGGGCATCGCGGTCTCCATAAAGGAGCACAAGAGCGGGTTCCCCGCGGTGACGGTGGACTGTGGGGATGTCCACATCCTCACCGACATCCTCAGCCTTGAGGAGTGGTGGGCGAAGAAGAAACAGATAGAGGAGGTAAGTCTATAAATCGCCTCTCCAATCCCCAAACTACGCCAAAAACTGAATAGAGAGGAGGTGTCACCGGTGACAACGCAACTTGACCTCTTTAGTGAGGCAAAGGTTGCGGTAGCAGAGCCAGAGCCAATGACTGAAGTTAGGCTGGGGAAGAGGTCAGTCCGAATCCCCCTCCGTAAAAAGCGCAGGGAAGCCCTAACCAAGCTAATGGATATCCTCAAGGAACTGGAAGGGAAGGATATCTACATCGGCTCTTATGACGCCGGCGGGCGACACTACTGGGTTGATAACCTTCTGCTCAGACGGCTCCAGCTTGAGTATTTCCCCTTCAGGTATAAAGACGCCATTGACTACATCCCCAGCGTCGTCGTCCTGCGGGGAAGCAGGTCAGCTTGCATCAGGATATTCACCGACTACCTGGTAGCTGTCCGAGAGCAGGAGTACCAAGGCTATACCCACTGGCTGCTTGATTTCCGCAACGGCTTCTATGACAGCAAGCTCAATGAGTTCAAGTCTCACTACGCTTGTCTGACGATAACCAGGTTCAAGGACTAGGGGTCGCGACCCCTAGCCCGAAGGGATAACTTTGCCCGGAAAGGGGGTGATTGCAATGGAAGAACGGGGTATTCGCATCCCCCTCAGTAGGAGAAGCTGGGAGCTTATCGTTGCCACACTGACCTACGTGGTGGAGAAGCGCCACATCGACGACCTGGAGGAGGATCGCGAACAACTAGGGCGCATCCTGCGCCACATCGAACACAAGCTAGAAAGGAGGTAACAATTGACAACTGAAAAGCAGGTGGAGAAAGGCATCTCCGAGATCGTAGGTGCCTTCGCAGACCCCATCATTGTCTTCCCTGGGGGCTGGGGAGATACCCTTCCCGACTGGCTAAAGACCGCCATCACCCTGGAGAGACTGGCGATGAACATGAAGGCACTCAGGGGAGACGAGATGACTGGCACAGACGCCGAGGCTTGCGCCTATCTCTATACGGCCGCCCTCACCAACCCTATGGACCACGACTGGGGGCAGATATACCTCTACATCGCCAGTCAAGTCTATAGACGGCATGGCAGAGGGGAAGTACCACAGGACATTATGGTGGACTCCATTAGCGACTATCAGATGACGGAGCTCCGTCGGCTGAAGGAATGGCTCTATCGGCAGCGAACCAAGATAAGGTTAGAGCGCGACCGAGCTGAGAGACGGCAGCGAAAAGAGAAAGAGGCAGCCAGAAAGAAGGTAGAGCAGCCAATGCTGTTTGAGTTCTAAACAGCACCAGACTACAGGGGAGCGAGTTTCCGCTCCCCTTTTTTGTGCCGTTTATACGGTATAAACCCTTTTAATTCCATAAATCCCCTAAGATTCTTTATCAATCTCACCCCGGTCGTGCCCCTCTCCTTTGAGGGAGAGGGGCACTTCCTCGATGTGGGCTGCCTTGAGCCCGAGGAGGTTTTCAAAGACGCTCAGCGCCTCGTCGAGGCTCTTCACCGCAATGGATACGTGAATAAGGTTCTTTATCATCTTTCCTCCTCAGTTGGCTATGGTTTTACCTCAGCCCTCGCGGAGCAGGCTTCTGGCAATGGTAAGCCGCTGCACCTCCGAGGTTCCCTCATAGATCTCGGTGATCTTGGCATCGCGAAAGTAGCGCTCCACGGGGTAGTCCTTAATATAGCCATAGCCGCCGTGGATCTGGACCGCCTTGGTGGTCGCTGCCATCGCTACCTCAGAGGCGAAGACCTTGGCCATGGCAGCCTCTTTGACGAAGGGGAGCCCCTTCTCCTCAAGATAGGCCGCCCTATAGGTGAGCAGCCGCGCTGCATCGATGGCTGTGGCCATATCCACCAGCATCCATTGAATCGCCTGAAACTCAGCGATGGCCTGCCCGAATTGATGACGTTGCTTGGCATAGCTGAGAGAGGCATCGAAGGCGGCCTGAGCAATGCCCACCGCCTGGGCGGCGATCCTCGCTCTACTTGAATCTATAATGCTCAGCGCCAGTCTAAAACCCTGACCCTCCTCAGCTAGCCGATTCTCCAGGGGAACAAAGCAGTCCTCGAAGACGAGCTCGGCGGTTGAGGAGGCACGTATCCCCAGCTTGCGCTCCTTCTTGCCCACGGAGAAGCCAGGGGTGCCCTTCTCCACCACAAAGCCGGTGATCCCCCTTGACCTAAGCGATTTATCGATGGTGGCAAAGACGACCACGATATCCGCCTCTTTGCCATTGGTGATGAAGACCTTGGTGCCGTTGAGGATATAGCTATCGCCGTGGCGCACTGCCGTGGTCTCCAGGGCTGCGGCATCGCTTCCAGCACCGGCCTCGGTGAGGGCAAAACAACCTATCTTCTCGCCCTTAGCCAGGGGGACCACAAAGCGGCGCTTTTGCTCCTCATTGCCAAACTTGTAAACGGAATAACAGCATAGGGATACGGTAGTATTGAGGATTGCGCTGGTGGCAGCGCAGGCATGGGCAATCTCCTCCGCGGCGATGATAAGGTGCAGGGCATCACCACCGCTGCCACCATATTCCTCAGCGATAGTGACCCCGGTAAGCCCCAGCTCAGCCATCTTACTGAAATTCTCCCAGGGGAACTCCTCCGTTTCATCGAATTTTGCCGCCACAGGCTCGATCTCCTTGGCGGCAAAATCACGCACCATCTTCTGGAACATCAGCTGCTCTTCAGTCAGGCTAAAATCCATTTTTCGCTCCCCATGCTTTAGTCGAGATAATCCTTGTTAGACGAAATGCTCGCTCGCCACCTCTTTTATTTCCTGCCAACATATATTCCGTATCCGAAATACTTAAACAAACCGAAAACACTCTTGGGCATAGTCAATGCCTCTCTTGCGAACCTCCTGCAAGCTGAACTTTTGATGAACAGGGACAAGAATCTGTACCATGCTCTCAAGAAATCCGAAAACTCTAGCTGCCTAATTTCGTTAATCCACTGGCTCAGAGCGTTGGTCTTATAGATCCTCGCTACCGTCTCTCTCAGTCCAGAGCCTTCCAGCAATTCTTTCCAGCCATTATCGGAAGCCGGGAACTCCGCGCCCATTGTGCGAGATAGATATTGGGCCAGCTCTGGAGGTGGTGCCTTTATCCAAGTGCACTCATTAAGCCCAACATATCCTCCTGGCTCTATCACTCGCACATACTCGCTTGTCGCCCTCTGTTTGTCTTCTATAAATGCGTTTACGGACTCACAAATGACTGCGTCGAAAAGGGCGTCCGTGAAAGGGAGGTTTTGCGCATCCGCTATCCTAAATTCAACTCTATCCCCAACACCCTCTCTTTTCGCCCTTTCATTTGACCTGGCAATCATCCTTTCGGATATGTCGACACCGACCACTCTACAGCCACACCTTTTTGCAAGGTAGCAAGGAGTTATCCCAACGCCGCAACCGACAACCAGGATGTATTTGCCTTTGTTTATGTGGCATAACTCAGCTAACTCTCTTGTGGCCTTTAAACCCCCCATATGTTTTGTCATGCCCCAGTAAGCCTGCAATTCGAAGTAGGAAGCTTGCAGCTCTGAGAGCACTTAGTCGCTAACCCAAAACCCCATAGTGGCAATAATCCTGGCAGATGTCGCAACCGGTGCAATCTTCCTGCAAACTTACCTTAAAACTGTTTTGTCCGTTTTTCCGCTCAATTTTAATCTTCGATTGGGAGAGGTTAAACTCCCTTTCCAGACTATTGAAAAAGGAACAGGCTAGAGCACAGCGAAGGCAACCGGAGCAATTCTCCTCTTTTATTACTCCTATTCCCGACATGCATTTCCCTCCCAAGTTCTCAGATTAAATAATCCCCTCAAGACCCAATTCCTGGAGCTTGGCTCCAGGAATTGAGCCGTCTGGATTCCAGCCCCTTTCCTGATAATATTCGTCTATCAGCTTGGCGATGTTCTCTTCTTTAAGTGGACTTCGCTCCTCCTTCCCCACTTTGACAGGCTCTCTTACAAATCTTCTCGGTAAAAGGGAATCGTCTTTTCTGGAAGCGCTTTCTCTGAGATTAAAAGCCCTTTTTACAGTCCAGCCCCTTTCTCCAGCTTTCAGAAGCTCGCCTGAGGTCATTTCTATTCCGGTTAAAACTGAGTAAAGGTCAGCCCAGAAAGCGAGATTAAATCTCTGGAAAGGGGCAAACTGGCATATACCCAAGGAGTCGAACACCATTACATTGTCCTCGAACCATTTACCAATCCGGGCTGGACTAAATTCCTCAGAACCAGTGAGCACTCTATCTCTAACCTCTGGCGGAGGAAACCCCATTCTCTCTGCAAACCTTCTCATCTGTCCTGGGGATCTGGGCAGCATGGTTACTGTAACCGCTGAAGGATGTCCTCTAACATTAGTTAATTGGCTAAACGACTCTGCGGATAGCCTGACGCGAGGGTCGAATATACATCCCGAGCCTTTTGTCTGAACAGCGTAGTCCTCAGATTTTCTCCCTATGCGCTGGGAAGCCTCGAGTAGACCTTGAGCCAGAATTTCCCCCAAGCCTTGCCGATAAGCTATCTTCTGGATCAAGTCCTGAATGACCTCTGCTTTGCTCCAATTGAGTTCTAGTCCTCCAGTGTCCTTCTTACCTATCATCTCTCTTTGATAAAGCTCAATAGCCCAGGCAATTAAATGCGCCGTGTCGTAGTAATCCAAGCCTAAACGGTTGCAGAGCTCGACATCCCTAAAGACTTCTTCCCACTCTTGGGTGCCAACATAAGAACCCCAAGCTTGCATTGCCGCGTTGGCACAGGAGACGCTCAAAGTCAAGCCAGCGTACTTGCCTTCACTTAATTCCAAGAAGTGTTTGCAACCTATAGGACAACCCAGACAGGCTACATCACCACTCTTTATCTGGAGAAAGGCATCTAAGTTGAAGAACTTGAGCGCCTCGTCTATATCAAGAGTCTCTTGAAAGTTCTTGTAAGGGTATAAACCTGTCTTACCCATAGCCTCAAGGCTGAGAAGCGTGCCGTAAACTCTCCACTCCCTTAACAGGGGTTGAGCCATAAATTCTTCATGCAGTCTGGCAAGCAGCTCAGTGAATCTATTCACTTCAGCAACCTTGATACCTCTTGTCCCATAAACAGCAATTGCCTTCAGGTTCTTGGAGCCCATTATTGCCCCCAGCCCACTCCTGGCAAAAGCTGAATATTTGTCGCCGATTATGCTGGCAATCTTGACCAGGTTTTCACCAGCCTGACCGATACATAGCACCATATACTCTTTGCCCAACTCATCCCACAAAGCATCGGTAGCCTCCCAAGTATCCTTGCCCCAAATATGAGTTGCCTCACGAATTTCTACTTCATCATCGCATATCTTCAAATAGACAGGTCTATCAGCCTTACCTGTAACTACCAAGTGGTCATATCCAGCAAACTTTAACATCCCCAAATGCCCACTGTTAGAGACTCCGATAAGTCTAGAAATAGGTGACTTACTAGTAATATTGCACTTCCCCGCCCCGGGGATTAATGTGCCTACAAAGGGTCCAACACCAAACACTAAAACATTTCCCGGGGATAAAGGAGCAGCGGCAGGCTTGATTAACTCATAGGCTAGCTTGGCACTGATACCAGCCCCACCCAGGAAATTTTTCCTTAATGCCAATTCTAAGGGCTTCTTGACACTCTTTCCTTCGCTCAGGTCAGTATATGAAATACTCCCCGCATATCCACCCTGCCTTTCCATATAACCTCCTCCAAAACCATGTTTTTGATAAGCTTCCTTTTCAGGGTGTCCAAAAACTTCTCCCTCCTCATCCCCCTTTCATTTTCAGAGAGAGAGAAGGAAGAGTTGATTCCGAACTACATTTTACCCCACAAGTCTTTGATTCTGTGGTGAACCCCTAGTTAAGCCCCTTTGAACTATTCTTTATTAGACAGCCTGTTTTATTCCTTATGCAGGTAACTCCGCCCTACTCGGTTAATATTTTCTGGCTATCTAGGAGCTACTCATTTCCTATGACCCGTCTCTCACGCTTGCTTGCCAACTAGTTCTTTTATACTTTGCACAATCGTTTCCATAGAGGTGCCGGTGGGGAATACCTCACTCACCGCCACCTCCTTAAGCCGGGGTATGTCTTTATCAGGAACGATCCCTCCGATTATCAGCGGGATTTTCAGATCATGTTCCTTCATCTTTTCCATCATTTTGGCAGCATAGAACATATGCTCCCCACCCAAGAAGCTCAACCCTATTATGTCCACATCCTCCGCAATGGCTGACCTCGCCACTTTCTCCGGAGTCTGAAAGCGCCCCAGGTAAACCACCTCCATCCCGGCGTCGCGGAGCCACAGGCTCAGCACGTTTACCCCTCTATCATGCCCGTCCAAACCTACCTTTGCTAAGAGGATCTTAATGACTTTCCCCGACATACCTAGTCCCTCCTTATACGCTGACCACTCTGGTCTTAGCCCACCCTTCATCAAAGGGGGTGAAGTAGTCAAAGATAGCCTTTATCGATTTCCACTTCCACTCCTCTCCCACCTTCACATACTCCTCCTCATACCTCCCCTGTATCCATGCCGCCCTGTTGGGTGCCCTGAGGGTGCAAGGAACTTCAAAATACCATCTCCCCCTTGTCCTATCTCCCTCCACCTCAATTATGGGGTTATGAACCATATGGTCACCGTAGGAAAGGAACCCCGGGACTATCTCCTTGAAGAATTTTGTCAGAGCCTCCTTCCCCTCATAGGTCCCGTAATCTCCATATTCCCCCCTGGCATCATCGGTGAAGCGGGTCATGAGCTCATCAGCTTGGAGGCATCCCCGGCAACCTCGCCATCCACCAGGTAGCAATAGGAAGCCTTTAATTTCTTGATGGCTTCGATATCCTCAAAAACCCTGATCCTGTTTTCCAGTTCCTGTGTCATATCTACCCCTCTCTATGCCTTTTTAACTAAAGGGATACTCTAGCGCCTCAAAGGGGTCATAATCATGGCCATAACCCATCCTCATAACGCCCATTATCTCCCCCAATGTGGCATATGCCTTTACCGCCTCAAGTATGGCGGGAAATATGTTCTCCTCCGTATTTTCAGTCACCCTCCTCAAATTGTCCAAAGCCTGTGCCACCTTCGTGTTATCCCGACTCTTCCTCAGCTCCTTGAGGTTATCCAGATGCCTTTTTACTTCATCCTCCGGGAGCACATGCAAACTTATTTCGCCCGGTTTCTCTTCAATCGTAAATTTATTTAAGCCTACTATTATCCTCTCCCCCCTCTCCACCTCCTGCTGATACTTGTATGCCTCCCGAAACAGGCAGTCTATTACCTCACCCCTCTCTGCCCTGCCGGCTATATCCTCCTTCCACTCCTCCATCACCTTTAGAATCTCCTTCTCCAGCTCGTTTGTGAGCCACTCCACATAGTAGGAGCCGCCCAGCGGGTCAGCCACATTCACCACCCCGGTCTCATAGCAGAGTATCTGCTGGGTTCTCAGGGCGATGCGGTGGCTCTCCTCAGTGGGGAGACCCTGGGGTTCATCAAACCCCATAGTATGAATGGACTGCACCCCACCCAGAACCGCAGCCAGGGTCTGATAAGCGATGCGGATGATATTGTTTACGGTTTGAGGGCGCACCAGGGAAGTCCCCATGGTTGGGGTATGGACTTTATAGGTGAGAGAGCGAGAGCTCTGGGCTCCAAATTCATCCCTTAACATCCTCGCCCACACCCTCCTCGCCGCCCTGAACTTACAGGCTTCCTCAAAGATGTCTATACCCACGCGGTGAGTGAAAGTTACCTTGCCAGCAAAATCATCTATGTTTATCTTCCCCTTTCCCCTCTCCAGCACCTTCTGTATCCAGAACCGAGCAATGCAGAAATCCAAGCCTATTTCCTGAGCTGCGGTAGCACCGCTCTCCCTCAGCCCCTCAGGACCGGTGCTTAAGGTATAATACCTGGGCACCTTATCCAGGCAGTGGATAATGGAATCAACAGTCATCCTAATCCCCAGGTCAAGAGGGACGGGGACATAGCGAACCAGTATCTGGGAGATAGTATCGTTTAAATGAGTGCCCCTCAGCTTGGTGAGGTCGAATCCCCGCTTCTCGGCAGCGGCGATATACATGGCAAGAGTGGGGCAAAGGTAATTGGATATATTGAAGCTAGCCTGATCCAGAGGTATACCCTCAGTAGCCTCCTCCATATCCTGGAGTGAGCAAAGCGGAACGCCTTCCACACCTACCTCCCCCTCAGCAAAAGGATGATCTGAGTCTATCCCATACTGAGTGGGCAGGTCCCCGATAAAATTCAGGGCGCTCTCCCCCTCTTCAATGAGGAAGTGAAGGCGTTCATTTGTGGCTCTGGGAGAGCCATAGCCACATAGCTCCCTCATACTCCATAACCTCCCCCGGTACATATCAGGGAATATGCCCCTGGTATAGGGGAACTCACCAGTGTTTCCCATGTCCCGGTGATAATCTATATCCTTTATGTCCTCAGGGGTATAGACCTCTTTCACCGGAATGCCCGAAAAGGTCTTCAACCGGCTGGGCTTCTCAAAATACCTTTCCGCGATGGTGGTCTTCTTTTCCATGGACTTCCTCCATCCTCTTTTCAATCTTTGCCACTGCGTATCACTCCCGGCTACAAAGTTTCTTAACCTCTTGCACAATTTGTTCCATGGGAGTGCCAGGTGTAAATATGGCGCTGACTCCCATTTCTTTCAATTTGGGAAAATCCCTTTCAGCAATAATGCCTCCGACAATTAGAGGAATCTGCAAATTTTCTTCGTTCATCTTTTGTACCATTTTAGCCACTTGAAACAAATGCTCTCCGCATAAGAAACTAAGCCCTATTATTTCCGCTGCCTCTTGAACCGCAGCCACCGCTACTTCTTCCTCAGTCAAGAATCGCCCTATATAAACTACTTCCATTCCGGCATCTCGGAGCCACATAGCTATCATATTTATTGCTCTATCATGTCCATCCAAACCAATCTTTGCCAGGATAACCTTGATAGGCTTTTCTTCGGGACTCATCTTTTCTCTCCCTAAATCTTTTATTGAGGCTGTCCCCAAACGGCGATTCTCTGAAGCCGACCCCTTTCTCTCCAAATCTGAAGGCCGTAGCTTTTTCCTCTATTCACCTTTCTTAAGCGAAGGGATATTTACGTTTGCCATAGGGATCATAATCGTGACCAAAAGCCATCCTCATCACTCCCATCATTTCCTCTAAAGTAGCCCTTGCTTTCGCTGCTTCAACCATAGAGGAAAAGGTGTTCCCCTCTTTGCTCTGCGCTACTTTCCGTAGACCCTCTAAAGCCTGTGCTACCTTCTTGGTGTCTCGTGTTCTTTTGAATTCCTTTACATTCTCTAAATGTTGCCTTACCTCTTCCTCAGGAAGTTCAAATATCCTTACCTTTCCCGGTTCTTCTTCTACGGTAAACCTATTCACCCCCACTACTGTCCTCTCTCCACTCTCTACCTCCTTCTGATACTGGTAAGCCTCAGCGCGGATGAATCTCATTAATTCTCCGCTTACTACCGCCTCCCTTATCTTGTCTTTCCATTCATCCATTATCTCGGTTATTTTTTTCTCCAACTCTCTGGTCAGCAATTCCACATAATATGAGCCACCTAAGGGGTCAGTAGTATTAACCACATTAGTCTCATAGCACATTATCTGCTGAACCCTTAAAGCGATGCGCTGACTCTCCTCGGTGGGAAGACCCAAAGGTTCGTCAAAACTCATTACATCCACCGATTGAGCTCCACCCAGGATAGCAGCCAGAGCTTGACAGGTAGTGCGAATGATATTATTTATCGCTTGGGGGCGTTGCAAGCGGACACCCAAGGTTTGAGCGTGGACTCTATAACGCATCGTGCGGGGGTCTTTTGCCCCAAATTCCTCTTTCAGCATCTTCGCCCATACTTTCCGCGCCGCCCTATACTTAGCGGCCTCTTCAAAAATATCTATCCCTACGCGATGGCTGAAGGTGATATTCCTAGCGAAGTCATCTACACTTACCCCTCGCTCTAATATTTTCTTTATCCAATACCGAGCGATGCAAAAATCAAAGGCTATATCTTGAGGTGCGGTGGTGCCACTCTCACGCAAGGCATGAGGGCCTATATTTATAGGGATGTATCTCGGCATCTTCTCTGCACAGTAAAGAATACAATCCACCACCATTCTCTCGGCTACATCCCAAGGAACAGGGAGATGGCGAACCAGTGTTTGTCCAAAAGAGGCATCACCCAAGAATGTTCCCCTTAATTTAGAAAGGTCATACCCCCTTTCTTCAGCCGTGGCAACATAAAAAGCAAAAACAGGGTGAACATAAACGGATATGTTAAGACTTACTTCCTCTAGTGCAATACCAGCGGTCACCGTTTCCATATCTTTTATGGAGCATATGGGAACCCCCATCACTCCCAGCGCTCCCTCGGCAAGAGGGTGGTCTGAATCTATGCCATAGTCGGTGGGCAAATCACCAATGAAGTTTAAGCCAGTGGCACCTTGTTCAATTTGATATTTCATCCGAGCATTGGTAGCTTTAGGCGAGGCAAAACCACAAAGCTCTCGCCTACTCCATAACCTCCCACGATACATATCCGCATAGATCCCTCGGACAAAAGGATATTCTCCCGCATTGCCAATATCCCTGGCATAATCTATATCCTTTATATCCTCTGGAGTATATATCTCCTTTACCGGTATTCGGGAGCTTGTCTTCAGCCATGTTGGCTTCTCAAAATAACTTTCCGAAATAGCCCTACCGGTCGCTTGCTTTTCCATGACTTCCTCCTTCACCTCAGATTGTCACAGGGTTCCACCCCGTTCAAATATCCCGTGGCACCACTCGTCTCCGGCAGCCAGGCTCTTAGGAAGGGACATTTTCACTTGCACCTCCGCTGCCGCCTTTATAATTTCCCTGTCCATAGCCATCACCGCTTCGCATAGTTCTTTTCCATAGCCGTTGAGATGATACGGGCAGACAAATATTTTCAGCTCTACTCTATCAGGGGATAGCTCCACTATCTCAGGTTTCGGCTCCCTTTGAAGTGCTGGCTTGATATGAGCCTCCACAACATCTTTGAAATCTCGGCTAGGGAGTTGGTTTTTCAGCCTTTCCCCCAGAAACTGCCCCCAAGCGGTGAACACCGCCTCTATCACAGGAAGTGCCGCGTTGCCAAACTTCGCATAGAACAATTTGCACAGTTCTCCCTCCACTTCCATATGGTTCGTGGGGCGACTCTCCAGCCCCATCACCTCCTTTCCCATATGTCCCTCCTTTCCTCGCGCAACACACTGAGGTAGAGTGAGACGAAGTGCCACAAGGGATATAGGGGGTATGCCTGCCGGCATACCCCCCTCCTAGTAGTCGAACCTAGCACCTCCTCCGAATGATAAGGTTTAGACGAACATGCGGGGGTCGTAGGGCCACTCTAGAGCTTCATGCCAGTCCTTCCTTGCCCAGCCCCGGGTCAGCCCGGCAACGGCTTTGGACCAGCTCCGCATGATTTCTTTGGTGTGGTCAGAGAGGTCTTCCCACTTTATCCATCCACTACTCATGGTGGCGCAGATGGTGGGCCAGATCTCCTGCATCACATCCTCATCAACATGGATTTCAAGGAAGGCCGGCTTCCCCTGGCTTCTGACGAAGTCGAAGCACCGCTTCAAGGCTGGCTTAATCTGGTCATCCCGGTTGGCAAACTCGGTGTGGATGCCAAATTCGGCAAACATCCTGTCATACCTGACATTGGGCAAAATGTTCCAGCCATCCTTCGTTGGTATCCCTGTAGGCTTCCACATCACATCCTTCCAGAAATGGTGTCCACCACCTACTATCTGGTTATTGTTCATGTGGACGAACACTACCGGCACCTCCCAGCGGGTGCAGGTGTCGATATCCATCCCGCAGGCTCCGATAGCGCCATCACCCATTATGGCGATAATTGGTTTCTCTCGGTCCGTCCCCTTTACCGCCATATGGCAGCCAAGCGCCATCCCCGGGGCATGACCAAATCCGATGACATCGGAGGCATCCAGAATGGCGGTAGCAAACTTTACCTTTATCCAGTCGGAGTAGTAGCTTGCCGCAGTAAAGCCATCGATAACGGAGTAGTAGTCGTCCTTGAGCTCCTCATGGAGGAACTCGGATATCTCCCTGCCCATCAGGTCGGGATGGACGGGTACATGCCCCCTCATCGGCTCAGTCCTTGCCAGCACCCTCTTATCATACTCCTCTTTGGTATCCGCTATCCTCTTGCGCCAACCATCCCACTTCTCCGGCGGTGCCTTTATCCCCATTTCCTTGACGATGTTTGTCATCTCCCGCAGCGTCAGCTTCAAATTGCCGATAAGCTCATGCTCCGTGGCCAGGGAAAGAGTGGTATTGCTGGTGTGGGTGTGTACCTGAGCGTAGGTGGCTTGCGTTCCGAAGAAAGGCGGATAGCCAAACCACTCCAGCCCACCGCAACGGAGGCCTATCAGCGCCATGCGGTCGCACTCCCTTACCATCACCCCTCTAGCTCTTCCATAGCAGTTGAGGGGGTCAAACTCCGAGATGGCTCCTCTGGCATTCCTTCGGGCATGGGTGGGGATGCCGGTCAGAGTCACGAATTCCTGGAGCTCTGGTATGGCATCATCATAGCAAATACCTTCGCCGACTATTATCGCCGGTCTCTCCGCCGCCAGCAGCCACTCCAGCATCCGCTTGAGCATCTCGGGGTCAGCTACAGCACGGCGGGGCGCTGGCGCCCAAGTCCCCGGGGTATAGTGCATCAGGAACAGCCTGCGGGGACCGATGCTCCAGGAGCGGTTGCAATATTCATAGGGATAGGCGACGCAGCACGGACCGCTAGGGGCAGTAACCGAGTCCCTGAAGGCCCTCTTCAACTGGAAGAGAAAGGTTGCCGGGTTGGGGACCCTCCTTGACCACTTGGATATCCCGGTGCATATTTGCTCGGTGCGCACTACTCCCTGGAGCATATACTTGTCATCATCCCAAGCCCCGGACTCGCCAGCAATATAGACCATCGGCGACTGAGCTGAATAGCCTTGAACTATGCCAGCCGTCATGTAGCAAATCCCTGTTGCTGGTCCGCTGTGACATATCCCCGGTTTCCCTGTCATCCTTCCATAGGCATCGGCAGCGAAGCCTGCTGTTTCCTCAGTGCGCACATGAACCCGGGGTATGCCGGCTCTCAGGGTATGACCCTCTATATTCCAGTCACCACCAGCGCAGAGCCCAAAGGTGGCTTTCACCCCCTCCTCCTTGAGCATCTCTGCCGCCAGGTCAAAGACATCCACCTCTTGCGCCAGCCACGCCGCTACCTCGGTGGGTGGCGGCGCCAGCAGGTGCTCTTCAGCGCCGGGCTTATCCAGGTCGGTAAGCATCTTTTCATACTTTTGTTCAACCATGATTGCTCCTCCCATGATTAGTATTTTTAAGTCACCCATCGCCTCAGTTCTATAGGCTCATAGCTCCCACCTCCCTTCAAATTCGACCGGGTTCATATTGTCATATAGTCATGATCCAGGTATTGCACCCATACATCAATCACACTCTTCTCAAACCGCAAACCTTCAGTAGTTTTAATAAAAGGAATTTGATTGGTGTGAACAAATCTCTCTATGGTCTCCTCAGCTAATCCCAAATACCGGGCCACTTTGTCAATATCCATTAACTCTTCTTCCATCACTTCTCCCTGAAAACCAGAATCTTTAATCTTGCCTCAGATTCAAGCCCAGATTCGCCTTGATCCCATCATCTTTAAACAGGAGGCTATGGGGTTCCCCCTCCACCCTTCTTGAAACCTGCCCCGGTTATATTGACATGAAAATTACAATCCAACAGGCGCACCCACATATCTATCACATCCTTCTCAAACCGCACCTCTCCACCGACTGGGATAAAAGGGATTTGATTTGTAGAAACAAATCTCTGGATAGTTTCCTCATCCAGCCCTGAGTATTCCGCTACCTCTCTCACACTCATTGTTTCTTGTTTCTTCTCTTCCACTTTTTCTCCTCTTTTAACCGTGCAACTCTTTGCTTGCCCCCATTCACTGAATACCGCTTCAATTATGGCAAGGACAGCCTTACCATAATTGAAGCGGTAAAAAAGCTTGCACAACTCCCCCCTCCACCTCCATGTGGTTACTAGGGGTCCTCTCTACCTTCATTCCCTCACCCCTCATCCTTCTTCCCTCCTTGGGAGAGACTTAAGGTAGACATGGGAAACAGTGGTGGGCTCTTTGGTATTTCCCTTGATCCTATAGGAAACCAGCCCCGCTGCGGTGATGATCTCCAAATGGGTATAGCAACAAAAAAGGCTGCCCAGCTGTAGCTGAACCGCCCTTAGTCGGCCTGCTTGTCAGCCCCCAAAACCTCACTGTGGCCCCGAACATCCTCTACTCAACTCCCCATTGCAGGCCGCTCGCATTATACTCCTGGAAGGCCAATTTGTCAAGACCTTTCATGTCTGATTCTTCATTTCAACTCTTGAGGGGGTCACCATTGCGGCTCTGGTCGAACAAAAAGCCATAGGGCGCAATCGGAGAGGGCAATCACCTGTATGTCGTCTGCAAAAGTGGGACATTGTTCCCTTGCAATTGATGGCACTTTGCCGTCCAAAGTCCTGCCTCTGATGGCTATGTTATAGCTCTTTCTGGCCTCTACTTTCTCGCATCCTAACCTCTTGGCGACGTTGTACCGTAGTCAGCCATCTCCTGCGCACTGTAGCGAGTCGTCAGCTCTTGTGGTATCCGAAAGGAAATCTTTATGGAGCGCTCGGTTTCCAAATGGCAGTTCTACCTTTGCATCGGCCTCCCGTCGACACTCTTCAACCTCTTGCTCAATGCGCTCCTTCTCCACCTCGGCCTGCGCCGGTAACTATTGCAAATTTGCCCTTTAATCTATCTCCCATACCCTTAGCCTCCTTTCCCTTGTGACTACACCTTGAACAGGCCCTCCTTTAAGGGAACCCGCCGCTTACCTACTTGGCTACCCTTTGACTCAGGCGTGGCTCTTTTTCCCCTCCACCATTTCCATGAAAACATCCAATGCCGAAGCCACCCGAACGGGGTCATACCCTTCTGGGTCAGCCTGTTCGAGCTCCAGTAACACAGTAGGCAGGCCGTGCCTCTCCTCAGCTAGGCTTTTCAAGTAGTATTGAGGTGCCGTTGCCGGCTTGCAGCCTATGTTCACAAGGTAAAAAATTCCATCGATCCTGTATTCCCTTATCACGCAGTCCTGAAGCTCAGCACACTTATCAAAGGAAAAGTTGAGGTACTGGCACAGATATCTCCTGGCCAAGCTCTCAAAGGGCTTTTCTGGATCTAGGGGGAGCCAAGGGTTAGTAAAGGTTAAAAAGAGCATGGGAGCGCTTACGAAAACGGCGCCGTATCGGTGGGGATAGCTAAGCACCCCCAGCGCATAATAAGGGGGGTTACCCCAGAATAACAACCTATGTTTCTCTTCAGGGACAACACCCTCCCCCCTCTCGATCCTGGCTTTGACCTCATCTCTCGCCTCCCGCAGAAGATCGACTGACACCTGGGTTCCTATTAGACAATTAAGCGCATACAGCAAATAGGCGAAGTCCTCGGTAGCTACTGGACAGGGGACTGTTTTGCCCGAGAGCTCCACTAACTCCCCGAATAGCTGAGTAGTCTGGTTTGACAGCCTCATTATCTCTTTCAGCTTGTCCTCGTCAAATCTTTGACCTGTTTGCTCCTCTAGGAAAAGCACCGCTTCCTTTAGTTGAGAAGCTAGGTATTCTACAGCATAATCGTCTATTCTATCGAAGCTCTGCCTCTTAGAAAGGAAGGGGCCATCAACCACAAACAGGGGAATGTGGAGCAACTCGCTCACCGTTCTAAACCAGCCCACACGATGGACACAATATGTGTCATCCATGAGCAAGAAATCAGGCACGGGCATGCCACCCCCGGGAAACTGGATGTCACTGCGATCCTTTACCCCGGCGGCGAAGCCAAAATTGATGGTAAAGTAGGAACACTGGGAGCGGGGGAATCCCCACTCCAGTGTGGTCTCGATACATGGTGGGGCCACTCCTGCGGCCGCAGTTGCTGTCCCGTAATTCTCAGGAAAGGTAACAGCAATATCAAAACACCTTAGTAACTCGCCTAGGCTCCCCACCCCCGCCCAGGCTACTGGCTTACCTATCTGCTTGGCCTCGATGGCGGTCGCAATCTCTGCCTTGGCAACGGCTCCCATTTTTCGAGATGTTTCCAGAACTCTTTTTGCTCTTGCTGGGATAACTGGTTCCTCGGTCATTCTTGCCTCCCTTCTATCATTTCAAAAAAGGCCTGTACCCTTGTCCTCAGGGGCCCCAGGTCAAAGGCTTGCTCTACTTCGATAGATAGCACCGGTATCCCCATGGCCTCGAGGTCTCTTATCAAGAAACTGCGGTGGAAAAGGAAGTTGTCACACCACATCTGAGTGCAGATGATAACCCCATCCGCCCGGTAGCGGTTCATCATCTGTTTAATATTATCTAGCCTGGCGGACCATGTTTGGTCAGCGTAATTAAAGGGGCAGTGTTGCTTTTGGTCCAAATAGTAGTTTACCAATCCTTCCAGAGGCTCAAGCGAAGTATCCACCTGCCCCCAAAAGTCTCTAGAGCCGGTGCATAGGTCGTCGGAAACCACTATTCCACCCAGTTCCTCCACCAGCTCAAAAAGCTTGAGATCTGGCGGAAGAGCTGTTCCGCAGATATGCACCCTGGGACCGCCTGCCTTAGGCAAGTCCTTGCGATCGGGAACCTCTGCCAGTAACTGGGAGAGGAGCTTACTATGCTCTTCCTTAGGCATCAGCACGCTGGAAAGGACGATCTCTGCGGCCTCAACCCCAGAAATCTTGGGCTGCCTATCCTGCCCCCGCAGGTCATATACCTTCCGGAGCAGGGAACGATTCTCGTTATATACCTCTATGGCCTTTCTTAAAGACGGCTCCGTTATTTCCTTCCCGATGAAATTCTCCAAATCTTTTTTGAAGCGTGTCAAATCCTTCAGGTAGTAGGTATAGGTGCTGGGTTTTCTGATATGGGGGAAAAAGGAATACTCATAAAAAGGGAATTCGACCCTCTCTATCATGGGCTGCATAGCCATCTTAGGGCCTTCACACCCGTAGGCCATAACCATCCCGTCCAGGTGGGCAAACTCTCCCTCGAGGCCCAGTTCCAGAATACTCCTCATCAGGTGACAAACGTTTCTGGCACAGTATCTATCTGCTTTAACAATGGGAGCGGTGGTTCCCAGCACTCTCACTGGCAGGATATCGGCGGCATAGATCATCTCTTCTGGAATATTGGAACACACATAGCCAAATACCTTCTTGCCCTTTTCTTTCCACCTTTTCACGCTCTCATTCTGGGAGGGCAGAATGTGATAAGACTTCCTGATTTGAGACAGCATTCATTCGCCTCCTTGGCAGCCCCCGCTCAGGAACATATTTTTATAGCAGGAGGCCTTTTGCCTTCCCTGAGCGCTGCTGGTGTTTGATAGCCCGACTACTTCTTACCCCTCTCCTCCCTAAACTTCCTGACCCCCTCTGGCCAGCTGGGGTGGATCCAAGGCAGAGCCAGCGGCAGGGTATACTCAAATCTTGCGAGGTGCATCCACCTCCTCGGTCACATCTTTCACCAGAGCCGGGGGCCGGCTAAATAAAGGAGGGGGTCATCTATAGGGGATGCTCTTCCAAGAGAGTCCTATGCGGGTAGATGCCAAGAAGCTACCACGCCGCAGATGAGTTGTCAAGACGGAGTCGGGGAAAAAGCAAGAAGTCAGCACAGTCAATGTGTGAACAATCCGCTAAAAAGTGCAGTGCGAGGCGAGGATTCACACCAGTCTAGCAGTCCTGCCGTTCAGACTTACCCTTGACAAACCATTGTAAAACCATTACAATATTAACCAAAGGAGGGGCATTACGAAGATTAGGGTAAGGATTAATCCCAAGACGGGCGTTCTCTACATACCTAAGGAATTGCTAAATGACGGGTTCAAGGGTGATGTGGATGCGCTGAGTAACGCAATGACATTCACCATTATTCACCCATCTGCCGACCTAGCGAAGGTAAAGGAAAGCCTCGAAATCACCCTAAGAGATATCCAGCTCAGGCTTGAGAGGGATAGCCCCCGTCCAAGTAACGATACGAAGACAGATTACCCAAAGGCTGGGACTGAAGAGGAAGCTTAACCCCAAGTGGTTAGGCTTCGTTTTTAAAAGGAGGAAAAAATCGGTCCAACGGAAACTGATTTCACGGTATCCTCTGTAGATTGGAACAGGCACCTGAAGACAGTGAAACTCGAACCAGGTGGAGTATGTCTGAATGTGCCCCTTTCGGCGGGCGTTGGTAAGGGGGACAAGGTACGAGTTGGAAATGGCGAGGCGTGGGTGGTGTGTACGAATGGTCTTTGTCAGATTCTGCCTCTATTTGTTGCCCGTGACACACTGCACCTCGGGGGTTCAAACATTGAGCTATTCGTCAAGGAGATTAGTGAACCTGGAGAGCATGAGGCTGTTCAATCTCTTACTGATTATCACTATCGGGGCTCACGACTTCATGGTCGCACGGCTCGTCTTATAGCTC
>Ga0209979_1000492_pt1 | contig 54061 bp, 35 predicted proteins | sample AnhtaG_FD_183114 | JGI IMG/M metagenome (GOLD analysis project Ga0209979, IMG submission 183114) | Deep subsurface microbial communities from Anholt, Denmark to uncover new lineages of life (NeLLi) - Anholt_01485 metaG (SPAdes) (version 2) | ecosystem: Environmental > Aquatic > Marine > Oceanic... | reverse complement strand
CTTTTTTGAAAAATTAAAAACGGAAGACTGATAAAAAATAGACCTTTTTCCTTATTTCTCGTATACTTCTTTGACAAGAGTATGTCTCTAATGAATAGAATTATAGAAATACGGAACTTTTTTTTAACAAGTCTCGTCATTTTGCGTAAATTACGTGTGTATTAACACAATAGTTATAGACTTCATCTAAAATATTTAAGGAGAAAATGATGCGTACACGAGTTATCTTTGTGTTAGTAGTTTTATCCATTTTTGTTTTTGGATGCGCTCCAAAAGAGGAAATGCCCCGCCTTATTCCGATGGAGGATTTTTTCAGGAATCCTGAAAGCGCTGGGTTTAACCTTTCTCCTGACGGAGAGCATCTTGCTTTTATGAAGCCCTGGCAAAATCGATTGAATGTTCATGTACAAAAAATTGGCAAAGAAGAGGTTGCAAGAATCTCCAGCGCAACCGAAAGGGATATCGCTGGTTTTATCTGGGCGAATAACAGCCGCATTGCGTATGTGCAGGATACAGCAGGGGATGAAAACTTTAGATTATATGCTGTAAACATAGACGGTTCCGACTTTAAAGAACTTACGCCGTTTGAGAAAGTGAGAGTAAGTATAATCGATGAGCTGGAAAATGATGATGAACACATGTTGATCGACATGAATAAACGTGATGCCCGTGTATTTGATGTTTACCGCATCAACATCAACACAGGAAAAATGCAGATGATTGCTCAAAATCCAGGAAATGTGACCGGATGGATGACCGATCATGATGGCAATTTAAGAGTAGCCATTACTACAGATGGAGTCAACACAAGTGTGCTGTACCGCAATTCAGAAAAGGAAGATTTCCAAAACCTGATCACAACCACTTTTAAAGAGACTCTAACACCGTTATTCTTTACGTTCGACAACAAGAACCTTTATGTCGCTTCCAATATAGGTAGAGATAAAGAAGCAATTTATGAGTATGATGTGGAGAATAAAAAGAACATCAAATTATTATATGAACATCCTGAAGTTGATGTTAATTATTTGTTAAAGTCAGATAAGCGTAAAATTATTACAGGTGTTTATTACTATACTGATAAAGGGCATTATTTTTTCTTTGACAAAAACAGGAAACAATTGCAGGAAAGCCTGGAAAAGCGTCTCCCAGGATATGAAGTTTCTGTCACAAGCGCGAGTAAAGATGAAACAAAGGTTCTGGTTAGAACTTACAGTGACAGGTCACTGGGAGCCTATTATTATTTTGACCGTGATACAGAAGACTTCAAAAAGCTGGTAGATGTTAGTCCCTGGTTGAATGAAGATGAACTGGCTGAAATGAAACCCATTTCTTACACATCCCGGGACGGGTTGACCATTTACGGATATTTAACCCTACCCAAAGGCGTAAAATCCAAGAATTTGCCTGTTATCATCAATCCGCATGGCGGCCCCTGGGCCAGAGACACATGGGGCTTCCTGCCTGATGTCCAGTTCCTTGCTAATCGGGGTTATGCAGCGTTGCAGATGAATTTTAGAACTTCAACCGGTTATGGACGAAAATTCTGGGAAGCCGGATTTAAACAATCAGGACTTGCTATCCAGGATGATATCACAGACGGAGTGCTCTGGCTGATCGAGCAGGGAATTGCTGATCCAGAACGTGTGGGTATCTATGGTGGTTCTTACGGAGGGTATTGCACTCTGGCAGGTGTAGCATTTACTCCGGATTTATATGCATGTGGTGTGGATTATGTCGGGATCTCAAGCTGGTTCACAATATTAGAATCTATCCCACCTTACTGGGAACCGATGAGAGATATGTTCTATGAAATGGTAGGAGATCCGGAAAAGGATAAAGAGTTACTTGAGGCAACTTCTCCTCTTTTCCATGCAGATAAGATTAAAGCGCCCCTTTTTGTTGCTCAGGGAGCTAATGATCCCCGTGTAAATATTAAGGAATCAGACCAGATCGTGGATGCTCTGAAAGAGCGTGGTATTGAAGTTGAATATATGGTTAAAGACAATGAAGGACACGGTTTCAGGAACGAAGAAAACCGGTTCGATTTTTACAGAGCTATGGAAAAGTTCCTCGGCAAGCACCTCGGCGGAAGAGTAGAAGAAAAAATTCAAAAATAAATACACCGGAGCTCAATGAGCTGAGACTTCTAAAACTTTAAAAATTTTTAACTCTTTAGAAGTTGTTTTTGTAGAGGCCTGATTCCGGTTTTATTTTTTGTATATTCCTTCTCTGGGACCAAAAGAAAACAAGACAACGGTGTCTGTTTCTTTTTTATAGATCAATCTTTTACTTTGACCTTTAGCTGTATATCTAAAGGATCTCAAATTTATAAATTCTCCTTTAAGTTTTTTCACTTCTTCTGGATTTTTCAATATTTTTATAATAGCTTCTTTTAGGGCTTCATTCTCTTGTTTTTCTTTTATTTTTTTTCTTAATTTCTTGAATTTGGCAGTTTCAACAAGCCTCATCTAGAAATCCTTCAATTTCAGTTCTGATACATTTCCCATCTCATAATCAACCATGGCTTCTATTATATCCTTAATCTCTTGAACTGTAAGTTCAGGATTTTCAATCGCAAGGAGCCCAATTCTTAACGCATATCTCATAGCGCTAGAAAAATCCCGCTGCTCTTTTCTGGCAAATATATCCAAATCTCTTATTAAATTATCATCGATTGCTACAGTTTTTCTTACCATTTTCATCCTCCGCATACTTTATATGATAATTTCATAATCTTGTCAACTTTTTCTGATGATTTTTTTCTTATTTCCTGACTTGCACTTCGTCGCGCCAGTAGCGGAGTTTTCCGACTCCTGCGTTATCCGGACTTGCATCAAAAGCCAGACCAAAGAGTGAAGGCTTGGTTTCCACGAGAACCTTACCCTGAAAGAGGGCTTTGGTCAGGTTAACAATCGTGTAGTTCAGTTTTGCCCCTTGTTGGCATGCAAAGATAAAATCGCCGTTTGTCTCAAAATCGCCGTAATTGATTTTGCCCGATTCATAGGTATATTTGGGGCGTCTCCAGTCACGGATTATGTCCATCCGCAGGTTTTTCTTAACAGCGACAACCAGATCCTTGTCTTTAGTCTTTATTCGAACTCCCAGGCCGGCTCTCTCGGGCTGGATAGGAAGAACACTGATCCGATCTTTCCATTCTAGATATGGTTCCTGGGCAGAGTGGGGGATAAGCACGGTCACAAATCCAACTGTTTCACCGAGCTCAAAATGCTGGGCGGTTGTCTGATGGATAAGGAGTTCGTCCTGATAATGGCGTTTTTCAGGCTCTACTCCTTCCAGGCGGTAATGTATTGATGGGAATACGATAAGGAGACGCTTATCTTGAGGTAGCTCCTGCGTCTGAATTTTGTCATAAACCGTATCGTACCAGTGCTTCCCGTATGCAACGATTTTCCTTGTGTGCCAGAGGTTAGAGAGTGTAAAAAACTCTTCTTTCCTGGATTTGAAAATATCAAAAACAACAAAAATCTCCGGGCTTTTTATATAAGTTATTACCCTGTCCCATTCGTATCCCATATTGTCATCGATAAGCCGCGTCCGGCTGTAATCAAAATCAGGAAGCGCCAGGAAGTCCACTTTCTGCGTGCGGACTTTCCGGTATGAGCCTGCATTGCGCAGGAATTCAAGGATTTGCTGTCCTGGCACTTCATCACGGTGGCTGTAGCGGTACTGGCCTTCTTTTTGCCCTATCCAGATTTTTTCCGGCCGGACACACAGACGGTTGTGGAAATAATCCTGCCTGTAAGCGCCAAAAGGACCGCTGGGCATATAATCCCGGTATCCGCCGTCATGAAGCAGCACAGAACCACCGGACATGAGCAGCACAATGCTGTTTTCGTCCGAGTGCCCGTGAGTCATTTTTTCTTCCTCAACCGGGATAGTATCCCTTAGATAATCACGGAAGTTTAAGCCGCCATCCCCTTCATCCCTATAATTCAAGAGCATATAAGTGGAGGGATTGTCCCAGCCGTTCCGGAAAACAATTTTTTTCCCCTGGACATCTTCCATGACTTCTTTAGATAAAGTTTTAGGTGGATGGGCTGGAATCCCGTCGCTTCCCCAGCGGTAACAATCCAGAAGGATATAGCCCAGGCCTACATTGGTCGGATTTTCAAAATCTAAAAATTTCCGGGCGATTGTTGAAGCTGCCCATTTCAAATGAGGGTCTTTATACAAATTGGCGGCAGTCTCAAAGTAAACAAGAAAACGGTTCCAGTTCGAAAGCCAGTTAGCATCTCCAAAGTCCGGAATCATATCTGCAGGGCTCATCAGATGAAGGAAATACTGGGCGTAATAATACATCTCAGGGGTTTTAAACATCTCTTCCATTTTTCCTAAAACATCTGCATACCCGCAAAGGGCATAGAGCCATACTCCATGGTATATAGTTGCATCCTCTATCTGCCAGTTTCCCCAGTTGTCGTCCCCAAGAGCCCTGCGCTGCATTTCCCATTTTTTTGCGCTGGGATGATCGGGAAGGGCACGCACAGCCCAGGCTAAGGACTCAGCACGCAGTGCAGTACGGTTCATTGGGCCCCATTCCTGGGTTCTCAGAAGATAAGTCATGCTTTCAGCTATATCCTTTTCAATTTTTTGCTTTTCAGAGCTTGAGAAAACTTTCAGGCGGTTTAGCGTATCATAGGCACGGATATAACGCATTACTGTAAAAAAATCGGGAAGAACTGGAACGCCATCTGCATAGTCTGGGCGCAACTTGATGGATGATTCAGGATACATCGAGCGGTAGTCACTGTACACAAGAAGCACTTTTTTTGCCCGTTTGGCATACTCTGGATTTTTCTCCTTTTTATAGAGATAAGAATATATGACTGCCATTTCCAGAAGACCGCCCGGAGGCCTGTAGCCAAAAACATTCTCAGGATCAAAGCGCTGTTTCCATTTTTGTATCACTTCATCATAATGCTGCCAGGTCCAGTCTGCTGAGTCCCGGGCATAGGACAGGTATTTTGCTCTGGGCACAGTATCAAGGGAAAATGCTGAATCTATGGAGCAAAACATAAAAAGGATTATGGATACGAAGCAAAAAATCGTTTTAAATTTTCTTTTACTCATCGATAATATTCCTCCATTGTTCTCTAAACATGGACTTGATTCATCAAACCCGTTATGGTTTACTCATGTAGGGATTCGATTTATCAAACCCACCTTCTAGAATGTTTTTGCGAACGCAGTGTGGCAATCTCTTTTTTTCCTGTAGGGGTTTGATTTATCAAACCCACTATTATTATTATTGAAGGGATTTAATTAATCAGCCTGAACATTTGATAGCTTGAATACAAAGATTCTAAGACATAGATACATAAAAGGGCGTCACCTGTCAATAAACCTTTGTGCTTTAATGCAACATTTCAATCTTATAATAGAAAAGAATTTGCTTTTTGTTTATTTTGGGTTTAAATTTTCTTAAAGGAGGTCCAGTCATGCGAATAAAACGCTTTTTTCTTTTATCTCTTCTCCTTGTTTTCATTTTTTCGTTCTTTGGATTGTTAGGTCTTCAAGCGCAGGAAACTGCTTTTGATGTCAGAGCATATTACGACAAGGCAGAATACATGATTCCCATGCGAGACGGCATCAAGCTTTTCACTATCGTTTATACGCCCAAGGATACCTCTCTGAAATGTCCGATTTTTCTCTACAGGACTCCTTACTCGATCCGCCCCTATGGGCTCAACAATTTTCGCAGACTGCTGGGCCCATCTGTTGAGTTTGACAAAGACGGTTACATCTTTGTGTACCAGGATGTCAGAGGTAAGTATAAGTCTGAAGGTGAATTCCAGGTTATGAAGCCTCTTTTCCTTGATAAAAGGAGCTCCAAGGTTGCAGATGAAAGTACTGATACATACGATACAATTGAATGGCTTCTGAATAGAATTCCAAATCATAACGGGAGCGTGGGGCAGTGGGGCATTTCCTACAGCGGATGGGAGACAGTCATGGGAATGGTTGATGCCCACCCAGCTCTCAAAGCTTCTTCACCGCAGGCTTCGCCGTCGGATATGTTTATCGGAGATGACTGGCATCACAACGGAGCGTTCCGGGTCATGTATGCTTTCTCCTGGTTATCAGGAAATGCCCGCCTCCGCACAGCCCCGACCGAGAAGCGCAGCAGGCGTTTTGACTACGGGACTCCCTGGGGTTATAAGTTTTTTCTGGAGATCAGGACGGTTTCCAGGATCAACGAACTGTACTTTCATGACCAGGTCCCTGCTTGGAATGAATTTATGGAGCACGGCACCTATGATGAGTACTGGCAGAACCAGAATGCATTGAACTATCTTAAAGACATAAAACATCCTATTTTGAATGTTGCCGGCTGGTTTGACGCCGAGGATTTCTATGGGCCAATGTCCATCTATTACACAATTGAGAAAGAGAATCCGAAAAATAAAAGCACGCTTGTAGTCGGCCCGTGGCTTCATGGGGGATGGCGCAGCATGGAGGGAGATCACCTCGGCTGTATAGACTTTGGTTCCAAGACATCAAAATACTTCCAGAGGGAAATTCAGTATCCATTTTTTAATAATTATCTCAAAGACAAGGGCGATTGGAAGGCACCTGAGGCGGTTGTGTTTGAGACAGGAACAAATGAGTGGAAAACTTATGATCAATGGCCGCCAGAGGGGGTTGAAATGACAAAACTCTACTTTCACCCGGACGGCAAACTGTTATTTAACCCCCCTGAAGACAGCGCTTCTAACGCGTGCGATTCCTACATCAGTGATCCGGACAAACCGGTCCCTTTCTCAGCAGAGATCCGTACAACACAGGGACACCTCTGGATGATCGAGGACCAGCGGTTTGTGGCAACCCGCCCTGATGTACTGGTATACCAGACGGACGTACTTAAAGAGGATGTGACTATCGCCGGACCAATTATAGCCAGCCTTCAGGTATCCACCACAGGAACTGATTCAGACTGGATCGTAAAATTGATAGATGTCTACCCGGGCAATGCCCGTAAAAGTGATTATTGTGATGTGAGGATGGGGGATTTTCAGATGCTCCTTGCAGGAGAAATATTCCGTGCAAAATTCAGGAAGAGCTTTGTTAAGCCGGAGCCGATGATTCCAAATAAGGTTACAAAAATTGAATTTGACTTACGGGATAAATACCATACATTCCGGAAAGGACACAGGATTATGGTGCAGGTGCACAGTACATGGTTCCCTGTGTATGACCGCAACCCGCAGAAGTTTGTTGACATCTATTTTGCGAAGCCGTCAGATTTTCAGAAAGCGACACAGAAGGTATACAGGTCAGCGAAATTCCCCTCACACTTGATCCTAGGAGTATTAAAAAAATAAAAAGTCCCAAATAAGATAAATGGGAATCAGTGGCGGAGCTACTCTTTTAATTTGTCATTTAACATGGATATGAGTAGAATCAGCGGCAACAATACGATTGCGGCCCTGCTCTTTGGCTAAATAAAGAGCTTTATCACAGGCACTGATAAGATTATCCCTGGATGTTTGAGATGAAATATCTGATGAGGTTCCGCCAAGAGTGATAGTGACATCCAGAAGAGCGGATTCCGTCTTTATTTTATTTTCATTTACAGAACGGCAAAGGCGCTCTCCAACTAATTTTACAATGTCTATTCCGCAGTTCGGAAGAACAAAAAGGATCTCGTCTCCCCCGTAACGGCCAGCTTTATCATAGAGCCGGATAGAATTTTTTACGCGAAGAGCTACTTCAGCAAGAACCATATCCCCGGCAAAGTGGCCATAAGTGTCATTAATCTGTTTAAAATAGTCAATATCGGCCAGTATAACTCCTGTAGGCCGGTTTTCCCTCCAACCGCGGTGGATTTCTTCATCCAAGAGCTCAAGAATTTTATCTCTTTTTAATAGATTCGTTAATCGATCATAACTGGATAATTCAATACAGCTGTCTTCGAGTTGGATGATGCGCTCGCCGTTCTGGAGCCGGACTTTTAGTTCAACAAAGTCAATTGGTTTGGTTAAATAATCGTCAACTCCTGCTGATAGCCCTTCAAGTATATCATCTTTGTTATTCTTGCCAGTGATCAAGATAATATATATATTTTTAGATTTTTCTTGCTGGATTTCGTGGCGGGTTTTACGGCAAATCTCAATCCCATCCACCTCGGGCATTGTCCGGTCTATAATAACCAGACGTACTTCACCTTTTTGTATAATTTCCCAGGCTTCTTTGCCATTATTTGCTGAGACAATCTCATGACCCAACTCTTTAATATCATTCTCAAGTGCCGCAAAGAGATCAGGATCATTTTCAACTATGAGTACTTTCATAATTTATGCTTCCTGAACAGGGATTTTTTTATTGAAACACCTTCTTAAAGATACTGACAATGTCAAGAGCGTATTCTACCTGGGTCAGAGGGATTCCTTTCTCTTTTGCTATGTTAGTAAAGCGGCCGTCTTTGTTGCCGTCAGCAGTAACAATAAGATAGTCAGCAAAGGGTGCTACAGCATCAATCATCCTTTCGTTATCGCCCCCTGGAGCACCTCTTTTTGAAACACCTCCAACGTGTACTCCGATGATAAATATCTTTTTCGCTTTGCAGTAATCGATAAGCTTCTTCAACCGGGTTACTTCATTCTCTACAGTGAGGCCAGATGCTCCCATGCCTTTTAAACTTGCACCGATAGCAATAATAACTGTTTTGTACGGTGTTCCTTCAGGGAATTTTTCAAGATCTGTATACACTTCGGCATGAAAGCCCTCCCCGGACTCTTTTCCTGCTAAGCCGACTCCGGCTCCTAATATTTCAACAGTTGGAACATCGCAGTAATCGAATTTTATTCCAGCTTCTTCAAGTACAATGTTCACCGTTGTGACATCCGGGCTCTGACCAGCGGAAGTGGTGAGCAGCGGCAATTTTGCTTTAGGAATATCTGTTTCAGCTAAACACGGTGTTGACATAACGAGAAAAAACCCGCAGACGAGTGAAAGAAGTTTATTAAATCTTATTAAACCTTTCATATGTACCACCTTTTTCCTTTGTTTAGTTAAATTGAGGCACTCCCTTTTTTTCTGTAGGGGCTTGATTTATCAAGCCCATTGATTTTTAAGAACAGGGACAGTCCTCAATTTATTTCTTTTTCTTTTTTGGTGGTTCCTGTGGAACCAGTTTGTCATATTTTACAAGTTCCCTGAGCCACCATTCAGGGTACTCCAGTCGTTTTGTCTTTCTTGTTTCTTTATCATAAATCCACAGGTGGTTGTATTTAACAAGCAGCTGGTTGCCCAGTTCCCACCAGGAATTAACAACGCTATTTGCATTATTTATACAGTAATCGGTTAAGAACTCAGTCGCAAGCGCGGGTTTCTTTTTATAAAGTTCATGAGCGAATTTATCAATAGTAGGTGTTTTTGTGACAGCGCTACCTTCCCATTTTTGCTGAGCCTTCCTGACATCTTTGATAGCATGGGAATAGACTACTTGAGTGTGGAAATCGACGTAGTCAAATGCCCATCGTGCAGATTTTCTATCAAATACCCAGTGGTCTCCTATCATAAAAGACTCCGGGATTTTCGTAATACCGGCATAAAAAGGCATAAAACATGACGTGTCTTGGGCTCCAAGCGCCAGCCATACTATCCCTCCGATGGGATCCGGTAACCAGTCTCTGCACTGTGTTACAGTCACATACTCCGCACGGTTGACACCGATGAGTCGGGCTGTATTGTAAGTTTTTCCATCAAGCTTAAAAGGCCTCGGGAGATAATTCGGGTTTTTGAACGGCCCTCCTTGAAGACCCTTTACAGGATCGAACGGAGTTCCTTCAAACTTATCCCGTGTGATGTTCATAACATCCTGAGCCGAGAGTTTCCTTTCTGGTTTGACCGAGAAGGGAAGCTCCATGTTGGGTATATCCGGGCTTAGCTTAAGGGATGGCGCTACAATATCAAAGAAACGCCAGAGACGCGCTCTTGTACCCCTGCTGCTGGAAGCACTGTACTCGTTCGGGGAGTAGGCGTTCTTCCAGTTGAAAGGTTTGCCGCTCTTCGGGTCATAATACCCGTTATCGACTGCGTAAGATATAACATTTGGAGAAGCCATAAAGTAATCCTGTTTCTTCAGGTTTATTTCCCCGATCCTGGATTGATTCGGGCAGACACTTACATGGTCATCAGGGATCCTTTGTGCACACCATATAGAACCCGGAGTTCCACTTTTTGGAGTCCATAAAGGACCGACCGGCATGACCTCGAAAATCCAGACTTCATCCGGGTCAGCCACAGCAAGCATCTCTCCGTCATCGGTAAACCCGTATCCATGCTTTTCAGTTATATTGCCCATGAACTTGACGGCCTCACGGGCTGTCCTGCATCTTTCCATAGCAAGCAGCGTGAGCATCGTTAAGTCAATTTTGGCAGATGGTGTCGGATTTTTCATCTTACTGCGGCAGCCGATTGTTGATTCGGCGATTGCAAGTTGCTGGTCATTCATGTATCCGAATCCCCCATGGAGATAGCTGTATGTATGAGATATCTGTGGGATTTCAAGGCCTGTAAAACTTTCTTTGATTTTTTCCCATTTAAGCCCTTCCTCTGGCGGCCATGTTTTGTACTGTGAAATGTGATAAATTTTGCGCATTGCCCCTGGCTTATGGTCTGCTGCAGGCACATGCCTCCAGGTCCAATCGCAAAAACTGCAGTCACATGTATGTGTTGTCATTACCGAGCCATCGACTGAAGCATCTTTCCCTACAATAACTACAGTACAGTCATCTCTTGGAAATCCTGATTGATCTGAACCACACTCTTCACATTCCTGCGGATTAAACGCCAGGGCGCTGAGCACCGCCATCGCCATGAATAAAAAACAGATAACTAGAAATAATTTTCTTAAATTCACTTTTAACCTCCTTGAAAATCTAACATTCTCGATGGAAATTGTTCTCCTGAATTATCCAGGTTAATTTCCATCTTATTATTCCAGTTTCTATAGAATCATATTTTTTTTAGATTTTCTATTTTTTTCTGGGCTTCTCTTTTACTGGCGGCTGTACTGGTTCTAATTTATCGTATTCTATAACCGCTTTAATCCATGATTCAGGAGGTGCCACACGGTCAATTTTTCTCGTTTCCGGATTGTAAATACGAAAGTGGTTGTATTTTACAAGAAGCTGGTCACCAAGTTTCCACCAGGCATTGACCACGTTATTCGCATTATTGACACAGTAGTCGGTTATAAACTCGATCGCCTGTGCTGGATCTTTTTTATAAAGTTCATGAGCGGTTTTATCTATTATTGGAGTTCTGTTTATTGCTTTTGCTTCCCAGTTTTCCTGTGCCTCCTTTACATCTTTGATGGCATAGGAATAAACAACCTGAGTATGGAAATCGACGTAATCAGAAGCCCATCTTGCAGAGTCTCTGCTAAATACCCAATGATCGCCTGCAGTGAACGATTCTGGAATTTCTGTAATCCCTGCGTAAAGAGGCATGTAACAGGCGGTGTCCTGAGCACCGAATGAAAGCCATATGATGCCTCCGATCGGATCAGGCAGCCAGTCTCTGCACTGGGTAACGGTTGTGTACTCCACATTATTTACACAGATGCATCGTGGGCCGTTGTATCTTTTGTCTTCAAACCTGAAGCCCCGGTAATAATTCGGATTGGCAAACGGTCCTCCTTTAATGCCTTTTGCCGGGTCATATTTGTTTCCATGGTATTTATCGCGTGTTATGTTAATGACGTCCTGGACTGAAAGTTTCTTGTCAGCTTTTACAGAGAAGGGGAAGTCCATATCTTCTGTGTCCGGACTAAAATTTTGGGAAGGAGCGACAAGAGTAAGGAAACGCCAGAGACGTCCTCTTCTTGCCTGCGTGCTGGTCGCACTTCCAGTGCTGGGTGAGTAAGCTCTCTTCCAGCTAAACGGCTTGCCGCTTTTGGGATCATAAAAACCGTTGTCAGCTGCATAAGAAATCGCATTCGGCGAAGCCAGGAAGTAATCTGGATTCTTTATGTCAATCTCTCCAATCCTCGATTCATTGGGAGTGACGCTGACGTGGCCATCCGGGACTCTTTGCGCACACCATACGGCACCTGGCTTTCCACTCTTTGGAGTCCATAATGGCCCAACAGGCATGATCTCAAATATCCAGACTTCATTGGGATCAGCAACTGCCAGCATTTCACCAGCATCGTTATATCCATACCCATACTTTTCAGCCAGCGAGCCCATGACCTTGATGGCATCTCTTGCCGTTTTACTTCTCTCCATTGCAACCAGAGTCAGCATTGTTAAGTCAAAGACTGCTGATGGGGTTGGATTTCTCATCTTGCGGTGACAGCCTATGGTTGACTCTCCAATTGCCACTTGATTCTCATTCATATACCCGAACATTCCGTGCATATAGGCGTAGGTATGCGGTGGTTGAGGGATATCAGTGTCTGTGTAATCATCCTTGTATTTTTCCCATTTTAAACCTTGTGCCAGCGGCCATGTCTTGTACTGCGATATATGGTATATTTTTCGCACTGCACCTTCTTTATGGTCAGCTCCAGGAACATGCCGCCAGGTCCAGTCACACATACCACAGTCACAAGTATGGGTTGTCATCGTTGAACCGTCGGTTGAGGCATTTTTCCCGACAAGTATTGATGTGCAGCCCTCTGGCATATATTCCGGTTCATAAAGCTGAGCCTCAGGCGGATTAAACATGAGGGCGCTGAACAGCATCACTGCTGCAAACAAAATGCCTATTGCTGTAAGTAATTTTCTTGAATTCATTTTTTACCTCCTTACAGGGTATAAGTTTGAATGCTGAGTCCAGAGTTAATAGGAAAAAACCTGAGTCCGCAGATAAAAGTACTTTGCTTCAAACTCATAACGATTCTTACGAATTTATATTAAGTGATTCTAATATAAACAGGGCGAATCGAACAACTACTTTTTTCGTGGTGCCATTGGATTTAGTTTGTGGTACTTCACAACTTCTTTGATCCACCATTCCGGATAGGGCAAATTTTTGCGTTTTCTATTCTTTGTATCATAAATGCTCATGTGGTTGTATTTAACCAGCAAATTGTCGCCAAGCTTCCACCAGGCATCTAAAACTTTATTGGCATTATTGATGCAGTAGTCGGTTAAAAACTTGATGGCAAGGGTTGGGTCCTGGCGGTAGAGTTCTTTGGCTGTTATATCAATGGCAGCCACTCTGTCTATCGCAGCTTTTTCCCATTCCTCCTGGGCTTTTTTGACATCTTTAATAGCGTAGGAATAGGCCACAAGAGTATGGAAATCAACATAATCAAATGCCCATCGTGCAGATTCTCTGTTAAATACCCAGTGGTCTCCGATACTGAAAGACTTCGGGATTGCTGTGATCCCGGCGTAAAGAGGCATATAACAGGATGTGTCCTGGGCGCCGAATGCCAGCCATACAATCCCTCCTATTGGGTCCGGCAGCCAATCCCTGCATTGAGTAACAGTGGTGTACTCCGCGCGGTTGACACCGATGGTCCGCGGGGTGGGGTAGATTTTATCCTTTACCCTTAAAGGCCTGGGATGGTAGTTCGGATTAGCGAACGGTCCCCCTCTAAGTCCTTCTGCCGGGTCAAAGTTGGTTCCCTGGTATTTGTCGCGTGTTATGTTTAAAACATCCTGAAGTGAAAGTTTCTTGTCCGGCTTGACTGAGAAGGGGAGCTCCATATTTGGCGTTTCCGGGCTGAAATTTTGGGATGGAGCGACAAGGTCATAAAAGCGCCACATCCGGGCCCTGGTGCCTCCGCTGCTGGCTGCGCTGGCCTCGGCAGGAGAGTAAACCTTTTTCCAGTTAAAGGGCTTTCCACTCTTTGGGTCATAGTAACCATTCTCGACTGCATAAGAGATTACATTTGAGGAGGCCATGAAGTAATCTGAGTTTTTGAGCTCGATCTCACCGATCCTGGATTCATTCGGGCAGACACAAACATGGTCATCAGGAACTCTTTGAGCACACCATAAAGCACCTGGTTTTCCACTCTTTGGTGTCCAAAGCGGCCCGACCGGCATTATCTCGAATACCCAGACCTCATCCGGATCAGCCACTGCAAGCATTTCACCTGAGTCGTGAAAACCATATCCGTATTTTTCAGCTAGTGAGCCCATGGTTTTAATGGCTTCTCTTGCGGTCTTGCTTCTCTCCATAGCAATAAGTGTAAGTGTTGTTATGTCAATTACGCCTGATGGAGTTGGATTTCTCATCTTCCGGCGGCAGCCGATTGTTGACTCTGCTATAGCAACTTGATGTTCGTTAATATACCCGAACACCCCGTGGTGATAAGCGTAAGTGTGCGGCACTTGAGGAATTTCAGTGCCGGTATAATTTTCCTTATACATATCCCATTTATTGCCCACATCCGGTGGCCAGGTCCTTATTTGTGAAATGTGATAAATTTTTCGCATTGAACCAGGTTTATGGTCTGCTGCAGGAATGTGCCTCCAGGTCCAGTCACATATACTGCAGTCTGCAGTATGAGTTGTTATAATAGAACTATCTATTGAGGCATCTTTCCCGACCATTACTACGGTGCAGCCTTCTGCTAAAGATTCCATAAATAGAGATTCATCTCCTTTACCTTCCGGTATAATAAACACAACAGCTCTTGCCAGAACCAGGACAACAAGTAATGAGCCAGCAATTAACAATAATTTTCTTAATTTCACTTTATATCTCCTTGTAAGATGGGGACGGTTCTATTTTTCTCTTATCGTTTAATTTTTTTTTAATAAAAAAATTATAATCAAAATGTGTTGTCATAACGAGTCCGAAGCGACGCGGCAATCTCACAATAGAAATAGAAGTCTCCTTTTTTATTATAGAATCGTTCCGAATATATAATCCAGGTTAATTGATATAGACATTTTTTTTGTCTACTTTAGCCGGGTCGTGATAATAGTATCCGACACCATTTTTCACCACTTCCGCATAGCGCGGCACATTGCGGATTGTTATAGTCCTTTCCGGGTATTTTCTTGAAAACTGGCGAATAAGCTCCAGAGTTACCGAGCAGTGCTGGCCCACACGTTTTTCCATGGGCCATCCGGTCTCATCATAGGGCACAAATAATTTTCTTTTTTTTGAAAGGCTTAGCAAAAACGGATCCTTCCCGTCCAGAAGCAGATCCACAGTTTTTGGGCCGGTTGGCTGATCTAAGAAGGGGAGAGGTGCTTCCAGCAGAAAAGGCATTGTATCCGCATAATCTCCGATCTCCCGGTGGGAAAGACCGCGGAATCCTGAGGGGGAAGACTCAACATGATTATCAAATCTCTCTCTGGCTTTTACTGTAAGAGATGTCATTGTAGCAATTCTTATGGATTTATCAGGCGCCACGATGCAGTTCGTGACCGGAAACATCGTCTCTGCTCCATGAATATCAACGGCAATATCCACTTTCTCTTCCCTCATGATCTGCATTGCGCCGTATGTGACTCGCTCCATGAGAGGGCCGTTTTTCCTGCCTGGCCAGGTCCTGTTTGTATTCCTCACATCAAGAAACGATAGCAGCTGTTTTTCTGGATAGTGGACATAGACATCCGGATCCGGCCACTGGTCTAAGGGTGAGGCATCACGGTTTCCCATTCTGAATTTTTTACTCCCCCAGTCTGTAGGTATTTCAAAGTATAGAGGATAACCGTCTCCGGGCCTGGTATTACGCCCCGCGCTGTTATTAAATTGAGGGATTATAATGAGAGTCCCTTTATCAACCACTGCGTTTTCAAGGAATATTAGAGCGCTCAGCAGGGCTGCCGGCTCATTTGCATGGGTATTTGCTAAAATAAGGACTGTTCCGCCTTCTTCTTTGCCTTCCAGGAAGAATACGTTTGTGTCTGCCATAGTTCCTTTTAAGCCTTCTGAATAATCGCTTAGCTTTACAACTTTTGTAACTCCTGGTCCTGTTACGATAGACGTCCTGTAATGGCGGTGGTTATAGAGTTGAAAGCCCGCCATTACAATTATTGCAGCAACAGCTGCAAGAAGCACAAATTTGATTGTCCATTCACGTGACATGGTTGCCTCCCCCTACTTTACACGTAAGATCCTCAGAACAAGAGGAATTAATATCAGTAAATAGAGGAGCATATCGTTTACGCTTTTCTTTTCTCTTAAAAAATTCCAGATCAACATAGCCCCTATATAAACACAGATTGCATAATATATAATCATTATTATAGGCATAAAATAACCTCCATCACATACTCCACCGAACAAGGAACTCCAGGCGGGCGCTGAATATAACCATAAGAATTCCCACGATAGTAATAACCAGCCAGGGAAGCCAAGTGCTTCTCAGGAATGTCCAGTAAGAACCCTTGTATTCTGAGACCATTACACTAAGCCTCCCTATAAGGGCAGTCGGAGGAAGTCCGTCCCCTAACGGCCAGAGCAGGCTCAGTCCCGCAATGGCAATAGTTGCATGCAGACCGATGGAGTCTAAAAACCAGATTAAAGGAATGCCGATAATGGCTGCACCGCCATAGGTTAAAATACCTTCAGATACCGGAATAATGACGGCTAAAGAAATAAACAGCAGGATGAGTGGTGTGCTGATAACAGCAAAGGAGAGCATACCCCTGACTCCGGTTGCGGTCATAATCTGCTGCAGCATGCCCACAACGACAATAGTCGCGAGAAGCGGAAGCAGCCGTTTCATTGTGTCTCTTGATAGGGATAAAATTTTAATTCTTATGGGACTCACAAGCCATGCGACCAGCGCAGCAACGACAAATTCCAGGGGCAATCCCAGTATTGGAAAGGAAAAAGGCAGGAGCCTGCATGCAATGACCAGGCCGAAAAAAGCCAGAAAGGGCAGAAGCACTCTCCACCAGCTCATGCCCGCAGGCACTTCAGGCATCTCTTTTAAGACTGTATCCAGAGGCATCTTTCTCTCTCTTCTCCAGCCCAGAGAAAGGATTGTAAAAGTTCCCAGCACAAGAACGGGAATTCCGAGAGGGAGTTCAAAGCCCACATAAGGTATGGCTGTTCCGGCAGATAGAATCATAGCCCAGATGTTGACAGGGGGTGCAGCTGCACTTAAACCTGCAACTATAAAAAGGATAGCAGCAACTCGTCTCTTTTTTATCCCAAGATAGCCGAGCGCCAGGGCAACCGGTGCTCCAACTACAAGAAGCGAAACGCTGCCTGCCCCTGTGAGTGCTCCAGGGATAAGGATGATTATCATAAGCAGCATCAAGGCAATAATACGTACGTTATAAAAATATTTTATCGTGCCTCTAACTACATAGTTCACACCCCCGGATTCACTGACTATAGCCATAAATATTGTAGCTGTCGAAAAGACCAGGATGACATCCAGATAGGTGAATGCTCCCTCTACAAGATGGCGGGCAAGCTGGCTGACCGGGGGGGTGCCTGGGAATGCGCCGGCAATGCCTCCTGCCACAGCAGCTGAGAGCATGCTTATCTCAACGGATAGTTTGCACCACTTCGCTAGTGCATAGGCAAGCACCATGACTGCTAGAATGATTCCAATCTGAAGATACATGCAACTAGACCTTACACAATTTTACATTCCGTATTTAACTTGAGTCAAGAAAAAATAGGAACAAAAATGGGGACGGTTCTATTTTTTTATATAGTTATTCTGTTCTCTTCTTTATATTTTCGGAGAAGTGAATAGTAATATGATTTATCTTTGTTTCCTAAGAATATCCTTTGCTTGTTGTTACCTCAACAAATAATATGTTTAGCCGCATTGATTGGAATAATTCTTCTTCTCCTTGGCATAAAAATTCCTTTCTTTTATAATAGACCAAAAAGAAAGGAAAATTTGGCATAGAATTATTATAAATTGGAAAAAAATAGAACCGTCCCCTTTATAAAAAATAGAACCGTCCCCATTTTTTACATTTTTTTAAATAACAGGAGAATTAAAATTGATTAAATTTTTACTCTGGCTAATTTTGCTTGTGCTTTGCTGGCCCCTGGCGCTTCTGGCGCTTCTGTTGTTCCCCATTGTCTGGCTTCTTCTTCTTCCGTTCCGTCTTATAGGCATTACAGTGAACGCAGCGCTGGATTTATTCAAGGCCATTATTACACTGCCAGCTAGAGTTTTAAAAGGGCCGAGACGGTAATAGCCAGCTTAATTAGTAAGTATCGATAGTATTAAACAACTATCACATATAAAAATAAGAATCATCGGAATAAAATCAGGAGGGTAAAAATATGAAAAAATACACATTTCTTTTTTTTATGCTTATTTTTGTCTGTTTTACAGGGTATGCAGGTGAGCAGGAATCAGAGTCTCAGAGCAGTCCTATTCCCAGACCTGAGAATCCGAGGCCGCAGTTCGTTCGCTCTTCATGGGTGAACCTGAATGGGATATGGACCTATACTTTTGATTTTGGAATATCTGGAAAAGAACGTGGTTTTGCAAACAGCCAGGGCTTTGAGGGTGAAATTAATGTCCCGTTCTGTCCTGAAAGTTCCTTGTCCGGAGTGGGGCACAAGGATTTTATTCCTGCCATGTGGTACCAGCGGAGCCTCTCAATCCCGGCCGAGTGGGAAGGGAAAAAGATAATTCTCCATTTTGGAGCAGTGGATTATGAGACTGAAGCCTTTATAGATGGAAAATCTGTAGGAAAACATTACGGAGGGACTTCTTCATTTAGTTTTGATATCACTCCTTTTGTCTCAAGCGGTGGGACGTACAGTCTTGTTGTCTATGTTCTTGATGACAATCGTTCAGGCGTGCAGCCTTCAGGAAAACAATGCCCTGCCTTTAAATCGAGAGGATGTCATTATACCCGCACTACTGGTATCTGGCAGACCGTATGGATGGAAGCTGTTTCTGAATACGGATTGAAATCCTGTTGTATTATTCCTGATCTTGACCAGAAACAGTTCTTAATACAGGCCAGGTTTTATTCAGTTCGCCCGGACCTTACATTCCAGGTTAAGATCATGGATGGATCCCGTAAAGTTAGCGCAACAAAAGCTGCTGTTTGTGATGGAATGATTTGTCTTTTACGGATAAAAAAACCAAAAAACTGGTCCCCAAAATATCCTTTTCTTTATGACCTTATCTTTGAAGTGACAGACTCATCAGGACAGGTTCTGGACCAAGTCAGGAGTTATGCAGGCATGCGGAAGATCCATATCGAGGACAACCAGATATATTTAAATAACGAGCCCTATTATCTCAGACTTGTTCTTGACCAGGGTTTTTATCCTGACGGAATATGGACGGCTCCCAGTGATGCGGCCTTAAAAAAGGATATTGAATTGTCCATGAGCGCAGGATTTAACGGAGCTCGACTCCATCAAAAAGTGTTTGAAGAACGGTTCCATTACTGGGCAGATAGACTTGGATATCTGACCTGGGGAGAATCTTCAAGCTGGGGTATAGATTTAGCCAGTGGGATATCGGCAAGAAATTTCCTTACTGAATGGCAGGAGATTATTGTTCGTGACCGGAATCATCCATCTATTATAGCATGGACTCCATTTAATGAAGCCTGGGGTGGAGGTGAGGAACTGAAACGCCTGCTTATTGACGTCTATACGCTCACTCACAGCCTTGACCCAACGCGCCCTGTGAATGATTCCAGTGGTGGTTTTCATGTTAAAACCGACCTGTGGACAGAGCATACCTATGAACAGGACCCGGAAAAACTTGAGGAATTGCTGGTGCTATCGGAGGATAATACTGTCTGGCGCCGCCATCCAGAAAAAAGTATCGATTACAAGGGCCAGCCATATTTGATAGACGAGTATGGCGGTATCAAGTGGATCCCCAGTGCTGATAAAGTGTTTGCGGATGATTCATGGGGGTACGGGAAAGACCCGACAACTCTGGAAGAGTTTTACACCCGCCTTGAAGGACTTACGGATGTGATCCTTGGTTTGCCTCATATTTGCGGATTTTGTTACACGCAATTAACCGATATAGAACAGGAACAGAATGGTATCTTTAATTACGACCGAACGGAAAAATTTAACATAAGCCGCATCCGCAGCATTATCAATAAGCCCAGAAATTTAAAATAATTGACAGGATTGTTACCGGATTGTTACTGGATTTGACATTAGTATCTACCAGTGGTAAAAGCCATAGAACAGGCATTTAACAATAGACCAAATTAATATGTATAAATTATTACAACACAAAAAAGTCCATCCGACTAAACAAATAAAGGAGGAAAAAATGAAAAGTTTGAAATGCCATGGAAGGTGTATTCGAAGTTTTTTTGTCTACGCCGTGATTTTGTTGTTATTTTTAATGAGTTCTGCATGCTCAAAAAAAGTAAAGCCACCTGTAGCTGAAAAAATTCCGAAGGAATTGACGATTCACGAGCACACACGAGTGGATAATTACTACTGGCTAAATGAGCGGGAAAACCCGAAAGTCATTGACTACTTGAAAGCCGAGAATGAGTATAAAGAGGCTGTCATGAAGCACACAGAGGAGTTTCAGGAGACTCTTTTTAACGAAATAGTTGGCAGGATAAAGAAAACTGATATGTCTGTTCCATATAAAGAAAGTGGTTACTATCGTTATTCCCGGTATGTGGAAGGAAATGAATACCCAATTTACTGCAGAAAAAAAGGGAGCCTGGAGGCTGATGAGGAAATATTATTGAATGTCAATGAAATGGCAGAGGGATATGATTATTATAGTGTTGCAGGTTATAGTGTAAGCTCTAACAACAATCTTATTGCTTTTGGTGTGGATACGGTCAGTCGGAGAAAATATACTATTTATTTTAAAAACCTGACCACCGAAGAAATGTTCCTTGATAAAATTCCCAACACAACAGGTAGAGCGGTATGGGCAAACGATAATAAAACCGTTTTTTATTCTATTAAGGATAAAACGCTTCGCTCTTATAAGATCCTCAAACACGTTCTTGGAACCGATGTTTCCAGTGACAAAGAGGTTTATCATGAAAAAGATGTAACATTTAGCACTTACATCTATAAAACCAAGTCGAAAAAATATTTGATTATTGGTTGCGGGAGTACCCTGTCTTCCGAATACCGCTTCCTGGATGCTTCTGAACCTGATGGGAAATTTAAAATTATACAAACACGGGAGAGAGACCTTGAATACAGCGTGGATCACTTCAAAAACAAGTTTTATATTCGAACAAATTATAAGGCAAAGAACTTCAGGTTGATGGAAACATCAGTCTGCAAAACTACTAAAGAAAACTGGAAAGAGGTCATCCCTCACCGTGAAGATGTCCTGCTGCAGGGATATGAAATCTTTAAGGATTTCCTTGTTGTCAATGAGCGGAAAAAGGGCCTCCCTAACATCAGGATTATCAGGTGGGATAAAAAAGGCGAGCATTATCTAAATTTTGGTGAAGAAACATACTCAGCTCGTATTTCGACCAATCCTGAATTTGATACAGACCTGCTGCGCTACAGTTATACATCTCTCACTACTCCAGGATCTGTTTTTGATTACAACATGAACACCAGAGAGAAAAAACTCCTCAAACAGCAAGAAGTCCTTGGGGATTTTGACTCCGCTAACTATTTTGCAGAAAGACTCTATGCAACAGCAAAAGATGGCACTAAAGTTCCTATATCCCTTGTGTACAGGAAAGGACTCGAAAAGAACGGAGACAGTCCACTCCTACTCTACGGATACGGTTCATACGGAGCGAGTATGAACGCTGGTTTCCGTTCTGACCGGCTGAGCCTGCTGGATAGAGGTTTTGTTTATGCAATCGCTCACATCCGCGGCGGGCAGGAAATGGGGCGCTACTGGTATGAGGAGGGGAAGCTGCTTAAAAAGAAAAATACCTTTACGGATTTTATTGCCTGCGCAGAACATTTGATTGCAGAGAAATTCACTAACTCAAATAAGCTTTTTGCTATAGGAGGAAGTGCTGGCGGCTTGCTGATGGGCGCTATTGCAAATATGCAGCCTGACCTTTTTAAAGGTATCATAGCTGCAGTTCCCTGGGTGGACGTTGTCACGACCATGCTTGATGATAGTATCCCACTAACTACCGCTGAATATGATGAATGGGGCAATCCCAACGATAAGGAATATTACGATTACATGCTCTCTTATTCTCCTTACGATAATGTGGAAGCTAAGGATTATCCTGCAATGCTGGCTACAACCGGTTTGCACGATTCTCAAGTCCAGTATTTTGAGCCAGCCAAGTGGGTGGCTAAACTCAGAGACTTAAAAACAGATAATAATATTCTATTGCTCCATACAAACATGGAAGCCGGACATGGAGGAGTTTCGGGCCGTTTTAGAAGGTATAGAGAGACAGCGATGGAATACGCATTTATGCTGGATCTGATTGGAATTAATAAATAAATCGCAGGGGTTTGATTCATCAAACCCACAATTGAAAGGGATTGTATATTCATGTAGGAGTTTGATTCATCAAACCCACAAAATGTTATAACGAGTCCGAAGCGACGCGGCAATATTGTCATTGCGAGAAACACGGGAAGAAGATTGCCACGCTTCGCTCGCAACAGGCTGCGCAACCACACAATTTACATTTCGTAGGGGCTTGATTTATCAAGCCTACATTTAAGATAATTAATATGTCCCCAAAATTTTCAGGAGAATAACATGGGCAAAAAAGAAAAAAATGTTTTAAACGACATTGGTGATGAGTTCAAAAAGCTCGGCGAGGAAATTAAACCGTATCTTGATAAGGCAGATAAGAAAATCCGTGGTTTTGATAAAGCCATTGAGCCATCCCTTACTGAACTCGGTGAGAAGCTAAAGGAGCTAGGCGGAGTACTAAAACATCCAAGAAATGAGTTTTCCCAAAAGATGAAGGACTGGAAAGATTCGGTAAAGCCGGTTTTGAAAGACATGCGCAAACGTGTCAAGGGCTGGAAAGAAGCAGAGAAGAAGAGCAGCAAGAAAAAAGCAATCAAGAAAAGAAAATCATAATTGGAGAGGAAAAGACCTTTTGTGTAGGGGTTTGATTCATCAAACCCACTATTTGCAAATATTATATTAATTGATTCAATACTTATTATATCCTTGTCCTGTCAATCCCCGATCGCAGATAAGATGAACTCTGCAATATCCTTTTTGAACTTGGCGTGGGAAGCTTTGCGGATGTACATCATGTGGCCCGCTTCATAATAACCCATCTTGATCCGCCCTTTGAATTCATTATTCAAATCCAGGTGAGAAAATGTGTATTCGGTCGCAAAATAGGGGGTAGCTCCGTCGTAATAACCATTGGCAACAAAGACCTTTAGAAATTGATTCTGGCTCATCGCCTGGCGAAGAGTCTCTGCTACATTTAAGTAACGATTCTCAACATCCCTGAAGTTCCAGGGTCTGACATTTCCTGATATTGCATAGGGTATATCATTTTTATACTTGAGTTCTGACCTTAGATAATGATTCAGTGTTGCAGCAAAAGGGCCATAAATTGCTGCGTAACTCGGATCAAATTCATATCCTTCTCCTGCTGAATCAGCGTCTTTCCCTTTGAACCGGCTGTCGAGGCGTCCTACTGTATATCCTTCATCGCGAAGCAGTTCTTTAGCAAAACGATAAAGTGTAATCCGCATATTTGTTTGTCCGACATATTTAGGAGAAAGCCCGGTGTAGCGGGCCAGTTTCTGGATGATATCTTTTTTTTCGTCTTCAGGGAGCGTGTTTCCTTTTATCAGTGCCAGGGAGTATTCTTCGATAGCGAATTTTTCGGCCTCAGCCAGGACATCCCGCAAATCTCTTTTCTGAAGATCCTGGGAGAGCTTTTTGTGATACCAAGCTGTGGCAGTGTATGTGGGTAAAAACACGATATAAGGCAGGTCATTTCCTTGATTGAAAAGGAGTGTTTGCCAGTTAAGAACAGAAGAAACGAGGATGATACCATTGAGATACATTCCGTGCCTGCGTCCCTGGAGGAATCCAGACAATCCAGCTGACCGGGTGGTGGCGTAGCTTTCGCCCAGAAGGAACTTGGGTGAGGCCCAGCGTTCGAATTTTGCTATATAAAGCCGGGTAAATTCCCCGGTAGATTCAATGTCTTCGTTTAAGCCGTGGAATTCCTTTGGATTTACGCCTTTAACGGCCCTGCTGTATCCTGTGGAAACTGGATCAACCATCACAACATCCGTCACATCCAGGATGGAGTATTCATTGTCCACAAGACGAAATGGCTTAGCAAGAGGAAATCCTTTATCGCTGAGAAGGACTTTCCTTGGACCGAGCGCTCCAAGATGAAGCCAGACAGAAGAGGATCCGGGCCCACCATTAAAAGCAAAAGTGACAGGGCGGAGGCTTTTATCCTTAACGCCATCTTTTGTGTAAGCTACAAAAAAAACATTTGCTTTTGGTTTTTCCTTTTCGTCTTTAAGAAGCATGTACCCTGTTGTAGCTGTGTATCTAAGCGGTTTCCCATCTATCTGGATAGTGTGGTGGGTAACAGAGAGTGATGGATTTAGAATTTTAGTGCCGGTCTTTTTTTGGGCTGTTGCCTGTGCTGTTAAATTGGGAATCTGAAAAATAATTAAGACGGCAAAAACAGTAAAAAGAATTTTTTTTATCATCTTGCTCCCTCCAAGAGAAATTTTTTAGAATCTTTTCTTTTTTCACTATAACAAAAAAATGGGGACGGTTCTATTTTTTTACTTTTTGAAATTTTTTTTATAATTGATACATTACCTGGATTATTCATAAAAACTTCACGAAAGAGTTGTGTTTCTCATTTTTTCTGCGATAAAATCGCTTGCAGAGGATACATATAGTATTCGACATGAACTTTAAACTTCTCAGGAGGGGATTATGACTTTATTACATCGTTCTTTTATGACCGCTTTGATCGCGATTTTTATGGTCTTTGCCTTACAGGTGAATGGAGCTGTCCAAACCAAGCTTCCTGATACACCGGCAGGGAAAAAACTTGCCCGGTTACTTGCTGTAATTGAATCCGGGGATATTCAAAAAATGCGCAAGTTTGCTGAAGATTTTTCTACATCTTTCCTGGATCAGTTCTCCGTTGAGGACCATGTTGATTTCTTTAAACAGGCTTATGATCACTATGGAGGCTTTGAAGTAGTGAGAGTTGAGGAATTAAGTGATTATGAAATAGCAGCCCTTCTCAAATGTAAGAATTCTGCAGGATACAGACAGATTGAGCTAATAACTGAGTCTAAATCCCCTTATGCTGTTAAAGACATGAGCTACGGAATGGCAGAGCCGCCGGGGAAGGAAGAGCCCTCAGATATAAAAGCACTTTCTCCTCCGTCCGCTTCAGAGGCAGCAGATCCTAATGCTGTCGTTAAAGGTAAACTGGGAATGGAGATTGATATGTATTTGCTCGGCAAAATAAAGGAAGGATTCTCCGGCACAGTGCTGGTTGCCAAAAAAGGTGAGAAAGTGCTCCATAAGGGCTACGGCTGGGCCGTGAGGGAGCAAAGGATTCCTATTATAACCCAGACTGTTTTTGATATCGGCTCCATATCAAAACCCTTCACCGCGACAGTTATAATGAGACTGGAACAGCAGGGTAAACTAGAAGTAAAAAATCCCATCACAAAATTCTTTGACAATGTGCCAGAAGATAAAAAAGGAATCACCATTCACCATCTGCTTACGCATTCGTCGGGGCTAGGGGATTACCATGATACAAAAGGAGACTTTGAGAAAATGACCCGGGATGAGGCTCTGCAGCATATATTCAACCAGGAACTTAAGTTTATTCCCGGTGAGAAAAACGCCTACTCTAATTCCGGGTATACATTGCTTGCGATTATCGCTGAAAAAGTTTCAGGGAGATCTTTTAAGGAATATCTCAAACAAGAGATTTTTAATCCAGCCGGAATGTCCAGCACCGGTTTTTACCGCAATCCTGCCTGGAAGGAGAAAAATGTTGCCCATGGCTACGAAGCCCGTAAATTCGGTAAGCAGAATTCACCTCTAACATGGCCTGAGATTACATGGGCACTCCTGGGGAATGGAGGAATGGTTTCAACAGCTGAGGATTTATACAAGTTCCATCTTGCCATGAAAGGCAATAAAATCCTTTCCCGTAAAGCGAAAAAAAATTCTTACACAACGCACGTCAACGAAGGAGATGGTGTCTGGATGGGTTATGGTTGGGGAATCCGCAAAACTGACCGAAATACTAAAATTGTCAGCCATGGAGGGGCCAATGATTTTGGCTTCCGTGCCTACTTTGTAAGATATCTGGATGAAGACGTTGTTATTATTATTACCAGTAACTCCGGCAGAAGAGCAAAGGTACGTGAACTTTACAGTAAGCTCACCAGTATAATTTTTAATAATAAGTAAAAAAAGGGATAGTCCCTGTTTATTAGAAATATCTCCAAATATGTGATGCCAGAGATTAAGGTTTTGGGAAACAGCTCGGCTCCCAATCAGATTTTTAACGCCATTCTCCTTTTGGCCTTCTCAGCTGCTGCGTAACTCGCTACGCTCAGACATACTCGCAGGTCGACTCTGTCGACTTCCCTCGAAAGCCAAAATCCGAAGGCTAAATCTTCAATGGTCGCTGATGCTGTCTCCCAAAACTTCTTTGAATAACAAAGTTGGAAATATGCACTCAATTTTTCCTCTGGTTGACTTTCAATTTTTCATGTGATACTTAGAAAAACAACTCAAGTGAACACAGGAAAAAGCGCCGATTTTAAATTTGAAATCCTGGTTTTACTAGCTTTATTGCCTACCCAACTTTTAAGCATTTTATATTTAACCATTATTTAGGAGGTGTCCCTTGAATAATATATCCAGAAGAGAGTTTTTAAAATATTCGTCCGCGGGACTGCTGGGTTCAGCTTTTACATTTGGCACTTATTCTTGCACTCCTAAAGGAAAAAAGCCCAATTTTGTTTTTTTTATGACTGATGATCAAAGGTGGGATGGAATGAGCTGTGCAGGGAATCCGGTCATTAAAACTCCTAATATGGATAGAATTGCAGAAGGCGGCGTCCGATTTACAAATATGTTTGTCACGACTTCTTTATGCGGTCCGAGCAGAGCGTCGATTCTCACAGGGAAATATGTCCACAATCACGGTGTCCGCCGCAACGGTATGTCACTCCCCATGGAGCAGAAAACTTTCCTCGAAATACTTAAGGAGGCAGGATATGAAACGGCCTTCATAGGCAAGTGGCATAACAGAGACCGGGCAGAGAACAGAGGTTTAGACTACTACTTCGGTTTTAAAGGGCAGGGGAGGTACAACAATCCCATCGCTTCGGAAAATTTTGGCCCAGACACCGAATACAAAGGGCATGTCTCAGACGTTCTGGCAGACCATGCCATTAAATACCTGGAAATGGAACATGAGGAACCGTTTTGTTTACTTTTGTGGTTTAAGGCGCCACACCGGAGCTGGCACCCGGCTGAACGCCTTAAAGACTTATATAAAGACATCAAAATGCCCGAGCCTGCAACATTCCATGATACGTATGAAGGGAAGCCAGATGCTGTAAAGAATGCGGATATGAAAATCGGCGATTTTAAAGATGTGCCTGACCTCGATACATTCCTTAAGGATTATTACCGCTGTATTGTTGGGGTTGATGAAAATGTAGGCCGGGTGCTTGATGCTCTTGATAAGTTGGGGTACGAGGACAATACAGTTGTTCTTTACACTGGAGATAATGGGTTTTTCCTCGGCGAACATCACTTTTTTGACAAACGCCTCATGTACGAAGAATCCATCCGGGTTCCTCTGCTTGTCAAGTATCCAAAAATGGTCAAGCTTGGAACAACAAATGAAGAGATGGTTCTTAATGTGGATTTTGCGCCCACAATTTTAGCTCTGGCCGGAGCTCCTATCCCTGAGACGATGGACGGAGAAAATTTTAAGCCTCTCCTGCGTGGAAAAGAAACATTATGGAGAGAGGATTTTCTTTATGAGTATTACGAATATCCTGCTGTTCACATGGTCAGGAAAAACCGTGGTGTCCGTACTAAAAGATGGAAATACATACACTATTTTGAAGAACCTCAGGAGTTTGAGCTTTTTGATCTCAAGAACGACCCGCATGAGATGCACAATCTGATTAATGATCCTGCTTATAAAGACATTCTAGAGCGGTTAAAGGCCCGGATGATCGCGCTCAGAAAAGAACTCAAGGACCCGGATTTATAAAAAGAAGGAGAAAAAGCAGTCTGTCACTCTTTTTTATATTTTTTCTTAAAAATAAAATATGCGGGAATTCCCACTGCAACAGTTAGAATTGCTATCGAAGAAGCAACCGGGCGCTCAAGGAAACCCAGAACAAGAATTGAGACACCTGCCATAATATAGATAGCAGGAACAACGGGGAAACCCGGCATTTTATACTCAAGTTTTTTTAGTTTCCTCAATTTAAAAACACCTATAACTGCTAGAATTGGAAAAATTCCAAGGGAAAAAGCCATATAGGTCAGTATCTGGTCAAAAGTCCCTGATATCACTATAACGACCGCAATTACACATTGAAGGATTATTGATCTTGAAGGAACACGGCGCACATTGTGAACCTTCGAGGCAAACTTGAAAAAATATCCATCCTTAGCCATAGAGTAATAGACTCTTGGACCAAGAATAATAAATGCGCTTAAAGAAGAAAAAAGAGCAAAAGATATAAGGATTGAAAGAAGAGTCTCAAAGGATTTCCCGAATAAATTCCCTACAGCAAGTCCTCCAATGGAGATGACTCCACTCATCTCTTCAGGCGTAGCAGCATAAACAAAAAGGAGATTCAGGCAAAAATATAGAAGAATGACAATTCCCGTACCCAATATCAAAGAAAGCGGGAGATTTTTCTTTGGCTTTTTTATTTCTGAACCGATATAGGCCGATGCATTCCAGCCGCTGTATGCAAACATGATCCACATCAAAGAAAGACCTATGGTTTTCCATCCTCCAAAATTAAATCTGAATTCTTCTCCCTGGGAAAAATGCTCCATGCTCCCATGGCCGAGTGAAAATCCTATAACGATAAGGCCCACGATCAGGCCCACTTTTAACACAGTCAGGAGATTCTGGACTCCTGTACCAAATTGAATGCCCCTGAGATGAATCAGGGTAAAAGCAAAAATAACAATTATTGCGTAGAACTTTTTTAAAACCACTGCTTCAAGAGCGCTATCGAAAATTCCCAGGCTTAATACCTGAGGAAAAGCCCTGGCCAAATACTCAGAAAATCCTATGGCAGAAGCAGCAATAGGAGCAGAGAAGCCTACAAAAAAAGAAACCCATCCGCTTAAAAATCCGAACAGAGGATTAAATAATTTGGAAAGGAAAATATATTCTCCTCCTGCATGAGGCATTGCTGCGCCTAGTTCGCTGTAGCATAAAGCACCACACAGTGCGATTATCCCCCCTACAATCCACAGCAAAATCATCAAAAGAGGATTTTGCAGGTCTGACATGAGGAGTCCGGAAGTTGTAAAGATTCCGGCTCCGATCATATTGGCAATTACTATATTTGTTACCGGGAAAAGCCCGAGCCTCCTTTCCAATCCGTTTTCTTTCATTTAATCCTACATAGAATAATTTTGACGCAGAAAAAAAGAATATCTTCCATCTATTTCCATAAGACTAATTATTCTTTTCTATAGTTTCTGAACAAACAAATCCTGGAAAGGGAAAAGTTTATCCCGAAGCTCGAAAGCTTAAATCAAACACATCATTTTAACAACTTCTTCCTTTCTTTGCGAATGCAGGGAAAAAATTGGACAGTTGAACAAGAAAAGACAGATTGTTTTGTAAATTGTAGGGGTTTGATTCATCAAATCCACAATTTATGAATTTAGAATTATAAATTGTATTGTTTTAACTTAATTTCTATAATGAGAATTCGAGTAAAAGGTCCATTCATGAAAAGGACAACTTTTCTTTCTTATACAGTGCTTGATAAGAACCATGCCTCAGTATTGCTCCAAGGATTAAAATTCATTTAAAGGTGATATTACAATGGGAAAGGTTATAACTCGAAGGGATTTCATACAGGGAAGTACCTTTGCAGTATTAGGAGCTGCAATGGGTTTTTCCTCTCAACAGATAAAAAAATCAAAGGTTATTTTGATTCGTCATTCTGATGCCTTGGATGAAAATTCTAAAATCAAAGAAGAAATTGTCCAACAGATGCTTGATGAAGCGGTTAAAACTCTATTTAACCAGGATGACCCGGTAAAAGCATTTCAGAAAATTATTAAACCAGGTGAAGTTGTGGGAGTAAAGACCAATGTTTGGTCTTACCTTCCTACTCCTCCTGAGCTCGAGAGATCAATCGAACGTCGGCTGATCGATGCTGGTGTGAAAAAAGAAGATATCAGTTTTGATGACCATGGAGTACGGACAAATCCTGTTTTTCTTAGAGCAACCTCACTTATCAATGTCAGGCCTTTGAGAACACATTACCTTGCTGGTGTCAGCGGCTGTATGAAAAATTACATAATGTTTGCTAAATCTCAACCCGCCTATCATCCCAACAGCTGCTCAGACCTTGGCTCGCTGTTTTATTTACCCCAGGTAAAAGGCAAGACACGGCTGAATGTTTTATGTGCGCTAACTCCCCAGTATCACGGACGCGGGCCTCACCATTTCAGCCGCCGGTATGTCTGGGGGTACAAAGGACTAATAGTTGGTCAGGACCCTGTGGCAGTTGATGCTATTGGCTTACGGCTTATCATGGCAAAACGTGCTGAACAGCTGGGGAAAGCGCGGGAGATACCGCCAGTTCCCAGGCACATCGAGGTTGCCGATGTTAAGCATAAACTGGGCAATAGCGATTTGAATAAGATTGATTTGATCAAGCTGGGCTGGAAAGAAGATATTTTAATATAAACAAGGCCATAAACTGTTTTTGCGAGGAATGAAGTGACGCGGCAATATTGTCATTGCGAGTCCAAAGAAGATTGCCACGCTTCGCTCGCAACAGGCTCCGCAACCACACAATTTTTATTTTGTAGGGGTTTGATTCATCAAGCCCACCTTTAAATAACATGTCGATCTTTTATAAAATGGAGAAATAAAATGAGACGTGTAATAAATAAACTCCTTTTCGCAATTATTATACTTGTGCTTTTATGTTCATCTTGCGGCAAATTTTCAAGGGATTCAGACCTCGAATATATAAGCAGTATATTATGGACTAAAGCTTATGATGCAAAAATAGAAGGCGATTTTGCCTACTGCGCGTTTTTAAACGGGCTTGTTGTTCTGGATTTTTCTAATAAAAGAAAGCCTGTTCTTATCTCACGTCTTTACCTTGGTGGAGGATTTGGTGTTGACAAAAAGGGCAACCTTGTTTGTATTGCTGCGGGGGCAAAAGGCCTGCATATAGTGGATGTCACGGACATCAAAGCGCCTTCTCTTAAAGGTATTTTTGACACTCCCGGTGAATCTAAAGATGTAACTGTAGCTGGTGACTATGCCTATGTTGCAGATGGCCCATCAGGACTTCAGATAATAGACATCAGCAGTCCTTCATCTCCCAAGCTGGCTGCCTCGGTTGATACAGACGGTTCAGCTGAAGAAGTGGCTCTAAAGGAAGATTTTGTTTACATTGCAGATGGCTCTTCAGGGTTACAAATTATAAACATCAAGGATCCTTCATCTCCCAGGCTGGCAAGTTCATTTGATACACAGGGAACCGCAGAAAAAGTCGCTTTATCTGGCGATTACGCCTATGTTGCAGATGGCTCTTCTGGCTTAAAGATAATAAATATAAGTGATCCTTCAGCACCGAAGCTCGCCGCCTCTTTTATTACATCAGGCTATGCCCACGGAGTCGCAGTAAGCGGTGATTATGTTTGTGTGGGGAACATTTATGATGGTGGTTTTCAGGTAATTAATGTGAGCAAACCAGAGGCTCCGGTCCTTGCCGCAACACGCAAGTACACCATGTATAACGAAGCCTGGGATGTTGTCATGAGCGAAAACCATGCTTATGTTGTGGATTATTTTGCAGGTATCCATGTGTTATCCATAGCCAATCCTTCTTCTCCAAGAATAGCCGGCTCATATTACACTCCCGGCTCTATTATAGGAGCAGCTTTAGCTGGGAATTACCTTTGTACTGTGGGAGACCTCTCAGGCTTAAAAGTGGTAGATATCACAGATCCTTTAAATCCAAAGGTTGTTGGCTCAATCGGCCGTATGCGCGGGATTCATGGGCTTGGTGCAGGCGGTGATTATGCCTATATCACGGATAGATGGTCATTAATGATATTTAACTTCAGTGATCCTGCAAAAATTAAGCTTGTTAAGACGTTTCCTGTGCCGGGTGTTCCGCGGACAGTATTTGTGCGCGGAAATTATGTTTATTTAACTTCTGACCTCTCTGGTTTTAATATTATCGATATCAGCGATCCATCCACACCTGCGATTGTTGGTTCTTATAAAATGCCAGGCTTTGCATACGGACTTGTAGTAAGCAATGATTTTGCTTATGTAGCGAGCAGTGATACAGGTTTTCACATATTGGATATAAAAAATCCATCTTCTCCTGAACTTGTGGGTTCTTGTAAAACACCCGGCCTTTCTTATGGAGTAAGTGTTAAAGGGAACTATGCCTATATCGCGGATGGTTCTTCGGGTTTGCAGGTCATAGATATAAGCAATCCATCTGCTCCATCAATTGTTGGTTCATTAGGAATAGATGGCTTTTCCAATGCAGTTGTTGTTAAAGGGGATTTTGTTTATGTCTCGGATGAGACTTCCGGGATAAAAAAAATTGATATAAAAAATCCATCTTCTCCCAAACTGGTCGGATTTTTTAATACTCCGGGTGAATCCGCGGGAGTAGTGGTGTGTGGCGAGTATCTTGTTGTACCCGACTCTTTTTCGCTTTTAATCCTCAAATAAATACCGACAAAAGCCTGCTCTCTTTTTACTTGAAGTAAAAATATTTTACAGTTGGGCGCCGTTAAAAAGATAAAATCAAATGGGGAAGAGAAGCTGTTAAAGTTCCTCAAAAAATAATACATAAAATATAGGAATAATTAGAATTAAAAAAGAAGATTTTAATTTTTAGCAACCTTTATGCTTTGAAAAGCGTATTAATATATGGAAGATGGATTTTTTGAGAAAAGTGAAAAAAATGAAAAATACCTTGAGAAAAAAATTTAAAATTAATTTTGTGCTGACTATGTTAGATACTTTTTTATTGCCTGGTTATGCAGGAAATATTCATAATGCAGCAAGAAAAGGCGAGTTGGTAAAAATAAGAATAGCTGTTGAAAGTGGACCGGGAATTGAAAGCATCAGAAATAGAAATAAAACATATTCCAGGCGGTCAGAATCTGGCACAAATTATGCATATATAAAATGAGTGTAGGGACAAGATGATCGCTTCATTTCAAACTGACTTTGTTATCAATAAAAGAAATATTATAGCTTTATAAGCAAAAGGAATAAGTACTATGAGATGTCCTAACTGTTATTCTGAAAATCCTTCGGATAATCTCTATTGTAATAAGTGTGCCACTCCACTCCCACAAATAGTAGATGAAGTCTATGTTGCTCCCACAAGAACTCTCGAAACACCAATTCCAGAGATAGATACTGGTACAACTTATGCTGGAAGATACCAGGTCATTGAAGAGCTGGGCAGGGGAGGCATGGGCACGGTCTTTAAAGTTATTGACACAGAAATAAATGAGAAAGTGGCGTTAAAGATCATAAGACCTGAGATAGCAGCAGATAAAAGAACTATAGAACGCTTCCAAAACGAAATAAAGCTAGCCAGGATGATATCTCACAAGAATGTCTGTCGTATGTATCACTTCAGCAAGGAAGAAGACACATATTATATGGTCATGGAATATGTACAGGGTGAAAGTTTAAAAAGCATGATCAGAATGACAAAACAGTTAAGTCTGGGAACAGCCGTTAATATTGCTAAACAAGTGTGCGAAGGATTGTCTGAAGCTCACCGTTTAGGAGTGATACATCGTGACTTAAAGCCGCAGAACATCATGATTGACCAGGATGGAAATGCCCGTATTATGGATTTTGGAATAGCTCGCTCCCTCAAGGCAAAAGGAATAACAGGTCCGGGAGTAATGGTTGGGACGCCTGATTATATGAGTCCTGAACAAGTAGAGGGAAAGGAAGCAGACCAGCGCTCGGATATCTATTCGTTGGGCATCATCTTGTATGAGATGGCAACAGGTAAAGTACCATTTGAGGGAGATACATCTTTGAGTATTATGGTAAAGCATAAAAATGAGATCCCTCAAAATCCACGAAAAATTAATACTCAAATACCCGATTCTTTGAGTCGTTTAATATTAAAGTGTTTGGATAAAAAGAAGGAAAAAAGATATCAAAATGTTGAGGAACTACATGAGGAACTAAATGTAATTGAGAAAAAGTTTCCGACACGAGAAGCTAAAGCTACTAAGAGGAAGCCTATAACTACGCGGGAGATAACAGTTAAATTTAACCTGAAAAAACTTCTCCTCCCCGCACTTATTGTGCTGGCAGTTATAGTTATGGGAATGGTTGGATTCAAATATGCTTCTGTGAAATCCAGCGCTATTCCTTTTGAAGATATGGTTTCAGTTGCAGTAATCAGTTTTGAAAACCAGACAGGCGAGAACTCCTACGACTATCTTCAGGAAGCTATTCCAAATCTATTGATTACAAGCCTTGAGCAGTCCAGATATCTCCGCGTAACTACATGGGAGAGGATGCATGATCTTCTCAAACAGTTAGGAAAAGAAGATGTGGAAGTAATAAATAGTGACCTTGGTTTTGAGATCTGCCGTATGGAAGGCATAAATGCCATTGTCCTGGGTAGTTACATAAAAGCTGACGAGATGTTTGCGACTAATGTACAAGTTTTAGATGTTGAGACAAAAGAGCTTTTAAAGAGCGCAAGTTCCAGAGGAGAAGGAGTCGGCAGCATCCTGAGAAATCAAATTGATGAATTGAGCAAGGAGATTTCCCGGGGATTTGGCTTATCCGAACGTAAAATAAGAGCAAACTCATCGCAGATTGCAGAAGCCACAACATTGTCCATGGAAGCGTACAACTATTTTTTAAGGGGAAGAGATGATTATGAGAAATTTTATTTTGCTGATTCCCTCCGTTTCCTCGAGAGAGCTGTAGAATTGGATCCTGAGTTTGTTATGGCACATTATTACACAGCCCTGGTAAAAGGTGCGTTAGGTGATAGAGCGGGATGGCAGGAGGCTTTTGATAAGTTTAAAAAGTACATGAAAAAATTAACAGGAAAAGAAGGTCTCTATGCAGAAGCTATTTATGCAAGACTTGAAGGTAAAGATGATAAAAAATATTTTAAGATTCTTGAAGATATTGAAAAGAAATATCCCAAAGAGAAGAGGGTTCACTTTGATTTGGCTTTGTATTACCAGAACCACAAGATGAATGATGAAGCAGTCGAAAAGTACAACAAGGCGCTGGAACTCGATCCCAAATATGGTTATGCCATCAATCAACTCGCTTATTTATATAGTTATCAAAATGATTTTGACAAAGCCCTTGAATATTTTAAGAGATATGCTTCTATCTCTCCGGGAGATGCCAATCCTTACGATTCCATGGGGGAGCTTTACTTTCGTATGGGAAAACTCGAAGAATCAAAAGCAAAGTTCACGGAAGCACTGGAACTCAAACCGGACTTTGATTCGGCATGGAAAGTAGCCTATATATTTGCCCTCGAAGAAAATTACGAAGGAGCGATGAGATGGGTTGATCAGTATATCTCCATTGTTCCTTCTGATGCAATGAAATCAATAGGGTACCAGTTTAAAGGTTTTTATCAACATATTTTGGGTAATCTTGAACAATCCCTTAAAACAATCGACAAAGCAGAGGAGCTGGCAAGAAGCTTAGGAGATAATCACTTAATAGATGTTGTATTAAGGATGAAATTATGGATTTATTATGAATGGGGAAAGACAGAATTTTTGCGGGATAGCATAAAAGCCCGGATGGATTTTAGAACTAAAAATAACATATCTTCTGAAAAATTAAATAAAATACTATCCGATTTTTACTATGGCCTGTTGGACTTGAAAGAAGGGAGGATAAAATCTGCAAAGTCACGATTGGCCGCAATGAAACCTCTTCTTTCTGACTTAAAATCCGAAGAAGATAAAGACATGAAGTCTTCTTATGACTATTTATACAGCATGGTTCTTCTCGCAGAAGGTTCTGTGGATGAAGCAGTTGCTGTTTATAAGAAAAGGCCATCTTTTCCAATGAGTTTTAGGTCTCATGTATCATTTATACGGAGGAATGTCCCGTTTGATGCTGATTTTTATGCACAAGCCTTCCAGGAAAAAGGTGAGATAAATAAAGCCATCGCAGAATATGAAAAGCTGATGACCTTTAATTCGGAAGCAACTGAGGATCGACCTTTATTTCATCCCTTGGGTCGTTTCAGGCTGGCAAAACTCTATGAAGAAAAAGGTCAGTATACAAAAGCAATCGAACAGTATGAAAAAGCACTTAAGGTCTGGAAGAATGCCGACAAAGGGCTGAAGGCAGTAGAAGAAGCCCAGCGGCGGCTGGCTGCCCTGAAAAGCCGGTAATTTTCTATGTCCCCTGTTTATCCTATTTATTTCTCTTTTTCTTTTTTTATCAGTCCCATCACAAATTCTACTTCTGTATCTTTCCCGCTAAATACATCATTTATTGTAGGTTCAACCTGGTATTCAGGAGGGAAATTGGGGACAGGCCCCATTTCTACTAAATATTTTAACCTTTCTTTTATTGTTCTAAAACATTTTTTATTACAAAAAGTTCATAAAAATATTAGGTTATGTTGACCTATCCCCCCCCCACATCTATCTGCCACCTGCAAAGTTAAATTTGCAGTCTTGTTTATGAATCTCCTTTAGCAAAATGCGTCTCTAAGACTTCTCGAAAATAAATCTTGAAATCAAATCCAGCATCTTTTCGAAGTGTTCCGCTTTTGAGTATGTGTGGTCTCCGCCTTTAATTGTTTCCAACCGGCAATTTTTTATTAAACCTGCTGTTTTCTGGCTTTGTTCGATTGGTACAGTTTCATCCTTTTCTCCATGAACGATTAAAGTGGGAATCTTTATTTTTTTGGCAGCCTCGTATCCATTGATCCTTATTGCATCTTCATAAAAGGAATAGTTTAGTCTGCGCCTTTCACCGTCCACGCCATTAACATCGATAGAACCTTTTTCTTCCCAGATTTTGATCTCGTATTTATTGTTCCATTCAACTGCCATGCTCTCATAATCTGAGACCGGAGATTTTAAGGCTAGAACATATAAATTTTTTATTTTTGAGGCTGTTATTATGCTGGCAAGCCCTCCAAAGCTTGAGCCAACAAGACCAATTTTTATGTAGCCGGATTCTTTCAAGAACTGGATGGCACTTAAAACATCGTCAACAGCTTCAGAAGTTGTAATCTCCTCGAATTTCCCTTCACTTTCTCCGTGGCCAAAAAAATCAAAACGGAAGGTAGAGATTTTCTTATCATTCAGGATTTCCTCTAATCTCACATAAGTACGTCCGCCCTTGCCTGTGGAGAATCCATGGCATAATATTATTATTGGTTTTTCTTTCAGGGATGTTGGACTTGATAATATCCCGCAGATCCTGTTTCCTTTACTGGTTGTAAAAAAGATTTTTTCTTTCATGTTTTATGTTGATTAGGTTCAAGAGTATCACAAGAAGAGGTTGCTTCTCAACATTTGACATTTAGCGTCAGGCCTTGACATAAAAGTTAAAAGATGAAAGGAAAATGGGGACAGGCCCCAATTTTCCATTGATGTGTCATTGCGAACGTAGTGTGGCAATCTCACCTTTTCCTGTAGGGGCTTGATTCATCAAGCCCTCTTCTTAAAAATTAATCAATTCTATTTGTAAAATTAAATGCTTTATATGTCCAAGTTGTGGGTTTGATGAATCAAATTTTTAGACCATAAAATAAAGAGCACGCCCGTTTTTTGCCGTAATGTCAAATGTTGAGACGCGACCCCTTCTTGTGTTACGATTATGATAGGCGGAGAGAGTAAATATGCCATATTTGATATTACGACAGAAAGACTGCCAGGATAAGAGTTTTGAACTTAATAAGCCCGTTATAACTATAGGGAGGAGACCAACCAATGATATGATCCTTGCAGACCCGTTTGTATCAAGGGATCATGCAGAGGTAGTTGCACTAAAAGACGGTGGTTATGAGATAAACGATATAGGCGCAAAATATCCCATCAAGGTTAATGGTAAGATTGTCTCGCGACAGAGATTGATGGAGGGGGATAGAATAAAAATAGGGGACTCCATCTTGGTCTTTAAGTTAGAAGATATCCTTCCCGCAGTCCATGTTGAATTTGTCGCCCCTGAAGACATGTTACAAGAGGCAGTGGAGATTGCATCCTTAGACTCCAAAGAAACTCTGCCATTTCCCTCTGATGATTTTGATGCCGATGATATCAAATCGCTCCAAAAGGATCATCAGAGGTTAATGCTTCTTTATGAATTTAGCAAAGCCGTCAATTCACATCTGGATGATTCGTTTCAGTTGTTAGAGGAAGTCATGAGTGCGGCTTTTAGAACGCTGGATGCTGAAAGAGGATTTGTTGCACTGGTTGATGAAAACACTAAAGAACTAACCTGTGAGCATACTCGAGATAATACAGGTGATAAAGAGCAGGAAAAACTAGAAGTCAGCCGTACAATTGTCCATAAAGTTCTTAGAGACGGAGTTTCTATTCTAACGCGTAACGCCCTCAAGGACCAGCAATTTGAGGAGGCAGAGAGCGTCAAGGAATATAGTATCAGGTCTGCTATGTGTGTGCCGCTTCTTTTTCAGGAAGATGTTTTAGGGGTTTTATATGTGGACAACCGGGCTTCTGCAGGAATATTCTCCCAGGATGACCTGGTTTTTTTAACTGCTATGTGCCGTCAGGCCGGGATCGCCCTGGGAAACGCGTGTCTTCACAGGGAAGTGGTCCAGGAAAACATTCGGCTGGAATATGAGCTGAGGCCGAAGTTCCAAATTCTGGGGGAATCTGAACAGATGAAGAAGGTCTACAAGACTATAAAGAAGGTGGCTCCTTCGGATATTACGATCCTTATACAGGGTGAGACAGGAACAGGTAAGGAATTAGTGGCAAAGGCCATTCATACCCAGTCGTCCCACAGCGATCAACCCTTTGTTGCTGTTAATTGTGCGGCAATACCCAGGGAGTTGATTGAGAGTGAACTGTTCGGGCATGAAAAAGGAGCTTTTACGGGGGCGATTAGCACTCGAGAGGGAAAATTTCAGATGGCTTACGGAGGCACTATCTTTCTTGATGAGGTCGGCGATATGAGCCTGGAGACTCAGGCAAAAGTACTGCGTGTATTAGAAGAAGAGGAACTTCAGAGGGTTGGCGGAACTGAGACTATCAAGGTTGACGCCCGGGTTATTGCTGCTACAAACCAGGATCTGGGAAAGGCTGTGGAGGAGGGAAAGTTTCGTGAGGATCTCTACTATCGTCTGAATGTAGTATCGCTTATACTTCCGACCCTACAGGAACGGAAGGAAGATATAATCCCCCTGGCAGAATACTTTATTGCGGGAAGAGTAAAAAAAGTTTCTCCCAGGGTAAATGAATTATTGCTGTCTTATTCCTGGCCTGGTAATGTGAGGGAGTTAAAGAACTGTATAGATCGTGCTGTTGTTTTGGGGGACGGGGAGCTAATCCAGCCGGAGGATTTGCCTCATAATATTCGCAAGGGCGGAAAGGTCATTCCAGCTCCTCTAGAATCACTTGAACATATGGAGGAGGACCATGTTATAAGGGCCTTGAGACAAACGGGCTGGAATAAGAGTGAAGCTGTAAAGATACTGGGTATTACCCGTCAGACATTGGATAATAAAATAAACAAATATAAAATCAAAAAGTAAAAAATAGGGGAATTTTCTTACAATGTCTAAAAATTAGACATTTCCGCTTTTTATGCCTATATCTTCTTTATTTTCAATAATTTCCTACCTTCCCACATTTCCATTTAGCCTTACAATGTCTAAAAATTAGACAATTTGATTCTTTAGAACTTCTTTGAGAATTCTGAAGACTCAAAAAAAAGATAAATTCCATTAGTCAATATCCGGTTTTTTCTCGGGGAAATTCTGAATTTTTATATCAGGAAAGCTATTTGAGTGTTTTATTCTGCTGGCCGTATCCTCTCTGACTTAAATGGCATGGTTCTTGCTTAATAAAGGATTGATGTTAATGGAAAAAAAGTTATTCGTCTATGAAGAGGGGAAAGATCTCCTGATAAAGTTTCCCTTCTATATGGTGAGAAATCCCGAATGTTTTTTTATTTTTAAATCTAAACAGGAAAAGGAGGTGAGAATCGGAAAACATAAAAAAAACAAAGGAAAAATAAGGTGGAGCAAAAGTATTTGTTCCAAGGTAATAGTAAGTTTTTATAATTAAAAAAGGAGGAAAAAGTGAAAAAAATTATTCCTTTCTTATGCTTGTTCTTCATTGCAGGAATTTTCGCCTCAGCTCAAGAATTCGGGTCCATTAAAGGAGTAGTAAAAGATTCAGATAATGGTCCTCTGCCTGGAGTCAATGTGACTCTGACCGGGTCCAAGATTGTTACTATGTCAGCTGTCTCATCGGAAAGAGGAAATTTCCGGTTTTTAAGCCTGCCTGTTTCTAATGATTATGTGTTGAAGTTCGAACTTGCAGGATTTAACACTTTTATTCAGGAAGGCCTTGTTGTTTCTTTTGGAAGAGACGTAATTCTGGATATTACCATGGAACTGGCAAAACTGACCGCAGAGGTTATCGTTAAAGCAGAAGCTCCTATTATAGACCGCAAAAGGGCTCAGGTAGGTGTAAATATCACTGAAGAAATGATTATGGACCTGCCCACAGCCAGGAATCCCTGGGTCTTGATGTCTATAGTTCCCGGAATATTGATCGACAGAGAGGATATCGGAGGAAACGAAGCCGGGCAGCAGTCTTCTTATTACGGTCATGGTTCTTCAGGTGATGATAACACATGGAGTATTGACGGAGCGAACATAACAGACAACTCTGCTCTGGGCGCGGCTCCTGCCTATCTCAACATCTCCAGCTATGAGGAACTTCAGATCAACTACGGTGCTAACGATATTCAGTCTCAAACAGGCGGCGTGCAAATCAATCTTGTTACCAAACGTGGTGGAAACAAGTATACCGGAACGTTTTATCTGGATGTGGTAAGAAATGTATGGCAAGCCGATAATGTTCCTGAAGCTTTAGAAGATGAAGGTTACACAGCAGCGGGTATTAACAGGCTTTATTTTTATGGTGCCAATTTTGGCGGACCTATCGTAAAAGATAGAGCCTGGTTCTATGGTTCATGGGGCGTTCAGGACATTGACGCTTTAGCCCTGTCAGGAGATTCGGACAAGACATGGCTGGCTTCGGGTTACAGCAGATTAGATCTTCATTTGACAAACTCCACAAGATTTAATGCTTTCCTCCAGTATGACAATAAACAAAAATGGAATAGATCCTGGTATGGCTATACTGTGCAGGACCCTGATACCCTCTGGAACCAGGATGGTCCCGGGTATTTCTGGAAGGGAGAGCTGGAGCAGATGTTCGGAAACCTTTACCTCAATGCAAAAGCGATATATTCAAACGGAGGATTCTACCTTCATCCGATAAAAGAACACACAGCAGATGGTTCTGGAGATTATATGATTCTCACCGAATATCCAAGCTTCTACATGTCAGGAAATACCGATGATTATGGAACCGATAGAGACCAGCTAAATGTCAGTTTTAGCGGTAAATATTTTGCTGAAGGCATCCTGGGCGCAGACCACGAATTCAAATTTGGAGCAGATTATGTTACTGCAACAGTCACAACATATGATCTGTATGAAGGCAACCTGACGCTTCATAATTGGGGACCTGATGCAACTATGCCCACTGGAGAATGGTGGGAAGCATGGGTGATGAGAGACTATATTGTGAATTACAGCTTTAACCGGTATTCTGCTTTCCTGCAGGATACAATGACTTTTGGGCGGTTCGCCCTCAATCTCGGAATCAGATATGACCAAGAGCAGTCTCTTATCAAAGATGCAAACATTCCTGCCTCACCTTTGATTGCGCAGTTTATGCCTGCCCTTGCTATTGACAGGTTTGAAACAGGAGTCAAATGGCAGGTCTTATCTCCAAGATTCAGTCTGGCGTATGACCTTTTTGGAAACGGGAAGGATGTAATTAAGCTTTCGATTGCACGTTATGGCTCTCAATCGGGATTTTACATGGCAGATTTTATTAATCCGTTAGGCTGGACAGAGATCGATCTAATCTGGCAGGATGGATACCAGGGTTTTGTAAATACCGGAGTTCAGGATGGACGGGTGCAGGAATCCGAACTTTATGGATACGACGGAACAAATCTGCAGGATCCTACTAATCCTGACTACTGGCTCTACAGCTCTAATGTTAATGTTACTGACCCAACAGCCCTTGAAGCTGTAAACAAATTTGACCCTGATTACAATTCCCCACTTATGGATGAAGTTAACATCTCTTATGAGAAAGAGCTCTTCACAGATTTTGCAGCTCGGATTGAACTTTTCTACAAGAAATATCATCGACAAACCTGGACAAAGTTCATAGATGAAGACGGAGTGCTTGAAACAGAGGATAATTATTATGTTGCCGGTCATGATGATGCAGTTGATTATGACTACTACGGACGGACTGAACTTTTCCCTTACCAGTATCGAACAAATCACGAAAAAGCTTTTGACCGCTACCTTGGTGCTCAGCTCGTATGGACAAAAAGACTTTCTAACAAGTGGATGATGAATGGCTCGTTCACTTATTCTGATTGGAGGAGATATTATAAAGGTGAATATCTCGGTTTCATCCAGGATATAGTTGCTTATCCTTATTTAAGGAATGGTCTAAACAATGAGGAATATTTTGACGGTGGAGTTGTTGCGCCTGAAAGCGCAGGTTCAGGAATACAGGGTATTTTTGTCAACTCCAGATGGCAGTTTAAGCTCTCGGGTCTTTATCAGTTGCCTTTTGGTATAAACTTCAGCGGAGTTTTTGCAGCACGGGAAGGATATGTCAAGCCGACCTATATTCTTGCTGATATGCAGGAGTTGGGTATCAATGAACTTTATGGAAGCTCTGATGGCGGAGGCAAGTTTGGAGATGAACGCCTGCCGGCTTTCTGGGTGCTCAACCTCAGGCTGGAAAAAGTCTTTCAGGTTTCCGAAGGTTCCTATGTTGTAGTATCCGCAGATGCTTTTAACATCACTAACTCCGCACATTCACTCAAGAAAGAAACAAGTATGGAAGATCCAGACATTTTTAACAGCGATCTGAGAATTCTTAATCCTCGAGTATTTAGATTTGGAGTAAGGTTCCACTTCTAAGCTGTGTTGCACAACATTAATCTCCAAGCCCCTTCCGCCTTTAAGGTGGAAGGGGCTTCTTTCTTGTATCCTCCAGTGGGAAAATCTAGAAAGTATCTAGAACTTGTCAGAGCTTTTAAAAATAAACTTTTTAATTTCCAGGATTTTTTATAAAATCAGTTTTTCAGGTACCAAATTACAATTTTCTGGTTTGGATTTTTAAGACTTGGAGACAGAAACCTAAAGGATAAGATGGAAAGAAATTATTCGCTGGAAGTTTTTTGTATTATTTTGATTGTTTTATTAATTACCTTGCCTTTATTTCCGAAAACTGATTCAACAAGAACCAAATACAATTTTCTGCTTATCACTATAGATACCCTGCGCCCGGATAGACTCAGCTGCTACAGTAGAGAACATCTAAAAACACCGCATATAGACAGCCTTGCAGAAAAAGGTGTTTTATTTAAAAAAGCCTTTGCTCATACTCCAACAACTTTACCTTCCCATACGAACATCCTTCTGGGAACTACTCCTCTTTATCACGGAGTACATGACAACTCAAATTTTATTGTAAATGAAGAATTTTTAACTTTAACCGAGCTTTTAAAAAACTATGATTATTCCACCGGAGCCTTTATCGGTGCCTTTCCTTTAGACTCAAGGTTTGGATTAACACAGGGATTTGATGTTTATGATGATTATTATGGAGGCATCAGTTCACAGAAATTTACTTACGTGGAAAGAAAGGCGGAAGTTGTTGTTGATAAAGCCATGGATTGGCTGAAAAACCAGAGGGATCCCTGGTTTCTCTGGGTTCACTGTTTTGACCCTCACCAGCGCTATGACCCTCCTGAACCCTACAGGTCTTTATACAAAAAAGATCCCTACAGCGGTGAGGTCGCTTACGTGGATTTTGCCCTTGGAAGATTGTTCGATTATCTGGAAAAAAATGGATTATTTGAAAAAACTTTAATAATCTTTACCGGTGATCATGGCGAGGCTTTAGGACAGCATGGAGAGCCTACTCACGGCTATTTTGCCTACAATGCCACTCTTTGGATTCCTTTGATTTTGTATTTTCCGGGAGGACAACCAGGTGAGGTAAATCACGAAGTTTGCCACACAGATATTTTTCCTACTGTCTGTGAGACTTTGGGAATAGAAAAACCGTCTTTTCTTCAGGGAGTCTCACTTGTGTCTGCTGCAAAGGGGAAGAAGTTACCTAAAAGAGTAATTTATTTTGAATCTCTTTATCCCTTTTATAGCAGGGGGTGGGCTCCTCTAAAAGGTTTTATCGAGGGGAGTCAAAAATTTTCTGATTCACCTATCCCTGAATTATACGATTTGGAGCAAGACTTTGATGAACTGGAAAACCTTGCTCCCCAAAAAAAATTAGGTAAATACAAGGCGAAGCTGGAAAAGATAATTAAACAACAATCCTACGCTGGTAAAACTGCTGGCAGACAAAAAATCGACAGGGAAGCTCTTGAGAAGCTGAAAAGCCTTGGTTATGTTTCAAATCCTCAGGTTTCGAGAAAACAGAGTTTTTCCCAGAAAGATGATTTAAAAACACTTCTTCCTTATCAGGTTAAACTGATGAACTCTATGAAAGCATATCATGGAGGTGACATTATGACAGGAGTAAGACTTTTAAGTGAAGTCATAGCGGAAAGGAAGGATTTTGATCAGGCCTATTCCTACCTCGCAACTTTATATAAAGAACTTGGGAAAGTAGAGGAAGCTATAAAGACTCTCAAGGAAGGACTTGAGAATAATCCTTCAAGCAATAAATTAATCAGCTCGTACGGAATTTTTCTCATTGAGGTTGGAGAATATGATGCAGCTGTCGAGATTCTGAAAAAAGGGCTGGATTGTATAGACTATGATCCGGAGTTATGGAATTATCTGGGTGTTGCATACTGGAGCAAAGGAGATTTCCAGAATGCTGTTGAAGCATATCAGAAAGCACTGATTCTGGATAATAACTATCCTATAGTTTTTAATAACCTGGGTTCCCTTTATCTATCCAAAGCCCTGAAGTCAAAAAAAGCTGGTGATCTTAAGAGTGCTATCCACAATTTTCAAAAAGCTATTGAGCTTGATCCCGGATATTCTTCGGCCTATAACGGATTAGGAAGCGCCTATGGAGAGACCGGGGATATGGATGCAGCGATTAATTGCTGGGAAAAGGCAGTGGAACTAAATTCTGATTATTCCTTCCCGCTTTACAACCTGGGTCTGGCCTATCTGGCGAAAGGAAATAAAAGCAAAGCCCTGGAGTTTCTTAAAAGATATAAAACAGCCACCTATACCCGAATATCCGAAAAGGAAAAAGAGAAGCTCAATTCCTTGATCCAGCAATGCCAGCAAAAATAGAGAAAATGGGGACAGGTGTTTATGCTCAGTAATTAGGTAACACTTTCTGTAATGATATAGAAGATATAAAAGTCATTGCGAGCGACCGAAGGGAGCGTGGCAATCTCGCCCTTTTGTAGGGGCTTGATTCATCAAGCCCTCTTCTTAAAAATTAATCAATCCTATTTGTAAAATTAAATGTTTTATATGTCCAAGTTGTGGGTTTGATAAATCAAACCCGTATTTAATAGTGAGATTGCCACGTCACTTCGTTTCTCGCAATGACACAATTAATGGACATGATGAATCAAGCCCCTACAGATAAATCAGATTGTGGATTTGATTTATCAAATCCTCCTGGTTTTGATAGAATCAGACAATGGAATTGAAGGTTTTTTTTGAGCTGCCATCCGATCTGAGAGATGAAGTCAGTCAGTTTGGGTTAGAAAATTTCTATACTGAAGAGGAAAAAACGCCGGAACATTTAGCAAACGAAAAAGAAAGATTCTGCAGTTTTCCCAAAGCGTGGCTGTTGGTATTTGAAAAAGATATATTGGTCGGCAGAATAATGCTTCATAAAAGAAGAGTTAAGTTTAAAAAACAGGATATAATTTTAGGAGGTATTAGCGGGGTTTGTACTCGTAAAGACAAAAGAAGACAGGGTATTGCGACCATGATGATTAAAGAAGGGGTAGAGATTTTAAAGAAGTGGGGGAGTGACATTGCTTATCTCTGTGCAAACGTTGAAGAATCAGGAGCTTTATATTCTCAAATAGGTTTTGTCCCATTAAATAAACCCTATACTTACTCTGGTCAATCAGGTAGGTTGTATGAAGAAAAGAACGGCATGATTGCTCCCATAAACTCTACAACTCTGTTTGAGGAGTTCCTTAACTCGAAAGAAAAGCTCCATCTGGGAATAGGAAACTGGTAATAGTTTTATAGTAGTTATGGGGGCTCTGTGAGGTTTGAAGGTCGGAGATGTAAAAGGGGTTGCGTCGCAATGGACTTGTTATGACACATCAAATTGTCAAATGTTGAGATGTAACTCCTATTTTGTTATTCTATTGTTAAGCTAAAATAAGGAACCACCTGCATGAAATGCCCAAAATGTGATTTTGAAAATCCCGAGCAAAATCGTTTTTGCAACAAATGTGCTACACCTCTTCCTGAACCAGAAGAAGGCTCAGTTCATATAACAAAGACTCTTGTAGCGCCAACGTTAGAGTTGACCAGCGGGAGCACATTTGCTGGAAGATATCAGGTTATTGAAGAACTAGGAAAAGGCGGTATGGGCAGGATCTATAAAGTTGTTGATAAGAAGATAAATGAAGAGGTGGCATTAAAACTAATTAGACCTGAGATTGCTGCTGATAAAAATACCATTAAGCGATTCAGCAACGAGCTAAAATTTGCCCGTAAGATATCCCACAGGAACGTAGGACGTATGTATCATCTTGGTGAGGAGGAAGGTATACATTATATAACTATGGAGTATGTACCTGGTGAAAACTTAAAAGACATGATTGGGATGATGGGACAGCTAAGTCCAGGTCAAGCCGTATCAATTGCCAGGCAAGTATGTGAGGGGCTTTCTGAAGCTCACAAGTTGAATGTCGTGCATCGTGATTTGAAGCCAAATAATATCATAATAGATAGAGAGGGGAATGCCCGGATTATAGATTTTGGAATAGCCCGGTCCCTTAAAGCAAAGTGCATAACCAGATCCAGAATGATGGTCGGGACACCCGAATATATGTCACCCGAGCAGGTTGAAGCAAAAGAAGTTGACCAGCAGTCTGATATCTATTCGCTTGGAGTAGTTCTGTATGAGATGGTGACAGGTATGATTCCTTTTGATGGAGAAACTCCCTTAAGCATTGCAATGAAGCACAAGAGTGAAGAACCGCAGGATCCCAGGGGGATTAACTCTCAGATACCGGAAGACCTGAGCCGGGTGATTCTCAAATGTATGGAGAAGAATAAAGAGAAAAGGTTTCAAACAGTGGAAGAGCTTCTATCTGAGCTTGACAAGATAGAAGAAGGCTTTTCTACGGCAGAGATAATTTCTCCAAGCAGATGGCCCCTAACTGGAAAGGAGATAAGAGAAATATTCTGGAAGCGTTGGAAGCTAATTGCCACGCTTTTTGCGGTGGTGATTGTTGCTGGAATAGGTTTTTTCTTATTCAGGGGAAAAACGCCATCGCTTCCTATTGCAGAGAGAAAAATGCTGGTAGTTCTACCGTTTGAGAATTTAGGGCCTCCAGGAGATGAATATTTCGCAGATGGATTAACTGAGGAGATTACAAGCCGCCTGGCATCCTTACACGGACTTGGTGTGATCTCCCGGACAAGTGCACGACAATATAAAGGGACTGACAAGACAATCAAAATGATCGGTGATGAGGTGTTGGTTACTTGCTTGAGGGGACCGTGCGCTGGGATCGGAGTCCGGAAGGAAAAGGCCGGGTGCGTGTTACGACGCAGCTTATACGGGTCTCTGATGACACTCACTTCTGGTCTGAGCGTTATGACCGGGTTATAGAAAATATCTTTTCGGTCCAGTCCGAAATTGCTGAGCAGGTTGCCCAGCAATTGGATCTCAGTATGCTGGAACCGGAACGCAGAACTCTAAACGCCAGACCTACTGAAAACCTCGGGGCGTATGACTATTACTTGCAAGGAAGAGAACACGAGGATAGAGGATGGGCATATTCAGATGTCCAGGAGTTCGAACTTGCTATAGATATGTTAGAGAGAGCAATTGTGTTAGATCCTGGTTTTGCCCTGGCATACGTCAGAATGTCTTATATTCATTCCAGGATGTATTTTTTCGGAGTTGACCGTACAGAGGAGCGCTTGGCAAGATCAAAGGCTGCCGTGGATAAAGCGCTGGAGCTACAGCCAGATCTCCCTGAAGCGTATCGGATTTTGGGATTTTATTACTACTGGTGCCTCTTTGATTACGATCGAGCAGCAGAAATATTTGAATCCGTCCAGAAAGCACATCCTAACTTTGATCCACAGTTGCTTGGCTATATTCAGAGACGGCAGGGCAAGTGGGAGCAGTGTTTGGAAACTCTGGAAAAGGCATTCAGGATCAGCCCGCGCGATACTCAAATAGCGTATGAACTGGGCGGGGCCAACATCAGCATGCACAGATACGAGCAGGCTGAGGAATGGCTCAACCGTGCCCTGTCGATATTTCCAGGTCATCTTCCAGCTCTTTTAGGAAAGGTTGGGATCTATGTCCTCTCAGAGGGAAATACGGAGAAGGCTCGAGTCTTGCTGGAGAAATTACCTCCACACCAATTAACAGATTACATGTGGTTCACAATTGAAATGCTTAGGCGAAACTACAAGGATGCGCTGGACCGGCTTGCCTCCCTATCCTATGATTCTTTTGAAGAACAACATTTCTATTTCCAGAAGAATCTTGCTTATGCCTCTGTATATCACGCAAAAAAAGATATATCGCTGATGAAAACCCATGCCGAATCAGCGCGTATTTTACTGGAGGAAGCTGTAAGTGAGCGTGCCGGGGACCAAAGGCTTCACGCTGCTTTGGGTTTGGCTTATGCCTACTTGGGCCGCAAGGAGGAAGCAATTCAAGAAGGATATCGTGCAGAAGAACTTCATCCGGTGTCAAAAGATGCAGCCCAGGGGCCAATATATCTCCTGAACTTAGCCAGGATTTATACTTTGGTTGGTGAATATGAGAAGGCTATTGATCAATTGGAATATCTCCTTTCTATCCCACATGCTGAATATCTTTGGCAGCTTGTTTCTGTTCCTCAATTACGACTCGATCCGCAGTGGGACCCATTACGCGAACAACAAAGGTTTCAGCGTTTACTGGAAGAGAACTCAAGTAGCAAATAATATGGATTTTGCTCCACATGATTGACAATTTGAAACATAAATTCTTATCTTGTTGAACTGAAATAATCAAGTTCTTGAAGTTTAAGAAGTCTACCCCCAATAATAAAAATTTCACATACATTAAAAAATCTAATAGAATGTCAGATAAAAACAAAGAGGAGGTAGAGATAATGAATCAATCATGTAAAAAATACCTGCAATTTATCATAATTTTTTGTTTTTGTTATTTTTTAGTTTCAGCCGGCTCAGGAACTGGAGCTCTCCCACAGGAAGAAAAAATATCGGAACTTGGAAAGTACGAAGGATATTCTAAGCCGATTTATGACGAGTGGGTACGGCTTTCTCAGTATGTCACAGTCCGCGATGGGACCAGGCTTGCTGTGGATATCTGCCGTCCCGCAAAGAATGGAGTACCGGTCAGCGAGCCTTTGCCTCTGATCTGGACTCATAGCCGTTACCACCGAGCAAACTATACAGAGGAAGGGAAGATCCGCTCAGTAATCGATTCCCAGGGGATGCAGAGAATACTAAAACACGGATATATCATTGCAGCCGTGGACGTCAGGGGTGGAGGTGCTTCTTTTGGAACCCGCAGAGGAATTTTTACTCCTGAAGAAGCCCAGGACAGTTATGACATAAACGAATGGTTTGCAAAACAGCCCTGGTGCGATGGAAATATCGGGATGTTTGGAGGCTCATACCTTGGAATAACCCAGTATATTGCAGCCGGAATGGGATCGCCGCACCTCAAGGCTATTGTTCCTGAGGTTGCCATGTTTGACTTGTACTCTTTTTCCCATCCCGGTGGTGTGTATCAGGATGATTTTATCAGGGATTGGAGCGGACTTGTCAAACAACTGGACATAGACATTCCCACTCCACCTGTGGATGAAGACCCCCAGTCAGTTTTAGCAAAAGAAGCCATCGAACTGCATAAAGCCAATGTTTTTCCCTATGAATATACAACTCCGACCGCATACCGGGATACTGTATTTCCCGGCAAACAGATCAAGCCAAGTCTGGAATGGAGTCCCAATTTTTATTTGAAGAGGATCAATACAAAAGGTTCGCATATTGCTGTTTACACTATTGGGGGCTGGTATGACTTATGGCCAAGAGATGCTATGGCGTGGTTCAACAATCTTAAAAATCCTCAGAAGGTTATTATCCTGCCCAGGTCTCATAGCGGCACCAGGGACGGCTTGAAAAAGACAACCCGTTCTCTTATAGGATTTGATTTTAAGTTTGACCTCATTGCAGAACACCTGCGCTGGTATGATTACTGGTTGAAGGGTATAGATAACGGCATTATGGATGAACAGCCTATCTCTTATTTTACTATGGGTGTGCCTGAAGACAATGCCTGGAGAACAGCTGAGCAATGGCCGCTTCCAGAAGTAGATAAGAAACACTTTTATTTCCACGAAGGGCCTTCAGGAAGTGTCAATTCAACAAACGACGGTCTTCTGAAGAGAAGCCCTTCAGAGAATAGCTCCGGAGAGGATATCTATCAGGTGGATTACACAACCACGAGCGGGGAAATGACCCGCTGGACCGATGGGCGCGGTATGGGTATTGAGTACGGTGACATGTCGACAAATGATAAAAAAGCCCTGACTTATACTGCGGCGCCTCTTGAAGAAGATTTGGAGGTTACCGGGCATCCTGTTGTTTCCCTCTGGGTCAGCTCAACAGCCAGAGATAGTGATTTTTTTGCCTACCTGGAGGAAGTGGATGCTGAGGGGTACTCTCACTACATCACAGAAGGAGTATTACGAGCATCCCATCGCAAGCTTTCCGAACCACCCTTCAAATATATGGGACTTCCATATCATCGCAGCTTTGAGGAAGACATCGAGTTTATGCCCGAAGGTGAACCTGTTCAACTTATTTTTGACCTCCATCCTACATCCAATATCTTTAACGCCGGAAACCGCATCCGGATTACTGTGAGCTGTGCTGACCAGAATAATTTTGAAACTCCTGAGCTGTCGCCACCACCAACAATTACCATGCACCGGAACAGCACCTATGCCTCTTATGTAACTCTGCCTGTGATTCCTTCTGAAGCAACAGCCGCTCCGGAGCAGGGAAACCTGCTAATTATTATAGTCATAGTGATTGGAATAATCGTGGCTGTTGTTTCCTTTTCCTGGTATGTGAAGTCGAGAATAAAGAAATAAGTGAGCTACATCTTCCAGCTGCATCTCGAAGTACTATAAGACAGCTTTGACAGCTTCTAATCTATTAACCTCGTTAGAATATTCAATTTTAGAAGCCCGCACTTTACTTTTAGAAAATTATATGTTTTAGTCTAACAATCTGAATTTAAAGGGATAAAAATGGAAGAGATAAAAAAAACACTTAAAGATTCAGCCCTAATGCGATGGGGAGCTTTATTGCTTGTTAGTTTTGTAATGTTTGCTACCTATTATTTTTATGATGTTTTCTCAGCCATCAAATCAACGCTGCAAAGTGAGACGGGATTAAGTAATGCTGAGTACGGTTTAATGGTGGGTGCCTATTCTTTTGCTAACTCTTTTTTACTTATGGCTATTCTGGGAGGCATAATCCTTGATAAATGGGGAATAAGAAAAACCGGATTTATCTTTCTTTCTTTTGTGGTTTTGGGTGCAATGACAACAGCATATGGTGCAAGTGATTTATTCAAACCAGGAGCATTTGGATATTCATTTATGAGTTCCATTTTTTCCCGTTATTCTCCTGAATTAAAAATGATGTTGTTAGGCAGGCTTTTATTCGGCCTGGGGTGTGAAACTTGTTATGTCACTATCAATAAGATAATGGTCAAGTGGTTTAAAGGCAAAGAATTGGCTTTTGCTTTTGGAATTAACCTGGCTATTGCACGGTTCGGAACAGCCACTGCTTTTATATTTTCTCCGGTTCTTATTAATGCTCAAACGGGCTGGACAACAGCCGGCTGGTTTGGAGCGGTGCTTGTATTAGTTTCTCTTTTGGGATTTATAACTTATACAATGTTTGATGTAAAATTTGACAGGCATGTTAAGGAAAAACTTCCAGAAGATAAAAGTGATGAATTTAAATTTTCTGATGTGATAGCATTATTTAAGAATCCTTCCTTTATATTTGTTACATTGCTTTGTGTCACTTTTTATTCTGCTGTATTTCCGTTTTTAGCCTTTGCTCCTGATTTTTTACATAATAAGTTTGGCTTTTCTTTAAAACAGAGCGGCTGGATTACGACAATTCTTCCGTATGGCACTATTGTCTTTACGCCGATTTTCGGGTGGTTCTGTGATAGGAAAGGGAAAAGTGCTTCATTGATGATTTTTGGTTCACTCCTTCTCATTTTTGTACATTTGACATTGTCTCTTACTTCTTTAACGCCTTATATCCCCATGTTTGTGTTAGGTGTAGCATTTTCACTTGTTCCTGCTGCAATGTGGCCGTCTGTTGCAAAGATTGTTGAAGAGAAAAGGCTGGGGACAGCATATGGTGCAATGTTCTTTATTCAGAATTTTGGACTGTTTGGAATTCCGTTTTTAATGGGATATGTATTGGATATTACAAATCCAGGAGTAACCGCTGAAATGGCTTCAGCGGGCACAGCAACATATAATTACACAATGCCTATATTAATGTTGGTAGGTTTAGGAATACTTGGAATCATTTTTGCATTTTTGTTAAAAGCCTTTGATAAAAAAGGCGGTCATGGGCTTGAACTGCCCAATAAAGAATAAAGTAGAGAAAATGGGGACAGGCCCACTGCTGTCCGGTTGTTGAATTTCGAAATCATTCTAACTCCAATTAATACATTGATTTACGGCAGATATTTACCGTAATCGATTTGAACAGGATTGTATGATATGGTCACTCATCTGTCAATGTGTCACTAATTTATCTGAACGAGCACACTGATGGGAAGGAGTGGTCATGAATACAGGAAGAACTGTTTTTTCTCAAATAATGGATTTTTTACCATTGCATGAATTTCGAAAATGTGCAAAACGTTATCGTGGCAATTATAAAATACAAAGCTTTTCCTGTTTGGATCAGTTCCTCTGCATGGCTTTTGCTCAACTCACTTACAGAGAGAGTCTTCGAGACATAGAAGCGTGTCTGCGCTCGATGGAGAATAGACTCTATCATATGGGGATTCGGGGGAAGGTCTCTCGGAGCACTTTAGCTGATGCTAACGATAGTCGCGATTGGCGGATTTATGCTGACTTTGCCCAAGTGCTAATCCATCAGGCCAGGAAGTTATATGCCGATGAGGATTTTGGTGTGGAGTTAGACGAGACGGTCTATGCACTCGATTCAACAACGATCGATCTGTGTCTTTCGCTTTTCCCATGGGCCAGATTCCAGAAAGGTAAATCTGCTATTAAGTTGCACACAGCATTAGACTTACGGGGCTCTATCCCCATATTCATCAAGATCACAGATGCTAGAGTGTATGATTTATGTATTCTTGATGAGCTTATTCCAGAACCTGGGTCCT
>Ga0209979_1000491_pt1 | contig 54239 bp, 58 predicted proteins | sample AnhtaG_FD_183114 | JGI IMG/M metagenome (GOLD analysis project Ga0209979, IMG submission 183114) | Deep subsurface microbial communities from Anholt, Denmark to uncover new lineages of life (NeLLi) - Anholt_01485 metaG (SPAdes) (version 2) | ecosystem: Environmental > Aquatic > Marine > Oceanic... | reverse complement strand
CCCGATGTATCCTTCCACTATGCTTTCCAGCTTGGGAGAGGCTATATTGTATTCCAACCCCTTGTCCCCCAAGAATCCGTCAGCCCAATAGATAAGCTCAGTCACATCGCTCACCTTTACTACGGTGATGTCATGAGGTCCGATCTTCTGATGAAACACTATCTCTATGTCTTTACCTAACCCTGGGAGGCCAGCTTGAAACCTATCCAACAGAGAGGAGGGGACATGCTCTGTTATTAGCTCCTCGATCCGGATAAATGAGGCGAAATCGCCAGCCTCTATGCTTTGGGGTTCGGCGGGTAATGGAAGTATTTCTAGCACTATAGAATCGCCGCTGGCGTAGACGTCCGTAGATAGGATAAGAACCTCCTCCACTCCATTCCAGGCGATGATAGCCTTTTGCCCCGGTCCATAAACTGAAACATCGGATACAGGGATCATCCCTCTATCGGCAAAGGCTGGTGATAGCAAAGAGAGGAAGAGCAGGGGCAAGAGCATTAGCAGGAGAAACTGAATGTGCCTCAACATCGCCTCTTAACTCCGCACTTTAAGGACGAAATTCCCATTCAAAAAGTTCCTTGTTTTCAAGATAACACAAATAAATATTAAAGGGTAGTATTGATTCTTATCATATGCTATAATAACTATCTGTTACGAAGAGAGTGCCTTGCGCTGCGCTATGAGACCAATGCGGATAGAAGATGTTCCCCAGGCCAATGAGATCGATCGGGAATGCTTCCCCGCTCAGTGGCCGCTGCCGTCATATAAAAAGGACATCCTTTTTGGTAGGCCCACCCACTATCTGGTGGCTTGCGAAGAGCGGGCGAACAATGCTGTGGAACAAACTAAACAAAGTGAGCCTATGCTTAGCCAGCTCCTGAGAAAGCTGAGGCGTCCCTTTTATACCGCGGAGGCATCTGCTTCAAACCAGAGGATCATCGGCCTCGTTGGTCTGTGGATAATGGCGGGCGAGGCTCATATCACCACTATTGGAGTGCGCGAGGCATATCGGAGGCGGGGAATCGGCGAATTGCTGCTCATTTCGGTGATGGAGCTGGCCTTTATGCGACATGCCCAGCTGGTTACCTTAGAAGTGCGTTCATCCAACTCCGCTGCTCAGGCGCTCTATGAGAAGTATGGCTTCACAAAAGCGGGTGTGAGGCAAGGCTATTACACCGATAATCGAGAGGATGCCTTGATCATGACCACAGATACAATGGTCTCGGATTCCTTTCAGAGCCGATTCCAGAGGCAAAAGAAAGCCCATGCTGAAAGGTGGGGGATAGACCAGCACCAGATAAATATATAGGGTATGGGTATTGCAAAAATAGTAATTATGAGTTAAAATATAATAAAAAGAGATTGATATTATTAAAGATGTAGTAAGTGCGTTACTCCAACGTTGCTGCTAAGGTTCAACAAGAGAAGCAAAATTTCACAAAAGAGGGGGAGAGGTAAGCTATCCTACGGATAATAAAGAGGATGCCTTGAATTTGACCACAGATACGATAACCTTGGACTCCTTATCAGAGCCGATTACATTAGCAAAAGCGAGACCAGGGCGAAAGGGAGGAGCCAGACAAGCGCAAGATAAAAATAGGGGTATTGCAATAATATTGATTATGAGTTATAATATTATAAGATAAGATAAGATAAGACAAGACAAGACAAGACTAATAATGCTCAGGGGGGGGAGTTATGCATATAGATGAGCTTTTACGGCAAGCTACGGAAAAAGGGGCCTCGGACCTTCATCTCAGTGCCCCGGATCCACCGGTGATACGTGTAGATGGCGAACTGATGCCTTTCGATGGCCTTCCTGAAATGACACCCTTAGATGTTGATCGGGTCCTTTATGATGTGACCAGTCCAGAGCAGAGGAAGATTTTTGCCCAGGAGTTGGAGCTAGATTTCGCCTACACTTCCCCGGGGCTCGGGCGCTTCCGTGGTAATGCCTCAATACAGAAAGCGATGACAAGCCTTTCCTTCCGCATGCTTCACACCTTAAACCTCGATCTTGATGAGCTGGGGTTGCCCGAGGTGTGTAAAGATCTGGCCATGAAGGAACGGGGGCTGCTTCTGGTCACCGGGCCAGCCGGTAGCGGTAAGTCGACTACTCTGGCGGCGATGATCGAGTATCTTAATAATCGGCGGTGCCGACGTATCGTCACCATCGAAGACCCTATCGAATTTATGTATGATAACAAGAAATGCTTCATTGCCCAAAGGGAGGTGGGTACTGACACCTGGTCGTTTGCGGTGGCGCTTAAGCATGCTCTGCGCCAAGACCCCAATGTTATATTGGTGGGGGAGATGCGAGATCTGGAGACAGTCGCCACCGTGTTGACCGCTGCAGAAACTGGGCACTTGATTTTAACCACGCTCCATACACCCAGTGCCCCTCAAGCTATTGATAGGATCGTAGATATATTCCCACCCCACCAGCAGCAACAGGCACGCATTCAGCTCTCAACCACTCTTGAGGGAGTGTTTTATCAAACCTTGATACCGAGGAGTAATGGTAAAGGACGTGTCGTAGCTGTGGAGGTTATGATGGCCACTGACGCCATCAGAAACCTTATCAGAGAGGCAAAGACCCCTCAAATGTGGAGCGTGATGCAGACAGGTTCACAATACGGCATGCAAACCATGGATCAAGCGCTGCTAGAGCTTTATCATAAAGGGCTCATCAGCTTAGATGATGCGCTCATCCGCTCATATGATCCAGACACGGTAAAGAAATCCCTTGCCCGCGCTCCCGGGCGCTGGTAGGGCTTGGTGCCCCCAAGGGAATTCGAATCCCTGTTTCCAGCTTGAAAGGCTAGCGTCCTAGTCCTCTAGACGATGGGGGCGCTCCAGCCTAATATACCAGAGCTCGCCCGAATAAGCAACGCTAGGGATAGACCGCAGCCCCTTCAAGCGCCATCTCTTCGCTAAGGCCAAGCATTAGATTCATGCTTTGTACCGCTTGCCCGGCTCCCCCTTTTATCAGGTTGTCGATACAGCTAATCACAATGAGCCTGCCCGTCCTGACATCGAGCTTGGGGTAAATAAGACATCGATTGCTTCCCCAGGTTTGTTTGGTCTGCGGCGGTGCGTCAACCACCCGAACAAAGGGCTCGCCTCGGTAAAACTCCGTGTAGATTTCCTTCACATCCACATTTGATTTTTTAGGCATGGCATAGCAGGAGGTAAAAATGCCTCGGCTCATGGGCACAAGGTGGGGAACGAAGGTCACTGAGAGAGAAAGGGCTGGATTTAGTAGCCCAAGCTCCTGAGTTATCTCGGGCAGATGGCGGTGCCCATCGAGGGCATAGGCGGAGACATTTTCGTTTGCCTCCGAGAAATGGGTGTTAAGGGTCAGTGTTCTACCGGCTCCAGAGATCCCAGATTTAGCATCGATGACGATATCTGGTTCGATCAATCCCTCTTTGACAACAGGGGCCAAGGCCAGGATGGCGCCGGTGGGATAGCAACCGGGACTCGCCACGAGGCGGCTTGAGGCGATTAAGGGGCGATGTAGCTCCACTAAGCCATAAACCGCTTCACCGAGCAGCTGTGGTGCAGGATGGGCAAAGTTATACCACGTTTCGTAATCCTTGGCGTCCTTCAGTCTAAAGTCGGCGCTTAGGTCGATTACCTTGATACCTCTCTCAAGAGCAGGTAACACGGCTTCAGCGCTGGTTTTATGGGGCAGGGTGGAGAAAACCAGCTCCACATCTCCAAGCTCAGGCTCGATCGTGAGGTCGACGTCGTCAAGGTGGGGCAGGAGCTGGCCCAGCCTTTGCCCCACAGCGCTCCTTCCCGTAATCGATGTTAGCTCAACCTGGGGATGGCGATGAAGGAGCCTCGCCAGCTCCATGCCAATATAACCTGTCACATTTATAATACCCACCTTATGCATAGGCGCTCTCCTTTATCGTATTGTAACTACCATGATAAGGACGATGGGTATAGCGGGTATTAGGGCTGTTGCCATCGCCTTCGGCACCGATAACCTGTGGGCCTCGCGGGTGGCGATGATGCAGGCTACTGCCATCCACAGAAAGGTGAATGCCAGGTAGAAGACACCCCATATTTGCCCAAAAGTTCCCAGTGTCCGCAAAGGGGTCATAAATGTTACGCAGATGAAGTCCGTCGTCCACATGAGAGGTATCCATAGGGATAATGAAGGCGAAGGCCAGAGGTACTAACACGCCTCGGAAGCTTCCCTCCCCACCAAAGGCGCGTCCGATGGTTAAGTTCAGCCAGGCAAATAGAAACCAGAGGCCTACAAACAGCGGTGGGCCAAAGAAGATCTCCCAGAAGTAATAGCTCTCTTCGCTTATGGGAAGTGTAGGCTTGACGACGGGCACAGTCCCATTTGCAGCACCGATGGCGCAGACCACTGAGTACAGGATGGCAAGGAGTAGAACCGCAGCCCATCCTTGCCCCAGGGGTTTCTCCTGTGTCAACTCCCTGAAGGTAGCCGCTGGTCGGACTATCGTCCCCCAAACGTTTCTGGCGAAGCTGTTAATCGATTTCACCTTTCAACCACTGCGGCCATACCCATGCCACCGCCGACGCACATAGTTGCCAACCCGCGATGTAGGTTTCTCCTCTTCATTTCATGGATAAGGGTTACCATAAGCCTGGCTCCAGTGCAACCTATAGGGTGCCCCAGGGAGATGCCGCTGCCGCGTACATTGGTATTATCCAGGCTCAAGTTGAGTTCCCTCATACAGGCAATCGCCTGGGCGGCGAAGGCTTCATTGAGTTCGATGACATCTATATCATTAATGGCAGTCCCCGCTTTGTTGAGAGCCTTCCTTACCGCTGGACAGGGCCCAGCCCCATGAAAGCAGGGTCCACTCCCCCTGAGGCATAGGACTTAAGTGTTACCCACGGCTCAAGCCCCAGCTCGTTGGCCTTTTCCCTGGACATAAGCACTACCGCAGCCGCACCATCATTGATCCCCGAGGAATTGCCTGCGGTGACCGTTCCATCCGCTTTGAACGCCGGGGCAAGCTTGGACATTTTCTCCAGGCTGGTATCCATGGGGCGTTCATCGGTATCAACTATGACGGGTTCGCCTTTCCTTTGCGGAATGGTAACAGGTACGATTTCCTGCTTGAAGATGCCCTCGTTTATCGATACCATAGCTCGCTGATGGCTGAGAAGGCCTAGCTCATCCTGTTCCTGTCGGGAAATGCCATATTTTTGGGCAACGGCCTCTGCGGTATTCCCCATATGGTACCCATAGAATATCTCCCATAGTCCGTCCCAGACCATCAGGTCGATGAGCTCCCCTTTTGAAGTAACATCCATTCGGTATCCCCAGCGGGCTTTGGGTAGGATATAGGGAGCATAGCTCATATTCTCCATTCCCCCGGCGACAACAACCTCGGCTTCGCCTAGCATTATCGCCTGTGCTCCGAGAACGATCGCTTTCAATCCAGAGGCACAGACCTTGTTTACGGTATAAGCAACGGTGTCTTTAGGGAGACCGGCATAGATTGTTGACTGACGAGCGATGTTCTGCCCATGCCCCCCTTGGAGAACATTCCCCATAATTACCTCATCAACCTGGACCTGTTGCAGGGAGTCGTCCCAGTCGTAGTGAGCCTTTTCCAGTTCTGTTGCCCCTTTAATCGTATCAGGGGTGTAACTCGATAGCTCATCGCTGACTATTGGCCTGAGCCCAGCTCGACGTAATGCCTCTTTAATGACAAGAGAACCTAGCTGGACAACAGGCACGTCCCTGAGTGAGCCACCAAAAGCTCCGATAGCTGTCCTGACACCGCTGACTATGATCACCTCTTTCATGACTTAACCTCCTTAATTTGATTTTTTCTCGCGCTACTTTTTTGGCGCGCTATCTCACTTAGCTTTCTATCGCTGATGCCGAAGTAGTGGGCTATTTCATGGCGCACTGTATCTCCAATCCCTCTCACTATTTCCCTGTCTGAGCGGTATGCTATCTCGATGGGCTTCTGGAAAATGGTTATCTTGTCCGGTAAAACCATGCTCACCCCTCTGCCCCGCTTGGTCAGGGGTATTCCCTCATAGAGACCCAATAAGTCAGAGCGATGCCTGAATCCCACGCTTGCCAGCTGATCATGAGTGGGCCAATCCTCGACGACCACATCGATGTTCTCAAGCCTCTCCCGAAACTCTGGCGGCAAGCTTTCTATCGCTTCAGCCACCAACTGCTCGAAGCGCTCTCTTTCCATCACTCCTTCCCTGCTTCATAGGTTGGACAGCCGTGCCCGAGCACGCACCTATCACATCGGGGTCGCCGCGCCCGGCAAACTTCCCTGCCGTGCGCCAGCATGTTTATATGAAACTGGTAGATCGCTTCCGAGGGAACAAAGTCCTCAAGTAGCTGATGCGCAGCCTCAGGCGATACCCTGGAGTCGATTAACCTCAGGCGTTTTGAGACCCGATAGACATGGGTATCCACAGGTAGCACTGGCCTTCCTAAGGCAAAGAGTAATACACAGCTCGCTGTTTTCGGTCCCACCCCGGGCAGTGTTTGAAGCCAGGCCTTGGCTTCAGAGAGGGGGAGATGGCCAAGGAATACCAGGTCCAGAGAGCCCCGAGTCTCCAGAATATTTTGAAGAATAGCCTTTATGCGAGGCGCTTTAATCCGGCTCAGGCCAGCACATCCGATGGCGGCAGCGATCTCCTCGCTGCTGGCCTGTGCTACCCTCTGCCAACTGCCGAAGGTTGAGATGAGCCTTTCGAAGGCCCGGTTAGAGTTCACATCAGAGGTGTTTTGAGAAAGTATCGCCCCTATCAGCTCCGATAGCGGGTCAGCGTGCGGCCGCCACCGGGGAATGCCATACTCTTGCCCCAAAAGGTGGACGATCTCCTCGACTGTCATAGAGCCCTCAGATGGCAGGTATCGTTGATAAGCTTAACGGTGAATCTCCTATCCCACACCTCGAAGAGGTTGATCGCCGTGGCATCCTGTGCTATCTGCCAGAAGTGGGAATTGTCCAGGCCCAAAAGATAGCAAAGCAGCACCTTGCATACTACGCGGTGAGTTACCAGGGCCAACGTCTCATTTTGGTGCTTGGCCACCAGATCGTCAAGGGTGGCAACTACCCTGTTCTGAACGTCCTCCAGGCTCTCTCCTTCAGGAATCCTGAGTCGCTCTGGACTATAGCGCCACTGGTCGAACATCTGGGGATACTTTTCCTCTGCCTCGGTAATGGGCATGCCCTGCCATACGCCGAAGTGCATATCGTTGAGCCCCTCTAGCATCTCCACCGGGAGGCCTAAGCGAGCGGCGATAGCCTCAGCCGTAGCCATCGCCCGCTTTAAAGGGCTGGAGTAGATGGCAGCCACCTCCCATGAAGCCACCCACTCCGCAGCCGCTTTTGCCTGCCTGAACCCGACCTCGTCTAGGTCGATATCTACCCTACCCCTGAATCTTTCCTCCCTGTTCCACTCAGTCTGGCCATGTCTTATAAGGATGATACGACTCAAAGGAGCCTCCATACTAGTTACTTTAGCCCTTCCTCCCTAAGGGTGTTGACGATGTACTGAATCTCAGGGCTGCTCAATCCAAAGCGATGCAAGGTGTGACGCACTATCTCCAGCCCAGCCTCAAACTCAGGTCGCACCAACTCAGCAACGCCCAGCGTGCGAAGCGTCTCCGCCTCGCTATCGAGATGGACCCGGGCTACTACATCCAACTTGGGATTTATCCTCAAGGCATTCCTAACCGTCAGCTCTGCGGCTATAGGGTCAGGGAAGGTGATCACCAAAACCCTGGCCCTGGCCAATCCAGTCCGGGAAAGTATCTCCGGGTTGCTTGCATCCCCATAGATGCAGGGCACCTCTCGGGCGCGCAAGGTATCGATGACCCGTGGGTCGCTATCGATTACTAGATAGGAAAAACCTCTCCGCTCCAGGACCCCTACCAAACTTCGCCCCACGCGGCCATGCCCACAAATGACCACATGGCCACTAAGCTGAAGCCCACTGCTTCTCACGACTGGATCGGTCCGACTCGCCAGAAGCCTGGCGATCCCCTCCCTCTGGCCGAGCCGATAATAGAGCGCGGATGCCAGGCTCAAGGCGAAAGGCGTCAGTAATATAGTAATGACTGCGCTGGTTAAGGTCAAGTCATAGAGGTCTTTGGATATAACCCCCATCCCCAGGGCAGCGGCGGCTAATACGAAGCTGAACTCCCCTATCTGGAACAGACCGGCACCCGTAAAGAGCATTGTCTTGGCACTATAGCCAAATAGCCGTGGGACAAGGGAGCATATGATGAATTTGCCCCCGATGATGGCTACCACCACCGCACTCACCGACCCGATGTTATCGACCAGGAAGCGGGGGTCGATAAGCATGCCCAGGGAGGCGAAGAAGAGTGTAGCAAATATGTCTCGCAGGGGCACGACATCGGCGAGGGCCTGGTGGGCGTACTCGGACTCGCTTATCAGAAGTCCAGCCACGAAAGCACCAAGGGCTACCGATAGCCCAAAATAGTAGGTGACAAAGGCTACCCCAATGCCTAAGCCGAACACCGTCAGCAGGAAGAGTTCTCTGGAGCGAACTCCAGCGACCCGCCGCATAATCCACGGTAGAACCCAGAATCCTAGAACCACCATCGCTCCCAGGAAGAGCACAGCTTTAAGGGCGGCTATGCCCAGAACTGAAAGCAAACCGGCCTCCGGTTGCCCCAAAGCGGGCAGGATAACCATCATCGGCACTATAGCCAGGTCCTGCACCAGAAGAATGCCGATCATGACGCGGCCATGGGCAGTGTCAAGTTCTCCCCGCTCCATGAGGATCTTGAGCACAATCATCGTGCTGGAGAGAGCGATGAGAAAGCCGAAGAAAATGGCCTCCTGTAGCGGCCAGCGAAGCAACAGGCCCACCGACAGCCCCAGTGCCACTGTGGCTAAGATCTGAGCTATGCCTCCCAGGATGGCAACCTTGCCCATCTGCCTCAGTGTCTTCAGGGAGAACTCCATGCCCAGGGTAAACAGCAGCAGAACAACACCGATGGTAGCCAGGGTCTCGATCTGCCCTACGTCGCTAACCAGACGAAGCCCGTAGGGGCCAACGGCAATACCCCCTACAAGATAGCCCAGGATAACGGGAAGCTTGAGGCGGCGGGCAATCATGCCCCCGATCAGGGCAGCTATCAGAATGATGACCAGGTCGCCAATAAGGCCTAGCTCCTCCAACGCCTCCTCCAGGATTAATAGAAAACCGCCAGTATGATAGGCTATTCTAACACAGTGTCAAGCTACAGGATAGCCAATCATTGACATCCCTTGACCCCTCCTGTAAACTGACTTAAACCCCGGAGAAAAAACCTGTGTCAAACTCTGCTAAGATGCGTGAACAAATTACCAGCGCCCTAAAGGGGCAGGACGCTGATTATATAGAGGTTCGGATCGAGGAAAGGGAGGCCAGCCGCATCCAGTATCGCGGCCGGGCGCTGGAGGACATTGGCCGGTCTACCAGCCTGGGAGGCAACGCGCGCGCCCTGGTTAAAGGGGGTTGGGGCTTTGTCAGCTTTAACCAGCTAAACGGACTTCAGGATAAGGTAGCGCTTGCAGTGAAGCAAGCGAGGTTGGTGGGGAAGGAGGAGAGCAAGCTGGCTTCGGTGCCGCTGGTGGTGGACATGGTGGCGCCACAGATAATAAAAGATCCAACTGCTGTCTCGTTGGCTAATAAAAAACAGCTCCTCGATGGCTATAATGAGCTCATCTGGGCAACTCCAAAGATCCAGACCTCTGTGATCGGCTATGGAGATAGCAAGAAATCGGTCATTTTCGCCAACTCCGAGGGTAGCTATATCGACCAGAAAAGGGTTGACCTTACCGTTCGCATTGCGGTTATCGCTCGTGAGGATGGCGATGTGCAGCAGGTGTCACTCAGCGAGGGCTCCAGCGGCGACTTCGGCCTTATGGAGGGGCTTAATCAGAAGGTGAAGGATGCGGCCCAGCGCGCCGTAGCGCTGCTTAAAGCGCCCCAGGTCAAGGGAGGGGAGTACACTGTAGTCCTGGACCCGATTCTGGCCGGGGTTTTCGCCCACGAGGCCTTCGGCCACCTATCCGAGTCCGATTTCGTCTATGAGAACGAGCGCATGAAAGATATAATGGTTCTGGGGCGAAGGTTTGGTGACAAGCATCTTAACATCATCGATGGCGCCGCCATCCCCGGGCTTCGCGGCAGCTACAAATACGATGATGAGGGAGTGCCTGCAACAAGGACCTATCTTATTAAAGAAGGGGTTCTCGTCGGCAGGCTGCATTCGCGAGAGACGGCAGCCAAAATGGGCGAGGCTCCCACGGGCAATGCCCGCGCCATCGATTACCGCCATCCCCCCATCGTGCGCATGACCAACACACTAATCGAACCACAGAACGTCTCTTTTAATGAGATGATCGCCGACATCAAAGAGGGGGTGTATGTCAAGAACTGGTATGGGGGGATGACATCGATGGAGATGTTCACCTTCTCCGCCGGCGAGGCCTACATGATAAGAAACGGCAAGATCGAGGAGCTGCTCCGGCCGGTGGTGCTCACCGGCAATGTATTTACCACTCTGGAGAACATCGATGCCATAGGCAATGACCTGGCGATGAATGAGGGGGGTGGCTGTGGCAAAGGGGCGCAGGCCCCGCTCCCGGTATCCAATGGCAGCCCACACATCAGGATCCGCAAGTGCCTGGTGGGAGGAAGGTAGGATCGCTCCTTTTTGCGCTGGGTTCACATCCAGTTGAGGTGTGACACGAATAGATCGAATCTGAACCAGGGCAAATTGGAATAATAGTAGAAGGGGTAACATAGGTGACTAGACAATCCATCTCGAGTGCTAGGAACACCCGGCCGTGTCTGGCAAACGTTGGGGTCTCAATTCGGGTAGAAGACGATAACCCCGACCGAAGTCGCGAATTGCAGTTCGCAAAAGCTGGTATCACTTGGATACCGAAAAGGGCCTGCGTAAATGGGCCACGGAGCACCAGGATACCGTGGGAAGAAGTACCTAATATCTTTGCTAGCTAGCAATAATGAATTAAGGAGGTGTTGGCCAATGGCATTGCCAGTTCCAAATTTGAACGAATTATACGAAAAATGCATTAGGCCTACTAAAGAAGATAGAGTCACGGCTAGAACCATTTACGACTATTGCATCTCACCATTTATGGTTCATTGTGCGAAGTTTGCACCTGAGGATAAGAAAGACCCCCTGACCGAATATCAGCAATTGCTATTCGACCAAGGAGTAACGCACGAGACGCAAGTAATAGAGATCGTATACCCTGAGGCCGAGAAAATGGAATACGAAACCCCCGAAGAGGGCTTCAGAATGCTCTTGGAAGGAATGAACAAGGGAATAAGAGGCATTTGCGGTTTACCAGCATTTTATTTGCCTGAAGGGCTCATGGGAAGATTTGATGTTATAGAGAGGATAGACACGAAATCGTCAATATTCGGTCCCTACCATTATGTTGTTAAGGAGATCAAACTTGCGAAGAATATTCAGAAGCACCACCGTTACCAGGCGGCGTTTTATAACTATATGCTCGGCAAGATTCAGGGATACACACCGCCCGTGTTCTATGTAATTAATAGGGACTTTGACGAATATGAGTTTGATAACGACGAGGATGAGTTATTAGCAATACTAGATGATATTCGGGAGATATTGAAGGGGAGGGAAGTGAGCCCAACCTATGGTGCTTGCGAATGGCCGTGGGAAACGTACAACAATGAGGAATCCATAAGGCGAAGAGATATCTCTCTGGTTAGTGGCGTGGGGCCATCGTTCAAGCAGAAGCTTATTGAGGTGGGTTTATGCACTTTCGATGACCTCAGCAAAACCCAATTAGAAAACCTAGTCAAAATCAAGGGAATTGGCATGAAAACCGCAAAAAAGTTTTCACTTATTTCAAAGGCGCTCGTTTCTGAGAATCACTTGTGCATAGATGCTTGTGAGTTCCCACAAAAGCGAACGGAGATATTTTTGGATTTGGAAGGAACAGGTGAACAGATAGGGGACGAGGAACTGATAGCGATAGATTACCTCATAGGTGTGCTCACTAGGAAGGACAGAAAGGAGGAGTATACGCCTTTTATTGCCCATGAGTTAGATAAAGAAGGGGAAATGTTTCACCAGTTTGTAAAATGGCTCCAGAAACAGGATGATTTCATAATATATTATTGGCATCATTATGAGAGGACTCATCTTCAGAGGCTAGCCGAACGCTATGGACTACCAGACGAAATACGGATGCTAATATTCGAGAATATGAGAGATGTCCATAAGGACGCTGTTACTTGTTTTGCTTTTCCTACCTACGGTAACGGGCTAAAAGAAGTCGCGGGTTACATGGGATATAAATGGAAGCATCCAGATGTCAACGCCTTGGAGTCCATTGCACTATACTTCCAGTACATAGAGGATCCAGTTAGAAACGAAGATAAAATCCAGAAAGTAATAGACTATAATGAGGATGATTGCAGAGCAACCATGGTAGTCAAGGACTGGCTAAAAAGAAATGCGTCTTAAATATTTTGTGGAGAAAATTGAAACAGTGAACACAAATTTCACCTTCGTCCAGGACTCTTCGCAAACTGCAAGCTATATGTACTAGTACAACCTCCGCTTTGTTATGATGAGTTAGCGCGCAAGCAAAGCAAATCACAGCGCCGTTTACCGGCGGAGACTGAACCATGGAAGAACTACTAGAACGGGCGAAAAAGGTGGCTGATGAGGCCGAGGTCTTCTTGGTATCATCGAAGGAGACCCCTATTGGCTTTGAGGCCAACCGCCTGAAGATGCTGGAGACCCGGGAGAGCACCGCTGTCTCCCTGCGTATCGTCAAGGATGGCAGGATAGGGCTTGCCAGCACCACAAGGCTCGATGATCCCCAGGCGCTGGTGGATATGGCAGTGGAGGCCGCCCAGTTCGGCGCCGAGGCAAAGTTCGTCCTTCCCGCAGCGCAGCGCTACCCACAAATCGAGGTCTACGACCCAGAGGTCGAGACCATCGCCATCGAAGAGATGGTCGAAAAGGGCGACTCACTAATTGCCCGGGTGTTAAGCCACACCCCGGAGCTGGTTTGTGAAGCCGGGGTCGCCAGGAGCGTGGGCACGGTGAACATCCTGAACTCCCGCGGCGGCCAGGCAAGCTACCGCAAGAGCTTCTTTACCGTCGCCATTGAAGGGACTCTGATCAGGGATACGGACATGCTTTTCGTCGGTGAGTTCGATAGCTCGTGCCAACCGATAGCGGACTTCAAGCCTTTGGCCGACTCCGTGATCGAGCAGCTGGAGCTGGCCAAGCGCACTGCCTCAGTATCCACGGGGAAGCTGCCTGTGGTTTTCACCCCTAAGGGTGTGAGAAGCGCCTTCATTACCCCGCTGGCGCTCGCCTTCAATGGCAAGATGGTGCTTGAGGGGGCATCGCCTCTGGTGGGCAAGCGGGGAGAACGACTCTTCGATGAAAGGCTCTCTTTATGGGATGATGCCACCATCCACTATCGCCCGGCGAGCCGCCCCTGCGACGATGAGGGGGTGCCCAGTCAGAGGACACCCCTTATCGAAAAGGGGGTAGTGGCTGAGTTCCTCTATGATCTGCAAACAGCTGCTATTGCCGGCAGCCGCAGCACCGGCAGCGGGAGCCGGGCCCGGGGAGGTATGCCAACACCCTCGGTGAGCGCCCTGGTGATTGAGGAGGGGGACACCGCCTTTGACGACATGATCCGTGATATGAAGGAGGGGCTGGTCATTGAGATGCTCATTGGAGCGGGGCAGGGAAATGTTTTAGGGGGTGAGTTCAGTGGCAATGTCCTCCTCGGATACAAGGTAGAGAATGGGGAGATCGTAGGCCGGGTGAAGGATACCATGGTCTCAGGCAATATCTATGATGTTTTAAAGGAGCTTGCTGCCATTGGGCGAGAGGCCAAGTGGGTTGGTGGTATGCTGCGGATCCCGGCCCTTTATTTGCCCGCTTTGGCAGTGGCCAGCAAAGGCTAAGGGTGGAGGCATCGATTTGTCTTTGCAGAGATACCTGGCTGAGATTAGCGATAGCAACAAACGGCTGGTTTCCTCAAAGCTGACCAACATTTCGAGCCTATCCCCGGAGGAGCTCAGGCTGTTTCTCGAGGCATGGGCTGGGATGGACATTGAGCGGCGGAGACAGATAATGAGTCAGCTTGTGGAGCTTGCCGAGGAGAACTGTAAGCTGAACTTCGATGACATCTTTCTTGCCTGCCTTCAAGATAGCGATGAAATAGTACGAGTGAGGTCAATAGAAGGGTTATGGGAGTGTGAACATCGATCGCTTATCGATCGCTTTATCACCCTGCTTAGGGAAGATAGCAAGGAATCGGTTCGTTCTGCTGCCGCAACAGCATTGGGCAAGTTTGCCATGCTCGCTGAGCTGGAGCAATTACGCCCTGAGGATGGAGTCAAGGTGGAGAGCGTGCTGCTTACTGCTATCGATGATGATGAGAACATGATTGAGGTGAAGCGGCGAGCCATAGAGGCGATTGCCCCCCTCAGCCGGCCGATGGTAAAGGAGATTATCCAACAGGCCTACGAGAGCGACGATGTCAGGATACGAGTCAGTGCTATCTATGCCATGGGGAGGAATAGCGATCCAGACTGGTTGCCTACGCTGGTGAGGGAGCTTGGCAGCACAGATGCTGAGATGCGCTTCGAAGCTGCAGTGGCCTGCGGGGAACTCGGAGAAGAGAGTGCTGTGCCCCATCTGATGAGGCTCATTGATGATCTTGATAGTCAGGTGCAACTCTCTGCCATAGCAGCTCTGGGAATGATCAGTGGCAGCGAGGCAGAGGCAGCATTGCGAGAATGCCTGAATCACCATAATGAGCATATCCGCCAGGTTGCGGTGGAGGCAATGGAGGAGCTGGCTTTTGACAGGGATCCCTTTTCTTTTGAATTATAGTAACTGGAGTCCGATGTGTTAAAAGGGAAAAAGGTGGTGCTTAGAGAAAAGAGATTGGAGGATGCTGCCAATGACTATAAGTGGCGGAGCGATGAGGAACTCGCCCGCCTTGATGCTGCTCCGGTCCTTGGGATACCCTATATAGATTTTTTAGAAAGCTATGCTGACGAGCTGCGCTTTCAGGGCTCGCAACGACGCCGCTTTGCTGTTGAAACCCTTGACGGTAGGCATATAGGCAATTGTATGTACTACGATATCGATGCGGATAAGGGTCAGGTAGAGTTGGGCATCATGATCGGTGATCGTGACTACTGGGATCAGGGTTATGGCACCGATGCCATCACCACCTTGGTGGGCCATATCTTTAACACCACTAGACTTGAAAGGATCTACCTCAACACCCTTGAGTGGAACATCAGGGCGCAAAGGTGCTTCGAAAAATGTGGCTTTGTTCCCGTTGGGCGATCGAAACGATACAGCCGTGACCTCGTAGTCATGGAGCTATATCAAAGTTCGTGGAGGAAGGGTGCTTCGCTTAAGGTCGATCAATCTACAAATAGGAAGCAGGAAGGATAACCCTTCCTGCTTCCTGTCGAGTCGTAGGCTTTTTACGTCTTTGATGCTTGTGGCGGTGATGGATTCACCAAGCCCGCTGCTAATGATGCGGGCACGATTTCACAAAGCTGATCCACAGTCCATAGACCCTTGGTATAGATGGACTTGACCTGCTGTGGCTCGGAGTAGAGGTGGACCTCGCCACCGGCCACGACAAAGTTACAGCCATTAATGTCAGCTGCCTCATCGGTGCACAGGAAGACTACAAAGGGGGCAATGGCCTCTGGCGCCATGGATGCTAGGTCAAACCCTAAGGGGGATTCTGGAGCAGCGGCTTGTGCTGGAGTAGGAGCGCCTATGAGAGCGCCACCGACTCCGGTTGACGCCCTCTTCTCCCAGGCAGCCATTAGCTCGGGGGTCATCGTCAGCCTCGTCGCAGCCCGGGGACGAATGGCATTACAGGTGACGCCATATCTTCCCATGTCTCGGGCCACCGTTCGGGTAAAGCCGATAATCCCCTCCTTGGCAGCGCTGTAGTTAGCCTGACCCATGTTCCCCAGACCGGCCTCTGAGGATGTTTGGACGATTCGGCCGCTCCGCTGCTGCCGCATTGCGATGCAGGCGAACTTGGTAGTGGTGAAGTGCCCCTTGAGGTGGACATTGATTACCGTGTCCCATTCTTCCTCGGTCATGTTGAAGACCATGCGGTCGCGGAGCACTCCGGCATTGTTCACCAGAATGTCGATCTTGCCAAAGGTGTCGATGGCGGTCTTGATGATCCTCTCACCGCCATCCATGGTGACCACGGTGTCGTAGTTGGCCACCGCCTCGCCACCGGCCTTCTTGATCTCGGCCACCACCTCATCGGCGGGTGACTTGTCGGCGCCGGTGCCGTCGGCTGCGCCACCGAGGTCATTGACCACCACCTTGGCCCCCTCCTGGGCCAGGAGCAGGGCCTCTCCTCGGCCGATGCCCCGACCGGCGCCTGTGACTACAGCAACCTTCCCTTTTAACCTGTCTCCCATTATTAACCTCCTATCTTTAATTTAGCCTTATTGACCGCCTGCCAATCGGTCGAACTCACTACTTTGGCGCTTGTGGCGGTGATGGATTCACCAAGCCCGCTGCCAATGATACGGGCACGATTTCACAAAGCTGATCCACAGTCCATAACCCCTTCGTGTAAATGGACTTAACCTGTTGTGGCTCAGAGAAAAGGTGGACCTCGCCACCGCACACGAGAAAGTTACAGCCATTTATATCAGCCGCCTCATCGGTGCATAGGAAGACTACGAAGGGGGAGACGGCCTCTGGTTCCAGGGATGAGAAGTCAAATACTGGAGCGGCACCTGTAGCTGGAGCAGCGGCACCTGGAGGAGCAGCCGCGATCCCGGTTTCAGCCCTCTTCTGCCAGGCGGCCTCCAGTTCGGGGGTCATCGTCATCCTGGTCGCGGCCCGGGGGCGAATGGCATTACAGGTGACGCCATATCTTCCCATGTCTCGGGCTACTGTCCTGGTAAAGCCGATAATCCCCTCCTTGGCAGCGCTGTAGTTAGCCTGACCCATGTTCCCTAATCCTGCCCGTGAGGATGTGTTTATGATCCGACCGCTCCGCTGCTGCCTCATTGCGATGCAGGCGAACTTGGTAGTGGTGAAGTGCCCCTTGAGGTGGACACTAATTATCGTGTCCCAATCTTCCTCGGTCATGTTGAAGACCATGCGGTCGCGGAGCACTCCAGCATTGTTCACTAGGATGTCTATCTTGCCAAAGGTGTCGATAGCGGTCTTGATAATCCTCTCGCCACCCTCCATAGTGGCCACCGTGTCGTAGTTAGCAACGGCCTCACCACCCTGCTTCTTGATCTCGGCCACCACCTCATCGGCGGGTGACTTATCGGTGCCGGTGCCATCGGCTGCGCCGCCGAGGTCATTGACCATCACCTTGGCTCCCTCGGCGGCAAGTGCTAAGGCATGGCATCTGCCGATCCCACGACCGGCACCCGTGACTACTGCAACTTTCCCTTTTAACCTTTCAGCCATCTTCACTACCTTTCAATCTAGCCTCTAGAAGGGAGGGTGACGGTGGCATTGCCCGGAGTTGTCTTCTCACCCTTGCTATTCTCCGCCCAGATCTCACACTCCACGATATGCTCGCCATCGGCGACATACTTATTGGTGGCCTTTCCCTTGCACACAAGGTTCTCGCCAGGGTGATCAATCCCTCTATAGCTACAGCCTAGCTTCTTGATAGAACCTTCCTCACCTATCCAGTCGGTGAGCAACTGGCCTAAGAGGCCAAACTTCAGCTTGCCATGGACGACGACATTGGGAAAGCCCTGGGCCTGGGCGAAATCCTTATCGTAATGGAGCTCATAATAGTCCCCCGATGCCCCAGCCCACTGCACTAGCTGCTTGGTTGTGGGCTGCTTCACAAGGGGTGGTATATCCATCCCGACTTCAACATCTTCGTAGTAAAGCTGCCTCGCCATGCTTGCCCTTCATTAATAGGAGATGTAGGTAGATCTACCGATTACTACCACCTCATCGTGCTGGTTTTTAAAGGTGGTCTCGATAATGGTGAAGAGCATCTTTCCCCTCTTCCCCTCTCGCTCGTTGTATTCGGCGATCTTGCCTACCGCAGTGATAGTATCGCCAAGCCTGATCGGTTTGAGGTACTCAAGCTCATCTCCTCCGGCCAGAACCCTGAAAAACGGGCTCTTCATCTGAACCCCCTTCCCTATACCAGCACGGGGGCTACAGAGGAACACTGGGGGAGCGATGATACCTCCATACTTGGTTTTTTTGGCATAATCCTCATCCTGCCATAGTGGGTTAGGGTCATCGATGGCCTCGGCGAACATCTTTATCGCGCCCGTCTCCACTTCGAAGACAGTGGGGCTTCCCTCTACCCCGATAAGGGCTTTCATCTCATCGGTTATTATCGAGCCCTCTTGGGTCAAAGCTTACCTCACTTCTTTGCCTTCTTAGAGGGGAGGATGACGGTGGCACTACCTGGGGTTGTCTTCTCCCCTTGACCGTTCTCGACCCAGATCTCGCACTCCACGACGTGCTGATCGTCCTCAACATATTTATTGGTAACCGCCCCCTTGCACCACCAAGTCTCACCCTCCGCGGGGTCCATCATGCTTGCCATCCTCCTGGGGTAGTCCATGCCCCGATACTGGCAGGAGAACTTCTTAACGTAGCCTTCGTCTCCGGCCCAAGCGCTAATCAGATGCCCCAACCAGGAGCGCTTCAGGGCACCGTGAACGATAATGCCGCCTGTACCTTGAGTTGCGGCGAAGTTGTCATCGAAGTGAAGGGGATTGAAATCCCCCGATGCTCCGGCCCATTTGACCAGCATCAGAGTCGAGGCAACCTTGGCAATTGGAGTCACCTCGCTGCCGACCTCAACGTCTTCATAATAGATTTGCTTTTCTGCCATTTCCTCCCCCTTATCTAGCGATAATCGTTGCGCGGGCTACAGCCGCCTTGTCGCCATTCTGGTTCAAATAGGTCTGCTCCATGGTTATAAAGAGCATCTTCCCCGATTTGCCCTCGCGCTCCCTGATATCGGCGACCTTACCATAGGAGGTCAGGGTGTCACCGGCGTGAATGGGGATAAAGAACTCGTAATCGACCCCGCCGTCGAGGATGCGGAACAGGCCAGCCTTAATCATTGCAGGCATGATCATACCCATCATCTGCTCAAGGCCACCCCCCTTAATCGGCCAGCCAAAAAACCCAATTGGGCACACCATCTCCCCATACCTGCTATTCTTGGCATATTCAATATCCTTGTAGAGGGGGTTGGGGTCTCCGATAGCATCGGCAAAGCGTCTTATCGCCCCCCTCTCCACCTCCATGATCGAGGGCTCGGTCATGGTCCCAATCATGGCCTTGATCTCATCCGAGATTCCCGCTTCAGTCACTTTGTTCACCTCCTTATTTTAACCTTTTACGAGTAGACATAAAAAACCAGGTGGGACAACAACATCACCCTACCTGGCACTCCTTCATACTTCTCTTGCTATAATGGACTCGGGTCATTCGGGCAAACACCCTGATCATTCTTTTTCGATTTCAGTAATATTAGGCTCAGATTGGACTCCTCTGGCTACTCTAACCCTGTAGGTGGGTGCCTCTCTTCATCCAATTTTGCAATCTCTCTTTGCTAAACACTCAGCTAGGATAGCCCCCCCTTGTGGTCTAACTAAAACACAAAAAAACTTCCCCTGGCAAAGGCAACCAAAGTTTACATTAATCCAGATGCTCCTGTCAAGCCCTTTACTAGCTTGTTTCATTCCCTTGCAATTATTGGTGGATATTGATACAATCTTACGGCAGATAGAAACGGGGTGTGGCGCAGTCCGGTTTAGCGCGCTTGCATGGGGTGCAAGAGGTCGGAGGTTCGAATCCTCTCACCCCGACCATAGATAGCGAAGTGTATCTCTCGAGTATCTGCGTGGGCACTCGCCATAGATAGTGGCCAAATCTAGCCTAACGAACATGCGCAGGGGCGGGTGCGAAGATGAATGCTGCAACCTCAAACAAATTCTCACTGGCTACTATAAGGATTCAAGTACGACTTTGTGACTACTTGCCGTTGAGGCCACTGATCGCGGCCTGCGCCTCGGATTTGGTGGGCATCTCTACAAATCCGAATCCTCTCGATACGCCGCTGGATCTGTCGGTGATGATTTTGGCGGAAGTAACCTCCCCGAACTCTGTAAAAGCCTCCCGCAATTCCTCTTCGGCGAGCTCGTGTAACAGACTGCCGTAGTAGATATTTGATTTAACCCTCTTTTTAGCTCTTATTCTTTTAGATTAATACCGGAATTTCGCCTAACGTTTCCAGCATATACGACGTTGCGACCGAAGGAGGCATTGTCCTGAAGGGCAAGGGGGCGCAAGCCCGAAGCGTATTTGCTATGCTAGGCCAGGCAATTTATGTAGATGCTGCCCTTTCATATTCTTCCAATAAAGTCTCAATAAGCTCTTTAACAGGGCTGATTTTATCTGGCCTAAAGGCGTTAGCTCCCGCAAAAGCAAATCCTTTTTCAAGGTTTCCCTTTTTGGCATTGGTTAATGCAAGAGCGATGCAGTATGGCGCATTTTTAAAATCACAGGTTCTCAGACACTTCCAGGGGCACTTAAAAGGTTTTTTAACTCCCGATGACACCTCTTCAAGAAACCTATTCTGTATAGCTCTTCCCGGTAATCCAACGGGACTGTCGATTATGATAAGATCCTCTTTTTTGCACTTTACATATGCCTCCTTAAATTCCGTGGAAGCATCACACTCGTGACTTGCAACAAACCTGGTTGCCATCTGCACTCCCTGAGCCCCTAACTGGATAAATTTATGAATATCAGCGCCTGTATATATGCCTCCTGCAGCGATTACTGGAATGCTTTTATCAAAATGCTGCTCATAGGGCTTTATCATGGAGATCACCTCCGGCAGTATCTTTTCCAATGTGTAGTCAGGATCATCGATCTGCTCCTTTTTGAAGCCGAGGTGTCCACCAGCTAATGGACCCTCAACAACTACAGCATCAGGTACATGATTGTAGTTTCTTCCCCAATATTGAAATATGATTTTAGCCGCTCTTGCAGAAGATACTATAGGAACAACCTTGGTGGCGGCTTTTCTTGACCCATCCGGCGACGATATTTTATGATTCCTTAGTGGAAGTCCTGCGCCAAGAAAAACTAAATCTGCGCCTTCATCCACTGCAACCTGTACAAGATCATGATAATCTGAAAGGGCTACCAGTATGTTTACACCAATAACGCCCGTTGTCATCTCCCTTGCCTTTTTTATTTCTCTGCGCAAGGCTCTTCTGTTTGCTTCCTTGAAATTTTTATTAAAATCAGGCTCAAGCATACCAATCCCAGTAGCAGCAATAACTCCAATACCACCCTCATTTGCAACAGCCGAGGCTAAACTTGATAAAGAAATGCCAACGCCCATTCCTCCCTGAACAATTGCTAGGTTAGCTTCCAAATCACCTATTCGCAGTTTTGGCATCTTTTTAAAACTCATATATTAAACTCCTTCAATCAGGTATATTATTTCGCCTAACGTCCATATAGACGAAATCAGGAGTCGCTTAATTCGCTCTGCTCTGTGCCTTTGCAGCCCTTTCCCCTGGGCGATGTCCTTCTCCGCATCAAGCCCAAGCGCCTCAGTTTTTGCAAACTAGTAGGTATTTGGGCGGAACCAAGTGAGCCATAAAGACCGTGTTAGCCGAAGTCGTACATCACTATCTTATTGCAGGAAGATATGAATATCGGCTTTATTCATAATTTCCATAAAAGTAAGATATTCTGCTACAATCACATCGTCAAATATTAGCTGACTCTTTTTGACCCCAAAGTGTTCCATTGATGGACCACATACATAGAAATGTGCACCAAGTTCTCTAAGCTGTCTTATTTTGTCCTGCGGCGGAATATGCCCTGTTTTTGCCAATCCTTTTCGGGCAAAACTGCTGAAAAGCCGATTTATCCCATGAAGCTTCTCTTTGAAATCTTCCTTTAACACTTTCACTGCTGGTCCCTGAAAATAAATGTAGACATCGATTCCCTCAAGAGCAGCCCCCAAAGCGAAGCCAAGTGGCGAAAGGAGCTCTTCCAACCCAGGATTAGAAATCACTAACGCTAAATCCTTTTCTTTCTCTTTGGGTATTGCTTTTTGGACATTGTATCTTTGATAATTCCCTTCTTTTTGCAATTCCATCAACTTATGTCCTGTCATTCGACACCACGCTCTAATGTCATTTTCTATCGGCTCAAAGTCCTCAGTAATTATCTCCAAAACCTCTCCTTCCTGCATATCCCTTAATTTCACTACAGCATTGTAAAGGATGAACGTAGTAATCTTCTTGCCCCTCATATCGATTGACTCTTTTACTGATGTTTTGCCCATTGACAATACCCCCTACCATTTTTATGAATTGCATATCCAAGAAAGGTGTATGCACCATTGTATCCCATTATGTGTCAACTAAAATACCCTATCGCTATCGGCAATGTTGATACCCCTGCAGAACCCATCTGCCAAGCGCTACTCAAAACGCCTGCGTTTTCCAATTCTAGTTATATCGAGCCTCCTATGACCCTTTCACTCCTCCAACAGCTAAAACCTGCTCATCAACCATAATTGAGATATAATCGATCTCACACTTCTCAACAATCTGAGAGATTTCACTATATGAAAACACATCCTTACTTCCTATCCAATAGGCAATCGATGTCCATATTGAACCACCAAATGCTGAAACTGTTCTTCTTATACTCTTGAACGATGGCCTATTATAGCCATCCATAACAATTAAGATGCCATTAGGTTTAAGGACGCGATCCAGTTCCCGAAGGGCTTTTATCGGGTCTTCCCAATGATGCATAGAACCAAAGCTGACTATCACATCAAAATAACTATCCTCATAACTCAGGTTGTGAACATCGTTGACGTGTGAATGGATTCTATCGCCAAGGCCATTCTTCTCGGCCCTTTTTTGAGCACGCTCCGACATATCTTTAGAGATATCTGCTGTTATTATTTTGGAAAGATTAGGATATTGTTTTGCCAGTGCGACAGCGAGCCTACCGTCGCCACCGCCAATATCAAGTAGAGTTTTGACGTACTGTGGCAGAGCGGTAGTGCGTGCAATATTTTTATACGCCGGTTCCATTACTGAGGCAATGCGACTATATATTGCACTATGTGGCCAACAAAATTCTTCGTCTCTTGTTTGATATAAGCGATGCCATAAATCATCGATAATAGACCTCATATCGCGGCCTCGTGGATGGACCCTCGTTTCACCCAATACAGCTCATAGCCCTATTTCCGCGGCGACGCCCTTCATGGCTTCAAGGCCGAGGGCGATGAACTCCTCAAGCTCAAGGCCGAGCTCACTGCACTTTGCGATCTGCTCCCGGTTGGCCCCGGTGGCAAATCTCTTCTCTTTAAAGCGCTTCATCAGCGACTGCTTAGTGAGCCGCTCTAGCTTTTGATCGGGGCGAACCAGGGCAGCGGCGACAATGAGGCCGGTGAGTGGGTCGACGCAGCTAAGGGCATTTTCAAGCAGGGTTTCACAGGAGATGCCGTGGGCCTCATTATGGCAAAGGATGGCTTGGGCCATCTCCTCAGTAGCACCAAGCTCCATAGCGATGTCGGCTCCCAGCCTGCTGTGTGAATGCATGTCCCCTTCGGTGAGCTCGACATCGATGTCGTGGAGCAGGCCGGTGAGTCCCCACACCTCCTCATCCTGATCAAAGCTCCTGGCCAGTGCCCTCATTATGGCCTCGGTAGCCAGCATGTGGTTGATCAGGTTTTGGTTCTCAACATTGGCACTGATGGATTCCAGGACGTCGTCTCTGTTCATTTCTTGGCTCTCCACCTTTCTCTCTATGTCGTCGACGCTTAATCGGTCGAGCAAATGCGCCGTTGTCCCTGGCGATGAAGCTGATCTCCGTGTGAGATTATAGCCTATCAGACGAGAGATAGCCAGTTCAGGCTACCGCTTTTGCCGATACTTTGTCGCCAGCGTGCTTTGCCAGCTTCCCCTTGAGGTATAGACCGGTATAGGAAGATTCAACCTCGGCGATCTCCTCCGGGGTTCCAGTGGCGATGACATATCCCCCGCGGTCGCCGGCGCCTGGGCCGAGGTCGATGATCCAGTCGGCGTTCTTGATCAGGTCCAGATGGTGCTCGATGAGGATGACGGTATTGCCCCAATCGACCAGGCGGTGGAGCACCCGAAGCAGTGCAGCAGCGTCTTCAAAGGAGAGCCCTGTAGTCGGCTCATCGAGGATATAGAGTGTCCTTCCCGTGGCCCGCTTGGAAAGCTCGGTGGCCAGCTTCACCCGCTGGGCCTCGCCTCCGGAAAGGGTAGTTGCTGGCTGCCCTAGCTTAATGTAGCCTAGGCCAACATCCTTCAGTGTCTCCAGCTTGCTTTTCACCTTTGGAAAATGCTCGAAGAGCGAAAGAGCCTCGTCAACACTCATTTCAAGGATCTCGGCGATATTCTTCCCCTTAAAGCGAATCTCCAGCGCCTCGCGATTGTAGCGCTTTCCCTTGCAAACCTCGCAGGGAACGGTTACATCGGGCAGAAACTGCATCGCGATATGGATGTAGCCCTCACCCCGGCAGGCCTCACACCGGCCACCCTTAACGTTGAACGAAAAACGCCCTGCAGGGTAACCGCGCATCCGGGCCTCGGGCACGGTGGCGAAGAGCTCGCGAATAGGGGTGAAGGTGCCGGTGTATGTTGCCGGGTTTGACCGTGGCGTGCGCCCGATGGGCGACTGGTCGATATTGACCACTTTATCGATATGCTCCAGCCCCTCGATGGTATCACAATCGCCGGGGCGCTCCCTGGCCTTATAGAGCATCTGGGCCAACTTCTTATAGAGGATATCATTGATGAGGGTGCTTTTACCCGACCCTGAGACGCCGGTGATGCACACAAACCTCCCCAAGGGGATATGGACATCGATATTCTTGAGATTGTTCTGGCGAGCCCCCATGATCACAAGCTCCTTCCCTGAGCCGGGGCGTCGCTCTCTGGGAAGGGTGATCTCCTTGGCTCCACTAAGGTACTGACCGGTTATGGAATCGAGGCAATTCATGATGTCATCGATCGTTCCTGTGGCCACGATCTCCCCACCGCGCTCGCCAGCGCCGGGCCCCATGTCGATGATGTGATCAGCGGCTCTCATCATGGCCTCATCATGCTCCACCACCAGGATAGTGTTGCCCAGGTCCCTGAGCTTTTTCAGGGTATCGATGAGGCGATAGTCATCGGCGGGATGCAACCCTACTGTGGGTTCATCGCAAATATAGAGCACCCCCATGAGGCCGCTGCCGATCTGGGTAGCCAGGCGGATTCGCTGAGCCTCGCCGCCGGACAGGGTGCTTGAGGCGCGGTCGATGGTAAGGTAATCCAGCCCTACGTCTTTCAGGAAGCCAAGGCGGGCGCGGATCTCCTTCAGGATCTGGCAGGCGATAGTAAGCTCGCGCTGACTGAGCTGTGACCTTCCTCTTCCATCGCCGCTAAGTAACCCGGTCCACTCCATTGCCTGCTCTATGGACATCGCTGTTACCTGAGCGATGTTTCCACCGCCAATGGTTACCGCCAGGGATTCAGGCTTCAGTCGCTGCCCGTGGCAGGCGGGGCAGGGGCGGGTGGTCATATAGCGCTCGATTTCATAGCGTATGTATTCCGACTCTGTCTCCCGGAAACGACGCTCAAGATTAGGGATTACACCCTCAAAATGAGTATCATACTGATAAATCCCCCCGAGCTGAGTTTCATGCCTTATAGTTACCAATCTGCTGCCACTGCCGTAGAGGATAATGTCAAGCTGTTCCGGAGTGAGGTTCTTCACCGGGACGTGAACCGAGAAGCCTAGCTTGCGTGCTATTGACATCAGCATGCTTGTATACCACGGACTCATAGACCCTGACCGGGCCCAGGGTCGGATAGCCCCCTCAGCGATGGAGAGCTCCTTATTGGGAATTGCCAGGTCGGGGTCTATCTCCATCTTGACCCCCAGGCCGGTGCAGGTGGGGCAGGCTCCATGGGGGCTATTGAAGCTGAAGTTCCGCGGCTCGATCTCGCCAAGGCTGATGCCGCAGCGCACGCAGGCAAAGTGCTCTGAGAAGAGGAGTTCCTTGCCATCAACCACAGACACCAGCACCACCCCGGCACCCAACTTCAAAGCGGTTTCCACGGAATCGGCGAGGCGACTCGCCTGCTCCATGCCTTCGATGGCCAGTCGATCGACCACTGCCTCAATGGTGTGCCGCTTATTCTTGTCCAGGTCGAAATCCTCGGAGAGGTCATGAACCTGCCTATCGACCCTAACCCGGACATAGCCTGCCTTCCTGAGGTCATCGAAAACCACTTGATGCTCCCCCTTGCGATCCTTGATTAGAGGGGCCATGATCAGGATTCTAGTTCCCTGGGGGAGGTTGAACAGAGCATCAACAATCTGCTGTACCGTCTGCTGTGAGATCTCCTGCCCGCAATTGGGGCAATGAGGGTGGCCAACTCGAGCAAAAAGGAGCCTGAGGTAGTCATAGATCTCGGTTACCGTGCCCACTGTGGAGCGGGGATTTCTGCCCGGTCCCTTCTGGTCGATAGAGATAGCCGGGCTCAGCCCCTCAATATAGTCGACATCGGGCTTCTCAATACGACCGAGGAACTGACGGGCATAGGCGGATAGCGATTCGACATAACGACGCTGTCCCTCTGCGTAGATGGTATCGAAGGCAAGAGAACTTTTCCCAGAGCCAGAGACGCCGGTAATCACCACCAGCCTGTCTCTTGGGATGGTGACATCGATATTCTTGAGGTTGTGCTCCCGAGCCCCTTTAACAAATATTGAATCTAAGGGCATGGCCCATACCTCCAACTTGGCAACTTTTTATTGTAACACGAGATAGAAAGCCAAACAAGGGTTCTATAGAGCGATTGCATTCGGTAAACTATTGGTATATACTGGTGTCGGGTGGGCCTAGGTTGGTGTTTCAGGACCACAGCCTGAGAAAGCAGGTTAGTGGTTTGGTTCGGTACAAATAAGCTCCAGCAATCCGACAAACAGGGTCTTGAAGCTGCATCGGCAAGGGGTAACCACCTAACATATAAGGAGGCCTGATATGGCTTTGCAGGACAAGACTCTAGTGTGTCGTGATTGCGGTAAAGAGTTCACGTTCAGTGCTGGTGAGCAGGAATTCTATTTATCGCGCGGGCTTGAGAGCGAGCCCGCTCGCTGCCAGGAGTGTCGCGCGGCGAGGCGGCACAGTCGCTCTGATGAGCGGTCACCACGCGAGATGTACCCCGCAACCTGCGCCGATTGCGGCAAGGAGACCGAGGTCCCCTTTGAGCCCCGCAGCGGGCGACCGGTGTATTGTAATGAATGCTTCGCTAAGATAAGAAATCGCCACCAGCGATCCTAACCGCTTAATAGCCGAGATGCCTCCGATGCTTAAAGATGCCCCTATTTTCCTTGTCTTAAAGGTGTGATGCATATCGGTGTCTGTAAGCTAAGCCTTCGCCTACCGGAGAATGAGTCCCTTAAGGGCAAGCGGCAAGTTTTGAAGTCGATCACCGCTCGGGTGAAAGACAGGTACAACGTCTCCATAGCTGAGGTGGATGACCAAGACCTTTGGCAGCTGGTTACCCTGGGGATAACCTGTGTCAGCGAGAGCGCCCAGCACGCTAACCAGGTCTTGTCCAGGGTGGTGGATTTCATTGAGAAAAGCAGGTTTGACGTGGAGCTGCTCGATTATGAGATAGAGGTCATCCACTCCCTATAGAGGGGGAAATGGATACTCTAGCCTTTTTGGACCACATCAAAGCCCACCCTTTCTACAGAAATCAGATTGCCCATATCGAGCAGGTGCCGAGGAGAGGGGCGCGCTATGGGGAACTGGACAGCCCCCTACACGCCTCGCTCCATAGCCGTCTTGTGGAGGCGCGTCTTCTTCCCCTTTATAGCCACCAGGCGCAAGCGATAAATTCCGCCCGCTCAGGGGGTAACATTTTTGTGGTCACCTCGGCCGCCAGCGGCAAGACCCTTTGCTACAATGTGCCGGTGCTGGATAGGGTGCTGCAGGAGAAGTGGAGTCGCGCCCTATATCTTTTCCCCACCAAGGCATTGGCCCAGGATCAACTCAGGGGGCTGGGAGAGCTGGTATCGCCGCTGCCGGTAGGGTGCGCCACCTTTGATGGCGATACCCCGCCTGAAGAGCGAAGCGAGATAAAGCGGTCAGCGCGGATAGTGCTGACCAATCCTGACATGCTTCATCTGGGCATCCTGCCCAATCATCAGTCCTGGTCCAGATTTCTTGGGCGGCTGAAGTACGTTGTAGTCGATGAGGCCCATGTTTACCGCGGCATCTTTGGCTCCCATGTTGCCAATGTGCTGCGCCGGCTGAGACGCCTGTGCGCTATCTATGGATCAAATCCCCAGTTTATCTGCTCTTCGGCCACTATCGCCAACCCCAGGGAGCATATCGAGAGGCTGGTGGGTCTCCACTTTAAGGTGATCGATGATGATAGCTCCCCATATGGCGGTAAAGAGTTCGTCTTCTGGAACCCACCCATTATCGATAAGGCAAAGTCGGCAAGACGCAGCGCTAACACCGAAGCAACCTTCCTGTTCACCGAGCTGGTGAGAGCTGAGATACGCACCATCGCCTTTGCCCGTTCGCGGAAGCTCACCGAGCTTATTTATATTTACGCCAGAGACCAATTGGCTCAGGAGAGATCGGAGCTGGCCCGGAGAATAAGACCCTATCGTGCTGGCTATCTCCCTGAGGAGCGACACCAGATTGAGCGCCAGCTCTTCGATGGCGAGCTTTTGGGGGTGGTGGCGACCACTGCCCTTGAGCTTGGGGTTGATATTGGACACCTCGATGCCACAGTGCTCACCGGCTACCCGGGGAGTATTGCCAGCACATGGCAGCAGGCGGGCAGAAGCGGCCGTGGCGGAGAAAGGTCGCTCAGCTTTCTCATCGGCCTGGGTAACCCGCTCGATCAGTACTTCATGCGCCATCCTGAGGCATTCTTCGGTAAAAGCTTCGAACATGCCCTCATAAACCCACAAAACCCTTATATCCTGGAGCCTCATCTAATCTGCGCTGCCTGGGAATATCCCTTAGATGATAAAGATGCAGAGATATTCGGCCAAAGCTTCGAGGTAGCGAGGGCCGAGCTTGAGCAGCAAGGGCTGCTCAGGGAACAGGGTGGGCGGTGTTATCCCTCGCCTCGCCTTGCTTATCCTGCCGAGGAGGTGAACATCCGCTCTGTCTCCCGAGAGCGCTACACCGTGGTCGATGCTGCCCAGGGTTATAGAGAAATGGATACAGTGGAGGAAGCGGTTGCCTTCTTTCAGATCCACCCCGGCGCTATCTATCTTCATCAGGGGGAGGCCTATCTCATTACCGAGCTCGACCTCTTATCGCGCACCGCCTATGCATTACCTGCAGACGTCGACTACTATACCGAAACAAAAGACATCACCGACGTCTCTATCCTTCGGGTGAATCAACGGAAAGAGGCGGGAGGAGTTAGCGTTTACCTGGGCCACGTAGTGGTGACCACCAGGGTGGTGGGCTTCAAGAAGAAAAGGCAGTTCACCGAAGAGGTCATTGGGGATGAGCCCCTGGACCTGCCGCCCCAGACCATCCACACCATCGGTCTGTGGTTCGATATACCGGATGAGGCTGTTCCCAAGCTTGCTAAAAGGGGGCTTGATTTCGCCGGGGGACTTCATGCCACCGAGCACGCCGCCATCGCCCTGTTGCCCATCTTCGCCCTGTGCGATAGGAACGACATCGGGGGCTTTTCCACACCGCTCCATGTGGACACCGGGAAAGCCCAGATATTCATCTATGATGCCTATCCAGGTGGCATCGGCATTGCTGAGAAGGGTTTCGAGCTGGTTGAGGAGCTTTGGCAGGCGACGCTGAAGGCCATCGAGGAGTGCCTCTGTGAGGGCGGCTGCCCTAGCTGTATTCAATCGCCCAAGTGTGGCAATAACAACGAGCCCCTGGACAAAGACGCGGCAGAGTTCATTTTAAGGGCTCTTCTGGCGCGGGTTGCCAGTTCATAAGTTTGTGGTAAAATACTTACATAAAAGCTAAAGCGGTGAGGCCGAGATGAGTGTAGTAGGCAAGGGGAAGGAAAAGCTAAATCTAGAGAGCATCAAGTGGGGCCGGATCACCTGGCTCAATGTGGAACAGCCCACGGCCAAGGATATCGAATACCTAGCCAAGAACTATCTGTTTCACCCCCTGGAGTTGGAGGACTGTCGCAGCCGGATCGAGCTGCCCAAGATAGATGAGCATGAGAACTACCTTTTCCTTTTACTCCACTTCCCGGTGTTCAATAAGGAGGCCCGGGTAACGACGCCCAGCCAGGTCTCCATCTTCATCGCCGAGGACTTCATGGTCACGGTGCATTCCGGCGACCTGAAGCCCCTGTCCAAGCTGTTTCAGGATTGCCAGCAAAATGAGCGGGCGCGTGAGGAGAACATGGGGAGAAGCTCAGGCTATCTCCTCTATCGTGTCCTCGACCGGCTAGTGGACTATTGTTTCCCCATCCTTAACAAGGTTATCACCAATATTGAGTCGGTAGAGGACAAGCTTTTCACAGTGCGGGGTCGCGATGTGGTGCGGGACATCTCTATTCTCAGGCGTGACATTATGGCATATCGCCGCATTATCCGCCCCCAGTCCGCTATCCTCAAATCCCTGGAGGAAAAGGATTATCCATTCCTCAGGGAAGACCTCGATGTCTACTTTGGCGATATAGGAGACCACATCGCCAAGATCACTGAGACCCTGGACGAATATAGGGAAGTGTTGGAGGGGATCAATGCCAGCAGCGATTCTCTGTTCACCCATAGCACCAGCGACGTAACGAAGATGCTTACTGTTCTGGGCACAGTCCTCCTCCCCCTTCTTGTGGTTGCCAGCCTCTACGGCATGAATGTCTCGCTTCCTTTCGGGGATAACCCCCTTGCCTTTATTTTCATCATACTGATAACCATTGGCATATCAGGCATCATGCTCGCCTTCTTCCGCTATAGGCGATGGATATAAAGTGATCATCCCGCTCATTGCCCTTTATGTAGCCTGCGAACTAATTGCCAATGTCACCGCCGCCAAGCCAGTGGCGCTGGGCAGTATTGAGGTGCCCGCTGGGGTCTTCATCTTCGCGCTGAGCCTGACCCTGATCGATTTGATCAACGAACGGTTGGGAAAGCGAAAAGCAAGGCAAGTTGTCTATGCCGCTTTTGCTGCCAGCTTCCTCCTCGCGATTTATTCCCAGATTGCCATCGCCCTGCCTCCAGCTTCCTTTTATGAGGGGCAGGAGGCCTTCGCTGGCGTGCTGGGCTCCACCTGGCGTATCGTCATCGCCAGTCTTATCGCCTATCTGGTGGCCTCCCTTATCGATATCGAGGTCTTCGCCTGGTGGCGGCAGAGGTTCGGCAGGTATAAGTGGGCCAGGGTGCTGGCGAGCAATACCATCTCCACTCCGATCGATAGCGTCCTGTTCATCACTATCGCCTTTGGCGGCGTCTATCCCTTGCTTCCTATGATCGGGGGGCAATACGCTGTGAAAATGGGGATCACTATTCTTAGCTTACCTTTGATATACTTGATACGGGCAAGACCCATGAGAATGGAACCGGAAAGGTTGGTGTAACATGGAGCTAGAGATACTTGGCGCTCATAACTGTGAATCCCTGGACACTAAGCTTGTCTCCCTGCTTATCGATCAGAGCATAGCTATAGATGCCGGGGGCCTGACTTCAAGCCTTTCCCTTTCTGCTCAGCAGAGGATAAAGGCGATATTGATCACACACCACCACTTCGACCATATCAGGGACCTGGCCACATTTGGTATGAACGTTTATATGACCGGCCCGATCAATGTCTATGCCCTCGATAGCGTGCTCGGCGTGATCGGCACTCACCTGTTAAATGAGGTACTCTACCCCGATTTTCGGCAAAGGCCTCTCCCTGATAAGCCATCCCTCAGATTCTGTCCCCTGGAGCCAAACAAGGAAGCGATCATAGAGGGTTATAGTGTTTTGCCCATCCCAGTACATCACAATGTGCCTGCCGTTGGCTATCAGGTTACATCCCCAGATAAAAAGAGCATCTTCTATACCGGGGATACGGGGAATGGTTGCGCGTCCTGCTGGGAGGCAGTATCGCCCCAACTCTTGATCACCGAGGTGACCATGCCCAATAGATTCGAGTTTGTGGCTCAAGCATCCAGACATCTCTCTCCTCGACTTCTTAAGCAGGAGCTTTTGGATTTCATAAGGATAAAGGGCTACTTGCCCCCAGTTGTCATTGTGCACATGGGCCCCCAACTCGAGGGCGAGATCGGGAAGGAGGTGGCGCAGGTGGCCGAGGAGCTTGACGCCAAGATCACATTGGCTCGTGAGGGGATGAAATTCATCCTCTAGAGGGCAGCGAGATGAGGGCCAGATTTGTTGTGGACACCAATGTCGGCAAGCTGGCGCGCTGGCTCAGGCTGATGGGCTATGACGCCCTTTTTATCAACCCCATCGATGATGATAGGCTCATTGCCTTCGCCTTGAAGGAGAATCGTGTGCTCCTCACCAAGGACACCCGGATCATGTTGCGGCGGGTGGTCACAAGCGGGAAGCTGAAGGCTCTCCTCATAGAAGATGACGATCCCAAAGCCCAGCTTCGCTACGTAATAGCGGCCATGAAGCTAAATTTCAATAGGCAGTTCACCATCTGCCTGGAGTGCAATGAACCACTCGTTCCCCGGAGCAAGGAGGATGTCCGCGACCTGGTGCCTCCCTATGTCTTCCAGACGCAATCTCAGTACTTTCAGTGCCCAGCCTGCCATAGAATCTATTGGCGAGGCACCCACTGGCAGAGGATGAAACGGGAGCTGGAGACCCTTACGGAAGGTGTGGAGGAATGAGACGGGCGGCCTTCGTTTATGAAGAGACCCAATCGAGGCATGTCCTCAGGGAAGACCATGTGCTCCAGCCAAATCGTCTTCAGTTAACCTATGAACTGCTCCAGAGTTATGGTGCCTTTAACGATTCCCTCTTGGTGGCACCCAGGATGGCTGATGAGGAGGAACTCCTTTCCTTTCATACCCAGGATTATGTAGCGGCGGTGAAGAGCCTGAGCCGGGGGGAGAGCCGCTTCAATCCGGCAAACTATAATTTCTTCGAAGAGGGAGATAATCCCCCATATGAGGGGATGTACGAGGTTGCGACTATGGCTGTGGGGGCATCGCTGGTGGCCGCTGAGCTGGTAGCCAGCGGGCAGGTCGATGTGGCCTTCAATATCTCAGGGGGACTGCACCACGCGGCCCCCAATCATGCCTCCGGCTTTTGTGTGTTTAACGATGTGGTCATTGCTATCCTATCGCTGGTCAGGAGGGGACTCAGGGTGGTATATGTCGATATCGATGCTCACCATGCCGATGGCGTTCAAAATGCCTTCTATGAAAGCGAAAGGGTGCTCAATATCTCCCTTCATGAGTGGGGCCGCTACCTTTTTCCGGGTACAGGCGGGGTTAACGAAATAGGCAAAGGTGTGGGCACAGGCTACACGGTTAACCTCCCTTTCTTTCCCTATACCGACGACCAAGTCTACCTCTGGGCCTTCACAGAGATCGTGCCACCATTGGTGCAGAGGTTCGAGCCCGACATCCTGGTTACCCAGCTCGGCTGCGATACACATTACCTCGATCCCCTAACCCACTTCATGCTCACCACCGAGGGATATACTACAGTGGTAAAGGAACTCAAGAGGCTGGCCCCCAAGTGGATCGCCCTTGGAGGTGGTGGCTACGAGATGGGGGTGGTCGCCAGCGCCTGGACGCTGGCCTACGGGGTGATGGCTGAGCATGATTGGCCCGATGAAATCCCGGCGGCGTTTCAACAGCGCTACGGGCTGAAGAGGTTGAGGGATGAGGCTGGCCTCACCATCGACAGCAAGCTCAAGGAGCAGGCTCGCCCCTTCGCCGAGAGGGAGGTGGATGAGATCAAGAGGCTCTTTTCGCTTTTTTCGCCCTAATCCCCTTTTTGTAGAGGATGTTTACCAACTCTGGTTAATCCCACCCTCCCGTTGGGGCTTCGCTCCTGGACCCTCAGGGGTTGCGGGGGCAAGGCCCCGAAGCTTATCAAGGGTAGGCGGGTGGGAAGAAATAGCTTTCTAAACAACCTTTTATACTATACGCTGAATCAGGTAAGAGCGAGGTTTTGGTGCTTAGAGAGGCGCTTCTTTATGACAAGATAGAGAGCGAAAAAGTGCGGTGCAACACCTGTCCCCGCCGCTGCCTGCTTGGCGTGGGGAAGAGAGGCTTTTGCTTCACCCGCCAGAATTGTGGGGGCAAGCTCTTCACCCTGATCTATGGCCAGGTGGCCTCGCTATCCATAAACCCGATAGAGAAAAAGCCGGTATTCCATTTCTACCCCGGCAGCCGCTGGCTTTCCCTGGGGTCGCTGGGGTGCAACTTCCGCTGCCCCGGCTGCCAGAACTGGGAACTCTCTCACAGTAGAGGCGGAACTGCCGAATACCTCTCGCCTGAGGAGCTTGTCTCTCTGGCCCAGAGGCATGGTTGCCTGGGCATCTCCTGGACCTTTAATGAGCCGACTATCTGGCTGGAATATACCATAGACGGTGCCAGATTGGCCCACGAACAGGGCTTATTCACCAACTATGTCACCAATGGTTATATCACCGCAGAGGCCCTGGATGCCATCGGGCCCTATCTCGATGTATACCGCGTGGATATTAAGGGCTTTTCCAGGGGTTCCTATGGTAGAACTGCTCACATACCGGACTTTGCTCCCATCCTGGAGGGAGCCAAACAGGCGAAAAAGAAATGGGGGATGCATGTGGAGATAGTGACCAACGTGACCCCGGGATTCAATGATAGTGAAGCGGAGTTCAGGGGCATCGCTAGCTGGATATGTCGAGAACTGGGAGATTGTACCCCCTGGCATATCACCCGCTTCTTCCCCCATTCAAATCTATCTCACCTTGAGCCCACACCGCTGGCCACAATGGAGATAGGGCGACAGATCGCTCAGGAGGAAGGGTTGCACTATGTATATTTGGGCAATCTCTCTGGAGGCTCTGGGGAAAATACCTATTGCCACAGTTGTGGCCGGCTACTTGTGAAGAGGCGTTTCTTCGATGTCCTGGAGTATAACATGAAGGACGGCAAATGCCACTATTGCAATGCCACCATACCAGGAAAATTCGGCTAAAACGGCGTGAAATTGCCTAAAAAATGACCTAAGACAGATAATTCGAGGCTTAATTCATTCTGCTGGATAAGTGGGCATAAAAGCGAAATTTCAGCGGCCTTCCTTCTCTATTTCATCATCGATCCATTTCAAATAATCCTGGTTGCCCCCCATGATGGGCAGGGCAATGATCTCAGGGACCTCATAGCTGTGATTTTCCTTGACCAAACCAATAAGCTGATCCAATAGCGACGCCTTGGTCTTAACGATTAACAGCGTTTCGTCCGCGGAATCGATTTTACCCTGCCACCAGAATCTCGAGTGCACCTGCGGCACGATGTTGATACAGGCAGCCTTCCTCTCGCTAATCAGGATATTGGCTATCCTGTGAGCTTCTACAGCGTTTGCTGTGGTGATGAAAACAACCAGGTAATTCTTACCCGTCACCATTGCGCTCCTCCAGGGGGCAGATTCTCACCTGGCCCCAGATTCCCATCTTATCTTCCACAATGATTAACACCCCCTTTAGCCCGTCTATGCTCTGGGCTAGTTCTATCCCCTTTTGGATGTCGTCGGCTACCTTTATCACGTTAGCGATAGCTGTGGCGGCGGCGTCGGCCAGGGCGGTGGATGGGGAGAGCACGATAACAGCGTCGGCACTGCCAAAGCTGAGTGAATGCCCCACTGTTCCTGAGGAGGTGCAAATCCCCAAGGGTGTTTCCTCAGGTTCAATCTGGAGGGCGATCTTTCCGGTGAAAGGAGACTTGTCGGCATAAACCCCCACCAGCCTCCTCTTCAGGATATTGAGGAAGATATCCCCGCCATTTTCCACGATCACCTCCTCCGAGAATCTCATGAGCTCGCGGCCCACCCCCTCAGCGATGGCCCCGGCCACCGCGGCCATTGGGCCGACCCCGGCCTTCTCAGCTGCCTCCACCATTTGCCTTACCAGTTCGGGGGCGTCCTCCGCCGCGGGGAGGGGCTCAAGGGTGGTGATGAAGGGTGGGTGAAGCTCAATGTATCCCTCCAGCGAGGCACGACATTTCAGGATGGCCTCCAGCGCCTCCTGTTTAAGGATTTTCTGTGCTCTAAGATGAAGGTCTGTTTCCTTTACCGTCGTCTGGAAAGAAACCAGGTCCTTATCCTTGATCCACTGCCGATAGCTCCTGGGCTGATACACTAGAAGTGAACCTCCATGGCTCTCGGGGGGCATGGGAGCACACATAGCTCGCAGGCGGTGCACTTATCCTCGTAGAAATCAACCCTCCTGGATTTGGGGTCGATAGCGAGGGCGCCTGTGGGGCAGACAACCACGCAGGCTCCGCAATGAGTACATCTGGTCTCATTGCGCATGATGTCCTGACCCAGGGACTGAATCCTGACCCCCGTCTCCTGCAGATATTGGATACCTCTATCGTAGTCCTGTCGGGAACCGGAGAGCTCCAGGACCATAAGCCCCTCCTCCTTGGGGGTCACCGAGGCCTTCATGATATTGAGCACAAGGTCGTAGTCCTTGACCAGCTTGTAGATTATCGGCTGCTCCACCAAACGAGGCGGGAAGTGCAACACCACCCTTTTAGAAATAGCCATTTTTTTCGACCTCTTTCTTCTTCTGCAATGCTAAGTCGCTATAGGTTTTGGGCCTGTGATGTGAAAGACTCTCTTTTGAACCTTACGTCTCACTCCTCTATCGGGCGTTCATTGAGTGGCTTGAAGGTTCTCCCGGCCTCCACCCCGGGTAGGGGCGCCACCGCCTCAGTGAGGAGGAATTCCCCTTTCATGATCCACTCCTTCAGCGTGTTGGCGATCTCCAGCGCTCTGGGATAGCTTGAGAGCGACGCTGTGGGCACTTCCTTCTCCTGAACTATTATCCTGCCGCTCTTGAGCTGGCCATAGCTTATCTCTCCCAGAATATCGGGGCTCCGCTGCGGATAGGCCTCGCTATAGTCCACAATGGGTGCAAAAATCTCTTCATCCTTTATCGCAGTGTAGCGTAGAATCTCCTCGGATAGTATGGGTATAGGAACGCCGACGCCCACTGTTATGGTGCAGCCGTAGCCAACCATACTTGTCCCTACCAACCACCGCGGGCTCATCTGTTTCAGGTCGCCGATCACTGCCAGCGTCCCCGCCGGTCTCCTCGGCACCCCGTTATCGGAGCGCAGGGCATCGGGGTTATGCTGGGTGCCGTGCCAAGCGACATAGCCGATGCCACCGCCCAGGAAGAGCCTGGTCCCGATGCCAATGGTCTTATAGTGGGGGTCGTTGAGCAGGGGGGACAGCTGCCCCGCCGAGCAGTAGTTGGCATTGCCCAGGTTCGGCTTGAGCACCCCCATATAGGTATAGATGGTCTTGCCTGAGAGGTTCACCGCCACGTTATAGTTCTGGTAGGCGTTCCTCATGTTAAACAGCACCGCCTCATTGAGGTCTTTTATATTGATCCAGGTTTCCAGTCTTTTCCTCGGATAGCAATCGGTGCCATAGGCCGAGACCACCAGCATCACATCTTTGCCCGCAACCAGCTCCTCGATGACATGGCCGCCACCGTAGTTGAAGCCGCCGGGATAAATCCTATTTCTTGGGTCATCATCGGGGATGGCGGTGGCGCCAAGAAAGATGTCCACCGCAGCTAAGCCGGTATAGACGGGAACATCATTGATAGAGGCCTTCCCACCGCCGATCTTTATCCGAGGCTTGGAGTGCCCCACGTTGAAGTAAGCACCCGAGGAGCACATGGGGCCAAAGGTGCCCGTGGTCACCACGTCCACCTCCAGTGCTGCCCTTTCCACACCCTTCTTGTCCACCAGGTCGATGATCTCCTCGGCGGTGACAACTACGGCCTGGCCCTTACGAATCTTCTCATTTATCTCTGCGATTGTCTTTACCAATTCCCCCTCCGTAAACTCTAGTTTCTATCCATCAGTCATATCTTCAGGATTCTCGTCCTCCTTGGCAGCGCTGGTATTGGGAATCTTGAGCGATTCCTCAATTCTCTGCAGGCGCTTTGCTAATTCAGCCTGCTCTTCAAGGACATGCTTGATGGCCTCATTAACGGGGTCGGGCAATCTACCATGTTCTAGTTCCAATGCTAGCTTTGGCTTTTCTTCTACAGCCCTCCCAGGAACCCCTACAACCGTGGCCCCAGGTGGCACGGACTGGACTACTACCGAGCCAGCGCCGATCCGAGCCCCGTCATCAATGTTTATGGCACCAAGGAGGGTGGCCCCGGCTCCGATAACCACATTGTTGCCGATGGTGGGGTGGCGTTTCCTCTTTTCGTGGCTTGTACCCCCCAGGACAACCCCCTGATACATCAGCACATCATCGCCGATCTCCGATGTCTCCCCGATGACCACGCCCATTCCGTGGTCGATAAAGAACCTTCTGCCGATAGAGGCTCCGGGGTGAATCTCGATCCCAGTGAGGAAGCGATTAAGGTGGGAGAGCAAGCGGCCGCCCAAGCGGAGTTTATGCCTCCACAGGAAGTGGGCGATGCGATGAAGCCACAGTGCATGTAATCCAGGATAGCAGAAGATGACCTCCAGTGTAGTTCTCGCCGCTGGGTCTTTAGCAAAAACCGTCCTCAGGTCCTCTCTAAAGATAGCACAAGGATTAGCCACCGTCATTACCTCCAAAAAGCCGGGTGCTCAGATATCATATCGGCAATACCTGGCATTTCGCCCTCCATAAAAGACTAATTTACCATTTTAGCCTATATATCGCTGAGTAGCAACCCTTAGCTATCAGCCGCTCCGTCCTTGCGTAAGAGTAGAAAACAGCTTAAAATGAAGGGTGCCAATCTCCATCGGAGGTGAATGTATGTTACGGGTGGAAGGCTTGACGGTAGAAGTAGACGGCAAGGAGATAATACACGGCGTTACTTTGAATATCGGTGTTGGCGAGACCCATGTTCTCTTCGGCCCTAACGGCAGCGGGAAGACTACACTGCTCATGGCGATCATGGGCTTCCCGCGCTACAGGGTAACCAAGGGGCGAGTCTTTTTCAAAGGCGAGGACATAACTGATTTGCCTGTGAATGAACGGGCCTGCCTAGGCGTGGGCATTGCCTTTCAGCGACCCCCGGTGGTGCGCGGGGTTAAGACGAGAGAGGTGGTAGCGGCTTGCCTAGGGGATAGAGAGGATGGATCAGTTGTCGATGAAATGGCAGCGAGGTTAGATCTGCTGGGGCTCATGGATCGCGAGGCGAATTATGGGTTCTCCGGAGGTGAGATCAAACGCTCGGAGTTACTCCAACTAATAGCCCAGGGCCCAGAGCTTGTCCTCCTCGATGAACCCGATTCCGGGGTCGATCTGGTGAATATCTCCTTGGTCGGGGAGATGGTCAATGAACTCCTGCAAAAGGACCGGATGCGCACCCGGACCCACGCTGGCCTTATCATAACTCATACCGGACACATCCTCGACTATGTGAATGCAGACAAGGCCTATGTCTTTCTCGATGGCGCGCTCTGGTGTCAGGGGAATCCCAGGGAGCTTCTAGCGAGCATAAAAAGCCATGGCTACGAGGGGTGCATAGTATGTCAAAAATAGTGCGCAAACAGGCTGAGGACATCGATCTGGAGGCCTACTCCCAAATAGCGGAGGAGCACCCCTATGAAGAGGACCCGTCGCGGCTTTCGGCGGATGAAAAAGGGCGCATGGTGGAGGCTGGGGTTATTTTAGATGACCTCTCTCGGCGGTCTGGGACCTTCCTCCAGATAGACCACTCGGTGGTTCACAGCAAAGCCTCTGAAGAGGGGCTGGAGGTGATGGCCAGCACAGAGGCGCTGAAGAAATATCCGCAGCTGTCAGATTACTGGTGGCAGGCAGTAGCCGTCGATGCCGATAAATTCACCGCCCAGGCGGAGCGCCGTCAGAATCACGGCTATTTTATCAGGGCCCTTCCCGGGGTCAAGGCTATCCAGCCCCTTCAGGCCTGCCTTTATCTGGCCCAGCACGGCCTGTCCCAGAACGTCCATAACCTGATCATCGCTGAGGAGGGATCGGAGCTTCATATCATCACCGGTTGCGCTACAGCACCTATGTTGGAGATCGAGGGCCTGCACATCGGCATCTCCGAGTTCTATATAAAAAGGGGAGCGAAGCTGACCTTTACCATGATTCACAATTGGGCCCCGCGGATGGCGGTGCGCCCACGCACCGGGGTGATCATTGAAGAGGGTGGCGTATTCTTGAGCAACTATATATGCCTGAAGCCGGTGCAAACCCTCCAGATGTATCCCACAGCGCGCTGCGTTGGTGAAAATGCCATCGTCCGTTTCAATAGTATTCTTATAGCCAGCCCGGGGTCCAGTATGGATGTCGGCTCTCGGGCCATCCTGGGTGCCAGGGGGGCCAGGGCTGAGATCATATCGCGGGCGGTGACCACAGGGGGCAACATTATCGCCCGTGGTCACCTGGTGGGCCAGGTCGCCGATGTTAAGGGGCACCTTGAGTGCCGCGGATTAATCCTGTCGAAGGAAGGAAGCATTCACGCCATCCCGGAGCTTGACGGTCGGGTGGCTGACGTGGATCTATCTCACGAGGCGGCGGTGGGTAAGATCGCTGAGGAGGAGCTTGAGTATCTCATGGCACGGGGTCTCTCCCGTTCCGAGGCGGTAGCGGTCATCGTCAGAGGCTTCTTGAGCGTGGACATCGAGGGGTTGCCGCCGCAGCTTGAGGCTCAGCTTCAGCGCGCCATCGAGCTAAGCGAAAAAGAAATCCTTTAGTCCCGGGCCAGCTTTTGCCCGGCTTCAAAAGCATCCCTGAGGGCTGTGGGATGCTCTAAGATTTCCCCCTTCCTGTCAGTTCCGCGGTAGAGAAGGTCGCCGGCGTAGGTGAATTCGAGGGTTTTAAAGAAAATTTTAACTGTAGCCATAGCTGGCTCAAATAGTTTGGGGCCCCTGGTGCTGCCCACGGATATAAACAGCCCCCTTCTCTCTCTGCCTTCGTTAGTGGCAACCGGGAGCTTGAGCACATATTTCAGCACCCATAGCGCCTGGCAGCGGTCGATCATGGCCTTAGTCTGGGCGGTCAAGCCCATGAAAAAGATGGGGGAGGCTAGAGCTAGGCGGTCAGCTCTTCGGAGCTCGGCATGGATCCACTGCATGTCATCCTCTACAACGCACTTGCCCGTTTCCAGGCAGCTGTCGCAGTGGCGGCACGGGGCGATACACAGGTCGCGGAGGAAGATGACCTTGACCTCGGCACCCTCGCTTTCCGCCCCTCGAACTACCTCCTGGAGCAACATGTCGGTGTTGCCGTCGCGCCGCGGGCTACCGGCAATGGCCAGAAGTTTTGTCTGGGTCACAATTTCTCCTTGGGAAGATTGACCTGCTTTTCATTATACTATATCCTATGGATGCCATGTCTGGGCAAATGATCGTTGGGGTAGATTTGGGGGGCAGCAAGATAAACACCATACTGGCAGACCCCGAAGGTTATATAAAGGCCCGCGACCTGAGAGACACCTGCGCCGATGACGGGCCTGAAGCGGTGATCAAGCGAATCGTTGAGTCAATCAAGCAAGTGGTAGCTGGAACGGACATAGGGGGCATTGGGATCGGGGCCGCCGGTGTCTGCCAGGCCTCGACCGGTGTTATCACCTTTTCCCCAAACCTGCCGGGATGGCATAATATCCCCCTTAAGGACATTGTGAAGCGAGAATTCGGCCTTCCGACCTACATGGAAAACGATGCCACAGTGGCTGCTTTAGGGGAGCACTGTTTTGGCGCCGGGGTCGGTATCGACAATCTCATCTATGTGACCGTAGGCACAGGGATCGGTGGTGGGATAATAACCGGTGGCCAGCTTTACTGTGGGGCATCGGGCACAGCTGGCGAGATCGGGCATATGACCATCAATGTCAATGGACCTCGTTGCAACTGTGGCAACATCGGCTGCTGGGAGACCTTTGCCTCCGGGACAGCCTTAGCTAGGGAGACGGTGAAGAGAATCGAGGCCGGTGCTAAAACCAACATCCTGAGCTTTGCCGATGGCGACCTGGAGAAGGTTGATGGGGAAACAGTTTTTATGGCCGCAAAGGAGGGCGATTGCCTGGCTATGGAATTGATTTCGGCGACCGGTTACTATCTCGGGGTTGGTTTGGTCAACCTGGTCAATATTTTCAATCCACAGCTCATCCTCATTGGGGGCGGTTTATCCCAAATGGGACCGCTGCTTTTGGACCCTGCCCTTAAGGTGGTTGGGGAGCGCGCCTTCAGGCTGCCGGCGGAGGCGGTTCGCATTGAATTGGCCAGCCTAGGGACTGATGCCGGGGCCTTGGGGGCGGTGGCCCTCGTTCTCCACGAGAAACTCAGGAGGTGACTAGATGGCACTTAGTGCTATGGAGGTTCAAGAAGTGATACCCCACCGCTTTCCCTTCCTCATGGTGGACAGGATTATCGAGCTTGAGGAGGGGGTTAAGGCGGTAGGCGTCAAGAATGTCACCATCAATGAATGGTTCTTTCAAGGGCATGTGCCCGGTTACCCCATTATGCCCGGCGTGCTAATGGTGGAGGCGCTGGCTCAGGTTGCCCTGCTCACGATTTTGAGCGCAGAGGAGAATAAGGGTAAGCCAATCCTCTTCGGCGGGATCGACGAGTTTCGCTTTCGCCGCCCGGTGACGCCTGGAGATACCCTGCGACTGGAAGTTGAGCTCCTGACCAAAGACGACCCCTCCTTCACCTTCGCAGCCAAAGCCATAGTCGGGGAGAGGACAGCGGCCGAAGGTAAGATAACCCTCGCTGGCCCCAGGCGGTAACTAATACATATACCAGCCGCCGCTTACGCAGAGGGTGGCCCCTGTGATGTAGCTTGCCTCGTCGGTAGCTAGAAACACGATGGCATTGGCAATATCCTCGGGATTTCCCAGCCTTCCCAGGGGAACCTGCTTTTTGAATCCCTCTAGAAACTCCGGTGGGCTGACTTTAGCGATGTAGGGATTGAGGATAAATCCGGGTGCGATAGCATTGGCCGTTATACTGTGTTCGGCCACCTCATGGGCCAGCATCTTGGTGAAGCCCATAATCCCTGCCTTGGTAGCGGCGTAGGCTGCCGAATCAGGTGCGGTATGCAACCATCCAGCGACCGAGGCTAGATTGATGATCCGGCCGCTGTCCTGCTTGATCATCGCGGGCAGGACGGCTCTGGTGCAATAGAAGGTCCCCCTGAGGTTGATATTGATTATCAGCTCCCAGCTTTCATCTGTCATATCAACCACTGGCCCCATGTGATCGATCCCGGCATTATTGACCAGAATGTCTATCCTGCTGAATTCCTCCAGGGTTTTTGCCACCATGCTTTCAACTTGCTGGCGATCGGTTACATCGCACGGGATGCCCAGGGCTTTTACCCCCAAGGTTGAGCGAATATCCTCGGCCACACTGGTGGTCCGCCCTGCATGGTGGTCAGTGACGACAACATTGGCACCTTCTTTAGCTAGAGCGCGAACAGTTGCTTGACCAATGCCAGCACCTGCCGATGCGGTTACGATGGCCACTCTGCCTGAAAGTGTCAAAGGCCTACCTCCTCTTTTTATGCTACGGCCCCCGATTTTCTCAGTTCTTCTATGCCTTCCTTGGTGTAGCCCAAGTTCAGCAGGATGTCATCGGTATGCTCGCCCGGACGAGGTGCTACACTTCTTATGGCCCCCGGCGTCTCCGATAGCTTGATGGAGATCCCTACCTGCTTGACCTTTCCCAGGGTCGGGTGATCGATCTCCACCACCATCTTTCGATGAAGCACCTGTGGGTCGGTGAAAACCTCATCCACAGAGTAGACGGGGGCGACGCATGTGTCGATTTGCCTGAGGAGCTGAATCCATTCGTCCCTCGTCTTGGTCAGGAAAGTCTCACGGAAAACGGCAGTTATCTCATCCCACTTCTCTTGGTTGAATTGGTGGGGAACGAAATCCTCGCGTCCTAGCGCCTTACACAGGCTCTCGTAGAACCAGGGCTCCAGGGCGCCCAGGCTTACATACTTGCCATCCTTTGTCTCGTACATGCCATAGCAAGGAATTCCGGCAATCATTAGTATGTCCCCGGTGGTGGGCACCTTTCCGGTGGAGAAGTAGGTCGCCGCCTCCGTATGCATCAACGAAACGACGCCGTCTGTCATGGCGATGTCCACATACTGCCCCTTGCCAGTTCGCTCCCTCGCCATGAGGGCGGCCAGGATTCCGATGGCGGCGTGCATCCCGCCGGCCGCGTAGTCGGCGAGCCAATTGGTTATCACTATGGGACGGCCGCCCCGTTCCCCGATCATGCCCTGGGCCCCACCCGTCGATATGTAGTTGATGTCATGCCCGGCAACCTGCTCATAGGGGCCATCCTGGCCATAGCCGGTAAGGGAACAGTAGACTATCCTCGGGTTTATCTTGCTTATGGTTTCATAATCCACGCCAAGGCGTTTGACCACCCCGGGCCGGAACTCCTCGATCATGACATCGGCCTTCTCAGCTAGCTTATACAGAACCTCACGGGCCTCCGTCATCTTCAGATTCATGACGATGCTTCGCTTGTTACGACCCTCAGCGTTATAGGCCCTCATTCTCTCCTCTTCACCGGCGGTCTGGGGTAGAATCATCATTGCGGCGCGCCCGCCACCAGGCTCGATCTTGAGCACATCGGCCCCCAGATCGGCTAGGAACATGGTGCAGTACGGTCCCGGTGCCAAGCGGGTGAGGTCGATGACCCTGATCCCTTCTAATGCCATTGCCATATTTATCCCTCCTTTCGCCACCAATCTTATGGCAGCCTGTTACACATTGTCAATTCTCTCAATGGCCCAACATTTCTCCCACCGCCTCCACTATCTTAGGCAAAGCCACTCCGGTTTTCTCCACGATGGCAAAATCTGCGATTTCGGGGAAGTAACTCCCGGTGGCGTTGATCTCAATCAGTGTGGCGCCGGCCCCCTTGGCATAACCTGGTAGCAAAGCAGCTGGGAAGACGACCCCAGAGGTGCCTAAAGTTAGCAAGACATCGCAGATTCTAGCTTCGTGCTCAGCCTCGGGTAAATCCTGGACCGGCTCACCGAAGCCGACAGCATCGATACGGGTTAAGCCGCCACACTGACACCGCGGTATCAGCTCAGCAAGACTTGAGACATCCAGTTCCTCAGTCTCTACGATCCTTCTCATTAACGAGAGGAACTCATCCTTCGACAGTTTGAGCCTCCTGGCGCAGACCAGGCATCTAAAGCGATAGAGATTCCCATGGACCTCGAAGACCCTGGTGTTCCCCGCCTCCCAGTGGAGGTTGTCCACGTTTTGGGTGATAACGGAGCGCAGGATCCTCATCCTTTCCAATTCGACCAGGGCGAGGTGGCCCGGATTGGGCGCGGCCTGCTCAAACGTGGCCAGCATCTCTTGAAGAAACTGTCGCCCTGCCCCGGATAGCTGTGATAGCATGGATAGGATGTCGCCACCGGTTCCCAGTTGATCGGGGTCATAGCGGTCCCACAGGCCACGGGGTCTCTGAAGGTGGGGATACCGCTCTCTGCGGAGACGCCGGACCCGGTAAAGGCCACCAAGTTCTTGGCCCTGGCGATGACCGATGCCACTTCAGTCAGTTGCCTTTCCATTTTGTGCCCCCCCTCTAGGCCACCTGCAATAAGTTCGTTAGTTCCCGCTTGAGTTCCTCAAGCCTTTCATCGAATCGGGAGAAAAGCTCTTGTGAAATCCTTGCCCAGGCTTCGCTGGTCTGCAGATTGATCTCCCCAACGGCACTTCCTGAAATCCTCAATTGGTGAAGCAGTTCCCTTTCCCGTCTCTCTATGTGCTCCTTTTGCTCCTCATATTTTTGTCTCTTCACCTCTCGATACTCTCCGAGGAGGCTTCGTATTCTTTCACTTATCCCCCCGAATTTTTCTTCGCCCCTAAAGGTGAGTATCCCTGCTATAGCCCTCTCCGCTACCTCGTCGCTTTCCAGCCCGATTGCCTCCTCCAGCGTCGATAGCGCAGCCTTAATCACAATAGCCTTTTCCTCGCCGCTGTATCTATTTACCTCCTCCTTAAGGATGGGGTTATGGCCGTGCCCCAGGTATCGATCAGCGATTGCCCTCCCAATGGGGGTATATTCTTTCTCTTTCTGCTGCCTCATCTCCTCGGGGGAAAGCTTGCCCAATTTTTCAGCTTTTTCCAGTGCCTTCTCGAAAGCGCTCTTCATCTCCGACATTTTCGCTCTTACCTCACGTTCTTAAAGACTGGCTAAAAACCTTGAAAGCCGAGGTTTGCCTTTTTGCACAATAGCGACGAGGTCAAAAAACTGGCCAAATCGACGCTCTTCCATTATACTCTATAAGGGTTTAACAGCAAAGAACAGACTTCTATTGGGGTGAGACCATGAGACTCTTGGAAAATCTATTCTGCTATATCTGGCCGGGTAAGGGCAATAACTCAAACAGCTATCTTTTTGCCCATGTCCTTCGCGGCGATCGACCCCATGTTCTCATAGATCCAGGACATGAGGTCAATGAGCTTAATGAGCGCTGTTTGGACCACTTGCTCAACGCCATGGAAAGAGATGGCCTTAAACCCGAGGATATCGGCTTGATAATCAACACCCATTCCCATCCCGACCACTGCGAGGCGAATCAGGCTGTCGTGGAAAGAAGCAGGGACAAGGCGGGGACAAGCAAAGTACAGCAGGCTCTTATCGCTATTCATGAGGACGAGGATGAGTATCGAAGGGTGATGGGGCCGATAATGGCCAGGATGCTGGGCCGGGAGGTGGAATTTGAGCCCAATTTTTTCCTCAGGGAGGGCGAGCTTAATCTGGGCAAGGAGAACAAGATTAAGCTCAATATTATACATACCCCGGGGCATTCTCCAGGCTCTATAAGCATTTACTGGCCCGATGGAAGATCGCTAATTACGGGGGATGCGGTGTTTCATGGTGCGGTGGGGAGAACGGATTTGCCCGGGGGGGCCGGTGGGTTGCTTAGACAGAGCATTGAGAGGCTGTCCAAACTGGATATTGAGTATCTGCTTCCCGGGCACAACACCGAGTTTGGCAATATCATAAAAGGCAGAGATAACGTGACACAGAACTTCGCCTTCATTAGATTGAACTATTTCCCGATTCTAACCCCTTAAGCTCCAGCAGGTATTCCTTCAGCATAGCGAGTATCGCCTCGGCAGCGCTTTTCTTGTTCGCTAGCCTCTCTCCGCGAAAGATGTGCTCTTGGACGCGATTCCCGTGTCTAGATGACAGCCCAATGTAGAAAAGTCCAGCCCCCCTTCCGAAGGAGCCGCTGGTGGGGCCAGCAACACCGGTCTCCGAGAGTCCTATATCGGCATCCAGCGCCTCCCTGACACCGTGGGCCATCTCCTCGGCTGTTTGGTAGCTGACCGACTTATTTTTCTCCAGTATCTCCCGCTTCACGCCTAGAATCTTTATTTTCACCTCATTATCATAGGCAACAACCGTCCCTTTGAAGTAACTAGAGCTGCCGGGGACGTTGGTTATCAAATGGGATACTAACCCACCGGTTGATGATTCAGCGATGGCGATGGTGAGACCTCGCTCCCTGAGCAGATTGCCAACCTCTTCCTCAAGTTTAATTTCCATGGCGACCTCCTTCTAGTCAAGCTGCGCCAGGTCAAAAGCCATCCCGTCGCGGGCGGCGATAACCCGTACCCCGGTCTCCTCCGATAGCTTGCTTGCCACCTCCCAGGGCTTGGCCCGCCACATGGTCATACCGAAGTGGGTCAGGATGGCTGCCTTGGGCCTGACCTCTTTTATGATCTCGCCGGCCTCCGGGGCCGAAAGATGGTCGAAGGGGCCCCCAGGTTCAAGCCTTACCACATTGAGAATAAGCAGGTCCCCGCTATAATGCAGACCTAGACCCTCGAAAAAGCGGGTATCGACAAGGCATGAGATGGTATGCCTAGAGGTCTCAAATACAACCCCGTAGGTCTCCACGCCGTGATGGTGCCTGATGGGGGTATGAAAGGAGACATCACCGATACTATAGCTCCTTCCCTCCTCCAGGACCTCGATGCGCTCCAGGTATGACCGCAGGTAATGAAGGACGACAGGGTCCTGGGAAAGGGCATCGCCTGGGGCGAAGAGCGTTCCTCTCCTCCTGAGCCCCCCCTCGGTCATAGCCTCGATCATGACGTTGACATCCGCCGAGTGATCCAGGTGGCGGTGGGAGAGGATGATAGCCTCAAGCTTTGAAGCCTTGAGCTTCCTCTTGGCTGCGTGAACCAGGGTGCCTGGGCCGGGGTCAAGAAGTAGCTCAACCCCTCCCAGAGACAGCCAAAGACCGCCCGAGGCCAGGATCTGGTTTGCCACCATCACCCGCGCGCCAGCCGTTCCTAAAAATATGATTTTATCTGTTGCTTCGCTCGTCTCTCTTTTCATAGATTCCGGGCATTTGGTCTGGAAAAACTTGCTGCTTTCGAGTATATTAGTAAAGGACCGCTGGCGCAACCTTTGGCAAGATGGACGCGATCAGACTTTATAGACAGCCCAAGCTCAAGAATCCGTCTATGGTGGCGGCCTGGCCTGGTATGGGAGGCGTGGCCATAGTAGCTGCCAGGTATTTGCAGGAAAAACTGGAGGCTCAGGAATTCGGTGGCATCGAGCCCGAAGAGTTCTTCGACGTGAGCGGTGTTCTCATCGAGGATAGCATAGTAAAGGATATCGAATTTCCAACTAGCAAATTCTATGTCTGGGAAAGTGGAGGGGGGAACGACTTGATAATCTTCATTGGTGAGGCTCAGCCCCTTATGAAGGGGTATTCGCTGGCCAATATGGTTATAGATGCAGCAAAAAAATTTAAGGTGAAAAGGTTATACACCTTTGCTGCCGCCCCTGGTCATATCTACCACACTAAAAGACCTAAGGTGTTGGCGGTGGCCACAAAGCCTGAATTGATCCGAAAGCTTAAAGGATATGACGCAAGCCTTCTCGGTCAGGGTACTATCAGTGGCTTGAATGGGCTATTGTTGGCGGTTGCTAAGGCGAAGAAGATAGATGGCATTTGTCTATTGGCCGAGATACCGATCTATACCACCCACATTGCAAATCCCAGGTCTTCTAAGGCTGTTCTCCAGGTGTTCAGTGAAATATCCGGTGTAGAGATCGACCTGAGTGATATAGATAACTGGGCCAGGGAAACAGACCAGGAAATAGCGGAGAGGATCGCGCAACTCAAGAGTTCCTTCGGCGAGGAAGCAAGGGGACTGATCGAATATTTTGAGCGACTAGCTGAACAGACCAGCGCAGAGGAAATGCAATCGGAGTACAGGACCGACGAGCTTCTTATTGAGATCGAACGATTCCTCAGGGGGAGGGGGGAGCAAAAAGGCGGCAATTAGCCCTTTTGTTAGTTTTTCAGGCCTACCCTATATCAACATATCGACAGGTAAAGCTCTCGCCTCTTGGCGGGATTTTCTTTACACAAAGGCCCTGATCCCGATGACCTCACGACCTACAACCAGCTTCTGGATCTGCGTGGTGCCATCAGGGATGGTCATCGTTCGGGCATCCCTGAAAAACCTTTCCACCGGATACTCATCGGAAAGCCCCATCGCGCCATGAACCTGGATCGCCTTAGATGTGGTCCAGATGGCCATCTCAGTAGAATAGGCCTTAGCCAGGGACGACTGCCAGCGACTGCGCTCACCCTTATCGATAAGGTCGAAGGCGCGGTAGGTCAGGAGGCGCGATGCCTCGGTCTCGGCAATCATATCGACGATCATCTCCTGGATCATCTGGAAGCTGCCGATGGGGCGGCCAAATTGCTTCCTCTCCCGGGCATAGCTTATAGCGGCATCGATGGCTGCCTGTCCAATCCCCACTGACATTACTGCCAGCAGGCAGCGGGCGGTTTCAAAAAACACCATTGTCCTCTTGTAGCCCAGCGTCGGGTCGCCAAGGATATTCTCCTTGGGAACACGGCAGTCAACAAAGGATAGCTCGGCAGTGGGCCAGGCACGAAGCCCTATCTTATGCAGCTCCCTAGAGCCATAAGGGGAGACCTCCCTCTCTACCATGATCTGGGAGATGCCTAATGGTCCTTTACTTTTATCGGTTACGGCCAGCACCATGCACATATCGGCGATCTGCCCGTTGGAGATCCACGTCTTGGCACCGTTAACGACCCACTCATCGCCATCGAGAATTGCGGTGGTCTCCATAGAGGCGGCATCGGAGCCCACATTGGGCTCTGTTATGCCTCCACAGCCGATAACCTCGCCGGTCCTCAGTAGGGGAAGGTACCTTTTTTTGATATCCTCCGGGCCCTCCATCAGTCCTATGGGTGGCGCTAGCCAGACCATGCCGGCGAGACCGGCCCAGACACGGGATAGCTCCTCCACCAGCATGCCATGGGTCTTGTGATTGAGCCCTGAGCCCCCATACTCTTCGGGCATAGTGCCGATGTAGTACCCGAAAGGCATCAATTGCTTGATAAACCCTGTAGCCTCTTCCCTTGTGAGCGGACCCTTTCTATCATACTCATCAGCTACGGGCGCGATCTCCTTCTCCAAAAAGTCGCGGGCATTGGTCCTCAGCATCTTCTGTTCTTCGGTGAGGTCGAAATCCATCCCTGCCTCCTTTTTTCGAGCGTTAGGCTATTTGTGTGCTATGGGTTTCCGCTTTTTTCGAGCTTCAGGCTGCATGCAGTGTCTTCTGTTTCCGCTGTCGATACCCTTTGCTGATCGAGCCTTTTTTAACACTGGGCTTTGGTCGTGTAAAGTTGGCCTGCTTTGGGACGGCCTCCCCTGAGTCCTAAGAAATGGCCCTGATCCCGATGACCTCACGACCTACAACCAGCTTCTGGATCTGAGCGGTGCCATCGGGGATGAGCATGGTCTGGGCATCCCTGAAGTATCGCTCCACAGGGTACTCATCGGAAACCCCCATGGCGCCATGAATCTGCATCGCCTTGGAGGTTACCCTGACGGCCATCTCGGTGGCAAAGCCCTTGGCCATGGAGGACTGCCAGCGGCACCTCTCCCCCTTGTCCAGTAAATGGGCAGACCGATAGGTTAGCAGGCGGGCTGACTCCGTTTCGGTAAGGGAGTCAACGATCATCTCCTGAACCAATTGGAAGGCTCCTATGGGGCGACCGAACTGCTTCCTCTCCCGGGCATAGCTTATAGCGGCATCTATCGCTGCCTGGGCGATGCCGGTGGACATAGCTGCCAGCCAGGTGCGGGTGCCTTCGAAGGCGAGCATTAGCGACCTATAGGCCGTTGACGCCTCGGCCCCAGTGGGCGCGGCCATGGCATTTTCTTTGGGAACCCGCAGGTCGGCGAAGGAGACCTCGGCGGTGGGCCAGGCGCGAAGCCCCACCTTGTGCAGCTCCCTTATCTCATAGGGGGAGGTCTCTCTCTCAGCTACGACCATAGTCATCCCCAGGGGCCCCTTACTCTTGTCGGTTGCACCGATGACCATCATCGCATCGGAGACCTGGGCATTGGATATCCAGAGCTTTGTGCCATTGATCACCCAATCGTCGCCGTCGGGGATAATGGTGGTCTCGATACTTCTTGTGTCGGAGCCCACATTGGGCTCTGTGATCCCGCCACAGCCGATGAACTCGCCGGCCCTTACCCGGGGAAGATACTTTTTCTTAATCTCATCCGACTGACAAAACAATAGCATTTGACCCATATTGGCCAGACGGACGGCCCCGCACAGGCCGGCCCAGGCACGTGCAAGCTCCTCGGTGAGCATGGCATCGGTCTTGTGATCAAGCCCTGCACCCCCCAGCTCTTCGGGGTCAACGGTATTGTAGTAGCCAAAAGGCATCAGTTGCTTGATAAAACCGATGAGCTCCTCCCTGGTGAGCGTACCTTTTCTATCATACTCATCGGCTACGGGCATGATCTCCTTCTCGATATACTCGCGGGCATTGGTTCTTAACATCTTCTGTTCTTCGGTGAAGTCGAAATCCATAATTTTCTCCTTCTTCGAACGTTATGCTATTTTATGTGTTATGGGTTTCCGCTTTTTCCGAGCTTCAGGCTGTATGCAGTGTCTTTGGTTTCCGCTGTCGAGCCACTCGCTAGTCAGACTTTCTAGGACACTACTCTATGCTTTCTGGGCATGCCTATTACTTTCAGGCACTACTCCCAAATAGCCCTTTGCATTTTTCTTCCTTATCCGTAGAGCCTCTGGGCCTCCTTCCTTAGCTCCGCCCGGTGGTCGGGATGGGCGATGGAGATCATCTCCTCAATCCTTTCCCGTTCCGTCTTGCCTCGGAGATCAGCTATGCCGTATTCGGTTACTATCAGTTCTGTGAGCATGCGAGGTACGGTAACAGGGGTACATGGAGTCAGGGAGGGCACAATATTAGATCGGGAACCGCTCTCATCGGTGGACTGGACGACAACGACGCAGCGCCCGCCCCGGCTCATGCTGACTCCAACAGAGAACTGGAATTGCCCGCCAGCCCCGCCGATCATACGAGTACCTATGCCTTCCGCTGCCACCTGACCGGTGAGATCGACCATCAGCGCTTGGTTAATAGTCACCAAGTTATCGTGAGCACTGATTATCTTGGGGTCATTGGTGTAGTTCATCTCATAGAGTTCTCACTCAGGGTTCATATAAACGTAGGGCTCATCCTCATAATCCAGTATAAAGGCGGTGGAGATGACCTTCCCCGGGTGCAGGGTCTTGCGTCGCCCGGTGATAACGCCCTTTCGATGGAGATCAACGATCCCAGGCGGCGTTAGCTCGGTGTGCACCCCCAGGTCGTGTTTATCCTCCAGATAGGGGGTAAGGGTTGAGGTCATTGTGCCGGTGCCGATCTGGATGGTATCGCCGTCATTGACCAGTGTGCTGACCAGGCTACCGATAGCCTCGATGCAGCGGGTATTGAATTCTGAAACCAGGCGACTTACTTGCCAGTAGGTGGCCGGGTAACTAGCCTCCACCAGGTAGTCCAGCTCGGATATATGAACATGGCCGATCCCATAGCAGCGGATGAGGCGGTCATTGACCTCGGCAATTACCTTCCTCGCCGCCCTCATGTAGGTCTTGTTCATCCAGATCATGGGGCCCAGGCTACAATAGCCATGCTCATCTGGGGGAGAGACGGGGATATTGTACCAATCGAATTGGCACCAGTCTGGCGGCAGCCTCACCGGTAGCGATGTCGCCATCCTGCCACCGCTGATCAGATATTGCACCCTCCTCTCCTTGACTGCCTGACGAGCGTGTGGGCCCGAGAAAGCGGTGGTCACCGAGAAGGCCTTTTCGTAGCCTGGCTTGAACCAGTCGATATCTGTGGTCGCTATGGGCTGCAAGACGCTCACATTCTCCAGCTCGTCCTTACGCTTTACCAATGCCTGGGGCACAGCATAAGGCTCCATCATCATCCCCAGAATGACCGTTTGGCCAGACTGGATCATTCCGGCCGCTTCCTCAGCGGTTCTTGTTTCTCCTTATATTGCTCTTGCCACTTCATTACAACCTCCCTCTGATACTTTACTAGCCACCTGGGCTACCAAAGGGGCGCTGGGTAATGGCAAATATCTCAAGCTCCAGCCCGGTGCTGAGGTCGGTCTGCATCCCTTGATTCACCAGCCTCTTCACGGTGCCTAACGAGATCGGGCTTTTAGAGGCTAATGCTTTGACCATCTCATCCACCACCTCCTCCAGCTTCCCCGCTGGCGCAACCTGGTTTACCAGTCCGATGCGCTCTGCCTCATGGGCATCGATCCATTTGCCGGTGAACAGGATTTCCTTGCCCCTGCTCATACCAACCAGGCGGGGCAGCCGCTGGGAGCCACCGCCCCCTGGTATGCCCCCGAAGTTGGCGTGGTGATCGCCCAATTGGGCATCCTCCACTGCGATCCTCATATCGCACGACATGGCCACCTCAAGCCCGCCAGCCAGGGTAATCCCATTAATGGCCGCGACCACCGGCTTGGTCAGATTCTCGATCTTGTTGCAAACACGATGAAAAAGGCGGATGTAGGCGGCAAACTGCTCTGAGTTAAGCCCCC
>Ga0209979_1000490_pt1 | contig 54258 bp, 38 predicted proteins | sample AnhtaG_FD_183114 | JGI IMG/M metagenome (GOLD analysis project Ga0209979, IMG submission 183114) | Deep subsurface microbial communities from Anholt, Denmark to uncover new lineages of life (NeLLi) - Anholt_01485 metaG (SPAdes) (version 2) | ecosystem: Environmental > Aquatic > Marine > Oceanic... | reverse complement strand
CCCCGGCGGCGACGTAAAAAACGCCGTGGCCGTGGCTGCCGAAGACGTCCTCGTGGCGGAGCGTTCCGGCCATCAGCCCTTCGCTGAGGGACTCGGTCTCCTCGCCGCTGAGAAGGCCGGTGTGGTGCTCGAATAGGGAATAGATGCGGGTGCCCCGCAGGTGGAAGGCCAGGGCGTGCATGTTGCCCAGGTTGATGACGAGCTGCTCGTCCTGCTGGGCGACGGTGGGGTCCTGGAGGGCGCCCAGAGCGGCGGCTGGCCCCGTGTCCAGGAAGACGACGGGCGCGTCCGTATCCACACAGCCCAGCATGGCGCGGGCGCGGGTCAGGTAATCGGGCACCTCGCCCGGCAGGTAGGCGAAGGCGCGCAGGTCGTTGCGCTCTTCCACTACCCGCCGCAGGTGCTCGAAGCGGAAGAGGCGGTCGGAGTAGCCGGGGGGTGCCGCCCCGTGGTCGAGGCAGGCCAGGGCCAGGCCGTCGAAGTCGCTGTCCACCTCGAAGGCGGCCAGGGCGCGGCGGATGGCCTCCAGGTCGAGGTCGGCCATCTCGATGTGGCGGGCGTCGCTGAAGCGCTTGGCCTCGTCCTCAGAGACGACGGTGACGCCCATGCTCTGCACTACGTCCAAATCGTCGTCGAAGGTGCGGGCCGCGTCGGGGGTGGCGTAGGCCTTGAGACCGGCCTTCAGGTGCTCGTCGAGGGCCCAGGTGCAGGGGCCGCCGCCCATGGTGACGCCGGTGAGGGCGACGGCGCGACCGTCGCGGGTGGCCTGGCGGATGCGGCGGGCGGCGATCTCGGTGGCGGAGGGCACGATGAGCTTGAGGTTGCTCTCAGGCGGTGCGGAGGAGTCGAAGAGGAGGATGTCCTGGGTGCCGGTGCCGGCATCAACGGCTAGAATGCGCATCGGTTCTCGTCTCTACCTTGTCGTGCCAGTAATAGACATCCCTGCGGATTGAAATCCGCAGCTTGCATGGAAGCTGCGGGTTTTAACCCGCAGAGAGCCTTTTTACGCTAGGTGACGTCCGCCTATCGAAGGTGTTGCTCCACGAAGCTTCCGACCCAGTGGAGCATCTGCCGCACGTCTGCGTCCGTATACTTCTCGAAGTCCCCGTGGGCCGCGTTGTTCCTCAAATCCCCCCACGTGGTGATCATCTTCTGGGTCATGCGCTGATAGGCTCCATCCTTGGCCAGCTTGACGTTCAATGGCTCCATCGTCTCCTTGGGGGTATACGCGACTCCGCGCTTGTCGCAAAGCTTTCTAAGGCTGCTCTCAAGCACAGCGCCCGTGAGGACCGCCGCCGCGTCCTTGTACCCGGCGGAGAGCAGATGCTCGGCTTGCTCCAGTATGTCTCCAAAGTTGGCGGCACTTACTAGGAGGTCCCTGGTGAAGATAAAGCCGGCCGCGATGTCGTCCCGTGCCGCGTGGATGACGCCCAGCAATTCGGCGGCGCTGTACTGCAGATCGTCCGCCTCGTAGAGTTGATTCATGACCTCCTCGAACGCTTGGAAGTGCACACTATCCTTGCCCAGAACGTTCTGCAAGAGATTCTTCGCGCTGGTCGCGAAGCGCCGTGCCGCCAGGGGGTCGGCCCTACCTTCCTTGCCGAGAGCAATCAGCTCGTCCAGTCGGGTTAGAGCTCTGTTCTCAAGCTCACCCATGTTTGCCCTCCTAGCGTCACCCGACGACTTCCACCCCTCCCATATACTCCCGCAGCACCTCCGGCACGACTACCGAGCCGTCGGGCTGCTGGTAGTTCTCCAGGACGGCGATGAGCGTTCGGGGCAGGGCCAGGCCCGAGCCGTTCAGGGTATGCGGGAACTCCGGCCGCGCACCCTTCTCGCGGCGGAAGCGGATGTTGGCCCGCCGCGCCTGGAAGTCGCCGCAGCTGGAGCAGGAGCTCACCTCCAGCCACTCGTCGCAGCCGGGGGCCCACATCTCGATGTCGTAGGACATCAGCGAGGCGAAGCCCAGGTCGCCGGTGCAGAGCTGGAGCACGCGATGGGCGATGCCCAGGGCGCGGCAGATGTCCTCGGCGTCGTTCACCAGGGCCTGCAGCTCCTCCTCCGACCTCTCGGGCTGGCAGAACTTGTACAGCTCCACCTTGTCGAACTGGTGGCCCCGCTTGATGCCCCGCACGTCGCGGCCGGCGCTCATCTTCTCGCGGCGGAAGCAGGGGGTGAAGGCGACGTAGTGCAGGGGCAGGGCGTCCGGGTCCAGGATCTCGTCGCGGTGCATGTTGGTCAAAGGGACCTCGGCTGTCGGGACGAACCAGAAGTCCTCCTCGGCGTCGCGGTACATGTTGTCCCGCAGCTTGGGGAGCTGGCCGGCGCCCCACATGCAGGCCTCGCGCACCATGAACGGCGGGTAGACCTCGCTGTAGCCGTGCTTCTGGACGTGGAGATCGAGCATCCAGGCGATGAGGGCTCGCTGAAGGTGGGCTCCTGCGCCCTTGAGCAGGTAGAAACGGGAGCCGGAGAGCTTCGCCCCCCGTTCGAAGTCGATGATGCCCAGCCGTTCGCCGAGCTCCCAGTGGGGGCGGGGCTGGAAGTCGAAGGCGGGGGGCTCGCCCTCGCTGCGGACGAGGACGTTGTCCTCCTCGCCCTCGCCCAGAGGCACGTTGGGGTCGGGGATGTTGGGTAGCTGGAGGAGGAGGTCGTTGAGGCGCTCCTCCACTTCTCGCAGCTCTTCCTCCAGCTCGTCGATGCGCTGGCTGACCTGCCGCATGCGCTCCAGGAGCTCGTCGCGGCGGGCCACCGCCTGCTGGTAGTCGGCGGCGGCCTGGCTGGCCTTGTCCTGCTCTGCCCCCTGGATGGTGCGATTGAGCTGGCCCATCTCCTTGCCGGCGGCGTTGCGCTCGGCCCGCAGGATCTCGACCTCCTGGAGGAGGCGGCGCCAGTGGCCGTCGAGATCCAGGATCTCGTCCAGGGGGGCTTCCGTGTGGCGGTCGGCGAGAGCCTTGCGCACGGCGTCGGGGTTCTCACGAATAAAGACGAGGCTTAGCATAGCTGACATCACCCTCGCAGGTCGCGGGCCAGACGAATGGCCGCCAGGGCTAGCGCACGCACGTCGTCGTTCACCGGCGCTGAGAGGCCGGAGGCGGACAGGTCGATGGGCCGGTTGGAGTGGAGAGCGTCTTCGTCCACCCAGGTGACCACAGCCCCCTCAGGCGGGCGCAGGGAGGCGCTGTTGGCCGGGCGGCAGAAGTAGATGAGGTCCATGTGCTTGTGAGGCTCGCCGGGCTCGGGGCTGTTCTCCAGGAGGATGGTGTAGGGCGGGGCGATCTGCCCCGGATAGCTGAAGGGGAAGGTCTGGCCGAGGGGCAGGACCTTTGCCTCCAGGCCGGTCTCCTCGCGGATCTCCCGCAGGACGGCGCTCACCGGGTCCTCGTCGGCCTCCAGGTGGCCGCCGGGGGGCACCCACATCTGGAGGCGCTTGTGCCAGAGGAGGAGGGTCTTATCTCCCTCGACGATGAAGCCGGTGCAGGTGAAGTGCTGCCTCACCTCCTACTCCTTCGCTCTTAGCTGGGGGAAGAGGATGACCTCCCGTATCGACTGCTGGCCGCTGAGGGCCATCACTAGCCGGTCGATGCCCATGCCCAGGCCGCCGGTGGGAGGCATGCCGTGCTCCAGGGCGACGAGGAAGTCCTCGTCCACCGTCTCTGCCTCCTCATCGCCGGCGGCCCGCAGGCGAGCCTGCTCCAGGAAGCGCTCTCGTTGCTCCTGGGGGTCGTTGAGCTCGCTGAAGGCGTTGGCGATCTCGCGGCCGGCAAGGAAGCCCTCGAAGCGCTCCACCAGGCGGGGGTTGTCGGGCTTGCGCTTGGCCAGGGGCGATATCTCCAGCGGGTAGTCTAGGAGAAAGGTGGGCTGGATGAGCTGGGGCTCGACAAAGGTCGATAGCAGCTCATCGATTAGCTTGCCGCGGCCGGCCGTCTCGCTCACCGTCACATCCAGAGGGGCCATCGCCTGTCGCAGGGAATCGGCGTCGGGGTGGGCCTCGAAGTCGATGCCGGTGTGCTCTTCGATGGCCTGTCGCAGGGTGAGGCGCTGCCAGGGGGGCGTGAGGTCAAGCTCTGTGTCGCCGTAGGGCACCTTGAGGCTACCCAGGGCCTGCTGGGCCGCGTAGGCCACCATCTGCTCCACCAGCTCCATGACGTCCTGATAGTCGGCATAGGCCTGATAGCACTCCAGCAGGGTATACTCCGGGTTGTGCTTGGTGGAGGCGCCTTCGTTCCGAAAGACGGGCCCAATCTCGTACACTCTGTCGAGGCCGCCGACGATGAGGCGCTTGAGGTGGAGCTCGGTGGCGATGCGCAGGTAGAGGTCGCGGTCGACGGCGTGGTGATGGGTGACGAAGGGCTTGGCGGCGGCGCCCCCGGCCGAGGGCTGGAGGACGGGCGTTTCGACTTCTAGGAAGGCGCGCTCGTCCAGAAAGCGGCGGATGGCGGTGACAACCCGGCTGCGCAAGCGGAAGATGTCGCGCACCGGGGCATTGACCATGAGGTCGAGGTAGCGCTGGCGATAGCGCATCTCCACGTCGCGGAGACCATGCCACTTCTCGGGAAGGGGGCGCAGGGCCTTGGCCAGGAAGGCGTACTGGCGGGCCTGCACCGTTATCTCGCCAGTGCGAGTGCGGAAAAGGGTGCCGCTCACGCCTACGAAGTCGCCGATGTCTACCAGGTCCACGAAGGCCTGGTAGCTTTCGTCGCCCAGGGCATCCTGGCGGAGGTCGGCCTGGATCTTGCCTGTGCCGTCGCGCAGGTCGATGAAGGTGCGCTTGCCCATGAGGCGCATGGCGGTGATCCGCCCGGCCAGGCTAACCTCGAGCGCTTCCTGGGCGGTAGCGCCCTTCTCCTCCAGCGCCTGGAGGGCCTGCGCTGCCTCCTGGGTCGTGTGGGTACGCTGGTAGCGGGCGGGATAGGGGTCGCAGGCACCAGCGCGCAGGCGGTTCAGCTTGGCCTGTCGCTGCTCGATAAGCTCCTGGCCTCGGTCGCTCACGTTTCTTTGCCGGGCGAGTCGGAAAATATCAGCCAGAGGCTGACGCACCCCTGGCAGAAACTTGGCGGGTGGGCCATCTTGTTGACTGCCCTCCCGCCGCGCGTTGCTATCACGATGGTCTCTAGTTGATGGCGGTGATGGTGAAGCGAAAGGTGCCGGCCGGTACGTTTGCCTTAACTTCGTTGCCCACCCGCTTGTTCAGCAGGGCTCTGCCCACGGGAGACTCGTTGCTGATGCGGCCCTCAGCGGGGTTGGCCTCGGCACTGCCGACGATAGTGTACTGCTCCTCCTGTCCATCTTGGTTGGCCACGGTAACGGTAGAGCCCAGCCGGACCCGGCTGGAGTGATGAGCCTCCTCTTCGTCGATGAGGGTGGCGTTCTGGATGATCCGCTCCAGGGTGAGGATGCGTCCTTCCACGAAAGCCTGCTCGTTCTTGGCATCGTCGAACTCGGCGTTGTTCTGGGCGCTGGTGAGTTCCTTGGCTTCTTGGATGCGGTGAGCTATCTGGGCCCGCCGAACGGTGACCAAGAAGTCTAGCTCCTCCTGAAGCTTGGCCATGCCTTCTTTGGTTAGGGGGACAGGCTTCTCCGCCATAGCCTTTCACCTCGGGTCGCTACGAAAAAAGAGACTGAGAGCTTCTTACACCCTCAGCCACTCTGGCCAGCACTGTTATTATAAAGCCTGATCGATATCTTGTAAAGATGGGTGTACTCGTCCAAGAGCAGAGAGAGGGCACATGGTATCCACTGCCCCACTCCGCTTGGCTGGATCAAAACATGTGCGGCGGCCTTGCCTGGTTCATTTTTGGTGGGTAGGGGTTTTCGGATCATCCCGCGGGTTGTCCGCTTTGCGGACTCCGCCTCTGGCGGAGAAACCCGCGGCTCCCCAGAATCGAAAATTTGGTGCTGCGGGATTTATCCCGCAGGGTTAGTGAGTTCACCCACCAGTGGTGAACCAGAGAGCGGCGGCCTTGCCTCTTGCTTGTTTGAGGCGCTGTGATAGAATTCCTTTGACGTGTCGCTCTCTGCCGAATCAGGGCCAGGTGCGGATGTGAGGCAGTCACCGTGGCGTTGGGTGATTTTGTTCCTGGTTTTGTCTCTGATAGTGGGCGGCGTAGCTGGTGGAGTGGCCGGAGCCCTGACTGCCCGTTTGCTTTCTGAGGATGAAGAGGAGGTGGCTGCTCCCATCGCCACGCCTGTCGGAGGTACCAGCACCGTCACCCTGAGCGAGGAGTCAGCCATCACTGAGGCGGTGGAGAAGGCGTTGCCCAGTGTAGTGGCCATTGTTAGTGAAGAGGGGAGGCTGCTACCGGGGGAGGATGGGCAGCCAAGCTCTTTGGGTTCGGGCGTCATTATCGACGAGCAAGGCTACGTCGTCACCAACGAGCACGTGGTTAGCGACGCCGCCAGGATCACGGTCGTTCTCTATAGTGGCGAAGAGCGTGAGGCCACTCTGGTGGGCCACGACTGGCCTTTCACCGACGTGGCGGTGCTCAAGATTGCCGAAGGAGGGCTTATACCCTTGCCTCTGGGGGATTCCGATGCTCTGGTGCCTGGCCAGAGGGTTATCGCTGTGGGTAACTCCCTGCACGACTTTCGCAGCAGCGTCACTGTGGGCGTGGCGAGCGGGGTGGGGCGCCGGTGGCAGCGGGATGGTATCTTTGTGGAGGACCTGATCCAGACCGACGCTGCTGTCAATCCTGGCAACAGCGGGGGAGCGCTCATCAACGTTCTCGGCCAGATGGTAGGAATGCCTACGTCGGTGGTGCGCTTCGACAATGGGCGGGAGGTGGAAGGTATCGCTTTCGCTATCTCCAGCAAGACCATACAGCAGGTGGCGGGGGAGATCATCGAGAAGGGGAGGGTGACCCGTGCCTACCTGGGGGTCTCGCACATAGACCTGACCCCTGAAATCGCCGCCGCTCGAGGGCTGACGGTGCAGCGAGGGGCCTGGATCTCCAGTGTGGGAGATGGCACCCCGGCCGATAGGGCGGGCATTGAGGTGGACGATATAGTCCTGGTCATGGGAGAATACGAAATCACGGCCGATGTTCCCTTCTTGAACGTGCTGATGCGCTTACAACCCGATGAAACCGTTCCCGTTGTCCTTAGTCGAGATGGGAAGGAGTTCACCTTGAACGTAACCCTCATCCAGCGGCCCCAGCGGCGCTAGGCTGAGCTGACGGCTGCCGAGATGGAGGGAGAAGGAAGGTAGTAGTAAGTCATGAATCGTCGTCCGCCGCCTGGCAGGAGAAGAGAGTTTTCTGAGGAGGGGGGACCCTTCGATCGTCTTGTCCGTTCTCGCTTCGAGCGTGATCCGGCGCCCCTGATCATTGGCGGCACCATCATCTTTCTGGCCATCCTCATTCTCATCCTCTTCCTGCCGCCTTTGTCCCTTCTGGGGGGTGATGGCGACGAGGGCACTGGCAGGCTCACGGAAGTCGGCTGCGACATCACCGCCGGGCGCGCCGACCAGGTGCCGGACCTGCCCGAGGGGCTGGTTGCCCTCAGCCCCTTGTACGAGCTGGACGTTCCTGCAGGGGCCGAGGAGCAAGGCTGCCGCCTGACCACCATCAGCCTTGATACCCCCACTCAGGATCCCTCCAACCTTGCTTTCTACACCTACCGCGATGGCACCTGGGTGCGGCTGGCAGCGGCCATCCTTGCCGACGACGGGGCGGCCGCTGACGCCGAACTCGAGGAGATTCCCGACAATCTGGTGGTGCTGCGGCTGGCGGCGGCTACCTATCTGGCCCTCGGCTCCCTGCCGAGCGGCAGCAGTGTCAACCCGGCAGTGGAGGGCCTGCTGAGCATCGTCAGCCCTGTGGACTACGTCCCCACCTCCGACGGGTCCATCGTCGGCACAGCCACCAGCCTAGCCACCGACGAAGGGTTCGACATCCACCCCACCATCGTCGCCCTGGAGGACGATGCCGCGAGGGCGGTCAATACCATCCTGGGCGACTCTAGCCTCACCAGCAGCCACATCGAGGCCATTGTCTCCCTGAGCGAGAGCGGCGACATCCAGGGGATCGGTATCGACTATCGCCAGGTGGACGCCTTGGTGAGCAGCGAGTTCAGCCAGTTCATCGCCGACCTGGCCCAGGAGTTGCACAAGACGGGCCGCAAGCTGAGCATCACTCTCCCTCTGCCGACGGTGCGCGACGGCAGCATCGACACCGGCGCCTACGATTGGGAGCGGTTGGGCAACGCGGCTGACTACGTCAAGATCCTCCCCGAAAGCGACCAGTCGCTGTACCGCAACCGCATGTTCCAGGTCCTGCGCTACGCCACTCGCATCGTCGAGCCGGCCAAGATCTTTCTAGTGATCAGCCCCTTCAGCCACGAGAAGGGCAAGGAAGGGGTTCAGACGCTGACCTTTCTCCAGGCAATGGGCATCGCCAATGTGATGACGGTGGTGCCGGGTCCGGAGGATTCTCTGGATATTGTGGGCGGCCGTCAGGTGATCATTACCGGCGATAACATCCATCGTGGGACGGGAGGCTCCGGCATCAAGTGGAGCGATGAGACGGCCACCGTCACCTTCTCCTACCGGACAGACGATGAGACACGCACTGTGTGGGTGGAGAACGTCCTCAGCGTGGGATTCAAGCTAGAGCTGGTCCAGGCCTTCCGCCTGGGCGGCATCGCCATGGAGGACGTGTCGGAGGGGTCTGGTGGGGCTGACATCTGGGCGGCGGCGGACTCTCTGGTGAGGGGTGGTCTGGCACACTTGGAGAGGCCCAATCCCGATAATCTGCGGCCCGAGTGGACGGCTAGCGGCGGCACGCTAGAGGCTCCGGGCACCGGTGGCGCTGCCACCTGGATACCGCCCGAAGAAGGAGGAACGTACGAGATCTCCCTCATCGTGAGCGATGGCGTCACCCGCGTAGGTCGCCGCCTTACCTTGGAGGTGGAGGCGACCGCTACGCCGACCCCGACGCCGGAGGAGACGGCTGTTCCGGAAGAGACGCCCACGCCGGAGGAGACGGAGACCCCCACGCCGGAGGCCACGCCGGAGGAGACGGAGACCCCCACGCCAGAGGGCACACCGGAGGGCACGCCCACGCCGGAGGAGACGGCTGTTCCGGAAGAGACGCCCACACCTGAGGAGACGGAGACGGCCACGCCTGAGGCCACGCCGGATGAGACGGAGACGGCCACGCCTGAGGCCACGCCGGATGAGACGGAGACGGCCACGCCTGAGGCCACGCCGGATGAGACGGAGACGGCCACGCCGGAGGCCACCGAAACCGCCACAGAAACGCTTGAGGAGGAGACGCCCACCGCTACCCCTTGATGGCGCTGGGGCGATAGGCAGCACCATGCGAGTCATCGCTGGCGAGGCCAGAGGGTTGCGGCTCAAGAGGCCGGCCGTGCGTTATCTCCGCCCCACCTCGGACCTAGTGCGGGGGGCCATCTTCGACATACTGGCATCGCTGGGCGCGGATTCCACCCGCGTCCTCGATCTCTACGCGGGCAGCGGTGCCCTGGGCATCGAGGCCCTCAGTCGCGGCGCTCACTGGTGCGACTTCGTCGAGCAAGATCGCGCCGCCTGTGCCATAATACGGGAGAATCTAGCCCTGGCTGGCTTTCAGGAACGGGGGCGAGTGCAGTGCCTGTCTGTGGAGAAGGCTCTGGACCGTCTGGAGGGGCACTACGACTTGGTGCTTATCGATCCGCCCTACGAGGACGAGGGTGCTGTGACGGTGGTGGCCCGCCTGGCGGGCTCGTCTCTGGTCGGGCCGGGGAGCACGCTAGTCGTAGAGCATCCCTGGCGTCGCCTGCCCGCTGACCAGTGGGGGTCCTTCACCCTGGTAAGCCGAAAGCGCCACGGAGATACTGGCGTATCTGTCTATCAATAGGAGGGGCACTTGGTCGTCGCTGTTTATCCCGGTCGCTTCGATCCTGTCACTAACGGCCACCTGGACATCACCCAGCGCGCCGCCGCTATGTTCGAGCGGGTGGTGGTGGCGGTGTACGATATGCCCGACGCTCTTTTCTCCATCGAAGAGCGGGTAGCGATGTTCGAGGAGGCGGCGAAGGATCTGCCCAACGTAAGCGTCAAGCCGTTCCACGGCCTGGTGGTGGCATTCGCCCGTCAGGAGAAGGCCAACGTGCTGGTGCGCGGCATCCGCGCTTTTACCGACTTCGAGGCGGAGTTCGACATGGCCCTGATGAACAAGAAGATGGCGCCTGAGCTGGAGTCGGTCTACCTGATGGCCAGCCTGGAGCACCTGTTCGTCAGCGGTCGCAGGATTCGGGAGGTGGCCAGATTGGGCTACGATGCGGCCGATCTGGTGCCGTCTCACGTGGCCGTGGCCCTTCGTCGCAAGTTTGCCCGCTAGGGGGGAAATTCTTTGGCTAATGAATCCATGGATGTTCTCTACCTCATCGACCGCCTGGAGGAGCTGGTGGCCCGGGGCTTCCCGGTCCCTCTTGGCAGCGGCGTGGTAGTGCATCGCCAGCGCCTGCTCGACCTCATCGACCGCATGCGGGTGGCGATGCCCGCTGACATCCGCGAGGCGCGCGAGGTCCTGCAAAAGCAGGAGGAAGCGCTGGCCCAGGCTCAGGAGGAGGCGGGCCGTATTATCGCTAGGGCACAGGCAGAGCTGGAGGAGCGCCTGAAGAACGAGGCGGTGGTGAGGGCGGCGGAGGAGCGGGGGCAGCAGATCGTCCGCGAAGGGGAGGAGAGGGCCCAGGCCCTGGTGCGAGACGCTGAGACGCAGGCCAGAGAGCGCCTGGATGAGGCCGAGAAGGGTGCTCAGCAGCAGATGGAGGAGGCCGACCTCTACGCCCTGCAAACCATGCGACGCCTGGAGACGCAGCTCAACAATTTCCTCAATACTGTCCGTAAGGGCATCGACACGATGGAGGAGCGGGGCCACTGAAAGAGGTAGCCGCCGATATGGAGTCCCCGCGGGCTGATAGGTTCCGGCTGGCGGCCCTGGGCGGTTTGGGCGCGATCGGTGTGGGGGCGATGGGCGTGGTGATGCTGGTGTGGGGGGAAGCCCTTCTCATTGCCTCCATTGTGTTCGCTGTCGACACACTCGGGCTGTGGCCGGGCTATTTGGTCTTCTGCCTGGGCTGGGGCGCTATGGGCCTGGCCAGCCTGGCGATCTACGACCGGGCATTGCCCATCGTTCACCCGCTGGTCATCAGGTGGTGGAGGCAGCTTTGGCCGACGCGCAAGGCTGGAGGGGACGAGGCTTCAACCCCGAGGCAGGCGGAACCTTCGCTGCTCGCCCGGCTTGTCATGAGGGCGGCCAGGGTGTCTCGGCCTCTGGGGGTGCTGCTAGCAGCGGCCCTCATCGGCGGTCCTGGCACTCCCGTGTGGCGGCTGCTGGGCTTTCGGGGGGTCAGCGGCTACGTTTGTGTGGTGCTGTCGACCGCCCTCTTCGGCATCATCTGGGTGCCGTTCTACGGGCTGGGCGGCGGCGCCCTCTGGGACCTTGCGGTGGGGTAGGCCTTCTAGGGGCTTCCACTGCGCCCTAGCGCACCACCACGTTCACCAGCTTGCCAGGCACGTAGATTATGCGCTCCACTCGCTTGTCGTCGATGTGGGCTTGCACCCGCTGGCTGGCCAGGGCCAGCTCTTTGGCCCGCTCCTCGTCGATGTCCGCCGGCACCTGAAGGCGGTCGCGCACCTTACCGTTCACCTGCACGACCAGGGTTATCTCCTCTTCCTTGGCCAGTTCCTCGTCCCACTTCGGCCAGGACTGCTGGTGGATGCTGTAGGGCTTGCCCAGGCGGGCCCACAGCTCCTCGGCGAAATGGGGCGCCGAGGGTGCCATCAGAAGCAGGAGCGTCTCGATAGCCTCCTGCCAGGCGCTGGCGTCCACTGGGCCCGAGTCCTTGGCCTTGGTCAGGAAGTTGGAGTACTCCATGAGGGCGGCCAGCATGGTGTTGAAGCGAAAGCGCTCCATGTCCTCGGTCACCCGCCGGATGGTCTTGTGGGTGACGTGGCGGAGCTGGTGGGTGGCTTCGGGGTCGGCGCCGTCGCTGGGGGCACCGCTCAGGACCAGGCCCCAGACGCGATTCAGCCAGCGGTGGATGCCGAAGGTGCCGGAATCGTCCCACTCGCCGCCGTGCTCCCAGGGGCCCATGAACATCAGGTAGCAGCGCACCGTATCGGCTCCCAGGCGAGCCACATACTCGTCGGGGGTGATGACGTTGCCCCGCGACTTGCTCATCTTGGCCCGCTCGACGACGATGTGCCCCTGGTTGAACAGCCGCAGGAAGGGTTCGTCCCCCGGCACAATCCCCAGGTCGCGGGCCACCTTCCAGAAGAAGCGGGCATACAGCAGATGCATGACGGCGTGCTCGGCGCCGCCGGTGTACTGGTCGACGGGCAGCCACTTCTTGGCCAGGGCTGGGTTCACCGGCCCCTCATTGTAGTGAGGGTCGAGGTAGCGGATGAAGTACCAGTTGGAGTCCATGAAGGTGTCCATGGTGTCCGTCTCGCGCCGGGCGGGCCCTTGGCAGCGGGGGCAGGTGGTGTTGACGAACCCCTGATGGCTGGCCAGGGGCGGCTCGCCGGTGGGCTTGAACTCGGCGTCCTCGGGCAGGAGGACGGGCAGGTCCTCTTCGGGCACGGGGACGGTGCCACAGCGATCGCAGTAGACGATGGGGATGGGGCAGCCCCAGTAGCGCTGGCGGGAGATGAGCCAGTCGCGCAGGCGGTAGCCTACCTTTCGGCCGCCCCAGCCCTTGGACTCGACATAATTAGCCACGGCCTCGTAGCCCTTATCGCTGGGGGTGCCGTCGAAGGGGCCGGAGTTGACCATCGTGCCTTGGCCGACGTAGGCCTCTGTGAGCTCTGCGCCCTGCCAGCCGGGGGGGCCAATGACGACGGTGATGGAGAGGCCGTACTTCTTGGCGAAGTCGAAGTCGCGCTGGTCGTGGGCGGGGACGCCCATGACGATGCCGGTGCCATAGGTCAGGAGGGCGTAGTCGGCGATCCAGAGGGGGACTTCCTGGCCGGATAGGAGATTCTGGCAGTAGGAGCCGATGAAGACGCCTGACTTCTCCTTCTCGGTAGAGAGGCGCTGGATATCGCTGAGGCGGCGGGTCTGGGCCACGTAGGCCTCTACCTCCGCTCGGCAGTCGGGGGTGGTCAGCTTCTTCACCAGGGGGTGTTCGGGCGCCAGCACCATGAAGGTAACGCCGTAGACGGTGTCGGGGCGGGTGGTGAAGACGCGGATCTCCTTCTGCTCCACGCCGGGCGCGTCCAGCCCGAAGGCGATCTCCACCCCCTCGCTGCGGCCGATCCAGTTCTTCTGCATGGCGACCACTCGCTCCGGCCACTGGATGTGGCTGTGGTCGAGGAGCTCGTCGGCGTACTTGGTGATGCGAAAGAACCACTGCTCGAGGTCACGGCGGCTGACCGGCGTGCCGCAGCGCTCGCAGTCGCCGCTGGGCAGCACCTGCTCGTTGGCCAGCACCGTCTGGCAGGAGGGGCACCAGTTGGCGGGGGCCTTGGCCTGGTAGGCAAGCCCCTTCTCGTAGAACTTGAGGAACCACCACTGGGTCCAGCGGTAGTACTCGGGGTCGCAGGAGCTGGCCTCGCGGCGCCAATCGAACATGGCGCCCATCGACTTCAGCTGCTGGCGCATGCGCTGGATGTTGTCCATGGTCCACTTGTAGGGGTGGATCTTTTGCTTGATGGCGGCGTTCTCGGCGGGCAGGCCGAAGGCGTCGAAGCCCATGGGGAAGAGGACGTTGTAGCCCTGCATCCGCTTGTAGCGAGCGGCGACGTCGGAGGGAGCCATGGGATACCAGTGGCCGATGTGCAGATCGCCGGAGGTGTAGGGGAGCATGGTGAGGAAGTACCACTTGGGGCGAGGGTCGTCGTCCGGCGACTCGTAGAGGCGGTCCTCTTCCCACTTCCTCTGCCACTTCTTCTCGATGTCCGACGGCTTGTACCTATCGGTCATTCTCTGGCTCCTCCTGGTTGGGGTCCTCGGGCGTTGTCGGCTCGCGCAGGCGTCCCCCGGTCAGGCCGTCCAGCCTGCGCACCACCGGTCGGGCCTCCAGCAGGATGAACACCAGCACCGCCCCCAGGCCGGCGACCAGGTAGAGCTCGCGGCCGATGGCCATGCCGATGGCGGCGGCGCTCCAGATGGTGGCGGCGGTGGTGATTCCGCGCACGGTGTAGCCCTCGCGGAAGATGACGCCGGCACCCAGGAAGCCGATGCCGGTGACGATGCCGGCGGCCACCCTGTCCTCTCCGCCGAGGAGCTGGCCCACGTCGGTGAACAGGGCGGCACCCAGGGTCACCAGGGCCACCGTACGGACGCCGGCAGGATAGCCCCGCAGCTCGCGCTCCAGGCCGATGAAGGCCCCGAGGGCAGCGGCGAAAGCCAATCGGCCGACGATGGCTAGTTGGTCATCGATGGGCATTGTCTACGCATAGCCAGAACCCTCCGTCCACAGGGACGGAGGGCCTCTCCGCGGTACCACCCTGCTTTCCGCCAGACAAGAGGCGGACGCTCGGGGGCGCTGTAACGGGCGCTGCCCGTCGCCGGCTACTGGCCCTTCGCCGGCGCTGCTCCCAGGCGAGTTCAGCGCCTTGCCCGTTGCTGACTCGCAGCCACCGTCAGCTCTCTGGCGAGGGAGAGGCGCTTACTACTCCTGTTCTTCGCTTTTGCCCTCTAAAACGAGAATCAGTGAAGCTAGGGGGACTCGAACCCCCGACGTTTTGTGTAGAGCTACACCACGCCTATACCATACCGTGTTTTTGGGCCATCCACAAGCCCATTTCGTATCAGAGCTAGGGGCCTGTGACCCTGCTCTGTGCTCTCTGGTGCCAGTTGGGCGGAGCGTCGGCCTACGGCCGCTCCAGGGCCCCGGCAAGCCTTTCCATCGCCGCGCTCCGAAGCTTCTCCAATTTGGCCTGCAGGTCCTGGAGCTCTTGGTCGCTCAGAACAGCAGAGAGCTCCTCGGCGAGGCGATCTGTGACGGGGAAGGCCTCGGAAAGCTTGCGCTCGCCCTTCTCTATCAGGCGAACCCAGGTCTTGCGGCGATCACGCCTGTCAAAGACCCTCTCCACCAGTCCTGGCTCTTCCAGCCTGTCGACCAGCCCAGTTATGGTCTGGCTGGCCTTGACCATGGCTCGCCCTATCTCGCCGGTGGTGAGGATCCCGCCCCCCTTCTTCAGGACACACAGGAGATGGAGCTGGGGAAGAGAAAGTTTGTGGGGCAGAAGAGTCAGCTCGGCCAGCTTGAAGATGGCGTTGTAGGCCTGATAGATGGTTGTCCATTGGGCCATGCCCCTGGCGCCGTCGAGCTTGGCTTGCCCCTTCGACTGTCGTGTCGTCACTAGACCTGTCCTCCCTTCGGTTATACCTTGGGCGCCGGCGGTCGCCGCGCCCCTAGCTTCTGCCTACCTCCGTAGCGAATTCAAGTACTCCTTTAGCCAGCGCCGTGTGTCCTCCCAGATGACCTTTCGCTGCCCGAGCAGGTCCGCGAACTGGCTCCCTTGACTCACTATGAAGCACACGTGAGCCAGCACACGTGGGTCCACACTGTCGGCGATCTGGCCGTCGGCAATGCCATTGCGCAGAATCTCCACGACGTCATCGGCTAGCCTATCCAAGCGTCTTTCCACCCGCTGTCGGAAGCCCTCGTGCACGGCGGCCATGCGAGCAGCAACACCAGCCACTAGGGATCCTGTCGTTTCCAGCTTGACTGCGCTGGGCAGGGCGTCCAGCGACTTAAGAAGGCGGTCGATGGGATGCTCGTTGGTGCCCAGGCGTGAGGCTGCTCCTTTTTCGATAAATAGCCGAAACGACTCGTCAATGGCAGCGTAGCCGAGTTCCTCTTTGGACGAGAAGTAATGGTACAGGGTGCCCCTTTTGCAGCCGCTCTCCCTGAGGATGTCGGCGATGCTCGTGTGGTAGTAGCCACGGCTGGCGAACAGCCTGAGGGCTGCCTCAACGAGACGTTGCTTGGAGTCTTGTCGGCTAGGCATTTGACCAATTGGTCGGTAACTTACCACGCCTCTCACATCCGTGTCAAGCCCTAGCACTGTGTTCTAGGCTAGGGTAGCTTCCCCAAGGGCTTGGCGTCCATGCAGTCGTCGTCGCCGAGCAATGCAGCGATGCCTGCGCTGGGCAGCGGGACGGGCAGGGTCTCGACGAGAGGGCGGTCGTTTATGGCACCTCCACGGGCTGAAGGAAGGGCGGGGCCGGCAGATGTTGACAGAAGGCCTGAGCGGCTGTAAACTCTGCATACTCTCGTGTGAGGTAAGCAGCCGTGCCGATGTTCCGTTGCTGTCGTTCGGACAAGGTTGAATTGCTGCGAAAGATGCCGCTATTTAGCCGCCTCAGCCAGCGTCAACTCAACGCCGTTGCCAGGCACATCGACGAGGTCCAGATCCGCAAAGGGGCGGTCTTGGCCAAGCAGGGTACGCAGGGGCTGGAAGCGGTTATCATAGTCGACGGTAGGGCCCGCGTGGAGGGGGATGGCAAGGCGATCGCTGAGCTTACGGCCGGCGACGTTGTGGGGGAAATGTCGGTCATCGATGGAAAGCCCCGCAGCGCGACGGTTATCGCCGAGACGCCAATGAACCTGCTGGTCCTTCATCGGCGAGACTTCATGTCCTTGCTGGAGACCGTCCCCGGCCTCCAGCGGAAGCTGCTGGTGACACTCTGCGAGCGGGTGCGGCAGGCAGACCAAGCCCTGACCCACTAGCGCTGGCGCTCCGTTTGGCAGGTCAGGACGAACCGTTCCAGGAGACGGCTGGCAAGCGGTCAGCGAATTCCAGGGTCTCTAAACGGAATCGGCCCCGGTTGGGGCCGATTTTGTATTCGCGTTCTGGTGGAGCTGGGGGGACTCGAACCCCCGACCTTTTGTCTGCCAGTTACACGACTACTGTCCCAGGGCGTGTTCTTTGGTGGCCTGCAAGGCCTTTTTCGTATCTGAAACGGGGACCTGTCGTGGCAGCCAGTGCCGTCCAGTGACAGGGTTGCTGACCAAGTTGGTTTGCAAAATGTTTGCAAAAACGGGTCGTCTGGAGCCTGCCTCTGCCGCTGCGGCCGGACGCTGCGTTCGCTCCCTTGCCCACACTCGCGCCTGCGAGTAGGATAGTGGCGCTATGGAGCCGCGCATCCAGTACGACCTGTACGGCCTCACGGGGGAAGAGCGGCGTACCGTGGAGGAGAAGACGCGAGCCCGCTAGAGCCTTGATTCATGAGGTAGGAGCGCGACGGTATGCCAATCTACAAACAAGATGAGTCCGGCAAGTTCGTGCCCTTTGAGCAGACGCCATTCCCAGACCTGGAGAGAGTCCTAGAGGACTGGGTTGAAGACAACCCGCATCTCTTTGCTGGAAGGGGAGGGACTCGCCATCTTCGCGAGACAGCCTCGTACTGGATTCGATAAGTACCTAGATCTCCTGGGGCTGGATCGAACCGGCGCGACCGTTGTCGTTGAACTGAAGAGGGGGGGACGCCCCGGGACGTGGTTGCGCAGACACTAGAGTATGCTTCCTGGGTGGACTCGCTGACATTGGACCAGCTTGATGAGATGGCCCGTGAGTACGCAGCGAAGCGCGGGGTCGATGCAAACGGCATTGCCGATCTCTACCGCCGGACGTTTTCGGCTGAACTAGAGGACACTGAAGACCAAGGCCGGCAGCTTGCTGAGCGCATCACCTTCAATAACCGTCAGCGTCTGGTCATCCTGGCCGAGCGGATCTCAGAGGAGGTCGAGCAGACCCTGCGCTATCTCCGCACCCGCTTCGGGGCAGATGTGTACGGTGTTCAGTTCAGCGTCCACCAGGCTGGGGGCGATACGATCATCAGCACCACGACTGTGGTCGGGCGAGAACAGGTAGCGAAGCCGGCGCAGGCCGGGGTGGCACGCGAAAGGGAAAGTGACGAGGCGATCCTGGCCAGAGCCAAGACCGAATTTGTCCGGGAGGCTGTTAGCTCCATCGAGAAGTGGGTGAGTCAATCCGGAATAGAAGGACTCACGGTCGACCATAGCACGGGCTCCGACCACTTCATACGATATCTTGGCATCAGCTGGGCCTATTACTATTACGCGATGAGATGGCTATACATGTATCTGTATCGCCCCTCGGAGGAGGAGGTTGAGACGCCCCGCGCCAAGCTGAGCAAGCCGGAGTCAGTGCAGACCGGTGAGGGGTGGGATGGATGGCGTTTCCACATCGCAACCAATGACGACCTCGAGGCGGTCAAGGACCTGATTGTCCAGAGGGTCAAGGCTCGTCAGGCCGGGAGGGGTGCGCCATGACCTACCGCAAGAATCTGGTCGAGGTGCCCCTCCCTCTGCCAACGCCATCGTGCCGTTCGTGGTAGCCGTAGCTTCGTCTCTTGCCAGCCCTTGCGCCTGTACTTGTAAGAGAGCCTTTCCGACTGGGAGATGTCGCCCGCCTTCATGTTCATGACCTCAGAGCGCCTGCGGCCAGTCAGCGTCAACGTGAGGACGATGGCGCGGTCCCGCAAGCCCACTGGCTTCTCTGGAATGACGGCTAGAAGGCGCTTGATCTCTTCTGCACTTAGCCCGCGAGGCGGGCTCGGTGAGACCCTTGGCCGCTCTAGCTGGTCGCAGGGATTGGAGGAGACGATTTCCATGCGGATTAGGAACCTGTAGAACGAGCTGACGCAAGCCATCCGGGCGCCGATGGTCACCGCAGACGGCTCCTTGCCCGAGGGGCCGACGCCGTGGGCGTAGACGAACACCTCCTGGCTGGTCACCTGGTCGGGCGGCTTGCCGAGTGCGCCGAAGAAGTGCTGGAGCATGCGGGAGTAGCCCTCGACCGTGCGCCGGGAGCCGCTGCGCCGCTCCTTCTCGGCCAGGAAGGCGTACAGGGCCCGCTCCCAGTTGGCGATGTCCTCAAAGGGCGCTATGCTGGTGGTCATGGTCGATACCTCCTCGCGGTCTCAAGCCATGACCATATTGCCGTAGTGTGCGTGGAAGTCAAGCGACTATGAGCGCAATGGTGCGCGTTCCCCTCCGTCTTGGCCGAGGGGAAAAGAGCGACACCACCTTAGGTTCCAGCAGCGATTGGTGGCAATGGAGGGATCCGAACCCCCGACTAAGGGCTTATGAGTCCCCTGGGTCAAAACCGAGCTTCAAGTTGTCTGCCCAATTCTGCCCAGGCAGCCCAGCGACCCCTGCCCGTGCACGAATCTCCTGGTCGCCTTGCCCAATCGGCTGACGAGGGGATTCTATCTTGCCCGGCAGACAGGACGCAACACCATGACAGCGCAGAGGGCCCCGAGTCACGAGCTAAGCCGGGCCGTGGGGGTGCTGATCGAGAACCTCTCTAATGAACCTTCCCGGGGAGGGCGCGAGTCGAAACTGCTCCCACACCTCGGGTCCGCATTCGAAATAGCTCCATCGAACGCCATCAGTGAATATTACGTAGATCGTGGAGGTTTCCGCGTCGTACGCGTACTGCGTGATACGGCTCGAATCGACTGGGATCCACTCCAACTCCACTACTCATCACCCCGTTTCGCCGCGCATGCGCGCAATAGCGCGTGTCAAGTCGTTTTCCTGCTCATCTCCTGACCAAGTGCCAATAAGGGGATCGGTGGCTCTTGGCTCAGGGTTCGGGCGGTCAACGAGGGCCCGAGTCGGAAGAGCCACAGCCTCGCCGGTTACGATGACCTCGCCGGTCCGTAGAGACGGAAGTACCTGGGCCAGTTGGGCGACAGCGTCAGGCAAGCATGATTCGATACGAGACTGATCAGTTGGATTGGTGAGCCGGTGTGCAATGATAGTGCCACATTGGGAAAGAACCGTCTCTGAGACTTCGGAAGGCCTCTGAGTAACGAGTAACAGTCCGACGCCGTACTTGCGTCCTTCCCTGGCGATTCGCTCGACGGCGTTCCGCGCCAAGGCGCTAATTGAGTCTGGATTGATGAAGCGATGCGCCTCCTCCAAGACTATCAAGACCGGCCGGCTCCGCCCGATACCCAGCTCCGGGGGTGACGAGAGTGCTGCATTGAAGAGTAGATTCAGGACAGCACCGATTGCTATGTCGCTAGCCTCACTGGGCACTCCACTGAAATCAAGGATTGAAAGGGCTCGGTCGCCCCCAAGCCACTGAGACATAATCCCAGGAAGTGGATCATCGGATATGCCACTCGTTCGAGTTCGCTCGAGGAACTGGTAGAGAGGGTCGCTTAGTCGAGCTTTGATTCGCTCAGCAACCGAGCGAAAGGCCCCAAAAGTCCCTGATGGGCCCTGGAAAGGAGCCGCACCGGCTTGTTTATATGGTTCGAAGACTGCCCCGACAAGTTCATCCGCGTTTCCGCCAGCGGTCTCGCAGATGTCTCCCTGCCCGCGACCGCTGCGATACGTGGCCCTGTCATCATAATCTAGCTTGTACCAGACCTGCCTCAGGTCGAATGGCACGGGCGTCTCAGTCGACACGTCTTCTGGAAGGGGAGACTTCCAACCCGAGCTACGGAGGAATTCCTGCCGTGCTTCCAGAATCTGTTGTATGAAACGGGTCTTCACCGTGGGTGAATCCCAGCCCCTTCCGCCTGCATACACCCGGTTAAGGTCTTCGGGACCGAGCGCCCAATACGGAACCCACAAAGCGCGGTCTCCCTCAGGGTCAAGCACCGAGCGGACTGTCGCTCTACATCCGAATGCACTTGCATATTCGCCATGTGGATCGATGATAACGACGTTGGCCCGGCGGAACCCGGCGTCAACGACGGCTTGAAGAAGCCGCGCCACTGTAGACGATTTCCCGGAGCCGGTTGAACCGACTATGGCAGCGTGCCTCACGACGAGTCGGCCCAGATCAAGCGCGAGTTCATGCTCGCCTGCAGACAATGACCCGAGTCGAATGTGGGTTTTCCCAGCCGCAGGGTAGACACCGTCCAGGTCGCGCTGGGTCGTCAGATGGACTGCATCATCAAGACCGGGGTAGGTGCTGATCCCGCGGCTAAACCTGCCCAAACCATCGCGCTCCCCGAGTAGTTGGGCTTGTAGCCAACGGTCGCCGTATGAGGGAAGAGGGCCTGGCTCCGAAGGGCCAGATAGCTCGGAGATGCCGACCATGGTCACGCTGGCCAGCAATTCGAGATTTCCCTGAGGAATTCGCACGATGGAGCCGATCTGCCCGACTTGGTGTAGCCGGCCTTCAAGTAGGACGGTGGTTCCAGCGAGACCAGATTCAAGTTCGATCGTGACGCGGGCGCCGAGCACCTGCCTTATCCGGCCGATGATAGTTGGAGCTTCAGGGCTCACTCGTACCCTCCGCTTTGGCGCCCAAGAGCGCCCCCACGAAGACACGGAAGTCTCCCAGGGTGAATCTGTCAGTGTTCCAGAAGGGCAAAGGGTCTGAGGGGCGTGACCAAGGGCGCTGTTCGCTGCCGTAGACGGCACTCTTGTCCCCCACAGCCGTTAGATTAGGGGTTTCCTTCGCTCTCATAGCCACAGGTTCGGGGATCTCTTCGTGAAAGAGGGCAAGAACCTCAGAGCGTGGGAATCTTTCAGCGGCATCAAACAGGAGTTCATTTATATGTTGGTCGCCAAAAGAATAGCCGCACGTTACGGTGATGCTCTCCGGTGTCTCCAATGATTTCCGGAGTCGGTCGAAGAGCGTAACAAACGGTACACGCCGAGACTCCTCGTATTTCTGAACTGAGGGATAGATGGCAAGAGATTCTTGCTCGGGATCGTCCAGGCGTTGCGTTCCCATTCGCCGAATACGAGTGTCTCCAACTTCAACGCGCCATGACACAGAACCATGGAGCTTCCAGACCCGGACCCAACCACTGCGAAGGGCAAGATGATCCGTTGCGCTCCCGGACATGGTCTCCACCAGGTCAGCACGAAAGACTCCCTCGAAGACGCCCACGAACCCATCGAAATATGGAATGCCAACCTCTTCCAAGCCACGTTCTATTAGAAGGTCGTAGTTGATCGTGAAGACTTCTACTGGCGAATCATGTCCGGCTCGACCGAGCCAACCAGCGAACGAGCGATGAATTTGAGTAGTTTCGGGCTCCTTTGAAACGATAGAGCTGATCGCTGAGCATATGGCCCTGTCAAGCCTGCTCGCCGCCTCGGCATCAAGAGAGTCGATTGTTTGGCTTGTGCCCTCAAGGAGGCTTGAGACCAACCGTGCTCGGGTAAGGACTTCCTGAATGTTCCTTCCTTGGATGAGCTTCCGGTAGGCGTCCTGGAGGTCAGGCTGGTCAACTAGCAGCTCACCTACCTGAGCTGCGAGCTCGGCAATGTCCGGAAGCCCTGCCGCTTTGGAGGTCCCGGCGCCGAACAAAAAAGCGACATGACGACGGCGCTCGCCTAGCTTCCTAAGGAAGTCTGAGACGAATCTTTCCGGGTCGTGAGTGGCGGCGGATGTCGCGCCTTCCCCAGAAGCCATCAGAGGCGATCTCCCTTCCACGGCTGCGCCCGCAAGCGAGAATCTCTCTTAGTCTAGGTTCGGTGGGCCAGCCGTGTCAACAGTTCGACGTCGAGCGGGGCCGCAGGCTCGCGTGAACGCCCGCAGGTTTTGCATGGGGGGGGCAGGTGGAGATGGCGGCGGGGGGCCCAGCCGCTAAGCCGATGTCCTGAGACACACCATGACCTGATAGTGTGCAAGTGCGGAGAGCAGGGCGTCGGAGGACAAGGCCCTGGCCTAGGACGCCGGTCAGGAGAAGGAGCCCCAGAATGCCCGTTCAGAGTTAAGCAAGACCACCGTCTTGCACCGCGCACGGTTGGTCGATAACCTCTAGATGGGCACAAACGAGGCGTGCATTCGCCTCAAAAAGAGGTTATCCTTGACGATCAGAGAGCCAGTTACAGAGCATGGGATCTGGCCTACCATCGCATGTCGGGACAAGGTTCGATTCGCTGCATTCAGCGACAAGGAGCAATGTTCACAACCTGAGCGGTCTTGAGCAGAGTGGGATCGGATCTACTGGGAACAAATGACCACCTTCGATCAGTTCAGAAATGAATTGAAGGCTCTAGTCGAGAAATGCGACGCCCTTTTGGAGCAAGGGCCCTTGGCTTTCAAGGGGAAGCCAGAGCCCATCACGAAACAACGGTTGATTGAGCCCTTGCTCCGAGCGCTGAACTACGATGTCGACCGCTACCTCCCTGAGGAGAAGATCGGCGCGCTCTACGGTCCGGTGCTCGGATGGGTCGACTATGGGCTGCAACCCGAGCCCCCGGTCACAGCCGCGTTTGTCGAGGCTAAGGGGCTGTTTGACAAAGATCTCTGGGAGAAGCATCAAGGCCAGGTCAGGAGCTATATCCGAGACTACTTACTGACTCTTGAGAGTGGCCTAGAGCCCGTTCGCTGGGTTGTCGTGACCAACTTTGCCGAGTTGCACATCCTCAATATCATGGATCGTCATCCCTACCTCAGGCTCACCCACGATCAGTACATTGACAACGCTGGCCGCCTGTGGGGTTTGCTTGAACGGGACAATCTGAAAAACGACCTTATCTTCGCGGACTACTCGGAAAGCCGTCGGCAGAGTCTCGGCAAGGAATTCCTGCAAGACCTGAAGCGCTGGCGCCTCATACTTGCCAACGGATACCGAGCCTCGACGCCAGCCCTGACTGTCGATGAAGCAAAGGCACTGTCTCAGCAAATGCTCGACCGCTTAATACTCGTCCGGGTGCTTGAGACGAGCGGACTCCAACCCTGCTATTCAATGGTTCGCCAGTTCGAGCATTGGCGCCGCTTCACGAGGAACAAGGACAAGCTACCGTTCTACGATGAACTTCAACGTGCGTTTGTTGACCTCGAGCTGGACCTAAACACTGAACTGTTCAAAGATGACCTGCGAGTCGCGATCCAAGAAATGGTGAAAGCGCGAGGGCAACCAGCCGACCTGGCCATTCCCAATGAGTTCTTGGCGGCCCTGATCGTGCCCGAGGAGCCTTGGACTGACCGTGTGCGGGCTCTCTTGAAGGGAACGCAGCTCCAACTGACTTATACCACCCCTTACCACTACGATTTTCGCACGTTGACCGACGACGTGGTTGGGGCGGTCTATGAGCAGTTTCTTGCTCATGAGTTGCTCGATTCTGCAGGTACTATCACCGTCGAATCTAGCGCTGAGCTACGACAGCGGGAAGGTGCGTACTACACTCCGACGCCAGTGGTTCGCTATCTGGTGGATAAAACGGTCGGCCATGAAGTGGCCAGGATCAGGGAAGAGGCTCTCGCACTGATTGAGCTTGGCGAATACGCCGGAGCGCGAGCCGCGATCGAACGCCTGTCAAACATCCGGGTAGTCGACATTGCCTGTGGAAGTGGTGCCTTCCTCATCGAGGGTTTCGACGTGTTATTGGAGGGTTACAGGCGCTACAACATGGCTCTGCGAGAGCGGTTGGCGAAAAGTCAAGAGGGGTTCGCGCCACTATTTGAAGGAGGGGGTATCATTGAGGACGAGGGCGAGCGGGTGCTACGCGATAACCTCTTTGGTATCGACAAGGATGGTCAGGCTGTTGAGATCGCGAAGCTCAACTTGTGGCTGAAGCTTCTAAAGAGCACCCCCACCAAGTATGCTCGTAGCGATTCAAAAGCCCCCGCGAGACTGCCGGAGCTCATCGACAACATCCACGTTAGGGATTCCCTGGCTCCGCGTTCCAAGCTGCCATTGGCGTTCGAGCCGGCGGACCACGTGATAGTAGTCGGGAATCCGCCTTGGGGAGCTGACTTGGCGGGTGTGTCATCGGAGCTGTCGTCGTATGAGCTTGCACAGGGCCAATACGACTCCTACGAACTGTTTATCGAACGAGCCCTGGAGCTTCTGCCAGAAGGTGGTCGGCTCGGTTACGTGGTGCCTGACAGCATCCTTCACCTCCCAGAACATGAGCCGGCCAGGAAGATGCTGCTTTATCAAACAACTATCGAACACCTGATCAAACTGGGTGAAGGCGTCTTTGAAGACGTATTCAGGGCAGCCGTCGCCGTCGTAGCCCGAAAGGGATCCTCGGATCCAGACCATAAGGTATCCGCAGCGATCATTGTGAAAGCAGATCGAACTGAACTCCTGCACAAGGACGTCAACGGTCAATACCGGAAGACTATTGACGACGTCGAGAGAGCTCACGGAGACGAGGTCAGGCAGGCTCGATTTCTGGACAATGACCATGCCGCCTTCGACATCTATACGAAAGAGGCAGACGAGCCCGTGCGGGCAAAGATCAATGCAAGGCCGCTCTCTTGGTCGACCATCATGTGGACGGGTCGTGGGGTCGAAATGACGAAGAAGGGTCTGATCGTCCAGTGCCCGTCATGCACCACGTGGAACAACATCCCAAGACAGAAGAAGGACAAGACCTTCGAGAAGAAGACGTGCAGCAACCCTTACTGCAAGTATGAGTTCGAATACGACGCTAAGGCTATCAAGGCCACCATTGTCGCTGAGGATCCGGCTGGCTTCCCACAGAGCAAACCTTTCGTCACCGGCGAGAACATCAACCGCTACAAGATCCTGAAGCGACTTCATATCGATACAAGTCGGGCAAAAACGTTGCCCAAGTGTCCGGCCTGCGAGCAATGTGATCCGACGTGGGCCGACATCACCGTCGGGAAGACCTGGCACTGTTCGAACTGCGGCAACACCTTTGGCCGCTCGGCGGTAGTCCGGGTGGCGAAAGTTGGCATCAATTACAAAGGACCGGACTTTTACGCACCTCCCAAGTTGCTTGTTCGTAAGACAGGCAGAGGCATCTACGCGACAATCGACGAAAGCGATGCTATGACGAATCAGGTTGTGTTCATCTTTAGGCTGAAGGAGAATCTGCAGGGTGAAGAGGCCGGGTACAGCCTCTACTACGTACTCGGGGTGCTGAACTCGAAGACGATGTTGTACGAGTTCTACAAACGCACAGCTGACATTGAGTGGCGGAGCTTCCCGTACTTGACGCAGAAGACTATCAAGGAACTCCCGATCCCGCGCATAGACTTCGACGATGCGAAGCAGAAGACGCTTCACGATGAGATAGCAAAGATGGCAGCCAAAGCCGTAGGGGCGAACGATATTAGCCCCGAGGGAGACGATGCTCTGGAATCGCTCGTGATGGAGTTGTTTGGTCTATCCCCGGACGAGCGTACCCATGTGCGTCGTGAGCTAGCGGAGATAGAGCGCTACGGGGCTCTCCTCGGCTCCCATGGCGAAGCCGAAGGCGGCGATGAGGAATCCGAGTTGCCAGACGGTGCAGAGGAACCCTCTCTGGAAATGCCCGTCTAGCAGTAGGAACTTGCTCCTTGACATCGGTAGCTTCTTTGCAGCCTTGCCGGAATCGTCTGAAGACCTGAAGACAGTCCGCAACGCTGGGGACGCAGGCCCCTTGGGGGCCGTCGGAGCTCCATGCTATGATCACGGCGCTGTCGAACCATGCCCTACCCAGCTTCCTACTTCCGACTGAATATGTTCCGCCAGTGCCGCCACCGGTACAAGCTCCATTACGTTGACGACCTGGCGGATGACTACAAGAAGGCGCGACCCTACCTTACGATGGGCGAGCACGTGCACGGGGCGCTCCGTGATCTGTTCTCTTTGCCGGTGGAGGACCGAAGCGAGGATCGGCTCATCCAGCTAATGCGCGACCACTGGCGCAAGAACCGGGAGGGCTTCACAGAGCTTGCCGAGGAGAAGCTCTACGGTGAGAGAGCCACCGCTCAGCTCCGCAGCTTCGCCCAAAGGGAAGACCTAGCCGCCCAGGCGCTGGCCGTGGAGGACTACCACAAGGTGGAGGTAGACGACACCCTGGCCCTCCTTGGCAGGATAGACCGCATCGACCGCGACGGCGACGGGCTCCACATCATCGACTACAAGACTGGCGCGCCACGTGAGTCTGACCCCCTCCAGCTACAGATGTACGCACTCATCGTCGTCAGGGAGTTCGAGCCCGCGCCGATTAGGGCCTCGTATCACTACCTAGAGACGGGAGAGTGGATCACGGTGCAAGCGACCGAGGAGACGATGGCCCAGGCGCTGGAGGACGTTCGCAAGCAGGTCGCGGTGGTGGTGGCCGAGAGGGAGTACCCAGCGACCCCAGGGGCCCTGTGCGGCTATTGCGACTTCTTGGAGATATGTTCCGATGGCAGGGTCTTCATAGAATCCCAGCCTGGTGCGCCAGAGGGAGAGCCGCTCCCAGAGTAAGCAGTCACGGTAGCCCCCTGACCTTCCAGCCCATGGCGTGCTCGCAGGCACCAAGCCGAGGAGAAGGACGTTCATATTCTGCACCCCTCATCGGCGGCGCGGAATCTGCCTGATCGGAACTCTGGACGAAAGGAAGAGGTTCAGGACCACGGCCAAGAGCACTACTGCGAGTAGTACTTCGCCGACAGTGGCCACTTTGGCCAGCCTGTGGACTGCGTGCATGTCTGCGAAGCCTGACGTTGTCGCCGCGGAGACGCTGTAGAGTACGGCATCGAACTTGGAGGCCAGCGCGGGGGAGAAAGCTTCTGCGTCTGTTAGGCGTTCGATCGCACGGAAAGAGAGCGCGAATATCACGATGAGCTCTAGGAAGTTGACCAGCGTGAGCACGAGGTTTCGCGTTAGAGACAGGACGTGATAGCCGGGCTCTTCTGTGTCGACGAGCGTGATTCGTAGCTGGGTGCGGTAGATATCTAGGAGCCGATACAGGGCGACGCCGACCGCGGCGTGAAACACCCATTCCGGAGCCCCAAAGGGAATGGCAAAGAGGAGGACAAGCATGACGGCGAATCCCACCAGAACGTAAACCTCTACTGCGGCATGCCGCAGATGCTTGGGGAGCCGTGATATCAAGCGATCGATCGGGAACAGCCACCCTACGTTGATGAGAACTGCTCTAGTGATCACAAGTACTAGACTCTTGGGCTCCGTAGACATCGCGTTGGCCATTCAATGACCTCCTCCACCGGGCCGGATATTCCGCCCAGTAGCGAATGACTGCGCCTTCTTGGTTCACGTATCCCCAGGGAGTGCCGCATGCCCCGCACCAGCTGGCTATGGCACCGCTCATCCTACTCGCAGCCGCGAGGGCTGGCAAGGAGGGGCTGTGGGTGACGAAGCCCCTGAAGCTCTAGAGCAGCCTCAACAGAATGAGGATCTGCTGGGGTCTGGAGGCAAATCCGACGCAGGATAGGGGTAGTTGCCCCATTATCTACTTGATCCAAGTTGTGATAGCATACCCGCGTGGATGTCTCCGGGGCAGTCGGCATATTCCTTGGTGCCATTCCGCTTCTACGCTGGGGTTGGCGGTCGTTACTGGAGCGCCAAATCGACGTTGGCATTGAACTCGCATCTGACAAGTACTACGTCCAGCACGGTGAAAACGCGAGCATCTTCGCCGTGATCAAATTGCGCCTTGTCAACCACCGGACGGACAGAAAAGAGCGGATCATTGGTGCTCATGCAGCGTTGAAGAAACGAGTTCTCTGGTTCTGGCGGCAAGATATTGCCACGGTGCCTGTCGCCGCACGAAGGGGTCCATCCTTGGAAGACCTACCGCTGGAACCTCAGTCCAGTCCGGTAGATATTGAGGCCTGGATTCAGGGGCCAACCGGCAACCCGAAATTCGAACGCACGATGGAGCTATGGCTGGTGCTGCATATGGTTGGGCCTATCCGGAAGCTAGAGCGCAGGCTAACGACCGTTAAGCATCGGCCCTCTACCTCACTAGCAGCCAGTTCTCCCGCCGAGCGCGATACAGAATAGGGGCTAGGTACTCCCTCACTTCGGCCACCCTATCGCCACTACGAAGCACACCATCCCCACATAGTGTGCGCTCATCTTAGAAGACAGGGGGCCTCGAAGGGCTCAGTCGATCAACAGGAATTGCCCGCACGTCCGAAGTTGTGCGCCGTCGGCGCCACGTCGCCTATTGACCCCAACGCCACCGCGAACGACGCGATGGCGTTGGCCAGCGGGAGGCCAGGGTCTCGAACGGGGGCCAGGCTCTTGGCTTCGGCCCAGGCGCTTATGGATCAAACACCCAGGTGATTCCACCCTCCTGCGTGATCAGAAGGAACACGGAATCCAGCTCAGTCAGGGTGGAGATATTGCTGACATCTGCGTTGTCCGGTACGTATCGGGCCCAGTTCTGGGTGGCATCGAGGAACTTGTAGAGGATGCCGATGGCGTCGGCAATCTCCGAGGTCGCCTCTTCGATTGCCTTCGTCTGGCCGGTGTAGCAGATGCTGTTCCAACCCCCGATCAGGCTCACGCTTGGCTGAGTTTCGGTCGAGGGCGTCTGCGACCAGGTGCCAGCCGCCGACATGAGCACAAACAACTGGTCGTACGGTTGGAGCGTGTCTATCGTGTTGATGTCCGACCTGCCAGGGAACCAGTGATCAAACACCTGTGACTCGTTGAGAATGTAGATGGCGAGAACCTTGTCCGCGATGCCGCTGAGGGCGTCCTGGACGTCCATCTCGTCGCCGATGTAGCACTTGTCGTTCCAGCCCGCCAGCATAGCGACACCAGGGAGGGCAGCCACTCCACAGTCGGCCTCGTCGTCAGGGTCTGGCCCGTCGGCCTCATTCTCGTCCATAGTGCCGTCGCTGTCGTTGTCGATGTCGTCATCGCAGCTTGTGGCACCGAACGCCTGGTCGTATCCGAGCGCCTCGGGCGTGCTGTCGGCGTCCTTGGGGTCCGAGCCGTAGAACTTCTCCACAGCGTCTGACGCGCCGTCGCCGTCGTCGTCGTCGTCGCAGGCGTCGCCCTCGCCGTCCCCATCGAGGTCATCCTGATCCGGGTTGGCGACGAGCGGGCAGTTGTCATCGGCGTCGGGCACCGTGTCCCCGTCCTCATCGCCCTGGCAGGCGTCTCCTACTCCGTCGCCGTCTGTGTCCAGCTGGTCGGGGTTGGCGACAAGGGGACAGTTGTCGTCATCGTCGAGGACGCCGTCGTTGTCGTCGTCGGGGTCGCAGGCGTCGCCCAGCCCGTCGTCGTCGTTGTCGGTCTGGTCAGGGTTGTCGATCAAGGGACAGTTGTCGTCGACGTCGGGGACCATGTCGCCGTCGTCGTCGTCGTCGCAGACGTCGCCCTCACCGTCGTCGTCGAGGTCCTCCTGGTCGGGGTTGTCGTCGTAGGGGCAGTTGTCAGAGCCGGTGCAGGCGGAGGGGCCGCCGCTGGGGGCGTCCGGGTTGCAGATGCCGTCCCCGTCGGGGTCGACCTGATCGTCCGAGCAGCCGCTGTCGTCGACAGTTGCTCCCAAGGCGGTGCCGGGGCAGTCGTCATCGTCGTCGGGGACGCCGTCGTTGTCGTCATCGAGGTCGCAGGCATCGCCGATGCCGTCCTTGTCGGCGTCTGCCTGGCTGGGGTTGGTGTCCTTGGGGCAGTTGTCGCAGGCGTCGCCGTAGGAGTCGTCGTCGTTGTTGGCCTGGTCTTCGTTGGTGGTGTTGGGGCAGTTGTCGCAGGCGTCGCCGTAGGTGTCGCCGTCGTTGTTGGCCTGGTTCTCGTTGGTGGTGTTGGGGCAGTTGTCACCGGCGTCGCAGAGGCCATCGCCGTCGTTGTCGGGGCCGTCGTCGGAGGGGTCTGCCACCCCGCGCTCCGAGCAGTCGTCGCAGGTGTCGTTGTCCTCGTCCTGACAGACGAATGGGTCTAAGGGGTCGTCATCATCGCCGTCGGGCACCGTGTCGTTGTCGTCGTCGTCGTCGCAGGCGTTGCCGAGGCTGTCCCCGTCATCGTTGGCCTGGCCGGGGTTGGGTACGTCGGGGCAGTTGTCGGCAGGCTCCAGTTGGCAGTCAGACGGACCATCGCTGGGAGCGTCCGGGTCGCAGATGGTGTCGAGGTCCCCGTCGACCTGAGCGTCGGAGCAGCCGACCTCGTCCGGGTCCTCCTCGGAGGGGGTGTCGGGGCACAGGTCGTCCGGGTCGCAGACGCCGTCGTTGTCGGCGTCTGGACAGACCCCCCCGCAGGTCACCGAGCCGTCCTCCACTGTTACCGGAGCGATCGGATCGGCATTGGAGTCGACCAGCTCGACCAGATCCAGCTGCAAAGAGGTCGTGCCCTCACCGACACAGTGGAAGCTGTACGATACCACTGTGCCCGAGCCATCGTGTCCTTCGAGGGGCGTCGTGATGCAGGCAAACTCAATGTGGCCGGTGTCGTTGTCGATGTCGGCGGTCATGATGGTGCAGCCTGGTGGGAAGGGGCCCTGGGTGGAGGAATCCACCTGGATGATGGCGTGGTCAAAGAGGACGTCATAGGCCACCCCGGCCACGTCCACGCCGCCTTGGACGTCTACGTCGAAGGTCCCGCCTCCGGGCATGGTAACGGTTTGAGTGGCTGGGGCGATCTTCAGGGTTACGTCTGCATTGGCCTGCGAGGACCCGCCACCAGTTGCTACCAGGGCCCAAAGGGCCGCTGTTAGAGCCAGGACAATACTCAGTAGCCCAATTCCTAGTGACCATTTCTTCATAGCTGAACCCTCCTATGTTTTCCTCTCTTGCAGCTGGCCGGCCAGCCGGTGGCCGCTTTTGCTAGAACGGGCATACCACCACCCTCTCGGACGGGCACGTCTCGTGCCAGTGCAGGGCCACCTTGGCCAGGTCGACCAGGCTGACCTGGCAGTCCTGGTTGAGGTCGAGGCAGACATCCCAGTTGTCGTCGGGTGGACAGGCGTTGTGATGCCAGTGCAGGGCAATCTTGGCCAGGTCGACCAGGCTGATGTAGAGATCGCCGGTGACGTCCGGGCACCTGGCCAGGCAGGTGGTGGCTTCGCAGTCCTCGTTGTTGGCGGTGTCCTCGGGCTGCTCGTTGCTGGCGCTGATGCTGGCGCAGTTGGGCGGGTCATCAAGAGCCAGGTCCTGGTCCACCTTCGTCAATGGTGCCTCCACCTGGATGGTGATAGTTGGTCCCATACCGACGGCCAGGGTGCCCAGGTCGCAGGTGACGGTGCCCCCGCTGGGCGAACCATCGTGCGAGCAGGTCGGCGACCCTGGGGTCACGCTGATGAAGCTGGCCTCCGGCGGCAGGTCATCCTCGACCACCACGTCGACGGCGGATGCCGGTCCTAGGTTCTCGGGAGAGAGAGTATAGGTCAGAACCTTCATCGGTCCAACGGGGTCAGGCGAGTCGGCCTTATAGATGGTGACGTCGGTATAGAGCCTACACTCAATTGACCCATCTTGCGCCGTGACCGGAGTAATGGGATCAGCATTGGAGTCGACCAGTTCGTCCTCCAGGTCTAGAAGCGTGCTGTCGTTGTCCACCAAGCAGTGGAAGTTGTAGGTGGCCACTACGCCAGGAGCGTCGGCGCCGCTAATGGGAGTTGTAATGCAGGCAAACTCGATGTGGCCGGTGCTGTTGTCGACATTATTGACCTGGATGCTGCAGTCTGGCGGGAACGAGCCTGGCGTCGAGGAGTCCACGTAGATGATCGCGGGGTCGAAGTCAACGCTGAAGGCGACTCCCGCTACGTCCAGGCCCTCCTTGACGAGCACGTCGAAGCTGCCGCTGGGTACCTCCTGGGAGGGCGGGTCGATGGCGATTGTCGCCCCCTCCCCCTCACCACACAGGGTGCTCTCCTGGGCGGTGTTGTTGGTCTCGTCGCTCTCCTCGATAGCGTTGTCAGGGTCCACCTCCGCGTTGTTAGTGATGGTGGTGTCCACGCTGACCGTGGGGGCCTGCACCTCGATGGTGACGGTGGCGCTGGCCCCGACGCCAATGGCGCCCAGCTCGCAGCGGATGTCTGGGGGTGTGGTGTCCGAGCAGGAGCCCTGGCTGGGAGTCACGGAGTTGACGGTGGACACCTCCGAGGGTAGGAGATCCTCGACCACCACGCCGGAGGCTTCGGCGCCGCCCTGGTTAGTGACGGTGAGGGTGTAGGTGAGGGTGCCCTCGCTGGCCACCGGGTCGGGGTCGTCCGTCTTGGTGACGGTGAGGTCCGGGAGGCTACTGACCAGGGTGCTCTCCTGGGCGGTGTTGTTGGTCTCGTCGCTCTCCTCGATAGCGTTGTCAGGGTCCACCTCCGCGTTGTTAGTGATGGTGGTGTCCATGCTGACCGTGGGGGCCTGCACCTCGATGGTGATGGTGGCGCTGGCCCCGACGCCAATGGCCCCCAGCTCGCAGCGGATGTCTGGGGGTGTGGTGTCCGAGCAGGAGCCCTGGCTGGGAGTCACGGAGTTGACGGTGGACACCTCCGAGGGTAGGAGATCCTCGACCACCACGCCGGAGGCTTCGGCGTCGCCCTGGTTAGTGACGGTGAGGGTGTAGGTGAGGGTGCCCTCGCTGGCCACGGGGTCGGGGTCGTCCTCCTTCGCGACGGTCACGTCGGGGCCAATCGGCTCTCCGCAGGCGGGTGGGAGATCAAACGCCTCGGTAACGACTTCGGTGTCTCCCGCCGATGTTGCCGAGTAGCCCATGCCGCGGTCGGCAAACACCTGCCAAACGGCGCACTGGTTCGCTCCTCCCAGAGCCAATTCCGCTTGCAGGATCGCGTCGCGGCCGTCGAGCATGGACGGGCTTGGCGCGGTTAGCATGAGCCCTTCTATGACCAGCCCATCCGCCGCCTCTTGGCCGGCCGCCAGGCCCAACTGCGAGACGTAGAACTGGCGCAGATCCCAGAGGGCTACGCCCCATATCTCGCCGTCGTCGTGCACCTCGCAGCCATAAGAACCGGTGCAAAGGTCGCCATAGGTGAGCGGACTAGCGTCGTATGCGTAGCGGCGGCCGCCAATGACAGCATTTCCGCTGACATACTCGCCCATGACGGGGTCATCGTAGAACGAGATTGGGAAGTAGTCACTCCAGCCTTCACCCATAGCGCCGCTCTGGGTCCCGGAAAGTCCGCCCACGCCGACGAGCCGGGTTGAGACACCGTGGCTGTACTCGTGAATGACGATGTCGCCGTCGAAGCTTGGATCGCGGCGAGGCGACGTAAACAGGAACATGAGCATGAAGCTAATGGAGCCGTCAGGCTGTGTCGCGAAGAGCGCGTTATTGCGACAGTCGTCGAGAGGCGGATCCAATGGACAGCTGTCGTATCCGAAGTAGGTGTATGCAACCACCGGGTCACCGCCTACGCCTCCGGCACCGAAGTTGTCATCTTGGAAGTTGCCGGCCGCCTCAGTAAATCCGAGGTGATAAAAGTGATCGTGGGCTACGTTGTTCAAGTAGAAAAGGTTCGTTATCGAGGTGGGTTCGTCGGCGTCAGGATCGCCAGTAAGGGCCCACGAGTTGGCGAAACCGAAATTGAAGTGCGCATCCGGGTTGTAGGCAAAGTACGCGTCACCAACTCCGTCGCGATCCGATAGGCCCATCGCGTTGTTGCCGGCGGTACACGTCGCGCAGTCTGTAAAACCGTTTGCGCCCACCCAGGCGTCCCTCGGCGCGGGCAGCGGTCCCACGAACGGCACGGTCACCTGGGCGCCAGCATCGGGGTGCTCGAGGAACACCTGGCCCTCCGCATCATCCTTGGTGAGGTTGTCCACGTAGAGGACGGCGCCGCTGTTCGCATCAACCACCACGTCCCAGAAACTTACGAACTGCGGCACTCTCACACGCCATGCCAGGGCTGCACTCTTATGGGGGAGGGGAAAAACGACCAGTTCGGCGGTTGGCGCATAGAGCTCTCTCACGCTCGCAGTCATCGAGTCCGGGTCACTTTCCAGCGGCGGGAGGTCAAGGGGAGGACCCACTTCCCCGAACGCGGCGTCCATCGCTTTCTCTTTCGAAAGGGCGGGATCGGTACTCGGGAGCGACAGTTCCGGGTAGTAGTCCCCGGCCACCGTGAGCACCCTGCCCTCGGTGGTGACAGCAATCCGAACCGTCGACTGGAAAACTTTCAACCCCTCGTACCGTTGCTCGTACTGGACGTGGGCAATTCCGCTGTTTTCGTTCTTGAACACGCGCGACTCTACGAGGCCGGAAACAAACTCCGGCGAAACGGCAAGCAGGTCTCCATGGTCGAGGAGGAAGTTCCCGGCAACGGCGCGCGGCGAATCGAGGCTCGGCTCGGATAGGAAGGAGCCGTGAGCAAACAAGAGGCGCAGCGTGCCATTGAGCGGGTTGAAATCCGCTCGCACCTTCCCGCCAACTCGTCGTGAGATTTCGTCGAGCGCCGCGAGCTGCTCCGGAGAGGGGAGCTCTTCGTCGTCCGTGTTCGCCAGGAGCCGTGCATCAATGCGTTCGCGTTGCGCAGCCTCCGTAGGCTCCTGGAAGGGTTCCGAGAACCAGGCTCGCACGCTATGGGAAAGTCCCACGTAAGCGGCAAAGACCAGCATAATGGCCGCAAGGCCTGCAAACAGAATTACGACTCTACGCATGACGAACCCTCCTTGCTCTTCCTTTCGACGGCTCGAGGCGGTCGCTTACCTCGACCCTCTCGCTTCTCCGGACGGCTTGTTAGCCTCTAACTGGCGTCCGGCCTGTTCTTGCTCCCAGCGCAGCAGCGATGCCGTGTTGCTGACCTTCGCTTCTGGCCGATATAATACATATGCACGAGGTGACCCACCCTGTGCGCTGGCCCCGGCGGTGCGCCCCACCGTTCGGGGCCGTTTTTCTATTCAGCGTTCCCGCGAGCCGAGCTCGTCTGGAGACGCGAGTCCTCAGCAGACCGCTGCCGATCCTTCTCCCGTTTTCAGCTGTCGGCGCTTCGCCGCCGGCGAGCATCACCACGACCACCCATCTCGGCGGCCTGCCGGACAAGCCGCTGTCCGCAGCGTGAATCAATACACTACCAGGACTCTTCTGTCAAGTCCTTTCCTTGGAAAGAAGATGCAGTAAAATCAGTTTCTGATAGGTGTGGTCTCTTTGGCCTATGATCTCGGTGGCGTTGGGACTTCTTCGCCCTTTCCGTCGCCCACCCCCGCCAACCGGCCTAAAAAGCGCGGGCGTTGCGTCCTGGAAGCTGGGCGACCGGCTATCGCATTACTCCCAGGGTTGAAATTCTAGCCAGGGCTCCTGTGCTTCCCAGCGTCGATGCGGGCGAAACCAAGGACTCCCAGGCGTAAAGGTTGGCAAGGAGGGGAAAGGGGTGAAGCGATGCGCTGAACCCCGTTAGGTGGTTGACACAACGACACATAGTGTGCGGTCATTTTGGAGGAGCGAGGGGCGCAACCTGCCCACCGGTGAGGCGGGGAACTAGAGAACTAGGCTTCCCCCCACCGCACCTCATACAGGCGCACGGGGTCCTCGAATCCTCGCAGGGCGGTGTCGCCGCGGTCTGCGAAGAGGAACCCCTTGCCCGCGGCCAGTTCTCGCACGACGATGGGGGCCAGAATCTCGCCGGGCTCGGCGTGGGCGCATATGCGGGCCGCCAGCTGGACGGCGGTCCCGAACAGGTCCTTCTCCTCCGCTACCGGCTCCCCGGCGTTCAGACCGATGCGTACCCTTATCGGCTCCTCCGCCGACGCGTTGTGCTGGGCGAGGGTACGCTGGATGTCGATAGTGCATTCCAGGGCGCGGCTCGCCGAAGCGAAGGAGGCCATGATGCCGTCACCAGTGTGCTTTATCTCGGAGCCAGTGTGCGCCTTTAGGGCGTCGCGGACGATCCGGTTGTGCGTGCGCAGTACCTCCTGGGCTTTGGCGTCGCCTAGGCGCTGCGTGAGCGATGTGGAGCCCTCCATGTCCGTGAAGAGGATGGTGACAAGCCCGCCTGCTTGTCTTGATTGCTCAGGTGCGGCTGGCGTGCCCTCCTCACCCTCGCCCAGGAACTCGTCCACCGCTTTCTCCAGGACCTCCGCTGCCGGTTCATTCGGCAGCGGAAGGTGATTCCTGCTGTCCAGGGGGAGGAAGCGGGCCCCCGGAATAGCGGCTGCCAGCTCCCGGCCCGACTCAAAGGGTATGGTGGCGTCGCCCCGACAGTGCACCACGAGGGTGGGCGCTCTCACCTGCGATAGGAGCTCGCTCACGTCGGTGTCTGGCATGGCTGAGAGCAGGGCAGCGGCATTCTCGGGCGAAGCGGAGATCCGTTGCATCTCGTTGAACTGTCGTATCGCCTCGGCATCCGCGTCCGGAATGAACAGACTGGTGAAGAACTGCCGGTGCGCCGGCAGATCCGTGCCCCAGCCTTGCCGTATCAGGCTGAGGGCAGTCTGAAAGCGCTGCTGTCCCTCCTCCGTATCAACAAGCCAGCCCATACGGGCGAACGAGCCCTGGAGTATCAGGTGGCTGACGCGCTCCGGGTAGCGCACGGCGTAGGTAATGCTCGTTGCCCCGCCCTGGGAGACGCCGTACAGGGCGAAGCGTTCAAGGCCCAGGGCATCAACCACCGCTTCCAGGTCGCGCACCTGGGCTTCGGGGGAATAGTCGCTCACTCGGTGGTCCGATAGCCCCATGCCGCGCCCGTCGTGGCGAATCAAGAGATGGCGGGCGGATAGGCGATCGATGAGAGACCGCCACATGGGGCTCTCCCACTCGTACTCCAGGTGGGTGAACCACGGGCGGATGCTGATCACCGGCGACCCTTGGCCCACAGTGGCGTAGGCTATGCGCGTCCCATCCGAGCTGGTGCAGAAGCGGATCTGCTGTTCCATCATTAACCCTCCTCCTACCACACGACCTCGTACACCCGCTGCCTGCCCTTGATGCCCTTGAGCTGCTTGCGGCCGGCATCGCGGAAGTCGACCCCGGCCAGCGAGCCGCCGACGGTGCGCACTACCTCCGACACCAGGACCTGCCCTCCCCGGGCCCTGTCGGCGATGCGGGCGGCCAGGGTGACGGCGGTGCCGAAGTAGTCGCCCGCCTCCTCGATGGACTCGCCGGTGTTGAGGCCGATGCGGACATTGATCGGTGCTTCGACAGGCTCAGCGTGAGCGGAAGCCCGCTCAGCGTTGTAGGCGGCGAAGGCCTTCTGGATGTCGACGGCGCAGGAGAGGGCCCTGGCCGCGCTGGCGAAGGCGACCATGAACCCGTCGCCCATGGACTTGACCTCCTGGCCGCCGTGGCGGGCGACCTGCTCCCGCAGGATGCGGTTGTGCTCGGCCAGGAGGGCATGGTATGCCTTGTCGCCCAGGCGCTGGGCCAGGGCGGTGGAGCCCTCGATGTCGGTGAAGAGGATGGTGACGGTGCCCTGCTCGTCGGAGTGGCGGGCCAGACCGGGGGCGTCGGCCAGGGCCGATGGCAGGATCTGCTCGATGGTGGAGCGCATGGTCCTCTTTGCCCTGGCTGGGCTGGGGGTCAGGCCTGGCGCTACCTTCTCCTGGGCCTGCATCTTGACGGCGAGGACCTTCTCGGCCCTCTGAGGCAGGCCCATCTCCTGATAGAGCTGGAGGGCTTCGTTGAGCATGGCGGTGGCGGCCTCGGCGTCGCCGGGGGCGTCTCTGGCCAGGCGCATCTTGGCGTAGGCCAGGAGGGTGGCTGCCAGCTCCAGGCGGTAGCCCAGGCGCCGCGCCAGGCTGAGGGCTTTCTCGAAGTAGGTGGTGGCGTCGTCCCAGCGCCCGCTGACGGCGTCCAGCATGGCCATGACGCGGGCGACGAACCAGGGCCAAACCACCTCTACGCCTCGTTCGTTCAGCTCTCGCAGACGCTGGTAGCAGGCGTCCAGACCCTCTGTCTCGCCGAGCTCGGCAAGGGCCTCGCCACAGGCGAGCAGGTTGTACGCCCCTCCTACGCTGAGCGGCTCCTCGAACGGCCACCGGGGGCGGTCAGCGAGGAGTTTCCGCGCTGAGGCGAGATCCCCTTTCTCAAGGCAGAGGCGGATTCGCCAAGGCCAGGAGCCCGCCAGCCACGTAGCCCTCTCCGCTGCTTCGTAGGCGGCCTCGAGTGCCGCCAGGCGGGCCTCGGCCTGGTCGTAGCGGCGCGTCAGCATCATTAGCACCACAGAGTACTCCAAGACAACCGGCACAAGCCCGAAGACCCGCATCTCGGAGGCCAGGGTGAGCACCTCCTCGCCGATGCGCTCGGATTCCACCAGCTCTCCGGCCAGAAGACGCTGCCATGCGACCTCGAGGGCGGCATTGTAGGCGGGCTGGAACGCAAGGTGCTGCTCGGAGATCCGGTGCAGCTCCGCCCACTCAGGGCCAGCGGCCGACACTCGTCCCTGCGCGGTCGCTGACAACAGGCTCGGGATTCTCGGATAGCAGGCCCGGGCCACTTCGCCCGCCGCTTCGAATGCGGCCGCAGCGCGGTCGCCTGCCTCCCGGGCCTTCTGGGGGAAGCATGCAAACCAGTAGAGGTAGGCGATGGCCATGAACAGACCGCCGAGTGTTAGGGGGTCGGTGACCTGCTCTGCCAGGGACTCCGCCTCGGCCACCTCCTTGAACGCCGTGTCGAAGCGGTGGAGGCACAGCGAGGTTATGGCATGATAAGCGAGAAGCATTGCCCGTTCCGCCCGGTCTGCCGGGCCGACCAGCTCCAGGCCCTTCTCGGCGAAGTGCAGGGCACGCTGCAGTTGCCCCTGCCAGAGAAGGGCCCCAGCGAGCCGGCCGTAGGCGCTGGCCGCCCCCGCCACATCGCCTACCGCTTCGAACTCCCGAGCTGTGCCTTCCAAGGTTTGGATCCTCTCCTCAAAGTCGCCTGCACGCGCCTGAGCCTCTGCCAGATCCCGCAGGAGGGCCGGTTTCTCCGCCTGCGACGCGCCCACGGCATCCGCCAGCTCCAGGGCTGAGCGATAGAGAGATACCGCCTCAACGGGCGCGTAGGCGGCCACCGCCTGCTGGGCAGCCTTCACCGTCCAGCGGTAGGCCGTCTCGGCGGGGGCGCCCTCCCCCGCCTCGCGGTAGTGATAGGCCAGCTCGGCGGCATAGTCATCCAGGCGCTCGGGGTAGGCCTCCTCCAGGGCGTGAGCGGCCCGCAGGTGCAGGCGCTCCCGCCGGGGGGCGCTGAGGCGACCGTGTAGGTTCTCCCGCAGTAGGGTGCTGGTGAACTGATAGTAGGTGCGTCTCTCCTGGCGCTGCTCCCTCACCACCTGGGCAGCCAGGGCCTCCTCCACCGACCGCAGGGTGACCTCTTCGTCCAGCTCAGCAACCCGCTGAGCGAGGGAGAGGCTGAAGCGGCGTCCGAGCACGGCGCCCACCTGGAGCAGGCGACGGCACTCCTCCGACAGGCCGGACAGCCTGCGCTCCATCACCTCCCGAACGCTCTCGGGCAGGCCGATGTCGGAGATGGGAGCCTTGCTGGTCCACTGCCCCTCCTCCTGATAGAGGACCTCCGTCTCGATGAGGTGCTTGAGGGTCTCCTGGACGAAGAAGGGATTGCCCTCGGTCTCCTGGTGGAGGGCGAGGACCAGGGCCCGCGGGACCTCCTGCTCGGCCAGGACGCTGACGAGCTCCCCGACCTCGGACTCCCGCAGGCCCTTGAGGGGCAGCTCCCAGAAGCCGGACTCCCTTCTCAGGTGGGGCAGGGCCTCCCTCAGGGGGTGGCTCGGCTCCAGCTCGGCCTCCCGGCAGGAGATGGTCAGCAGCAGCCGGGCGCCGGCCAGCCGTCGGGCCAGGTGCTGCAGCAGGGAGCAAGAGCCCTTGTCGGCCCACTGGAGGTCCTCCAGCACCAGCAGCAGGGGAGCAGATGCAGAGGCGTTCTTGAGGAACTCGGTGACCTCCTGGAAGAGGCGGTAGGCCTCCGCCTCGGCCGCCACCGGAGGCGGCTCGGGCAGGTCGGGCAGCTTCGCCTTCAGCTCCGGCGCCAGGGGTGCGAGAACAGAGCTTCCCTCGGTCACTGCTTGGCGCAGGGTCTGCACCGATGTGCGGGAGACATAGTCCTGCAGGGCCTCGGCGAAGGGGCCGTAGGGCAGCCTGGCCTCCCCCTCGTAGGCGGCACCCCACAGCACCTGGGCGCCCCGCAGCCGGGCGTAGGTGGCGAACTCCTGCAGGAGACGGGTCTTGCCGATGCCGGCGTCGCCCACCACCATGGCCACCGACCCCAGGCCGGAGAAGGCGTCGGCCAGCTTCTCCTTGAGCTGCTCCATCTCCCTTTCTCGTCCCACGAAGGTGCCCCAGGCCACCCGGCCGATGGGGGTGACGGCGACAGGCTCGGCGGGGGCCACTACCTCGCCCTGCTCGATCTGCTCGCGGAGGGTTTGCAGCACAGCCAGGACTTCCTCAGCCGAGGAGGGCCTGTCCTGGGGGTTCTTGGCCAGCAGCTTGAGGATGAGGTCGTTGAGGGCGGGAGGTAGCGATGGGTTGTGGAAGGAGGGTGCCACCGGCGGCGTATTCAGGTGCTGGGAGATGACGGCCACCGGGTCGTGGCCGGAGAAGGGGGGCCGGCCGCAGGCCATCTCGTAGAGGGTGGTGCCCAGGCCGTAGAGGTCGCTTCTGGCGTCGACCTTGCCGCCCAGGGCCTGCTCCGGGGGCATGTAGGCCACGGTGCCCACCATCATGCCGGCCTGCGTGAGGCGGGAGAGGTCGATGGCCACCGCCAGGCCGAAGTCGCCCAGCCTGGCGATAGCTTGCCCTGAGCTTGCCGAGGGGTCGGCGGTGAGCCAGATGTTGCCCGGCTTAACGTCGCGGTGGATGATGCCTCGGTCGTGGGCATGCTGGAGGGCCTGGCAGACCTCGGAGGCTATCTGGAGGCACTGGTCGATGGGGAGACGATGGTCAGGCGCCTGGTCGACTATGTCCTGCACCGAGCCGCCCTCCATGAACTCTTGGATGATGTACGGCTGGCGGTTCTCGTCGCCGATGTCGTGGACGGTAACGATGTTGGGATGGGAGCCGAGACGACCCATCGCCTGGGCCTCGCGGCGGACACGGGCCAGGCCGGATGCGTCTAGGCCCTCGGTCTTGATCAGAGAGAAGGCCACGTCGCGGTCGAGGCGGGTGTCGTGGGCCAGGTAGACGCGCTTGCGGCCGCCCTCGCCCAGGAAGCGCTTGATCTGGTAGCGATCGGCGGCGAAGGAGGTAGGCGGCGCTGGAGATGGCTCCGGCGTTGGTGTGCGTGCGGGCGGCGGGCTCGGAGTCAGAGAGGTTCCGCAGCCCCGGCAGAACCTCAGTCCCGGTGGATTCGTTCGCCCACAGCTCGGGCAGGGCTGCTCAGACGCGAGGCTACCGCCACAGTAGCCACAGAAAGTTGAGCCTTCCGGATTCTCCTGGCCGCATGACGGACAAAGCACGGTGGTTCGCCCCCGTTCCCTACGTCTTGGAGCAAGGCAATAGTGCGGGAAAGTAGCGGCGTTGTCAAACGTGGCAGGGCCAGGCCCGCCACCTGGACTAGGGCAAGGCCGACTACCACGAACCAGACTATGAAGTCATAGTGTCGGTTCATACTCGGTGCGCAACCCGGCTGTGAGAGGTGACACGGGACCACACAAAGCGACACGGCCGGGGCGGGACGCCCCGACCGTGTCGTCCGGGTTCTCGTTGCGATGCGCCTGCGCGTCAGTCTGCTGGCCGCCCAGCGTCGGGGAGGCTATAGTCGCACACGCCGGTGGGGAAGATCTCCTTGAGGCGGGCCTTCTGGTCCTTGTCGGGCTCCCAGGTGCCGTACACCCCCTTGGCGATCGCCTTGCCCACGGGCTGGAGCTGGCACTTGAATATGCCGCCCTTGAGCGGCCCGCCCGACACGATGCGGGAGCTGGAGTAGATCTGGAACTTCTGGGTGCAGAGCCCCGCTGGCTCGCCGTTCAGGATGCCGTCCCACACGTCATCGCCGCTGGCGAACTCCGAGCCATCGGTGTTGAAGCACCGGTCGACGGCGAGCGGCGGCTTGTTCTCGGCCACGCTCTTGTCGGGGTTGGCCTTGATGTTCGCCATCCACTCGTCGATGACCTGGAACGCTTCGGCAGTCTGGTCCCAGGCTGCGAAGGGGCGGGCGTCGGTGAACCAGATCACCTGGTTGTCGGCGTGACCCTGGGCCTCGATCATCCGCTGGCGGCTGGCGAACGACTGGTGGGTGTGGTGCATGTCGAGCTCGTCTTCGAGGTAGTGCCGCCAGTCGATGATGGGGATGTTGATCTTGCCGTCGAAGACGACGCCCGAGTCGTAGGCGGCGTTCATGGCCTGGATGTCGCCCTCTCTGCGGGGGGCGGGGGTGATGCCGCCGTCGGGACTCAGGTTCATGTTGCGGGAGCTCCAGGGGTCGAAGTTGAACATCCAGTCACCGCCGACGAACGGGAACCCCTCGGTCACCAGGTCCTTCGACTCCTTCCAGCTACCGACGGTGGCGTTGAGGTGGAGGAACTCCTCCGGCGTGATGTTGCCGTCGACCAGCGCCTGGAGGCCGTACTGGACGCCGACGTTGTCCCAAGGCACCCGGGCGAACCCGGACTCGTCGGTTCCGTAGATGTTCACGAGGTCGGCCCAGTGGGTCCACTCGACCCCCTCGGTGCCCTGCGCGAGCTTGTCGATGTCGTCGACGTCGGTGAAGGTGGGGTTGAGCACGAGCGGCGCGAGCCCGAACCACGCGTTCCGGCACTCAGTCAGCGCCGGGGCCGGTGACCACGGAGCGCGTTCCGCCACGGGGTAGCCGAGCAGGCCGTACAGGAAGTAGATGGTGTTCCACTGCGCGAGGTCGTCGGGGCTGAGGTTCTGCGGGTCCCAGCTCGCGTTCAGGCCCTGGAGGAGCTGCCTGTTCTCGACGTCGTCGAACCACTTCGGGTTGTCGCGGTCGGTGACGTCCATGTAGTACTCGAGCAGCTCGCAGTCACCGACGTGGATCGTCTGGGTGACCATGTCCGGGTAGGAGTACTGCGGAACCGCGGCGTCCAGCAGGCTGGGATGGTTCTGGCCGTAGACGTACTGCTGGATGGCACCGCCCGAGCCGCCGACGCCGACCGTGTAGTAGGGGACGCCGTAGCGCTCGATGAAGCGCTCCTTCACCATGAGCGCCGTCTCGCCGCCCACCTGCAGGTTGTAGTGGACGCCGGCGATGTTGCCCGTCGAGTAGGCTACAGCGTAGCCGAGCGAGAGTCCGTCGTGCAGCAGCATGGTCGAGGTGCTCGGGTTGCCCTGCGAGTGACCGATCCCGACGCCGCCCTGGAAGCTGTAGATCAGGCGCCCGTTCCACAGCGATCGGTCGGGGTCCGATGGGTCCTGCTCGCTGGTCGGCGCGAGCATAGCCAAGCTGTAGATGAAGCGGTTGATCGTCCCCCGCTCCCAGCGGACAATGTAGGGGACGGTGTCATCGTCCATGGTCGTCGTGTACGCGATGTCCTCCGGCAACGGCGCTGACAGGTCCTCTAGCGCCTTCCACTTGTCGTCCGTCGTCCGGTACACGTACTCGACGCGGGTCTCGGCGCTGCAGTCCTCGCTCCAGCCGACGATCACCGCCTCCTCCGTCGGGTAGCCGTGCCCGTCCTGCGGGTAGTTCCCTTCGGCGTCCTCCTGCGCGACGGGGATGCCGATCTCATCCATGTTGTCGACGAGCGGTTGGCCGAGGCCGGCGCGAGCGGTCGTGCAGACGAACGGCTGCTGCTGGGGGCCGGAGAAGATCGGCCCCGTGATGGGATGATTCGTCACGCTGAGCTGCGCCGGATCAGGCCGTCCTTCTCCCTGCCCGTTCGGCTTCGCCTCAAGGGTGTTTTCGCCCAGGACGAGCCCGTCGACAAGGCCGACGAGCGCGTGGTCCTGTGGTTCGGGCGCGAACGCGCCGCTGACGTCGTCGCCGTTTAGCTCGACGGTCACCTGGTGGAGTGGGACGATGGTGGGGACGTCGACCCGCACGAGCGCGTCGCCACCGCTGACCCTGTCGGGACTGCTCGACAGGATCGAGATCTCGAAACTGTCGCCGTCGCTGGCCGCCGAGGTCGGCACCTCACCCTGGCCCAGAATCGCCAGGCCGACCACGAGCGCGGCCATCGCTAGAATCAGGGGCTTCCGTGTCACGCCACACCTCCTTCAGGGGGCGTTTCCCAGCTTAGAAAAGCAAAACGCCGGCTATCTGGTTGGGATAACCAGCCCTGCTGTTAGGCCGTGTGGTCAGACGACGCGCCTACCATACGCACCACCTCCTCTTTGAGACGGCCACATTATAGTCAATCTGGGGAAAATGTCAAGCGTTTCAGTGACATATTCTTCCGCTTGTTTCGTGGTAGGGTCATGATGGCGGAATTGGTCCGTAAGGCCGGTGGGCGAGGAGGTCTGCTGATGGCAGGCGTCGAGGTGCAGGCGGACCGGGGTTGCTAAGGGCGGACAGGATAGGGCGGTTCTGAAGCCCGAAAACCTGAACTCTGCGCGGAGCGGGAAAACGTGGCCCGGATGTAGCCGATGAGCCCCGACCACGTCGGCTTCAGAGAGATGTGCTCTTGGCCCCGGTGGCTAGCGCAGCCGCCGCGAATTGCACACGATGGAGGCATAGTGTGCGTTCGTCCGTCGGCGTCTGAGGCGGGACATGGAAGGTCACCAGTCCTTTAGCCAATCAACGGCCCTATCGCTGACGTGGGGTCTAACCCGCGCGATTTCCGCTTCCAATTCGCCCCGCTCAGCGGCCCACTGATGCAAGCTACACACAGGCTGGTCGGGCACCACAGAATCGAGAGCGGCATACCCGTGCTCCTGCTCTATGCTCCTAAGCATGTCGGTCAAGCACCACAGATCCCGGTAGAGACTCTCAGGCTTCCAGTGGCCCCGCTCCGGTTCGCCCACAGCATTCCTCACGCACTCAAGGTAGCGAAGGTAGACCAACTTCCGCGCCTCCTCGATCTCCTTTCGGTGTCCGTCGTCCATCCTCTTCAGCAGATCGACTCGCTTTTCGACTGCCTCGTGGAATTCGGCCCGAAGGGCGCGAAGCGCCTTTTCGGTCTCCACGATGTCCCGCTCTGTTTCAGCCCTCGCGGAGACGTCCTCGCGGCCCTCGTAGTCCTTGAGCTGCTCTTTCAACTCAATAATCGGGTCATCTCCCAGGGCATCACACCACTTGCCCAGCCTGCGTGCCGCACCCCCCAGTTCGGATAGGTATATGATGTCCTGTTGTCGCTTGGTCAGCGTCTTCGCCGTCATGTCGCGATACCTCCTTCTTCCTCGCGGGCAGCGAGCTTCTTTGACGTGTCCCGCACGTATCCCTTCCTGCCACCTGGGTAGCGAGCCAGATATTCGGCCTCGGTGACGCCGAAGGCTACCGTGACCCGAGCCTCGTCCTCACTCAGGACGTAGTAGTCGCCCAGGGTCGGGTCGGAAAAGTTGGCCTGCTGGCCCCGCCGTTGGCAGCGCTGGACGAATTCAGCGTATGTCTCCATCATGTCTTGCCTCCTGTTCTCTTATCGGCCTGCTGGCTGGCTGCTGCCGTAGCGCAACAGCGCAACACCCTAAAAAAGGGGGGGGGTGTTGCGCAACGCTCGCAACACTGTTGCGCTACTCACTTTGGTTCTCCTCTTCGCCATGCAACAAGGCAGCCCACTCTGGTTCCTTGCCTCCTCGTGCGATGGTGAACCTGCGGCCCGAGCGCCCAGCCGGCGCGGTTGCGGGCGGCTCTGGGCAGGCTTGCCAGCCTTGACAGCAGGCAGCGACGGGCGTCCTCGCCCGCGAACAGCGGATAATTCGGCCTGGCGAGTCCCGTCCTCGTGGCTGCTTGCTATCTGTCCGCTGTCCTGTTTCATGCTACCCTCAGCTCATAATTCCTAGTATCTCGCTGACCCCGTATCTAGGGCAGGTCGCGGCCTTCGCCCCTCCCGTCCCCCATATCCCCCTCTGGCTTCCGTCCTCTGACGCTCGCGCAGGGCTTCCAGGGCGACGACGGCCTGGGCCACGAGTTCGTCCGGCGCATAGCGGGCGAACCGGACATAAGCAGCCCTGCCAGCGGGGAGGCCCACGCGACCTTCAGCATCCACCTCCAGGAGGTAGTAGCCGCCGCGTCCCCAGAGCCAGACCTGGTGCATCAGTTGCCCCTCCTCTCCGCTGCTACCGCTTCCAGCGCGACCACGGCCTTCTCGATATCCGCGTCGCTGAAGGTGCGGGCCGCAGCCAGGTAGTAGCGCCGGCCAGCGGGGATGCCGCCGCCCCTGTCGTGGATGTTGGGGAAGTCTAGCTCGATGCCCAGGGCGACGACGTAGTGCTGCTTGCCGGTGAACTCGGGGGGGATGACCTCTTCGTCAGCACCGTCGGGCCAGGGCTGGTCGGCACCGCTGTCGGCGGCGGGCGCGTCGTCGTCAGGGGGCGCTTCTATCCCCGTATTGGCCGCTACAGCCGCTACATCCGCTACATTTTCGTCGTCCAGATTCAATCTAGGCTGCTGTTTTGTAGCGCTTGTAGCCCTTGTAGCGGCTATTTCAGGGATAGGGACGTAGCGGCTCCAGGCGTCGTCAAAGTCGCCGCGGTCATAGCCCTTCGGCACCGTGCCATCGGGGAGGCGAATGTTGTGCGGTCGAATGCCGTAAGGCCGCAGCCGCCTGGCCAGAGCACGGGGGTCTAGGGGCTTCCCCTTCAGGTCTCCCCAAGGCGCCTCCTCCATCGCCACCAGGGCGTCGACCAGGGCCGCGCTGGGCAGTCGGTCAACGACATGTTGATCAACGAAGATGCTGCGGACGTCTTGGAGCAGCCGGACTCCCAGGCTGTCGTCATCCCTGGCGTCGCCCGCCGACAGCAGAAGGGCGGCCCGCCGCGACCTCATTGGCCACTCGCCACCAGCAGCGTCGGCGATGGCCAGCAGAGGCTCCCAGCCGTCCTGGGCGCGGTCGTCAAGCTCAGGGGGAATGTCCGGCCTTCCCTCTTCCAGTAGCCGGATGTTGGCCGCCGTCCAGGCCGCCAGCCCCTTCTTTATGGGGTCGGCCTCCTCGCGGGCCGCACGCCAGCGAAAACGGGCCACCGTCTCATTGGGGGCCTTCCTCTTCATTCGGATGGAGATAGACCTATCGGCTACAGTATCAGGCAGCGAGCCGATGCCCGCGAAGGCCTTCGCGCCGAAGACGGAGAAGTCGCGTAGCTCGAAGTCGGCGCCGGCCTTGACACACAGGCTGGCGACGCCGCCGCGCCGGTAGCCAGCATTGAGGACGGCGCGTAGGGTCTCAGCGTATTCCTTCTCGCCACGGAAGGCGGCGTCTGACTCGTCCAGGAGCAGCGTGGGCCGCTTCGACGCTACCTTCCTGATAAGGACCGCCGCCGTGACCCGCCCCGTCAACCACGAGCGGGCGGCCAGGAGGCTAAGGACTTCCTCCGCCAGCGACTTGCCCGAGCGCTTCTCCGGCGATGTGATGGAGATATAAGGCGTCGTCTCAGCAGCGTCAACCGCATGGGTGTGACATAGCCACAGAGCCAAGGCGTCGACCTGGGCGGCCGTCAGGACGACGTAGCGACGTATGAACGCCACCACGTCCTCTAGCACGGCCGCCAGCTCGGGCGGCTCGCCGGCAGGCTCAGGGGCCGTCTCCGATTCCTCCTCCGCCGACGGGTAACGACCGACGCTGACCGAGATGCTGTCGACCTCGGCCTCGGGCAAGGGTGGGTCACACCGGCTCTCGTTCTCAGCCAGGAGCGCGGCGGCTATCGCCTGCCCGCTCATGCCTCGGCGTCTCATCGAGCCGCCCAGGCTGAGGAGGATGTCGTGACGCTGGCCCTCGGGGATGCGGTCGCCCACTTCCGCCGCTGGTCTTCGCCTGTTTCCGCCTTCCTTCAGGCGGGCGGCGATGGCATCCGGCAGGGGGGCCAGGTCTATTTCGTCAGGGGCGTGGCCCACCTCCCACTCGTAGGAGCGTCCAGAGACGTGGCGGGACGGCGGGGCCACGACATAGCCGCCGCCGCTCCGCACATCCAGGCCAGGGCCGAGCGCCCCTGCCTTGCTCTTGTAGCCTTGCTCTACGGCGAAAAATAGATGCTGCCCGCCGCTGCCGGTAAGGGCGGTGACCGTCTCCGGCATCTTGCCCACTTCACGCTCAAGGTCGCGCAGGGACTCGTCGCCGCCGTGGCGAGGGTCAACGTCTACCACCAGAAGTCCGGCACCCGTGGTGACGCCGACGTTGGCCAGCGGCCAGCGCTTCCACCAGGCGCGGATGGCGTCGGCGTCGGTCGTAGCGTCGTCCTTGCCGTGCTTGGTCAGCGGGTGCTTCGCGGCGTTGCCGCAGTCCTTCCCGGAGCAACAACGCCCGTCAACTGGCCATTGCACAGGTAGCACCTTCCAGCCTCGAGCGGAGTAGCCAAGCGCGGCCGCTAGGATGGTCTTCTCAACCGGTGGTGCGGTCACGGCGACCCCTCATCCCCTTGACACCCCGCTTCGGCCAGCAGCCGCTCCAGGGCCACCACCGGCACGAGAAGCCGCCTGCCCAGCCGGATAGTCGGCAACCGGCCTTGTCGGGCCATTTCGTAGGCCAAGTTCCGAGAGATCCCCAAGGCCTTGCCCGCTTCTTCGACACTGATAGTCAGCTTGTCAGCCAATAGAATCCCCACGGTTCAAACCTCCCTTGCCGCTGGCAGACACGGACTCGCTCGCCGTGCCTTTACTACGCTTTCTTCTGCCCATCTTGCCCTTGACATACCACATTGTCCCATGCTATCATTCCTGCACCAAGGAGGATGTGTGCCTAGATGCTCTTAAGGGTGCTCTTAGAATGACACAGGTCGCAGTCCAGGTCGATGAGATCCTTGCCTTCATCTGGCCTCGGGGATATCGCCAGCTTTGGGACGTGTCAGCAGACCGCCAGGGTAGACGCCCGCCGCTGCTGGTCTATAGGGACGACTCGAAGCTGAAAGCTGGAGGTTGGCCTCAGCACTGGGAAAATCCTTATCAGCCTCTCAAGGAACCGACGCTCTGCGAAGACTTCGCCGAGCTAGGGCGGCAAGCCCTCATAGTAGGTGAGCGCCTGGCGGTTGGGGTGACTCCCGTGGACTGTGCCACGATGGATAAGTCCCTCCATGCCCAGGTTCGAGAGTTCTCGAAGGACTACGGGCCTTTGCGCTACCTCAACGAAGAAGAAATCAAGCCGCACTTGTATGGGCGGCGCTGGCTGGTCGGCATGGAAGTGCGGACAGTTTTGCAGGAAGCCGTTGCCCTCCACGAAATGGTGAGGCTGGCGAAGGAGATTCAGGACGACAGGGAAGCAGGCCGACAAACCGATTTGGAGGAGAAGCTTTGGGAGTTGGGGAAAGCCATCGCTGGCCGCCTGGCGTTCAAATCAGAAAAAGGCGTTCAGAAAGGCGTTCGAGAAGGTCCGGCTATTGACAGAGAGCGCTGGCAACTCGTCCGGTCAGCCACGTGCGAAGACCTGCTGTCGGCCGTTTGGTATCAGTTCTACCTGGCCGAGGTCGGTAGTCAGCGCCGCCGCGTCTGCAAAGGCTGCGGGCGTCTATTTGGGCTGGCCGACACCCGCCAGGTCTACCACAGCACAGCGTGTCGGAACCGAGCGGGTGTCAAGCGCTTCTCTGAAAAGCAGCGACGAAGGAAGGAGGCCTAGAATGCCAGGTCACATCCGAAAGCGCGGCAAGAAGTCCTGGGCCGTCGTCGTCGACCTCGGCCGCGACTCAGTTACCGGCCGGCGCCGCCAAGACTGGCGCTCGGTCAAAGGCACCAAGAAGGAGGCCGAGGCGTTTCTGGTCCAGCTACTCCACGAGCGAGACCAGGGCAACGATATCGAGCGGACGCGACTCACAGTGGGGCAATACCTGGAGCGGTGGCTTTCGAACTACGTTGCGGTCAACACCGCGCCCGCCACTGTGGTCACGTATGGGTCTTTCGTCCACCGCCACTTGCTACCGGCCCTGGGGAGCATACCCCTGGCGAAGCTCCGGCCCCAGCACATCGACGCCTATTATTCTCGCGCCCTGAAGGACGGCAGGGCCAACGGCGGGGGCGGCCTGTCGGCCACGACCGTCCTGCACCACCATCGGGTCCTGCGGGAAGCCCTGCAACACGCCGTCAGACTGCAGCTTATTGCTCGCAACCCCGCTGATGCGACGGAGCCGCCCAGGCCAGCACGGCATGAAGTCTCCGCCCTGTCGCAAGAAGACGCCCAGCGGCTCCTGGAGGCCGCTGACGGCACTTCCCACGGCAGCCTGGTCTACCTGGCCATCATGACGGGTCTCAGGAAGGGAGAGCTTCTCGGCCTGCGCTGGCAGGATGTGGACCTGGAGGGCGGCGTCCTCTACGTGCGGCAGGCTCTACAACGGCTCGGTAGTGAGGGCATCACGTTCCGCGCTCCCAAGACGCGGGGCAGCGGCAGGGCGGTGGCCCTGTCGCCGGCCACCGTCCGGCGCCTTCGGCAGCACCGCCAGCGACAACTCGAGGCCCGCCTTATCGCGGGGCTGGCCTATCAGGACAACGGACTGGTCTTTGCCACCGCGCTAGGCACGCCGACCGATCCCGCTAACCTGCGAAGGGCCTGGGGCCGTATCGTGAAGGCGGCCGGCCTGGACGGCCTTCGCTTTCACGACCTGCGCCACGCCCACGCCACCCTGATGCTGCAGCAGGGCGTCCACCCCAAGGTGGTCAGCGAACGCCTGGGCCATTCCGGCATCCGCATCACGATGGACACCTACAGCCACGTCATGCCAGGGCTTCAGGCGGCTGCAGCGGAACAGCTCGATGGCCTGTTTAAAGAGGTCGTTTCTGAATTTGGTTTGCAAAATGTTAGCAAATGCTAACGGCCCTAAACAGAACTGGCCCCATCTGGGGCCAGTTTCGTATCTAGAATCTGGTGGAGCTGGGGGGACTCGAACCCCCGACCTTTTGTCTGCCAGACAAACGTTCTCCCTCTGAACTACAGCCCCACTCCGTGCCCATATGGTAGCAAGAACGGCTACCCAGGGCAAGCCGACTTCCCCGCCGGCAAGCTTGACACAGTTTCTAGGCTGGGCCATCATGCGGCTGAATCTTGGCCCTCGTTCTTATGTGACAGGGAGGTGCTGCTCATGCTGGCCCTGGAGGGAATCCGCGTTCTCGACCTGTCGCGCCTGGCTCCCGGCCCCTACTGCTCGATGCTCCTGGCCGACCTGGGGGCCGATGTCCTGCTGGTCGAGGAGCCGGCGGACGCTGGCGGTCTGGCGGGCCGGGCCGCTCGCCGCCTGCTGGAGCGCGACGTCAGCGAGCGGGTCATGGCCTTCAACGCGCTCAGCCGCAACAAGCGTAGCATCGCTCTCAACTTGAAGAACGAGGCCGCTCGCCAGGTGTTCTACAAGCTGGCGGAGAGGGCGGACGTGGTGCTGGAGGGCTTCCGCCCCGGCGTGGTGAAGCGCCTGGGGGTCGACTACGAGACGTTGGGCCGGATCAACCCCCGCATCGTCTATTGTTCGCTTTCAGGCTATGGACAGAGCGGTCCCTACGCCGGTCTGGTGGGCCACGACATCAACTACATCTCCATCGGTGGTGCTCTGGGCATGATCGGCTGGCCAGGCACGCCGCCAGCCATCCCCATGAATATAATCGCCGACTTCGCCGGCGGCGGCCTCTACGCGGCCTTCGCCATCCTGGCGGCCATCATCGCCCGCGAGCGGACGGGTGCGGGCCAGTACGTCGACATGGCCATGACCGATGGCGTTGTCTCTCTCCTGGCCCTTGTGGCCAGCCAGTACTTTGGCTCGGGCGTCGCTCCCCGGCCCGGCGAAAGCCTCCTCAATGGCGGTGTCCCCTTCTACTGCGTGTACGAGACCAGGGGCGGCCAGTGGCTAAGCATTGGCTGCCTGGAGCCGGGGTTCTGGGAGGCCCTGTGTCGCGCCGTGGGCCGTGAGGACTTCATTCCCTACCAGATGAATGCCGACAAGTACCCCGAGATGTTCGACTACTTCCGGCAGGAGTTCAAGACCAGGACGCGCGACGAATGGTTCGAATACCTGCGCCAGTTTGACATCTGCGTGGGGCCGGTCTACAGCCTGGAGGAGGTGTTCAACGACCCTCAGGTGCGGGCGCGGGACATGGTGGTGGAGCTGGAGCATCCGGCGGTGGGCAAGGTGCAGCAGGTGGGGATCGGGGCCAAGTTATCGCAGACGCCGGGATCGGTGCGCAGCCTGGCCCCTCGCCGTGGCGAGCACACGGAAGAGGTGCTTCTCGACCTGGGCTACAGCCGCCAGCAGATAGAAGAGCTGCGGTCAGAAGGGGCGGTAGGATAGACCAAGGGCGGTGGCTTGGCCAGCCGCTCGCTTGGAGCAAGGGACGCAACGACACCGTGGGAGACCCACCCACGGGTGGGTCTCCCACGGTGTTAGCGACTGGCTGGGCTACGTGCAGGCGGGCGAAGCAACGCAGCTACACGTTGAGTTCGAAGAAGAGGATGCCCGGTGCCAGACCGCCTATATCATAGATCTGGGCGACATTAGCCAGGATCCCCAGGACGATTGCAAACACAAGGAAGCCAGCCAGGTTAGACACGATCACCTGCTGCGGCTCAGCGTCTGTGGTGGCCTGGATGGCCGCGTTTGTGAGCAGAAGGGTTGTGGCAACAGCGAACGCTCCAAGGGGCACGGCCAGCATCCCAATGACCACCAGGAAAGAGATGGCCATGGGCGCGAAGGCCAGGCCCATCGTTCGTATCATTTGATTCATATCGGCGCTGGCGCGAAAGACGCGGGAGAGGATCATAGCGCTGATGTACACCCACAGCACCCACAGCGCCGTCATGAAGATGCCTCCGAGGATGAAGGTCTTCCAGAATACCTCGAAGTTCTTCTCGTCCGCCCCGGCGGGGAAATCAATCTCGAAGATCCACCAGAGCCACGATCCGAGCCCCGCAAGAAGACTGGCCGCCACCACCACCGCTAGGGCTGGCACCGTAGCCGCCGCTTCGTCCTTCACGTCGTCGAAGACCGTGAGGTCAAGGCGGATCAACCGCCCTAGCCAACTGCCTAGATTCTGGAAGCCGGCGCTTTGAAATTCCATTTTCCAACCTCCTTACAGGATAAGGTACGTTGAGCGAGCCTTCGGGCAAATAGTCCTGGCTCCGTCGCCCTTGTTCAGCTACGGGTCTCTGAATTTATAAAGCATTATCGCCCGACTGTCCAGGCATTTTCGGGGCTTAAGCAGCCCATTTCCCTCAAAATTCGCCACGGACGGCACAGGGTCAACCTGCGCAGATAGCAGGAGCGGGCGGGATTGCTAGCGTAGGGGGCGCTTGGTGGGGATGCCGGGGCGGCGAGGGTAGGCGGTGGGAGTGGGTGCCATCTTCTCCACTAGCACCAGCGTCAGGGGCAGGGCAGGGGAGGGGAGAGGCTCGGCCGAGACGATGCGGCCGCCGCAGGTTTCCAGGGCGCGGCCGGCCTCGGCCATGTCTTGGGGGGCACGGCTTCCCTTGGGGGTCGCCAGGAAGCCACCCACTTCCAGAAAAGGCAGCGCCAGTTCGACGAGGACGGCCAGGGGAGCCACGGCCCGCGCCAACACCAGGTCGTAGCCTTCCCGATAGGACGGCTCGTGGGCTACGGTCTCGGCTCGTCCGGTGATGACCGCCACGTCGTCCAAGTTCAGTTGCATCACCAGGCGTTCCAGGAAGGCGGTCTTCTTGCGGGTGGCTTCCAGGATGGTCAATCGCAGGGCAGGGTGGACGATCCTGATGGGTAGGCCGGGGAAGCCAGCACCGGCGCCCAGGTCG
>Ga0209979_1000489_pt1 | contig 54267 bp, 58 predicted proteins | sample AnhtaG_FD_183114 | JGI IMG/M metagenome (GOLD analysis project Ga0209979, IMG submission 183114) | Deep subsurface microbial communities from Anholt, Denmark to uncover new lineages of life (NeLLi) - Anholt_01485 metaG (SPAdes) (version 2) | ecosystem: Environmental > Aquatic > Marine > Oceanic... | reverse complement strand
GTTCCAGCTGCAATAAAACCTCCGACTCGGTATGCCTTAAATCAATAGCCTTGATATAGGTATGGCACTGCTCACACACGTATAGGCGGTAGAGTCCTTCATCATCAGCGAAGTAGGCTAAGGCATTCTGGTCTTTGGTGCCACAGTAAGGACACTCCAGCCGTTGAAAAAGCCACTCGGTGTCACACCGAGAGCACAAAAGCCACCTCGACCCACGCTCCTTATCCAGAAAAGCGAAGTCGGGACTCCCCCCACAAATGGGGCAATACCGGCGTCGCCAGCGCTCCTGGTTAACCAAGCTCACTAACACTTTAGCCTGGCTGGTTAGCCAAGGCCTGAGAGTAGCCTGGATAATAGCTTCTAAGAGGTGTTCATCAATGTTATCACCGGCTATCGTGGAAGGTAACTTGGCTCCCTCCAGCCACGCCTTCACCATTTTCTTGAGGAGTGTTGGCCGAGGTTCCCTCAGACTTCTGGGAACCTTACCAAAAAGGTCTGGATACTCGGCAAAAGCAGCAGTAACCTCGATAAATACGTCCTGTAATAGCAGCCAATCAAGGTCAAGTTCATCAAAGCTTATTAGCGGCCATCCACTTTCTATTCGCTCATTGATAGCTTTGCTCTTCAAAGCGGGCTTGGGTATACCTATCCGCTCCGCCGCCCTAGATTGAATACCGAGCAATCTTTGGTAAAACTCCAAGAACCTAGGTGGACACTCCCCCTTCTTTACCCACTCCTCCAGTCTCTTCAGAATCTCGCTATCCGTCCCTGCTGTCACTTGGTCTGCACTTCCTTGGCTTTGGTAACTTCTTCGTACCATTTAGCATGGTGTGACTTAGCATAGTCAACCGATACCTTACCCCGAGCCATAGAGCTCCATGCCCCGGTTCTAAGAGGACGCACAAGGGGATGAACCACAGACATATAAATATGAACAAAAAACATGAGGCCGGTAGCAATGAAGGCAACATCATGTAAAAAGACCATCCATTGCAGGAGTGCCGCCGGAGCTGCCCCTTTGGCGAACCACATAATAGCCCCGGTAATGACAAAGACTACCCCAAAGACGATTGCCATGAACCACCACATCTTCTGACCGGTATTCATATGCCCCTGGGGCGGCATCGCCTCTTCATCGCAGAGCATATAGTAACGGGGAGCCGCTTGCAGCCAGCCGATGTCTTCTACTCCCCAGGTAAAGGCATCCTTTATCCCTTTCAAGGTTGCTTTCCAGTTCATGGGTATATAGATGAGAGGCGCCACGATAAAGACCACTGCCGCGATACGATGAATGAGACGGGTCCAGCTATCCTGCGCCAGGAACCCCAGTTGCGGAATAAAGAGGATAAGACCGGTGAGAAACAGGGCAACAAAAGCACCGGCATGCACCCAGTGTAAAATTCGGGTTGGCTTTCTATAGCGCTCAACTTCTTGCACTATCTTATTCCTCCTTCTTACCAGGTAGTTCTTTAGTTAGTTTAGCTTCCCGGGCAATTAGATAGTTTATTCCCAGCCCAACTAAAGTCAGCCCGCCCAGTGCCCAGCCTAGCGGCTGGATTACATCCTGCCAGGCAATCGTTGCCGCTGAAATCTGGGGGTCCACTGGTAGTCCATAAACCTCAGGGGAGTCGTCTAGAACATACATAACGTGCAAGCCGTCCAACTCCTTATCACCGTAGAAGTAGGCATTGCTATATCCTTTAGCTTTAAGCGCCTGGACCCGTTTCTTCCCCTCGGCTACCAACTCATCGCGGTCACCGTATATCAGAGCATCAGTGGGACAGGTCTTGACGCAAGCTGGCTCCCAGCCCTCAGCAATGCGGTCCAGACCGGGAGTGGTGCAAAAGGTGCACTTGTCCATTTTAGCAATGCCAGTGAGCAGATTGCGTTCAGAGCGTGGCACATTAAAGGGACAGGCTTCTATACAATAGCCGCAACCGGTACAAGTATCCTTGTTATAAGCAACGAAGCCGGATTCATGGTGGTAGAGGGAGCCATTGGGACAAACCCGCACACAGCCAGCATCAGTGCAGTGCATGCAGGCACGCCTAGAGAACAACCACCTCACTCCCCCTGCTGTGTCGTACTCCCGGAACTCCATCTTTAGCCAGGTTTGGGGGGAGAGGTCGGGTGGGTTTTCATAACTGCCCCGATTAACCGTCTTTTCCCCTTCACCCTCATCGTTCTCATTCCACTGCTTGCAGGCTGCCTGGCAGCCACGGCAAGCGGTGCACCGTGTTGCGTCATATAGTATTGCCTTCTCTGCCATTGTTACCTCCAAGTAAAAACTCGGCTATTACTTTCTAAGCCTTGCGGACGCTAACCAAAAAGGCTTTGTACTCTGGTATCATCGTGTTGGCATCACCAACATGGGGTGTGAGGACATTGGCACTGTCCCCGGTTGACAGACCGGTGTAACCCCAGTGCCAGATTACGCCTACCTGATGTACCCGGCGTCCGTTCATCTGGAATGGCTTGAAACGTTTGGTGACCACGGCAACCATGTTGACCCGCCCCCGAGCCGACTCCACGATAGCCCTATCACCATTGGCAATGCCCTTTTCTGCCGCCAGCTCTTCACTCATCTCAACAAAGGGCTCGGGCATCATCTCCACTACCCACGGCATGTTTCGGGTCATTTGCCCGCTCTGCCAGTGCTCGGAGACTCGGTAGGTGCTGCACACTATTGGATACTTGTCAGCAGTACCTTGCTCTTCCGGGTGCCAGATCTTAAAGGCGGGATTGTTCTGCTGCTTTGACATGACATTTTCTACTGGTGCCTCCCAGGGCTCATAATGCTCCGGTAACGGACCCTCAGCCATGCCGGGACCGAAGAGGCGTCCATGCCCTTCTGGTTTCATGATAAAAGGATACTTGGTCTTCTCTGGGTCAACTGCCATCGGTGGCCAGCCACCGTCAGGCACATCGCCAACCCATTTACCATCCTGCCACCAGATGACCGGGTGTTCCTTGTCCCAGGGCTCACCATTGAGGTCAACGGAGGCTCGGTTGTAGATAATCCGCCGGTTAACTGGCCAGCACCATGACCACTTGGGGTACAGACCGACGTTAAACGGACCGGGAGTCAGGTCACGGCGAGCTGCCATGTTCCCGTCCTCGGTGTAACTGGCGCAGTAGAGCCAGTTGCCGGAGGAAGTGGTGCCATCATCCTTGAGGCCCCCGAAGCTGGGTAGCAGTTTACCGGTAGTAAGGTCATAGCCATTGATTTCCTTGGCTACCTTGTGCACATCAGGGTGGTCAACTCCATAGTCCCAGGTGAGTTTGGTAATCGCTTCAGCGTTTGGCCCGCCTTCTTTTGCGTATAGCTCTTTGAGCTTGAGGGCAAGCAGGTTCAGCATCTGCAGGTCGTCAATGGCATCACCGGGACCTTCAGCAGCTTTGTAGCGCCACTGCATCCAGCGTCCGCTATTGGTAACACTGCCCTCCTTCTCAAAGGAATTGAGAGCGGGAAGGAGGAAGACCTCGGTGTTAATATTGGCGGGATTCGCTCCCGGGCGCCTCCAGAAGTTAGCCGTCTCGGTATGCCAGATGTCGGTGACCACCATCCAGTCCAGCTTGTCCATAGCACTCCGCTCCAGGTTGGCATTGGGTCCACCGACAGCCGGGTTCTGCCCCCAGCACATCAGCCCTTTAATTACCCCTTTGTTCATGGCCTCAAAGAGGGAGATGTGGGAGTAGTTTTTCCCCGCCTCAATCTTGGGTAGATAATGGAAGCCAAACTGGTTAGCTTTGCTCGCTGCATCGCCATACCAGGCTTTGAGCAGGCTGACCATATACTTGGGCGTATGCTGCCACCAGTTAGCACTCTTGGGGTCGTTAGACTTGGGGGTAGTCCGCTCGAGGTACTTGTCAAGGGTGGTATCAGTATCTATAGGCACTTTCAAGTATCCGGGGAGGACATCGAATAGCAGACAGTGGTCAGTAGAGCCCTGCACATTGGATTCACCCCTCATGGCGTTGATGCCACCGCCGGTAATGCCAATATTGGCCAGGAGAAGCTGTAGTATTGAGTAGGAGCGGATATTCTGAGCACCATAGGTATGCTGGGTAGTTCCCATGGCATAAAGGATGGTGCCGGCTTTACCCTTCTGACCGGTAGCGGCGTAAATTTGGCAGACCGCCAGGAAGGTATCCTTGGGAGCACCGGTGATACTGGATACCATCTCCGGGGTGTAGCGGGCAAAGTGTCTCTTCATAATCTGGAAAACACAGTTGGGGTCTTTTAGGCTCTTATCCTTCTTGGGGATACCATGCGCATCCAGTTGATATTGCCAGCTAGATTTATCGTATTTCCTTTTGTTGCCATCAGTTTCATTGTGGCTGCCAGCATAGCCGGAAAACAGCCCTTCAAGCTCGGCAGGTCCCTTGAAACTGGGGTTGATGAGGTAAGGGGCATTAGTGTATTCCATGATGTAAACCATATTGTAGTTGCCAGGGTTACGGTCAATGTCATCCAGCACGTATTTAATCATGCCGTTGATGAAGGCAATATCTGTCCCCGACCGCAGCGGACAATAGATGTCAGCCCTGGCTGAGGTTCTGGTGAACCTGGGGTCAACACTGATGAGCTTGGCACCCTTCTCTTTGGCATCAGTGATGTGACCAAAAGCGGCCGGGTGGTTTTCCGCCGGGTTTGACCCGATAGCAAAAATGCAATCGCTATTAGCAATGTCATTCCAGTGGTTGGTCATGGCACCGCGTCCGAATGTTTCCGCCAAACTGGCGACAGTGGGGGAATGTCATATGCGGGCGTGATGTTCGAGATAGACCACACCTAATGCCCGCACTAGCTTCGACAGGAGGTAACATTCCTCATTGTCTAGGGCTGAACCTCCCAGGTTGGCGATGGCTTCAGTGCGGTTTACTATCCTGCCGCCGCCGTCCCTTTCGACGAAAGTAGCGTCTCTGGTGTTTTTAATCCGGCGGGTAATCTCGTTGATTGCCCAGTCCCAGGATTTTTCCTCCCAGTCGGTCCCGCCGGGACGCCGGTAGAGGACTTTGCTCAGACGCCAGGGGTTATCCGCAGATAGTTGGCGCATTGAGGCACCCTTGGCACAGCCACCACCACGGTTGATGGGGTGGTCAGGGTCACCCTCGATGTTCACCACCTTACCATTCTGTGCGGCGACAATGAAGCCGCAGCCTGAACCATCATAAGGACAAATAGTGGTTGTCTCGCCAATCCTCTTTTTTAGAGGTAATATCTTAGCTGGTTTAGCGAGGGCGACATCAGGCTTGAGTGCCGCGAATAAAAAAATGCCCCCTGCCCCTACCCCAGACGCTTTCAGAAAATCTCTCCGACTTAGCTCCATGAACTCTCCTTTCCCTAATTACTTTAAGAGGTGATTAAGCCTTGCCTAGAAATGCCTTCAGGACGTGAGCATCAACCAAGAGCACTTGAGTGTAGTGTGCTATTGCTTTGCTGAGCACACGGCAAGCATTATAAACTAAACAAAAATGTTTAGTCAAATTCTGAGTTACCAATAGTGAATAATTTATTCAAATCAAGGACGTTGTGGTATAATAAAACGCTGGGAGGCATTTTGGTATAGACACTCAGGCTGTATGAGCTTTCCCTTAATTAACACAACTAGATGAGCAACCCCCTATTGACAAGGTGGCAAAGTAGTAGTATACTATTAGTGAAGATGAAGAGCTTAGCTACATAGAGTTAAGAATTGGTGATTAAAAACCAAGCGAGCGGCTTGGTGACTGTCACCAAGCCGCTTTACTGTGTGTATAGCACCTTAACAATTGAATATTGAGGACTAATATCAAATCTGAAGCAGGTCAAGCGATGAAGGCACATGGTGGATGCCTTGGCATCAAGGGCCGATGAAGGGCGTGGCAAGACTGCGAAAAGCCTCGGTGAGCTGTCGAGTAAGCCTAGCCGGGGATTCCCGAATGGGGCAACCCGCTGCGGTAAAACCGGAGCACCCCCAGCTGAACACATAGGCTGGGAGGAGGTAAGTGGGGGAAGTGAAACATCTCAGTACCCCGAGGAAAAGAGATTATTCCCTGAGTAGTGGCGAACGAAAGGGGAGGAGCCTAAACCCGATAAGCTAAGTGGTTCTGGAGCCTAAGCTTATGGGGGGTTGAAAGCCAGGTAGGACCTATTCCAGAATAGGTCAAGGAGTTACCAACCGAACCTTAGTTAAATGACTCTGGAAAGAGCGACCATAGAGGGTGACAGTCCCGTAGACGAAAGGGGGAGGCTCCTTACCTGTGCTTGAGTACCACGGGACACGAGAAATCTTGTGGGAAGCTACCCTGACCACAGGGTAAGGCTAAATACCCTTGATGACCGATAGTGAACTAGTACCGTGAGGGAAAGGTGAAAAGTACCCCGGGAGGGGAGTGAAATAGACCTGAAACCGTGTGCTGACAAGCAGTCAGAGGTTGTCTTCGGACAACTGATGGCGTGCCTATTGAAGAATGAGCCGGTGAGTTAATCTGTGTGGCTGGTTAAGCAACTGACGTTGCAGAGCCGAAGCGAAAGCAAGTCTGAATAGGGCGATTTAGTTGCACGGATTAAACGCGAAGCTGGGTGAGCTACCCATGGCCAGAGTGAAGCTCCGATAAAATCGGAGTGGAGGCTCGAACCGGTCGGTGTTGCAAAACCGTCGGATGAGCTGTGGGTAGGGGTGAAATGCCAATCGAACTCAGGGATAGCTCGTTCTCCCCGAAATGCATTGAGGTGCAGCCTCAGGTATTAGTTAATGGAGGTAGGGCTCTGGATGGAGAAGGTGGGAGAGTATCTTGCTAACTCCAACCAAACCACGAATGCCATTAACCCAAATCCTGGGAGTGAGACTGCGGGGGATAAGCTCCGTAGTCGAGAGGGAAACAGCCCAGACCATCAGCTAAGGTCCCCAAGAGCGGGCTAAGTGGGCAAGGAAGTAGGACTGCCCAGACAGCCAGGAGGTTGGCTCAGAAGCAGCCATCCTTTAAAGAGTGCGTAACAGCTCACTGGTTGAGTGGTGCTGCGCCGACAATTTAACGGGGCTAAAGCCCGCCACCGAAGCTATGGATTCTAGGTAACTAGAATGGTAGGGGAGCGTTCCCTTAGCCATGAAGCTATTACGTAAGTAATAGTGGAGTTAAGGGAAGTGAGAATGCCGGCATGAGTAGCGTCAGGCGTGTGAGAAACACGCCCACCGAAAACCTAAGGTTTCCTACGGAAGGTTAATCCGCGTAGGGTTAGTCGGGCCTAAGCCGAGGCCGGAAGGCGTAGGCGATGGACAACGGGTCATTATTCCCGTACCGCTCTTACTGAGGCAAAGGAGGGACACGGGAGGGTAGGTTAAGCGTGCCTAATGGACATGGTGCGTCCCCCATTATTAGGTGAGGCTGGGGCAGGCAAATCCACCCCGGATATTGTAACTGAAAGTGGGGGGAAGTTGAGGGGAAACCCAAGGCGACTTAGCTGATCCCAGGCCGTCAAGAAAAGCTTCGTTGCCAGTGAAGTAGGAGCGCCCGTACCGCAAACCGACTCTGGTAGGTAGGGATAATAGTCCCAAGGTGATCGAGAGAACCCTCGTTAAGGAACTCGGCAATCTAACCCCGTAACTTAGGGAGAAGGGGTGCCCACTTAGGTGGGTAGCATAAAATTGGCCCAAGCGACTGTTTAACAAAAACATAGGTCTCTGCCAAAGCGAAAGCTGAAGTATAGGGGCTGATACCTGCCCAGTGCTGGAAGGTTAAGGGGAGGGGTTAGGAGCAATCCGAAGCTCTGAACTGAAGCCCCAGTGAACGGCGGCCGTAACTATAACGGTCCTAAGGTAGCGAAATCCCTTGTCGGGTAAGTTCCGACCCGCACGAATGGTGTAACGACTTGGGCGCTGTCTCAACGAGGGACTCGGCGAAATTGAAATACCCGTGAAGATGCGGGTTACCCGCGACAGGACAAAAAGACCCCGTGGAGCTTTACTATAGCTTGGCACTGGGGTTGGGCTCATCATGTGTAGCATAGGTGGGAGACTTTGAAGCCGGGGCGCCAGCCTCGGTGGAGTCATCATTGAAATACCACTCTTGGTGGGTTTAGCCTCTAACCTTAGAGCAAGCTAAGGGACAGTGTCTGGTGGGTAGTTTGACTGGGGCGGTCGCCTCCCAAAAGGTAACGGAGGCGCCCAAAGGTCCCCTCAGGGTGGATGGAAATCACCCATAGAGTGCATTGGCATAAGGGGGCTTGACTGTGAGACTTACAAGTCGAGCAGGGACGAAAGTCGGGCAAAGTGATCCTACGGTTCCGTGTGGAAGGGCCGTAGCTTAACGGATAAAAGCTACCCCGGGGATAACAGGCTTATCTTGCCCAAGAGTTCACATCGACGGCAAGGTTTGGCACCTCGATGTCGGCTCGTCGCATCCTGGGGCTGAAGCAGGTCCCAAGGGTCGGGCTGTTCGCCCGTTAAAGCGGTACGCGAGCTGGGTTCAGACCGTCGTGAGACAGGTCGGTCTCTATCCGTCGTGGGCGTCCGGAGATTTGAGGGGGTCTCTCTCTAGTACGAGAGGACTGAGAGGGACAGACCTCTGGTGTGCCAGTTGTCCCGCCAGGGGCAGTGCTGGGTAGCTAAGTCTGGTTCGGATAAGCGCTGAAAGCATCTAAGTGCGAAGCCGGCCCCAAGATGATATCTCCCATCCTTCCTCGCAAGGGGAAGGGGTAAGACCACAAGTAGACTACTTGTTTGATAGGCGGTGGGTGTAAGGGCAGTAATGTTCTTAGCTTAACCGTACTAATGGTCGAGGGCTTGACCTGCTTCAGAGTTGATATTAGCCAGATGTAGGGGGAGGGGCAAAAGCCCCTCCTTTCTTTTTCCACTTGACACCGAAGCGTCAGCCGTCTAGAATTAGCCATCAGGTCTATCAGGAGACGGGATATGTCTGGAGAAGCAAAGGAACCGAAGAAAGAAAAACGGAAGGTCGCCGGGGGGCTTTTCATCCCGGCCGGGCTATTTATCGGCATGGGGATTGGCTGGGCGCTTGGCTATCTTGTTCAGGGTATGTTTATCGGCCTGGGTGTAGGGTTTCTGCTTTTCGGCTTAATAATGCTGACGGTGCGTGATTAAATTTGAGGGCTTGACCTGTTTCAGAGTTGATATTAGCCAGATATAAGGAGAGGGGTAAAAGCCCCTCTTTTTTATTTTATCCCAGCCTCCCGCTACTCCCCGTGTGCATCTTTGTCCCACCCGCCCGCCCTCGGAGCGTCTGTGGCTTATCCCTTATATGTGACCTATCCCCCTGCCATTATTTGTAGCTGAAGAGGACAATCATAGAATAAAACAGTAGCTGCTATCCAACAATCGTGACAAGTATAGCGCAAAAGTGGTAAATATTTAGGTAAGTATACCTTTTCCCTATTGACAAGTTGTCGATAGGTGGTTATAGTATATAGCACATACATAATAGTAGCATCTCGCTACTATTATGTGCAGTCGGTATAAGGAGAAGGAGGGAGATAGGCAATGACTAGTAACGTTCTGGTAAGGCCGGAGCAACCTTTTTGGGGCATTAGCACCCATGACATAGTGGCAGAATTACGGTGCGACCCTACCATTATGAAAGAAGTTGAGCGTAGTACACAAGCTTGGCTGGAGGGGAAAGTGAAACCATGGAGCCAGGTGAAGAATGAACTCGGTATCAGGTAAGATAATCATTCCTGAACCTGTTCAGGAAATGCTAGACAAGTTTGGCCCCAGCGACCGTAAATTGATTGCTGGGGTCTTCGGTCTATTAGAGAATGATTTATGGAGAGATACCCATAAGGTTAATTTTGGCTTAATCCTCGGCCAGCAAGAATGGGCTATTGCGGAGAACCGCGTTACGGTTGTGTTTGCCGAAACAAACGATGATAAGGTCGTTGTAACTTTCGTGAATATGAGGTCTCGTTTTCATCCGTCTTGGTTATAGCGGAGGCGATATGGATTTAGGTGAAGTAGTAAGACCAATCATAGCCAAATACCAGATGACTTCCATAAAAAACAGGTGGGAGGAGGCTACGACCTTTGGTGCTCAAACCAAAGCATTGGCTTATTGGATTCGTGATTCCGAAGATGTGGTGAATATTGTTTGGCTTAACTCCGATGGTATCCGAGATATAACTTGGTTCCCATCTCTAGAGCAATCAATATTCAACTTCCTGCCTCTACGAAGTATTGCTTCTTTTGAAGTCAGAGAGGGAAAAGACTTAGCCAGACTTTATGGTTTTCCGGTTGCAGGCGGGCTATTGATACGAGTCTTCTGTCTAGCGCCTTTGGGTAATTTGACTTGGGTGGCTGATACGGAAAAACAGGCGCAGGACTTGCATGCCTTTGCCCGTCAAGTATTTACAGCTTATGCAAATGTCATGAGTAAATAGAACTACAGCTCGGTTTATGGAGCGAGCTAAGTGTCAGAAGTAAAGAAACAGCACAGTAAACTCAGTATTCTCCAAGCTACATCCCGTCCTTACCTTCCTTAACCATTCATCCCCCACCAAGTAGAATTGAGGCTTCACTTTTGAGGCAACTACCCGACTTTTAGGGCAACTGCCACTTTTAAGGCAAAGCCCCTTCCCTGGGGAAGGGGGACAAAGGGGGATGGGGTTAATAAACAATCTCTAGCTAGCTCCTTGACAAGCGGGAGAATATCATCTATATTAAAAAATAGCCTCCTGGTGATTAGAGCGAGGTGGCACCACCCGTTCCCATCCCGAACACGGAAGTGAAACGCCTCAGCGCAGACGATACTGAAGGGGCAACTCTTTGTGGAAAATATGCCACTGCCAGGAGGTTTTTGACCTTTGGTGTAGGTTGCTTTATATCACTTGATACTTTATAATGGATAGCGGTGCTAGATACGAGATAAGCAGCACCGCTGAGGAGAGGGATGGCTAGCCGTTTTGAGAAATTCACCGAGCGAGCCCGTCGGGTTCTTACCTTAGCTCAGGAAGAAGCCCAGCACTTCAGCCATAATTATATTGGTACGGAGCACATTTTGCTTGGTTTGGTGCGGGAAGAGGAGGGGGTAGCCGCTAGGGTTCTAACTAACCTGGGTGTAGTCTTGAGTAAGGTACGCTCGGCGGTGGAGTTTATCATTGGACGTGGTGAAAAGCCAGGTAGCGGTGAGATTGGGCTTAGTCCCAGAGCTAAGCGGGTTATTGAACTGGCGATAGATGAAGCCCGTCACCTCGGGCATAATTACATTGGTACTGAGCATCTTCTGTTAGGACTACTGCGAGAAGGGGAAGGGATAGCGGCTAGCGTATTAGATAGCTTTGGTGTTACTCTAGAGAAAGCACGGGCTGAAATTGTTCATGTCCTTAGTCAAGGTGCGCCTAGGGCTAGACCTACCCGTCCTGCCAGTCGCACCCCGACTTTGGACCAGTTAGGCATAGACCTGACTGCTGCCGCCCGCGCCGGGAAACTTGACCCGGTTATTGGACGAGTTAAGGAGATTGAGCGCGTGATTCAAATCCTTAGCCGTCGGACAAAGAATAATCCCGCCCTTATTGGTGAGCCTGGGGTAGGCAAAACAGCGATTGTTGAAGGCCTGGCGCATCGTATTGCTGCTGGTGATGTTCCTGAGACCTTAGAGGGGAGACGGTTGGTAACGCTGGATGTGGGTTCCCTGGTCGCTGGAACCAAGTACCGCGGTGAGTTTGAAGAACGACTAAAGAAGGTTATTGATGAGATAAAGACGTCCGGTAATTGTATCCTCTTTGTTGATGAGTTCCACACTATCGTTGGTGCCGGGGCGGCTGAAGGGGCAGTTGATGCGGCTAATATTCTCAAACCGTCACTAGCACGAGGAGAGCTGCAGTGTATTGGTGCTACTACCCTTAATGATTACCGAAAATATGTGGAGCGGGATGCGGCTCTGGAGCGCCGCTTCCAGCCCATCTTGGTAAAGGAACCCTCTGTAGACGAAACTTTGGAGATTTTACATGGTATTAAGGAGCGCTATGAGGAACATCATCGTCTGACGATAGGTGATGAGGCACTGCGTTCAGCGGCAACATTAGCTGCCAGATATATACCCGACCGTTTTATGCCTGACAAGGCTATTGACCTGATTGATGAGGCAGCTTCAAGAGTAAACATCCAACACCGAACTATACCTATTACCTTGAAGGAAGCCAGGCAAGCTGAGGATAGTGTGCGTAAAGATAAGGATGCCGCTTTAGCCACCCAGCAGTATGAGTATGCTGCTGAGCTGCGTGAGCGGGAGCTGCAGTTGGTGGAGAAAATAAAGAAGATAGAAGCCGAGTGGCAGGCCGAGCGGGAGCAGGTGAAGCCAGTGGTAACCGCTGATGATATTGCTGAGATAGTGAGTATGTGGACCAGTATCCCAGTGGTGCAGCTAACTGCTGATGAGACCAGTCGTCTGCTTCACATGGAGGAAGTACTACATAAGCGCATTATTGGTCAGGATGAGGCGATAAATATTGTGGCTAAGGCGGTAAGGCGAGCCCGAGCCGGTCTCAAAGACCCGAGACATCCTATAGGCAATTTCATCTTTCTTGGTCCTACCGGTGTTGGTAAGACAGAGTTGGTCAGAGCCCTGGCTGAGTTTATGTTTGGTAGTGAGGAGGCACTAACCAGGCTTGATATGTCTGAGTTTATGGAGAGACACACGGTCGCCCGACTGGTTGGGGCTCCACCGGGGTATGTTGGCTATGAGGAAGGTGGGCAATTAACTGAGGCAGTAAGGCGTAAGTCGTATTGCGTCATACTTCTGGATGAAATTGAAAAGGCTCACCCGGACGTGTTCAATATACTCCTGCAGATATTTGACGATGGTCACCTGACTGATGCTAAGGGTCGCCGGGTTGATTTCCGCAACAGCATTATTGTCATGACCAGCAATGTGGGTGCTGAGCTAATCAGGAAAGGTAGCACCATTGGTTTTACTGTTCGCGATGAGGCTAAAACTCGGCAGGAGTCCTATGAGAGAATGAAGGAAAAGCTACTTGGGGAACTAAAGAAGACCTTCCGCCCCGAGTTTCTTAATCGTATTGATGGGGTAGTGGTGTTTCACTCCCTGACCAGGGAGCATATCCGACAAATAGTGGATTTGATGCTGGTTTCGGCAACTCAGCAGCTGGCGGAAAAGGAGATTAAGCTAGAGGTAACCGAGGCGGCTAAAGATTTCTTGGGTGAGAAGGGGTACGATGAAGTCTTTGGGGCTCGACCGCTACGCCGAGTGATTCAGGATATGGTTGAGGATAAACTTTCCGATGATTTGCTCCGGGGCAAATTCCAGTCGGGGGATACGGTGGTGGTTGACATAGAGGAGGGAGAGATTGTCGTGCACCCAGCGGCGGTGGGCATTACTGAAGGATAATAAACCGTAAGTTTTTACGGATGACAGACTAGCTTTTCATAGAGGGCGGAGAAACCAGGATAACTGATACAACCGCCCTTTAAATTCACCCAAAATTGATTGGTTAGCATTAAAATAAGAGGAACATTAAAAGCGGGGTAGAGACATGATAGCAGTAGATTGGGGGCAGGCTTGGCAAGTTGGTGGTGTTGGTTTTGCTACGGTCTTTGCCTTGTTAATTATTCTAGCCGTGGTTATATGGCTAACCGGGCTGGTACTTGGTAAAATCAGCATGGGTAAGAGTGAAACTGATGGCAAGAAGAGAGGAGATTGAAAAGTGGCGCAAGAAAATGTAGAAGTTCCCATAACAGGTAAGATTGTTGGTGTAAATGTCAAAGTAGGCGATACGGTTAAAGAAGGAGACACGCTTTGTCTACTGGAATCAATGAAGATGGAAAACCCCATACTGGCTCCGGTAGACGGCACCATTACTCAGTTGGGAGTCTCGACTGAACAGGTAGTCAAGCCTGGCGACTTAGTTGCCATCATCGAGTACTAAAAAGTTGGCGATTGATGTTTGGCTTTTTTGAAACTGGGTTTCAGCATTTCTACTGGGGCAATGGTTTGATGCTCCTTATTGGGGTGGCTCTAATCTACTTGGGAATCTCCAAGAAGATGGAGCCTCTTTTACTATTACCCATAGGTTTTGGCATTCTACTGGTCAATCTGCCTATTGGTGGTTTGATGGATTACGAGCTACAGATAACAAGCCAGGCGGAGATGCCAAGCCGGGTAATCAGTATTGAGGTAGATGAAGGGGCTAAGATTAGCGAGGGCGACGTCATCCTTCAGTTGGACTCAGGGGAGGTCTTGGCGCCAATCGGTGGTAGGATTACGGAAATCAAGGCCTCACCCGGTCAGGAAGTCACCCCTGATGAAGTACTAGCGGTAATGATAACGACGGCGCAGACAGAGCTACCGGTACAACCGGTAGGCTTACTCTCTAGAATATTTCAGTATGGGATTATGTGGCAGGTGATACCACCTCTCATCTTCCTTTGCCTGGGGGCATTAACCGACTTCGGCCCGATGATAGCTAATCCAAGGACTCTATTGCTGGGTGCAGCGGCTCAATTTGGTGTCTATTTTGCCTTTTTTGCCGCATTACTCTCTGGGTTCAGTATAGCCGAGGCAGCCTCTATAGGGATAATCGGCGGTGCCGAGGGACCAACCACAATCTTTGTTACCTCTATTCTTGCCCCTCATATAATAGGGGCTACCGCTGTAGCTTGCTACACCTACATGGCGCTGGTGCCTATTATCCAGCCCCCGATAATAAAATTGCTCACCACCAAGAAAGAACGGGCTATATACATGAAACCACAACTGCGTGAGGTCTCAACACGGGAGAAGATATTATTCCCCATAATTGCCTCTATAATTGTCATATTATTTGTTCCCATGTCAGCCCCGCTTATTGGTATGTTCATGGTGGGGAACTTATTTGCTATGTCCGGTGTTACGGAGAGACTCAGCAAAACGGCACAAACCGCATTGATAGACATCTTGACTATATTCCTTACGCTATGTATAGGCGCCACCATGACCGCCGATAATTTTCTCCTGCCGAGAACCTTGCTCGTCCTCGTGTTGGGAGTGGTGGCCTTTGCTACGGCTACTGCAGCCGGTGTTCTAATGGCTAAATTGATGAACCTCTTTTCCAAGCAAAAGATTAATCCGATGATAGGTGCTGCTGGCGTCTCGGCAGTGCCTATGTCAGCCAGAGTAGTGCAGAAAATGGGGCAGGAGGCTAACCCCAGAAACTTCCTGCTGATGCATGCTATGGGTCCCAATGTGGCCGGGGCTATTGGGGCGGCTATCGCCGGTGGTGTGTTCTTAGGTATGGTGGGCTAATATATTACTTTGGGCACTTACCTCTTTTGATTCAGATTATTTATTGACCTCACCGCCATTGATATTTGTTTAGCAACCCACCCCCTTTATCCCCCTCCCTTGGTAAGGGAGGGGGAAGAATATTAGAAGAGAGGCTTCGCCTCTCTTTGATTCTCCTTCAGTATCTCCCCCCTTGCCTTATTGGTCAAAATAGAATAAAGTTATTCTGTGGGTAGAGCAGATAAATCCCATACCAGAACCATTTTTGTCTGTCAGCAGTGTGGCAAGGAGAGCCTTAAATGGCTGGGACGTTGCCCTAATTGCCAGCAGTGGAACTGCTTTGTTGAAAAAACAGTAACTGCTCCGACTGCTCCCTTCCCGTCAATTTCCCCGGTTAACCTGCCCCAAGAGCTGTCTCGGGTGGTTATTGAGGCTGCCGACCGCTTTCCACTTCCCCTGGCTGAGTTTAACCGGGTGCTGGGTGGTGGACTGGTGTCTGGCTCCCTGGTGCTAATAGGTGGCGACCCTGGTATTGGCAAATCAACTCTATTGCTTCAGGTTTCAGCCTTGGTAGCTCAGACTAAAGGTACGGTAGTCTATGTTTCTGGTGAGGAAACCGGGCATCAGATTAAGCTCAGGTCGGAGCGTCTGGGGGTAACTGGTGAGAAGCTTTATCTGCTGGCTGAGACTGATATAGAGGCTATCTTAAGCCAGATTGAGCAGCTACAACCTAACCTAGTGGTTATAGATTCTATTCAGGCGGTTTACCTCCCTGAGTTGGATACCGCGCCCGGCAGCGTAACCCAGGTGCGGGAGTGTACCCTACGACTTATGCACTGGGCAAAGCAGAGTGGTGTGCCTCTTTTCATTACTGGCCATGTAACCAAGGATGGGGCTATTGCTGGCCCCCGGGTGCTGGAGCACATCGTTGACGTGGTGCTCTATCTTGAGGGTGAGCCTTTTAGTGCCTACCGGCTGCTGCGCTGTGTGAAAAATCGCTTTGGCTCAACGAACGAGGTAGGTGTTTTTGAAATGAGGGAGCAGGGTCTGATAGAAGTGGATAATCCATCGCTGGCATTCCTGTCGCAGCGGGGGGAACAAACTATAGGTTCAGCAGTAGTGCCTACCCTTGAAGGCACACGCCCGCTGCTGGTGGAGATTCAAGCCCTGACCAATCCCACCAGCTTTGGCTTACCCCGACGCACCGCCAATGGGGTTGACTTCGGTCGGTTGCTGATGGTTACCGCCGTGCTAACCAGGCGGGTTGGCCTGAGACTCGGTAATCAGGATATTATGGCTAATGTTACCGGCGGCATCAGGATTGGTGAGCCGGCGGCTGATTTAGGCATTGCCCTAGCTATTGCCTCCAGCTCCCGTGATGTTGGGGTTGACCCGGAACTGGTGGCGGTGGGCGAGGTGGGGCTGAGCGGAGAACTGCGCGCCGTCTCACAACTGGATAGACGAGTTAATGAAGCAGCCAGATTAGGCTTTAAGAGGTGTTTGGTGCCTAAAGTTGGTGCTAAGATTTCAGCACCCAAGAATATTGAGCTTATCCCGGTCAGCACCTTACGAGAAGCCATAGGAGTGGGGCTGGTGAGAAAGAAGTGAGTTTATGCACGGGAGGTGCAGACATGGTCAAAAATAAGCAGGATGAACTTATACGAGCCTACGCAACTCTCAAATCACTACGAAATAATATCGCTGGAATGACCGATGTTAAAGAGACATATGTGAACGCGTTCCATACTGTGCTTATTAGGTTGCAAGATATTGGAATAAATACTTCCGAGTTTTGGATTCCATATTCAGAGATTAACCCTAGAACTGCATCTATCAATACATTGACAGGTGTGAAACAGTATACTGAAGAAAGGTATGTTGATAAGTCATTCATACTGACAAAACTAGACGCTATTCTTGGCTACTTTGAAATCATTACTGCTGAGAAACCAAAAAGGATTGGACTTGTCAAGTCCGATGATTGATGAAAGTGGCTAATCAACAAAAAGTAGGCGCTGTTATCGTGGCTGCTGGCAAGGGGGAGCGGATGGGTGAGGTGGATAAAATGTTCGCCCTGTTGGGTGGCAAGCCCGTCATAGCTAGGGTGATTGATACCTTTGAGAAGTGTAATTCGGTTGACCAGATGGTGGTGGTGATAAGCCAGGAAAATCTAGAGAAGTGTCAGCAATTGGTTGTTGAGCAAGGGTGGTCTAAGGTAACTGAGGTATGTCCGGGAGGAGAACGTCGTCAAGATTCGGTGGCAGCGGGACTGAGCCGACTTAACCGGTGCCACTGGGTAGTAATCCATGATGGCGCCCGACCACTGGTAACTGGGGGCCTGATTGAACGTGGGCTGATGGAAGCCAGGGAAACCGGGGCTGCCGTAGCTGCGGTACCAGTTACTGACACCATTAAGGTAGCTGGGGATGACCGGATAGTCCGTGAGACACCGCCACGTGGTAACCTGTGGGCGGTGCAAACACCACAGGTATTTCGTTTTGATATAATAGCTAAAGCCTACCAGCAGGCAAAAGCCGAGGTAACCGATGATGCCACACTGGTAGAGGGATTAGGCTATAAGGTTAAGCTATATATGGGCGCTTATGATAATATAAAGGTAACCACCCCTGATGACTTGGTTTTGGCCGAGGTTCTATGGCAAAAACATGGAAAGTGGGCATAGGCTACGATGTTCACCCCCTGACCCCAGGGCGGAGGTTGGTGCTGGGAGGGGTAGAGATACCCTTTGATAAAGGGCTTAGTGGCTGGAGTGATGCCGATGTGCTGACCCATGCTATTATGGATGCCTTGCTTGGAGCAGCGGCTCTGGGAGACATCGGTCGCCATTTCCCACCCGGTGAGCCGCAGTATAAGGATATTTCCAGTCTGGTGCTACTTGAGGGAGTAAGGGATAAGCTGGCCAAGAATGGCTGGCGAGTAGCTAATATAGATGCTACCATTGTGGCTGAGCAGCCCAAACTTAAAGATTTCATCCCCGGGATGCGACAACAGCTCAGCAAGACGCTGGGTATTAATATTAGTCAGGTGAGTGTGAAGGTAAGCACCTCAGCGGGGTTAGGTTTTGTTGGTCGGGGAGAAGGGATTATTGCCTACGCCGGAGCCATGCTAGAAGGAAGCCAAGATGAAGGTATTTAACACTCTATCCGGACAAAAGGAAGAGTTTTTACCCCAGGGTGAAGAGGTCAAGATGTACGTCTGCGGGGTTACCCCTTATTCTGATGCTCATCTAGGCCATGCCATGAGCTATATCATCTTTGATGCTATCCGGCGCTACCTCCAGTTTCGTGGCTACAAGGTGAAGTATGTGCAGAACATCACCGATATTGACGATAAGATTATAGACCGAGCCAACCAGCTTGGTATCCCTATTGGTGAACTGGCAGAGAAATATACTGACAGCTATTTTGCTGATATGGATGCCTTAAACATCGGTCGGGCTGATATTTATCCAAGGGCTACCGAGGAGATACCCAAGATTATTGAGGTAATTCAGGGTTTAATAGACAAAGGCTATGCTTATCCTGCACAAGGTAGTGTTTATTTCCGGGTGAGGAGTGTTGCTGACTATGGGAAGCTGGCTCATCGCAGTCTTGAGTCGATGATGGCTAGAGCACGGATTGAGGCTGGGGAGGAAAAGGAGCACCCGATGGATTTTGTCCTGTGGAAGGCATCAAAGCCGGGCGAGCCATCGTGGGAAAGTCCGTGGGGAAAGGGCAGGCCGGGCTGGCACATTGAGTGCAGCGCCATGTCCTTAAAATACCTGGGGGATACCCTTGATATTCATGGTGGCGGACAGGACCTAATCTTTCCTCATCACGAGAATGAAATCGCCCAGTCAGAGGGCTTTACCGGTAAAAAGCCGTTTGTTAGATACTGGTTGCATAACGGGCTGGTGCAGCTTGGTGAAGAGAAGATGAGCAAATCCCTGGGCAACCTGATAACGATAAAAGAGGCGTTGGAGAAATATAGCGCCGATGCCATCCGTCTCTTTGTTCTCAACTCCCACTACCGCAGCCCCCTTACCTACTCCGAGGAAATAATAGAAGCGGCGGAGAGGGGGGTGGAGAGATTGCTGCGGGTGGTTTCGAGGGATGACCCCACAGAGGGTAAGGGAGAAGCCCTTGATGCTGAGCCATACCGCAAGCAATTTTATGAAGCGATGGATGACGATTTCAATACCGCCCAAGCACTGGCTACCCTGTTTGACTTAGCCAGGGTAATAAATCAGGCAGCGGATTCTGGGCTTGGCTTTCAAGACGCTCAAGGTGTTCTCTTATCACTGGCACGAGGAGTCTTGGGGTTAAAACTACGTGATGTTAATATAGTTGTTCCGACAGCCCACCTGACGTTGACTACTTTTGCTCCTACTGTGGTCATAGGTGAACAACCGACTCCAGAGGCTGAGGCACGTGTTAGCCGACTCATTGAAGAGCGCAACAGGCTCCGCAAGGCCAAACAGTGGCAACAGGCTGACCAACTTCGTGCAAAATTGGGAGAACTGGGCATAGTCCTTGAAGATGCCTCTGGTAAAACGAATATTATCTGGAAGCGTACTCCAACGATTGAGCCTCTTGATAAACTTCTTACTGAACTAGGCATAACCCCTTGAGGATACCCCAAAGGGGACGGTGTGGAAGCGTAAGCGATAACCTGATGCTGAAGGAGAGTCAAAGAGAGGTGAAGCCTCTCTTACGTATAGTTCCCCCTCCCTTTTAAGGGAGGGGGATAAAGGGGGAGGGTTACCTAATAAAAACCTAACGGGGGTGATTTATGTGGCAAAATGTAGCCTTTATTATGATTGGCATTGGTATATTGGTTTTAATCGGCTGGAGTGTTGAAGTCTTTTTTATGGCTAGTGAAATCCCGCTACTTATCAGGATAGCTGTTGGTGCTATTGTGGCAGGGGTATTGGTTCTCATTGGTGTAGCTATTAGAGACCGACTGGCTAAGGCTAAAACTGAGGATTTCAAGGAGGTAGAGAAATGATTATTATCACCTCGGGACAGGTAGAAGGCAAGACAATTACCAAAACTGTGGGCTTGGTCAAGGGTAGTACTATTCGGGCAAGGCACTTGGGTAAGGATATTATGGCTGGGCTCAGGGGTATGGTCGGCGGTGAGATAACCGAATATACCAAGATGATGGCTGAAGCCAGGGAGCAAGCTATTCAGCGGATGGTAGAGGATGCCGAGAAGCAGGGAGCTAACGCCATTGTCAGTATGAGATTTACCACCTCAATGGTAATGCAGAGTGCATCTGAAATTCTGGCCTACGGAACTGGGGTGGTGCTGGAATAGACAAGCACCACGCTTTATCTTTCAGCCAGCCACTACCAGAAAAGGCGCCAAAACTTTAGTTTAACCAGCCCAACTGGTAGTTCTAGCTGTCTCTTCTCACTAACCGGAAACATATTTATTCTGTCTATATCTGCTTTTAAGTGAGATAGTTCCTCCTGGTAGTTACCTCGGGACAGTATATCGTCAATGCGGTGCATCATCTCCCGAGCTGCTTGAATGCGCTGCTCCCCGGCCTCCGCTAGTTTTTGGGGAATATTCCCATGCCTAGCTTTCAAACGATTAAGGCGCAGGATGGCTTCGTAAGCAGTCTCTGCAATCTGGTGACGTGACATCCACTCTGTTTCGTAATTCAAGGAGTATTTCCAGCTCGGCGCTACTAGCCCCTGCCGGTGCTCTTCTAAGGTGCGAAACCGGATACGGTAGCCATAGCGGTCTGGTTGCTCAAAGCCGAGACTGCCCGGGTCAAGGAAGGGTGCCAGTGGAGCGATAAACAGGGAAAGTCTCTTATCTCCCCGAAACTTATCCAGCAAATAGCCGCAATAGTCAATGGTATCCATTACCGACTGCGGAGTTTGCTTCGGCAGCCCAATCATAAAGAATACATCCATTCGCCTGCAGCCAGCACTAAGGGCATCATTTATGGTCTGTTCTAAAGCTTCGTTAGAATAGTGTCTGCCTGAAGCCCTCCTTACTTCAGGGTCGTGTGATTCCGGAGACATCTCCAGGCAGAAGTTGGGACAAGATAGTCCCATTTGATGAATAAGGTCTCCTGACGCTGGAGAGAATAGTTCAAGGATGAACTGATTTTTGACCCTCTCCTTTTGGAGCAAGCGCAAAACCTCATAGGCGTAGTCGGCCCCGGCCTGGCACAGGTCACCTAAGATAAAGATAGGACCATTACTGAAGGACTCAATTTGCTTCACATCTCGAATAACCAATTCTGGAGGGCGGAAAACCGGTTTTTCACGATAATAAAAGTTCCGGAAGGCAGCGGCGGAGCCACCACAGATAACACAATTTTCGCTGCAACCACGGCAGGTAAACACCGCCATGATAGGATAGCGTGGCCAGCCCTTAAACGGAATGTAACTAGCCAAGTCACGGTACCTGATGACCGAGCGTACTATCCTTTTATAGTGACCAATCATTACATTGCTAATGTCAGTGGGAACGTGAGAGAAGGGATTTTCTCGTAGCTTGCCCTGGCTATCTCGCCAGACCAGGTTAGGCACAGCCTCAGGCTCTTTCCTACTCATCAGGCAATCCATTAACTGTCGGAAGGGTTCTTCAGTAGAGTCACCTCTCAGCACATAATCAACCTCAGGATACTGGAGTAACTCCTTATAGAAATAAGATGAGGAGAGTCCTCCGAAAACCACTTTTGCCTCAGGATGATATCTTTTCACAATTCTGGCGACCTCAATGGCACCGTGGGCGTGGACTAGCCAGTGCAGGTCAATGCCAAAGACTGCTGCCCTCAGACGCTCTATCATTCTTTCAGCACTGAACTTCCGACTGTTAAGCATGCGCACAGCGAGATTTACAATACGCACGCGGTATCCCGCACGCTCCAGGTGTTCCGCAATACTGGCGAAGCCGATAGGATACATCTCAAAAACCGGAGAGGGCGGAATCAAGTCACTAACCGGACCATAAAGAATCGTTTTCTGACGAAAGTCATACACGCTGGGTGCGTGCAGCAAAACCACGTCAACGGACATCACTATACCACCAAAACTTTCGCCAAAATATAGCCGATGCCCAGAAGTAACTGGGTCAGGAGAACAACCAGAACGTTATTGGCCATCGCTGGCACCAGCTTGTCCATCTCCTCTGGCTTCAGGGCACCCCGAATAGCCTTTATGGCAAGGGGGAGTGTTAGCAAAGCTATTAGAGAGAAGGCTGGCATTTGCCCCATCGCCACACCACCAATTATCCACAAATAAACAACCACCGTCAGAACTGAATAGACTATGCCTGCCCTTGCCTTTCCCATAGTGATAGGCAGGGTTTTTCTACCAGCTTTCTTATCAGCCTCCACATCAGGAAATTCGTTCAACAGGAGCAGGTTATGCACCAAGATGCCAGATGGTATGGAGGCAACAACCGCGGAGAGTGTGTAAACGCTGGTCTGAACGAAGTAAACTCCCAGAATTGGCAAAGCTCCTAATCCTACCCCAGGTGCCCACTCAGGCCATCTCAGCTTAGTTATCAAAGGCGTATAAAGGAGAACGCATATGGCAGCTATTATAAGTAGGGGCAGTAAACGCCAGCCACTGGCGAGCACGAAATAAACACCGATAGGTATCGCCAGCAGGAAAGAGCCCAGTCCAAGCCAGTAGACCTGCCTCGGTTTGAGTAGAGCCGCTGGGAGAATGCCACTGCCCCCGCTGAAGGGGGTTCTTTTCGTCGCCAGGTCTATTCCGCTTCTGTAGTCAAAATAGTCGTTAAGCACATTGACACTGATGTGAGCCAGCAGCAGCCCAATAAAGGCCAACAGGGCATAGCCCAGATGAAAAAAACCATCATACCAGGCAATACAAGTACCCAGGAATACCAGCACCACAGAAAGCAGTAAAAATTGGGGTCTGGTCTCGAGAAACCATATTTTCAGCTTCACCGGCTTACTTCTTTTCCTTATGTGCTCGGGCTACATGTTTCTGCCAGCACTTCTCATGCACATAGACAGCACATCTAGCGCAATAGTAGATGTGGGCTCTAGCCTCTTGCCGGCAAACAGGGCAGTTCATTGGTTACCTCCCGGCTACCGCCTTAATCTTACTTCACTACCTACCTCAGCATCAAGGAAGGCACTGGCGCTACCCCCCTTTAGGGATACTTCCAGGTATCCGCTGCTACCGATGAGGGTAAGTAATCCTTGCCCTTCAGCATAGGTACGACTTAGCCCTGAGATGACGTGATTGCCGACCTCAACCGTGATTGGCTGCTTGGTTGGTGGCAGGTCGCTGCCCTTAATATTAGTAATCAGGTTGCCGAAGTTATCAATGTGGAGGATATGCCCCACCAGTGAGCCATCCGGTCTCCGATGCGGCTTAGGGAGGGGTAGCATTGTCAGTGAGGTTATTGCTTCACCAAAGTCAATTGGTGGGAAGCCTAAAGAAAGTAGGGCGGCTACCGGAGCAAAGAGGTCACGTCCGTGAAAAGTAGAGCTAACCGGTGTCCGCCAGAATTGAGGCTTGGTGATAGCCACTGCTTCCAGCCCTGGCTCAAGCTCTCTTTCCTGTAGGTTAACATTATCCGCCGCAGGTTTAGCTGAGGACTCCTGTATAGCATAGCTCAGGACGCCATTATCGGGAGCAACGAAGTCAGCCGATGGTGTTCTTAGAATAATACCTCTTCGCTCGGTACCAACTCCGGGGTCAACCACCACTAGGTGGATTGTTTTTTGGGGGAAAAACTGATAAGCCGTGCTCAGCACAAAAGCCGCCTGGGGAATATTCTGTGGTTTAATGGAGTGGCAAATATCAATTAGCTTAGCCTCAGGGTTAATACCGAGTATCACCCCTTTCATAGCGGCTACATAGGCGTCAGTCAAGCCAAAATCGGTGGTCAGAGTTATTATGGCGCTCATCTTGTTTCAAATACAGCAGCCTATTACTAGCTAATGATGAGGGTTAGTAAGGAGATAGTAATAAACAGAACCACTAGGGCGATGGTAAGCTGAAATAAGGTCTTTTCTACCCCCCGTTTAGTTCTAAACACACTATCAGGTTGACCAAAGATACCCCCCAACCCTCCACCTCGAACCTGTAATAGAACAGCCAGTATCAGGGCTATAGATAAAATTATTTGAGCCACACTCAGGTAGGTTTGCATCTTATCCTCGCTCTCTACCAGACAAGACTTCGGCAAGCTTTTCTTTCAGTAATTCGTTTACCAGCTTAGGATTGGCACGACCCCGGGTAGCCCTCATTACCTGCCCGACAAGAAATTTCAGAGCTTGCTCCTTGCCTGCCTTATAGTCAGCCACAGCTTGAGTATTGGCAGTTATCACTTGACTGGTCACCTCTTCAATCTCCTTGGCATCACTTATCTGGCTTAACCCTCGTTGGGCAATAATCTCATCGGCATCTTTCCCGGTCTTAAACATTTCCTTAAGCACAGGTTTCGCAGTGGTACCACTTACACTACCCTTCACTATTAAGTCCGTTAATCTAACAAGTCGTTCAGGACTGACCTTTTCTCTAAAGTCAACAATATCTATGTTATTAGCATTTGTTATGCGGCTGACCTCGCCCAAAAGCAAGTTACTCCCTAATTTGGCTCTTTCGGGTTGTGACAGGCTGCCAGGTTCGCCTGCTTTTGCAAAGTCTTCAAGGTAGTCAGCCATGTCCCTGGAACTGGTGAGCAGGTTGGCATCATAGAGTGACAGAGCGTATTCAGTCATAAATCGGTCTCGCCTGGCTTCAGGCAACTCAGGAAGGCGTGCCCTTATTTCCTCCACCCACTCTCGGTTTATCATTAATGGCGGTAGGTCAGGCTCAGGGAAATAGCGATAGTCGTGGGCATACTCCTTGCTGCGTTGGGAAACTGTCTTCTCCTTTTCCTCCACCCAGCCCCTGGTCTCCTGAGTAAGTCGCTTGCCTTCGGCCACCACCTTTCTTTGGCGTTTAGCTTCAAACTCCAGAGCCTGGTAGACTGCCTTAAAGCTATTCATATTCTTGACCTCGACCTTAGCCAGAGAATCCCGGCTGTTCTCAGGGCGAATGCTGATATTGGCATCGCACCTAAAACTTCCCTCCTCCATATTTCCTGTAGATACACCCAGATAGCGGAGTATACTGCGTAGCTTTATCAGATACTGCCGGGCTTCCTCGGCGGAGCGCAGGTCTGGCTCACCAACAACCTCCATCAGTGGTACTCCAGCCCGATTAACATCCACCAGACTGTAGGATTCGCCAGCAGGGGAGGTGCGGTGCACTAGCTTGGCTACATCCTCCTCAAGGTGAACGCGGGTTATGCCGATTCGCTTCTTGCCACCATTAGCCTCAATAGTCAGCCAGCCCCCATGCCCAATAGGGGCATCATACTGGGAAATCTGGTAGCCCTTCATCAGGTCAGGGTATGGGTAGTTCTTGCGGTCAAACTTGGTATAATCAGCGATGGTGCAGTTAAGTGCCAGCGCCGTCATTATAGTATACTCCACTGCCTGCTTATTGATGGTGGGGAGAACACCCGGCATACCGAGGCACACCGGACAGACATGGGTATTAGGTAGGGCACTGGCATAGCCAGCGCTACAGCGGCAGAACATTTTGCTCTTAGTTAGTAGCTGGGCATGTACCTCCAGCCCAATAGTAGTCTCAAAATTCATCTGTCTCACCCCTAGTTAGCACATTAAGTATAACAATAATGCTGATGACTGACAAGGAAGATAAATAATTCCACATATGCTATAATCTAAATGCAGTTTGGGGATATAGCTCAATAGGGAGAGCGCTGCGTTCGCATCGCAGAGGTCGGGGGTTCGAATCCCCCTATCTCCACTTTCCACTGCACTTAATAAGCCATTTGCAGACATATTGATGAAGGAGGGCAGACCATGTCAGTGGAAGAGAACAAGGCTATCGTCCACCGTTTTATGGAGGAGGTTGTTAGAAAGGGAAACCTGGTTTTCGCCAACGAGATTTTTGCCGCTGATTTCGTCTACCACCCTCCCCCGTCGGGATTACCAACGCGTGGCCCTGAAGCCATCATCCAGCGTGTCACCACGGTACGCACTGCTTTTCCAGACATTCAGTACACCGTGGAGGATGAAATCGCCGAGAGCGACAAAGTCGTGCACCGTCTTACCGGGCGCGGCACTCACCAAGGCCAGTTTCTAGGCATCCCCCCAACCGGCAAGCAGGTGACCTGGACAGTAATGGCTATATATCGCATCACTGACGGTAAGATTGCAGAACGGTGGCTCAATGTGGATGACCTTGGCATAATGCAGCAGCTCGGCGCTATCCCGTCGTTGGGGTAAGGTGGGGTAACTTCTTGGCTAGCTCCTCGATATACGGTCTGTTCTCAAGCTTGGCTTTCCACCGGCTGGGTATTGACCCAAAGCCCAGATATGCCCCAGAAATGGCTCCGGTCATGGCTCCGATGGTATCAGTATCTCCACCCAGGCTAATAGCATAAAGGATAGCTTGGGCAAAAGAATGAGGCTGAGATAAGAAGCAATATATGGCTGTAGGTACTGAATTGAAGGCTTCAATGCCATTTCCTAGCTCAGTAATAACTCTGTCCCTATCTGGCCGATTAAGTAGCGCTTCTACCCTGTTTAGTTTCTCCTGGTAAACTGCTTCTGGCACGTAGCTCAATAGTTTGGCCAAGAAATCACCCTTATCAAAAGCTAACCCCGGCTCAAGACTTGTCACCAGGGCAATAGCATAAGCCTGTAAGGCAGCACCTTCCTTACCTAGCTGATGGGCGTGGGTAATCTGGCTTGATTTATAGGCAACCTCTCTGAGCAGCGCTGGATTATTATGATAAAATACACCTATGGGAGCAATCCTCATAGCTGAACCATTTCCGTAAGAGCCGCTATGGTATAATCCTTGAGCAGCTTCGTCCCAAGCTGCCCCAGCCCTTATCAACCGGAAGATGTGGGGTGGCCCCGGTCCGTAACCACGCCAAGGCTCAAGCTCATAATTCTTGACAAAGGTATGTGCCATGTCTTCGCCATCAAAACCTCTATTCTTAATCAAAGACTCAGCAACACCAATCATCATATGGGTATCATCGGTGTAGGTTAGAACCTCCTGTCTTTCAGCTATCGCCTCAATTTCTTCAAGCTTGACCTCACGACGTCCTTCAAACGGTGCTCCTAGAGAATCCCCGACACCAGTGCCGACTAAAGCACCCAGGAACTTCGATTCTAGAACTTGCTCATTCACACTATAGTTCCCTATTGGTCACGGATATTTTTCTCGGCTATCCAATAGTATTGTTACCGGCCCATCGTTGTGGATTTCTACCTGCATATATTGCTGAAAGCGTCCTGTTGCCACTTTCAATCCAGCGGCACTAGCCTGCTCCACGAAATAGTTAAACAACTCTTCAGCTCGAGCTGGTGGTGCCGCTTCCACAAAGCTAGGACGCCGACCCTTTCTAGTATCAGCCAGCAGGGTAAACTGACTCACTAGCAACAATTCACCTTTAATATCTAGAGCTGAAAGATTGAATTTACCTTCTTCATCAGCAAAAATGCGCAGATTGACCATCTTTTGTGCCAGATACTGCGCATCCTTTTCCGTATCTTCATTGGCTACCCCGACGAAAACCACCAGTCCTCCACCTATCCTACCCACTACCTCACCAGCTACCCTAACTGAGGCTTCAGTGACTCGCTGGAGTAATGCCTTCACTCCTTCCTCTCCTTTCCCTCGCCGGGTAATTTCTTTTTACCTTTCGCGGGCTCCTTCGCCTCACCCTTACGATTATCCGTAGTATAAAAGCCGCTGCCTCTAAAGATAATAGGAACCGAGTGGATGACACGGTGTGCCTTCCCCTGACATTCGGGGCACATGGCTACCGGCTCCTCATCGAACCTCTGCCGCCTTTCAAAACGACAACGGCAAATATCACACTCATACTCATAGATAGGCATTACTTCACCTCACCAATCTTTTCCATATGTATTTTACTGTAGTTGCCCCAACTAAGGCAAATTAAAATTGCCTAGATTGTTTACTAACCCCTCACCCTTTGTCCCTCTCCCCTTGTTAGGGGGATAGGTTGTTAAACAATCTCATTGCCTGGCCTACCAATCTGTCTGGATTTTCCCTAGACTTTTAAGTAAAAAAGAAGTAAAATAGAAATATGAAAGGTTTAGTTCTGGGTAGATAATATGTGTTTGGCAGTGATAAACTTTATCTTGAGTGAGGAAAGAAGCACTGAGCCTAACTGGGCCAGTGCTTTTCAAGTTAAGGAGGCATAAATATGCAATCCAGCCTGATAGGGAAAATTGAAAAGGCAAAACGCTATGCTCAAGAGACTGAGCGGGTTACCTTCTCCGAGCTTTCCGTAGAATTCCGGGGAGAGCATGATAATTACACCACAAGCTACCAAGATGGCAGGTGGCACTGCTCATGCCACTTTTTCTCAAGCTGGGGGCTGTGTAGCCATACTATGGCATTAGAGAGAATCCTGGGCAACATGCTACCTAAAGAAGCCCAGACGACACAATTTAATGACACCCCGTAACCTAGAGCACAGTCCGATGAAATTGAAAACCACATAGAGGATTATGCTATGTCTTGCTATTTTCGCCACTTAAAGGACATTCTGGATGGAGCCAGCATTAAGGTTACTCCTGACAATAGAAAACAAATTGACCAAGCAATTCACCAAATAGTTGGGGTGACCTATAAACATTGCCCGGAGACCTGGAAAAGGCTAAAACAGCAACTAACTGGCGATGAGCAGAAGCGGCAGGAGTTCATCAGTCAACTAAAGTTGGCTCTTTAAGCTGCCTTTGTTTATCTGCTCAATCACCTCGGCAATTACAAATAGTGAACCGGTAACGCAGATAAGGTCTCTCTCCCCAGCTTGAGCCAGAGCTTCAGACAACGCTGATGGAACATTGTCCACAACTTGAGCTTCTACGCCGTGCTTGGTAAACTCGGCAACGATTGCCGCTGGTGCCATAGGCCGAGGGTGGTGAGAGCGGGTAACAATGATTTTATTAAATAAAGGCACTAGTTGTGTGGCTATGCCGGCTATATCCTTATCATCTGATGCCCCGATAACCAGGATAGCTCGGTCAAAGTCAAAGTATCGCTCCAGAGACTCTCTTAATCTTTGGGCAGCATCCGGATTGTGGGCGCCGTCAACCACGATAAAGGGATGACGGCTAAGAATCTGAAGGCGACCCGGCCAGCTTACCTGTGTCAGACCGTTAGTGATGCTATCCCGGGAAATATTAAAGCCCTTCTCGGCTAGAACTTCCAGTGCAGCCACAGCAGTAGCCGCATTAGCTAGCTGGTGCTGACCCAGCAGCGGAATGGATAGTTCATAATTATCCAATCTTCCTGTCACACAAAATCGCTGGTAGTTAAGATCGGAGCTAAGGCTCCGCCAGGTGACATCGCTACCTACCCTGACCAATTGTGCTCCAGCACTGAGACAACTCTCCTCTATTACCTGAGCTGCCTCATCAGGTTGGGGGGAGGTCACCACTATGCTTCTTGGCTTAATAATGCCCGCCTTCTCAGCCGTGATTTCCGCCAGAGAATTGCCGAGCACCTCGGTGTGGTCCAAGCTAATAGAGGTGATGATGCCGACCTCAGGGTTAATCACATTGGTGGCATCAAACTTCCCTCCCATTCCCACCTCCAGCACTTGAAAGTCTCCCCCTTTTGTGACAAAGTGGGCGAAGGCTAGCACCGTTAATAGCTCAAAGGTGGTTAACCGACCGTAGGTGGCTCTCTGATTCACTGCCTCAACCTCAGGCTTGAGCCTCTCTACCAGGGCAGCCAGCTCCACCTCTGAAATCAACTCCCCATCAACCCGGATACGCTCTCTCCAGGTATGCAGATGAGGTGAGGTGTAAAGCCCAGTGGTATAACCTGAAATAGTAAGGACTGAGGCTATCATGGCCGCGGTGCTCCCCTTGCCATTGGTGCCGGCAATGTGAATTGACTTGGCTTTCAGGTGGGGGTTACCTAACCGGGATAGCAACTCCTCCACTCGCCTGAGGTCATAATTAGCCGCATTATGTGCTAGCCTGGGCACTACTTCATAGTCAGTATAGCTGGATAGATAGTCTATAGCCTGCTGATAATCCATTCCTACTTGCCTTCACCAAAGCCGAGACTAGACACGGCGTTAATTATATCACTGCTGATTAACCAGCAACAACCACGTATAGATGAGATTGGTTATTGACCTCACCCCCTCGGTCTCCCTCTCCTTCGAAGGAGAGGGAGAGGAATTAGTTTTGAAGGGGCTCTGCCCCTTCAATCTACCCCTAATTTATGGGGGCTGGGTGTTTAAGAGGGACGAAGCCCCTCGTTTACCACACCCCCTTCCCTTATTAAGGGAAGGGGGCAGGGGGATAGGTTGCTAAACAACCTCATATAGACTTGACGCTCACCCACAGCACTGATATTATCACCTTGTAACCGGTTGAAGCTAACCTCAGAGGTGTGGGATGAATTTCGTGGAAAAGCTGATAACTGCCAGTCGGAGAAATAAAAGTTTGCTCTGCGTTGGCCTTGACCCTGACCCTAAGCTGATGCCTGACAAGGTGAGTATCTTTGAATTCAATAAGGCAATCATTGACGCTACCTCCGACCTGGTATGTGCCTACAAACCAAACCTTGCCTTCTATGAGGCTCTAGGCAGTGAGGGGCTTGATGCCCTCAAGCGCACCGTAGACTACATACCTGAGGATATACCAGTAATAGGAGATGCCAAGCGAGGCGACATCGGTAATACGGCTAAGGCTTATGCCAAGGCTATCTTTGATAATTTCAATTTTGATGCAGCTACGGTAAACCCCTACCTGGGCTTCGATTCAATAGAGCCCTTCATCCAATACCGGGATAAAGGGGTGTTTATCCTGTGCCGGACATCAAATGCTGGTGCGGTTGATTTTCAGGCTCTCCGTTGCCAGGTGGAAACCGGTCACCGCCCCTTATTTGAAATAGTCGCCCTAAAAGCCGAGGAGTGGAACATAAACGGCAATATAGGGCTGGTGGTTGGTGCTACCTATCCTGAGGAATTAAGGCTGATTCGGCAGAGCCATCCTGATATGCCACTTTTGATACCGGGCATTGGTGCTCAGGGGGGGGACATAGCCTCAACAGTTCGTTACGGGGTTGATGCTCAGGGGGAGAAGGCAATCATCAATTCATCACGGCAGATTATATATGCCTCACGGGAAAAGGATTTTGCTAAGGCAGCTCGGCAGGCCGCCTCGGAACTCCGAGACCAGATTAACCATCATCGGTCTACCCATATATCCTTATGAACTCGTAAAGGAGGTCATAGGCCTATGTCTGAGAAAAAAGAAATTAGAAAGCTGGAAAAGATTGCTGCACATTCGGTTTCGAGCGAAGAGAGAAAACAGGCAATTGACACGCTGGCTGCTTATGGTGAAGCTAGTATTCCTGCAATTCTTAGGGTCTTGGAACGGAGTACTGCTCAAGAGGTAAAAGAACACGGCTTGAAAAAGGTCAAAGAGCTTAAAGAAAAGGCCAGTAAGTAGGTCTCAATTCCATTTGCTATAAGCCAAAAAGAGAGGATTACTTTTGAATGGGCTTCTGCTCCTTCACACTATTACCCTTAATAAATAGTCTTTCGGCCCTTCGGGGGCAAGAATGGTTATGCAGATAAAGCTGGGTGATGTAGTCCGCCTGAAGAAGAAGCACCCCTGTGGCAGCTACGAGTGGCGGGTGGTCAGGCTAGGGGCTGACATCGGTATTAAATGCCTCAAATGCCAGCGCCGTGTCCTTCTGGAGCGAAGTGTCTTTGAGCGTCGGGTTAGAGAATTTATTTCCCGAGGACAATAGTGTTTCCCATTGTGAGGTCATGTACCAAGGGAAGTTTGAAGGGGGTGAGGTTGATAAGCAATCCCGTCATTATGCACATTGACCTTGATGCCTTCTTTGTTTCCGTAGAGCAGGCGCTGAATCCTGAGCTTAGAGGTAAACCAGTGGTAGTTGGTGGTAAGCCTGATAGGCGTGGGGTAGTTGCCTCTGCCTCTTATGAAGCCCGGGCTTTTGGGCTGCATGCTGGGATGCCCCTTGTTACCGCCCGCCGCCTTTGTCCCCAGGCTATATTCATAGAAGGCAGTTTTACTAAGTATAGTGAGGCGTCACAAAGGTTTATGGCTATCCTGGCCGATTTTTCGCCCTATCTGGAACCAGTGAGCTTAGACGAGGCATATCTGGATGTAACTGGTTTTGAATCTATCCACGGCTCCATTCACCAGATGGCAGTAAATATTAAGCAGCGGATTAAGGATGAATTGGGTCTCTCGGTTTCAGTAGGCATCGCCAGTGGCAAGGTAGTCGCCAAGATTGCCGCTGAGCAATCCAAGCCCGACGGCTTACTGGAGATAGCCGCCGGGGAAGAGCGCTCCTTCCTGGCACCCTTACCGATAGCCAAATTGCCGGGAATAGGCAAGAAGACAGAAGGAATACTAAATGGCTTGGGTGTCAATACTATAGGGCAACTGGCTAATATGCCGCTAAGCGCCCTGAAAGGTCATTTTGGCGTGTTTGGTGAGCTGCTACATCGCCATGCTAATGGCATTGATGATAGAAAGATAGAGCCTCCTGCTGCCGCCAAGTCCATCAGTCGGGAAACCACTTTTGCCCAAGACACACGAGACCACTCCCTGCTAAAGGCAACGCTGGGTTATCTTAGTGAACGGGTGGGTGCCGAGCTACGCCAGAAAGGCAGGCAAGCCGGGTGTGTCACCCTAAAGCTCAGATACGCCGATTTCTCCACCATCACCCGCCGCCGCACCCTGACGAGGGCTACTGATGCTGACCAGACCGTCTTCAGCACTGGGCTGAAGCTACTAACAACAGCCCTGTCCCAGGAAAGGCAGCCGGTTCGCCTCATTGGCATCGGGGTATCAAACCTGACTGAAGCGGGCAGGCAACTAGATATGCTGGACTCATCAGTCCAGAGACTGGAGCAACTAAACAAGGCTATTGACCGCATCCGCAAGAAGTATGGCTTCACCGCCATCCAAACCGGCCGCACGCTACTTCTTAAAGACATCTTCCCTCAAACCGATGACGGTTATACCCTTCATACCCCAAGTTTATCGAGGTAGGGATGAAATGAACTAACGTTGATTACAATTTTGATATTTGCTCCCTTATGAAAGCAAAATCTGAGTCCTGAATATAGGATTTACGGAGAAGAACCTCCTCTTTTTCCTTTTCTGGCTTCCTTCTTGTTATAAAAGCTTTGGCAAAAACATCTGATAATTCATGATTAATTTTTATGTCTTCAGTATATTCGTCAATGGCGGAAAGCAGGTCTTGATAAAGTAGAGGCATATCTAAAGACAATCTGTATATATAAACTATCGTACCAGTTGCACTTTTTTCTGGATACCTCATTATCTTTAGGTAGTCTTCTCGTCGCCCAGAGCGATGAAAGGAGAAATCTAGCATCGTTCCATCTTCTAATTTAATCCTTTTAGGCGTAGCCAAATGAACCATACCATGTCTCAGACAATGATAAAGCAGACCACCTACCTCTACATACCTTTGGTCAACTCTGCCAAGATATTCCCGAATAAACTCTACAGCATAGATTGATTTGCTATCGCCTCTGTAAAAATATCCCAATAGGTCGATGTAGGTAAACACCAAGAGCATTAATAGGTCGTCGGACGCACGGAGGAAAGCTCTTTCCCCTTCATAATGAATCATCTCTTGCAAAGGTTCTTTAACATATTCTGTGACTAGTTTTGCATTCCCAGGGCGATACATAGCCTTAACTCTTTCTTCTTCATCAGAATTAGGGTTTGTCATTTGGTATCTCCTTTGCTTCCCATCTAATACATACCACTTAGCCCAATTTTAGTCCAGCCTCCTCGTATAACACTGTATATCAACCTCACCCCCTTTATCCCCCCTCTCCTTATCTGGAGTTATTAATTGGGATAATTTAGAAAGGGGCTAACGGCCCCTTCAAACTATCCTCAATAAGCGCCTTTATTTCATAATGGGGAGTCTTAGAGGGGCTTTGCCCCTCTTTATAAAACTCATCCCCTTCCCCTTATCAAGGGGAAGGGGATACAGGGGATAGGGTTAATAGACGATTGCGATAAGCTCCCAATAGTCCCTCTAAATCTAACCGTTGAACGCTTTAGGGTAAACAAAGAGGTATGGAATGCCGCCAGTATGAATAAAAACCAGGGTATCTTTGGCGGTAAATCGCCCCTTATGAACGAGGTCAATCAGTCCAGCCATAGCCTTCCCCGTATAGACAGGGTCGAGGAAAAAGCCCTCGGTTTGAGCGACCAGTTTGATGGCTTCAATAGACTCTTTACTTACTTTGTTGTAACCCTCACCGGTGTATTCGTCATAGACTGTTACCTCGTCTGGCGTAATGCTTATCCCCAAATCAAGGAACTCGGAGGTGGCATTAGCCATCCTGACAATTTCACTTGTAGCCTGAGCCCTTGTGTAATGGTCGCTGATACCAATCAACTTAAAGGGATTACCGATGTACTTAGTACCTAAAGCTAACCCGGCGTGAGTTCCTCCCTGGCTGGTGGTGACAATCAGGTATTGGGCCTCAATATTCTGTGCTTTCAGTTGCTGCCAGATTTCGTCGGCAGCGTTAACCCAACCAACCCTCGCTACCGGGGGATATTCAAATTCTCGCCTGACAAAGGGGTTGTAGCCTTCCTCACGGAGCTTGAGTGCCTCTCTCTCCAGGGTTGCATTCCGCTTGGCGGTAACCTCCTCAGGTGTCTCACTGGGACCGACAGGTTCCATCACTGTCATATCTGAGTTGAGTATTCTGTGAAGTAGATAGTTCCCTTGCTTTGTCTTAGAGGTATCATCCTCATATAGAATATACCTGACCTTAAAACCAAGCTTGGCTGCCGCCGCTGCCAGTTGGATGGAAAGGTTGGAGGGGGCACCGAGTACGAATGAGTCAATACCTTTCTCTTTGGCATCAGCCATCATGAACTCCAAGTGGCGGCACTTGTTGCCACCCAGAGCTAGCCCTGTCAGGTCATCCCGCTTTACCAGAATGCGTGGTCCACCTAAAACCTCTGATAGGTGCTTGGCCTCTACCAGTGGGGTAGGAAAACACCCCAGGCTTACACGGGGTAATTTTGCTATCTGTTCTATCATTTTCCCCTCCAAATTTATTTGCCTTCTAGTCTCCTTGCCCTTTTCTTCCGCTATCTAAACCTTACCCTCGGTCCAGTCTGACGAGATGCCATACTTTTCCAATTCCTCATCGGCCATTTCAACTAGCTCAACGAATGTATTTTCCGGAGCCCTCAAAAAGGCATACTTTAGACCAGGCCGCGAACTAGTTGGCCCGGCTACAAATTCGGCCCCTTTTGACTTCAATTCTACCACTGCCTGTTCCAGGTTGTCTGTTAGCAGACCGAGATGATGCAGACCGTAGAGACGTTCGGTTACACCTCCGGATTCCTCTGCCCCGGTTGAGCCCGATATTCTGAGCATTAACCCTCCGACGTCAAGGTCCCATATGTTTACTCCGCCATACAATACAAAGGACCTAAGGACTTTGGCTCCGAACATCCTCTGGTAGAATTCTACCGCTTTCGCCGGCTCCCGGCTGGTAAAGTGAGTGTGATAGTGTTTGTATGCCATGCTTCCTCCTTATCAACATATTGACCGCAATTTCCCTATCGACTACTGTGGCTATGTTAAAACTCCTGCTTGCTGGCTGTCAATGCCTCTGTCAAGCCCAAACCTACTCCATATCAAGAAGTCTCTTTTCGCCCTCTATCTTCTGGATATCGGTTATGTCCTGGGTAACCTCAAGGATGCCGATATATTTGCCTTTCTTGTCCTTAACCGGGAAATACCTAATGTATATCTTGCGCCCCTTAAGGTCAATCCAGAATCCGGCCATATTTCTCCGGCTAGTTTTTAATTGGCTTACTACCTGCTCTACCTTGGGCAGGCTTTGCTGCGGATGGCAGTCCCGCACCTTTCTGCCTATCACCGCCGGAGTCCGTCTAAATATCCTCTCGTCACCCTTGCTATAATACCTGACAGTATCAGTCTCATCAACGAAGGTTAAATCTACTGGCAGTGTGTCAAAGATGGCCTCAAGCGTCTCAGTGGAAAGTTTTTCCAGCATAGTTCACCCCCAATCCGATATTACCTGAATATATACCACTTCGCCCAATTTAAGTCCAGCCCCCTAGTTTGAGATTGGTTAGCAACCTATCCCCCTGACCCCTTCCCTTATTAAGGGAAGGGGGGAGTATGGGAAAGAGAGGGGCTTCGCCCCTCTCTAAAATCTCCTCTCCCTCTTCTTGAGAAGGAGAAAAATACTAAAGGAGAGTCAAAGAGAGGCTTAGCCTCTCTTCTAATATTCTTCCCCCTCCCTTTACAAGGGAGGGGGACAAAGGGGGAGGGTTACCTCGCAAAAACCTAAGGGGATGAGGTCAATAAATAATCTCTTAGTTTGCCGGGCAGTCTATCTCTCTAGTCTGCTTAGTCTATTTAGGGTCTCGTTCTTCTCTCTAATGCCGAGTTTGGTTTTGTGGATGGCTTTCTTCAAAAGCTCAATTGACTGGTCGTAGGTCTTTCTATCTACTGGGTAGGGGATGCTGTCCTTACCGCCGTGGGCGAAGCTGTAGCGGGCAGGGTCCCGGTAGCTGGGCGCCACCCCGTAGACCAGCTCAGAAATCAGGCTCAGGGCACGGATAGTTTTTGGGCCGACTCCGCTTAGTCCCAGCAATTGCTCAAAGTCGTGAGGCTGGCGTTCATAGGTGCTTAGAAGAATCTTACTCAGGCTATCGGGATGGAGGTCATGGACACCAATGGGGTGGTGTGAAGGCAAGTTTAAGGTCTTTAGCCTCTTGAGGTTGGCTAGGATGTCATGCGGCTTTTGCTGAGTGGCAATATCAGCGATGGTGGTGCGGGCGGGATTGCTTTCCTGGGCAACCAGGTTCAGTGCCTGTCCTTTTGCCTCAGACAGGATTGCGGAGTGGGGTTCATTAACGAAGCTGCTCACCGCCTCTCCCAGCCAGTGGTAGCGGCGGGCATAGCGAGTAACCTCATTCATACCCTGCTGAATCACCGTCCACGAGCCACTGGGGGTAAAGAGAAAGGTGTGGTGGTATAGCTGGTAGCCATCCTGGACTGCGGAGCTATCCACTTTGGCCGACATCCGGCTGGCATATACCAGTGGCGCCGGGTTTAGTGAGACTTTCTCTCCCCAAACCTCTATTTCCGATGGAGTTCGCCGTGAAGTTCTGCCCTTGCCACCGGCAATAAACAGGCCCAGGTCTCGTTCCAGCCCCTTTATCCCTTCCTTAAGAGCCCCACACAGGGTGGTGGTCACACCGCTTGAGTGCCAGTCAAAGCCCAAGATACAGCCGAAGGCTTGAAACCAATAGGGGTGGGATAATCGCCGCAGCATCTCCTCGGAGCCGAAATCAGTGACAATGGCAATGGTAATCTCTCGGCTAAGCTTAACCATACGGTCAAATAGCCAGGGTGGCGCCTTACCATAGTGGAGCGGTAGATGGGCAATCCCGGTTTTAGTGGTTGACATGCCTCTACCTCAATCAGAGACCACAGCTACCGCAGCTGGTAGTGCTGCAGCTACTACAGGAGCTGCCACCTATAGAAGAAGTCAGTCCACTCTCATCCTTGGTGAGGGAGCAGAATGTGGAGAATATTCGTTCCGCTCTGTGGTGACAACGGGGACAGGAAGCCTCGTCAGTAGCCTGATTCAGCGGGCGAAGCAACTCAAATTTTAAATTACACTTGGAGCAATTATATTCATATATTGGCATTTTTTCTTTCTCTAAGATTAGTTTAGCCGTTTTTAGCTAGCAAGTCAAGCTTGAAATTATTTATCAACCTCACCCCCTTAATCCCCCTCTCCTTTGAAGGAGAGGGGGAAGGATAGGTCTTGAAGGGGCGAAGCCCCTTCAAACTTTCCTTTGATAAATGGCCTGTCAAGCTTCTCAGGCTAGCTTACCATGACGCAGTGCTCTAGGCGATGGCAGCGAGCACGGTTTTAGAATGGCTATAGTAGTTGATAGGGGGCAATCCCGGTCAAGAAGATGTTGTGGAGGGTTCCCATATTTGCTAAAGTATTCCCAATAAATCAATAAGGAGGTTACTAATTATGGAAAGCCAGTTGGAGCTTTATAATGAGACCGGGAAGTACAGGGATAAGCTTCAGCAAGAACTGCCGGGTGTGACGGCTGCCCATACTGCCTTCAGGGGCGAGGTATATAGAGACGGGGCGCTTAGTCACAAGGTCAAACGGTTGATAGCTCTGGCAATAGCGCTTCGGGTTGGGTGCACCAGGTGTATTATAGCTCAAACTAAGTTTGCGGTGGAGGCTGGAGCCACCAAATCCGAGGTCTTGGAAGCCGTTTCAGTAGCCATGTACATGGGTGGTAGTCCCGCCATTGGCTGGTCGTGGAGGGTGGTCAAGGTACTGGAGGAGTTAGGCAAGTGGTAGCTGAATAAGCCTAGCTCTTGGTTTGCCTTCGTATGTTTAATGACCTCATTTTCAGATTTTTTGACCAGGTAGCTATACAGTAGTATACTACTACCAATATAGTATAACAATGGGTATTATGAATACAGAAGAGCTGGCTGAGAAGCTAGTATCATGGATAAGAGACCGGGTGTTGGCTGCCAGGTGTAAGGGGGTGGTGATAGGCATGAGTGGTGGGCTTGATTCCTCGGTGCTGGCGGTATTGTGTTACCGGGCTTTTCCCCGAAGCATGCTTGGCATACTTATGCCTTGCTACAGTAGCCAGGAGGGGGTAGAGCACGCCCAGGCAGTGGCTAACCAGTTTTCTATTCCAACTGAAAAGGTAGCACTTGATAACGTTTTTGATGCCTTGCTCAGGGTATTACCTGACAATGACGTAGACTCTAACATCAGTCGGGTAGCTAAAGGTAATCTCAAGGCTAGGTTAAGGATGCTCACCCTTTACTATTTTGCTAACCGGCTCAACTACATGGTAGTTGGGTCAAGTAATCGGAGTGAACTTTCCGTCGGCTACTTTACCAAGTACGGGGATGGCGGAGTTGATATTATGCCCCTAGGTAATCTGGTCAAGGGGCAGGTAAAGGAACTGGCTCACTTTCTGGGCATTCCACAACTGATTATAGATAAGCCCCCTTCGGCTGGTTTGTGGGAGGGACAAACCGATGAAGGTGAGTTAGGGTTTAGCTATGATGAACTCGACCGCTACCTGGTTACCGGCCAAGCCAATGATGAGCTAAGAAGAAAGATTGAGTCCATGATAGCTACTAGCAACCACAAGCGCCAGCCACCCCCGGTAGCTAGATTTTAGCCGTAGGTGTGCCAATAATGCGTGTTATAGACAATCGCCTCGCCCCTTTTAATCCCCTTACTAGCAACCCCCACCTATTTTGAGGTCGCTTATTAAGGAGGTGAGGTTGAAAAATACTCTCCTGTTTCTCTTGTTTTGGTGGGCTATTTGTGTTATGATGCAATTAGGCGAATATGACCACAGACAAGGAAAAGGCGTTAGAGCTAGCTATAAGCCAAATTGAAAAGCGTTTTGGCAAAGGCTCAATTATGAAGCTGGGCGAAGCTGCTGTAGGTTCCTCAGTAGAGGCTATTCCCAGTGGCTCACTGGCGTTAGACTTGGCCTTAGGTGTGAATGGTATCCCTAGGGGACGGATTACTGAAATATTTGGTCCTGAGGCATCAGGGAAGACTACCTTAGGTCAGCATATAATTGCTGAAGTGCAAAAGCGAGGAGGCATAGCTGCTTATATTGATGTGGAACATGCCTTAGATCCCACCTATGCTGCCAACTGTGGTGTTAGGATTGATGACCTACTTATCTCACAACCTGATACCGGGGAGCAAGCACTGGAGATTACCGAGGCGTTGGTCAGGAGCGGGGCTATTGATGCCATCGTAATTGATAGTGTGGCTGCCTTGGTGCCGCGGGCTGAAATTGAGGGGGAGATGGGGGACGCTCATGTTGGCTTGCAAGCTCGTTTAATGTCGCAAGCACTGAGGAAGCTGGCGGCCGCTATTGGTAAGTCAGGGACGGCCGTGATATTCATCAATCAGTTGCGAGAGAAGGTAGGCATCATCTTTGGTAACCCTGAAGTGACACCAGGTGGCAGGGCACTGAAATTCTATAGCTCGGTAAGGATAGACCTAAGACGGGCTGAGACTATCAAGCAGGGAAATGAGGCAATAGGTAGCCGTATCAGGGCTAGGGTGGTCAAGAATAAGGTTGCCCCTCCATTCAAAAGTGCTGAGTTTGACATAATGTTTTCCCATGGGATAAGTAGAGAGGGTGATCTTGTTGACCTGGGTGTAGCGCTGGGGATAGTGAAGAAGACTGGCGCCTTTTTCTCCTATGGTGACATTCGCTTGGGGCAGGGAAGGGAGAATGCCAAGCAATACCTGAGTGAGCATCCTGAGCTTGGCCAGGAAATTGAGCAGCAGATTAAAGCCTCAGCGTCACCACCTGTTATCCTTTAGCTAGTGATTAATGACACTTTAAATAGATAGGTTAATAGGCAATGACACTAAGCAAGGCTGGGGCTTGGGCTCCAGCCTTTTGTTTTGGCAGGGGGTGTTAAAGACTAATGAGTAAGATTACTGCCCTTCGTATCGGGAAGGGGCGGAAGAAGCGAGTAAATGTCTTCTTAGATGACCGGTTTGCTTTTAGCTTGGAAGCTGAGGTAGCCGTAAAAGAGGGTTTGCAGGTTGGACAGGAGCTATCAGCTAGTCAGATTGAGGCACTGGCTAGGTCAGACCACTTTCACCGTTGCCTTAATGTGGCTACCCACTACCTTGGTTACCGACCCCGCAGTGAATTTGAGGTAAGGGAGCGACTTCAGCGGCGGGGTTTTGATGAGAATACGATAGGGGTAGTGATAGCCAGGCTTAAAGAGCAGGGGCTGGTAGATGATATGGATTTCGCCCGATTCTGGAAGGAAAATCGGGACTCATTTAGTCCGCGTAGCCAGTGGCTAACCAAGTTAGAGCTGAAGCAAAAGGGGGTGGCTGACGACATCATAGACCAGGTGGTTGGGACTATTGATGATGACGATAGCGCCTATCGGGCAGCCATGAGCAAAGCTCGCCGTTTATCCCAGTCTGATTATCAGGACTTTCGTCACCGATTGGGTGAATATCTCAAGCGGCGTGGCTTTAGTTATGGAGTAATAAATCTTACTGTAGAAAGAGTATGGGAGGAACAGGGGATTAGCACCAGATAGCATTTTACCTTGATAGAGGTGAAATTCACAAAAGAAAGTGAGGTGAAATATGGAAATAATAGGATACTTGGCAATTTTCTTTAGCTTCATTATAGGACTCATATTTGGTGGGATGGCTGCCTTCCTTGCCCGGAGGATGGTGATTAACCGTCAGCTCCGTATTGCTCAAAGAAAAGCTAGTAGAATGGTGACCGAGGCTACCTTGGAGGCTAAGGATGTGCTTCATGATGCCAAACAGGAAGCGGCCAAGATTAAGGTGACAGCTGATGCTGAACATCGAGAACTGCGAGCCGAGTTGCATCGACAGGAAAATCGTCTGGCTCAGAAGAGTGAGACCTTAGAGCGCAAGTTAGAGGGTGTGGAACACCGTGAGCGCAGTCTGGACAGCAAACAAAAAGAGATAGAGTCGATTCATGCTCATCTTGGTGAGGTTAGAGACAAGCAGCTAAAGCAGCTAGAGCTAATTTCAGGCATGTCCAGTGCTGAGGCGAAAGAGTCACTACTGGTGGCTATGGAGGTTGAGATGCAAGAAGAGGCTTCACGGCGCCTTCGGCAGTGGGAAGAGAGGTTGAAAGAGGAAGCCGATAAGAAAACCCAGGAGATTCTGGCGCAGGTTATCCAGCGTAGTGCCTCTGAGATTGTATCGGAAACAACGGTTTCCGCGGTTCCCCTCCCCAGTGATGAGATGAAGGGCCGGCTTATCGGGCGGGAAGGCCGTAACATCCGAGCCTTAGAACAGGCTACTGGTGTTGACCTAATCATTGATGATACCCCCGAGGCAGTGACCCTGTCCAGCTTTGACCCGGTAAGACGGGAGATAGCCCGTGTGGCACTAACTAAACTTATCCTTGATGGTCGTATTCATCCAGCTCGTATTGAAGAGGTGGTAGCCAAGTCTAAGGAGGAAGTGGAGGCTACTATCTATAGTGCTGGTGAGCAGGCAGCATATCAGGTAGGGGTGCCTGGACTACGCCCTGAGTTAATAAAAGTGCTCGGTCGACTTAAATATCGTACCAGCTATGGGCAGAATGTTTTGACACATAGCATTGAAGTAGCTCAATTGGCTGGTATGATTGCCTCAGAGCTAGGAGCCAATGTTGCCGTGGCTAAGAAAGCTGGTCTGCTCCATGACATTGGTAAGGCGTTGGACCGTGAGGTGGAAGGACCCCATGCCGTCATTGGGACTGACTTGGTTAAGCGGTGGGATAAATCCATTGAGGTGGCTCAGGCTATTGCCGAGCACCATGGGGAGGCTGGTACTACTAGCGTTATGGGTTTCATTGTCGCTGCGGCCGATGCCATCAGTAGCGCCCGACCCGGAGCCAGGCGCGAGTCGTTAGAGAGCTATATAAAGCGTCTGGAGACACTGGAGGGTATAGCCAACAGCTTCAAGGGGGTAGAGAAGTCCTTTGCTATTCAGGCTGGTCGTGAAATCCGTATCTTGGTCAAGCCAGAGGAGATTGACGATTTAGGAGCAATGAGACTTGCCCGAGATATCGTTAAGCAGATAGAGGGGGGAGTAGCGTATCCCGGTCAGATAAAGGTCACCGTGCTCAGAGAGACCAGAGCTATAGACTATGCTAAATAGGGGGTATGACAACAGGAAGGAAAGGTAGGGTCTAGCAAGGTGGCTATTTCCTTCCTGAAGAACCAGTGTTAATATTAATGATTGGTGATATAGTTGGCCGACCTGGCCGGCAGGCGGTGAAAGAGCTTCTGCCAGGTTTAAGACAGCAATATGGGTTTAGTTTGGTTATTGCTAACGCTGAGAATGTAGCCGGGGGTTTAGGTCTAACTTCAACCACGGCTGAGGAACTACTTAGTGCCGGTGTTGATGTGCTGACCTCAGGTAACCATATTTGGGCTCAGAAGGAAATTATCCCCCACCTTGATGGGGAAATGCCAGTTCTACGCCCATTAAACTACCCCCCCGGGGTGCCGGGTAAGGGGTATATAGTTAATCGCCAGGCCATGGTAGTTAATCTGATCGGCAGAACCTTTATGGGCGATTTTGATTGCCCATTTAGAGCCATAGACCAATTGCTGACCGAGGTTAAGCCCAAGCCGCCGGTCATTATTGTTGATTTTCACGCTGAGGCAACATCAGAAAAGGTGGCCATGGGGCGATACCTTGATGGACGTGTCAGCGCAGTGTTAGGTACTCATACTCATGTGGGAACTACCGATACCCGGCTACTTCCTCAAGGGACAGCCTATGTTACCGATGTCGGTATGACCGGTCCTATTGATTCGGTAATCGGTATGGAGACTGAGGTAGTAATTCAGCGATTTCTGACCGGAATACCCCATCGGATGTCTGTAGCCACGGGTAAAACAATGTTTAACGCCGTATTAGTGCGCGTGGATGAGAAGAGTGGTCGGGCAATAAGCATTGACCGAATCTATAAGGAAGCAGAGTAGTAATGTCCAGGGTTGACCTTCATATCCATAGCACTGCCTCTGATGGTCGCCTTAACCCGGCGGATATTGTCTGTCAGGCGGCAGAGCAGGGGTTAAGCGTTATAGCTATTGCTGACCACGATACCGTGGACGGCATTGCTCCAGCTATAGAAGCTGCTAAAGCCTTTCCCGAGCTCAAGGTTATACCCGCTATTGAACTTAGCACTGATGTCCCTCAGGGTGAAGTACACGTTCTTGGCTACTTTATAGATTATGCTGACCGTGAGTTTCAGGTCACTCTGGAAAGAATGCGCCATTCTCGGCTTCACCGGGCTCAAGGAATGATTGCTAAGCTAAAGGATTTTGGTATCCATATTGACTGGGAGCGAGTCCAGGAGATAGCCGGGACGGGCTCTATGGGACGTCCTCATATCGCTCAGGCTATGCTGGAGAAGGGTTACATAACTTCGTTCAAGGAAGCGTTTGATAAATACATAAGTCGGGATGGACCCGCCTATGTTGAACGGGAAAAGATGACTCCGGTTGAGGCAGTGGAGTTGTTGCTGCAAGTTAACGGGTTGCCAGTGTTAGCTCACCCGTTCACTGCCAATAATACGGAGATGCTGATTGTTGAGCTGAAGGCGGCTGGTCTGATAGGCATCGAGGCTTATTACGATGGCTATACTGCTGATGAAATAGGTAGGCTGGTTAGCCTGGCTGATAAGTATGGTCTTATTATCACTGGGGGTAGTGACTACCATGGTCTGGAAGCTACCAATGAAACTATGATTGGTGGTGTGGATGTGCCAATGGAATCTGTAGAACGACTTATAGCTTTAGCCAAGCAGCGAGCACCAAAGCTAGCTGGTCTATAGTTATTTTGAGGCATTTATGGTTGTTGAGTTTGGGCTATTAATATTAGGTGCCTATCTTTTAGGCTCAGTGCCTGCCGCCTATCTGGTAGTGAAATGGTCCCGCGGCATTGATATCCGGAAATACGGCACCGGCACGGTCGGCGCCGCCAATGTACTTCGTTTAGCTCCAAAGTGGCTGGCTATTCCGGTGACCATTTTTGACATTGGCAAAGGAGCATTAACCGTGTGGGTGGCCCAACTGCTGGGGCTGGGGGCTGCTGAGCAGGTAACAGTGGGTATCATTACAGTTATCGGGCACAATTGGCCTATATTTCTTCGCTTCCAGGGTGGGCGCGGTGTTTTTACCACCCTTGGTGTTGTTACCATGCTATCCCCGTGGTTGAGTCTCATAATGCTGGTGCTGGCCTACATCCTGGCCCCATTACGGCAATTATCCCTGGGAGTATTTTTGGCATTAGTCTCTATGCCCATTTTTAGCTGGTTCCTCAGCCAGCCACTGGGCATAGAGGAAAGACTGCCGGTTACGCTGGGCTTTGTGGCACTATTCTTGCTAGGAATGTTAAAGAGGTTGATAGCACCAAGAACTCCGCTTAGTAAATCAGTACCCCCGGGTCAGCTACTGCTTAATCGCCTGCTCTTTGACCGTGACATAAGGGATAGAGAAGCCTGGATACATCAAACACGTCTTCAAGCCGGTTCGGCTGAGCGAACTCCGAAACAAGAGGAAAAGCAAGGAAAGGGTGGTTAAATAAAGTGAGATGTGCTACTCACCCTGAGGTTGAAACTAACCTGAGATGTAGTAAATGTGGTAAGCCTATCTGCCCCAGGTGCATGGTGCAGACCCCGGTGGGTGCTCGCTGTCCGGATTGTGCCCGGCTATATAAACTGCCTACCTACTCCGTTTCTACCCAATATTACCTGAGAGCTGTCGGTACTGGGCTGGGTATGGCTATTGTTTGCGGTATTGTCTGGGGGGTAATAGAGTGGGTGATTCCTTTATTTTCCTTCAATTTGTTGTTGGCTCCTGGCGCTGGCTATGCTATTGGAGAGGTGGTTAGCCTTTCAGTTAACCGTAAGCGTGGTACGAGATTAGCCATTGTGGCTGGCACTGCTGTGGTCATAAGCTACCTAGCTAGCCTTTGGTTTATTAGCTTTCTGCTTGGGGTGCCTTTCCTATGGGTACTGCCTTTTGGTCTGTTTAATATACTGTACCATTTACTAGCCCTGGGCCTGGGTATTTTTGTTGCCGTCACACGGTTACGCTAGCGTCTTTTAGCTGGGTTAATTAGCGCAACAGTTAACCTGATTTAGCAGCGAATCTTACTTTAATAACGGAGGTGATACAGTAGCATGTCGCCGGTTAGCGCCACATATTGGGTCATTTCAGGGTATGTTATTTTTTGGGTCTTGTTCGCCGTTGCCATCGGCTTGTTTGCCCAGCGGGTCTATTTCCTTGTCCGCCTTATGCGCCTCGGACAGGGGGAGAACCGCTTTGATAGCCTGGGACATAGATTCAGCTCTATGCTATTTGAGACTATTTTCCAATGGTGTAGCCTGAAGAGTGTTAGCCCAGGCCGCAGGGACCTAGCCGGGATTGGGCATAGTATCCTGTTTTTTGGTTTCAGCCTATTTCTTCTTGGCTATATTATCTTTATTGGCTTTGGAGGAGGGTTTGGCCTATCCCTGATACTCGAGGGCAGCACCTTTGAGAAAGTCTATTCTTCCATTCTGGACTTTGCTGCGTTACTTATCACCGCAGCCGTAATCTGGGCGGCTATCAGGCGTTATATCATGAAACCTGAGAGGCTGAAAGCAGGTGCTGAAGCCGGTGTTATTTTGCTGCTGGTCTTCAGCCTTATGGTGCTTCATGTTTTTACCGAGGGCTTTGGCTACGCTGCTTACCACATTTCTGGCTCTTGGCCCCCCCTCGGGTCGGCTTTGGCTAGTTTCGTGGCTAGCAGCGGTATCTCAGAAGGTGCCTTGGTAGCAATCTACCGGGGTGTTTGGTGGCTTCACTTCGCCACAATCCTTGGCTTTCTGGTCTATATCCCCCGCTCAAAGCATCTGCATCTTCTCGCTTCCTTTCCCAATGTAGCCTTCAAGAATTTAAGTCCTAAAGGCGCCCTTAAGCCCATCAACCTGGAAGAGGTTGAGACCTTTGGAGTAGCAAAAATCCAAGACTTCACTTGGAAGGACTTGCTTGACCTTTACACCTGTACAATATGCGGCAGGTGCCACGACAATTGCCCGGCTCAGCTTAGTGGTCAGCCCCTCGACCCCAGGGAAGTGGTTTTGAACCTCAAAGAGCATTTGCTAGAGGTAGGTCACGAATTGCTTGGTGGCAAGGCGGAAGCCCCTTCTGCCAATCCGAGTACAGCAATGATTGGCGGGGTGATAACCGAAGAGGTAATCTGGGAGTGCACTACCTGCCGTGCTTGCCAGGAGGTTTGCCCGGTCAGTATAGAGCAGATGACTAAAATTGTTGATATGAGACGAAACCTGGTGCTGGAGCAGGCATCTATTCCTGAGACAGGGGAAGGGGCACTGCGTAGCATTGAAGCCAGGGGACACCCCTGGCGGGGAACTACATTTTCAAGGACTGACTGGGCGGAAGGGCTTGATATCAAGATTTTAGCTGAAGATAGTAACATAGACATTCTATTTTGGGTTGGTTGCACCTTGGCATTGGAGGAAAGAAGTGTGAAGGTGGCTCAAGCTGTTGCCCAGATAATGAAACTAGCCGGAATTAATTTTGGTATCCTGGGTACTGAGGAGAGCTGCTGCGGTGAGCCAGCCCGCCGTTTGGGTAATGAGTACCTCTTCCAGCTTCAGGCCGAGAGAAATATTGAGCTACTGAAGAGCTATAATGTGAAGAAGATAGTTACCGCCTGTCCTCATGGCTATAATACACTAAAGAATGAATACCCCCAGTTTGGGGGAGAGTTTGAGGTAATGCACCACACCGAGTTTATGGCTAATTTGCTACAAGAAGGTAAGCTAAGAATTATCAAAGGTGCTAGAGGCGTGGTGACCTACCATGACGCCTGTTACCTGGGGAGATATAATAATATTTTTGAACCCCCGCGGCAGATTCTGCATAACCTGCCAGATATTACCTTGGTTGAGATGGAGCGCAATCGGGAGCGGGGCTTCTGCTGTGGAGGCGGTGGTGGTTGTATGTGGCTGGAAAACCGTACTGGCCGCAGAATCAACGAAGTGCGCACCGAGCAGGCAATGGACACCAAGGCTCAGGTAGTGGCTACTGCCTGTCCTTTCTGCCTGCAGATGTTTGAAGATGGTATAAAGACGAAGGGTGTCGAAGAATCACTTAAAGTCATGGATATCGCCGAGTTAGTGGCGGAATCAGCACTATACCGTCCTTACTCTACTTAGGTGTTAATAAGCAAACCGTTTAACATCTGGTGGGCAGTTCAAGCACAATAGCCTTGCGTCAGCAACTCAGATTGGACAGAGTTGGCGAATTTTTGGTAGTATTGCTCAGGGAAGCCAATAGTTTAATTCAGGAGGGTTGCATGAGAAAAGTAGCTGTAGTTGGCGTTGGGCAGACAAAATTTAGTGGTGCCCAGGAAAAGACAAGCGTAGAGCTTTTTGCTGAATCCGCTATGGATGCCCTGAGTGAAGCCAATTTGAAGCCGAAGGACATCCAGGCTCTATTTCTGGGTAACTGTTTGGGAGACTTCACTGAGGGGCAGGGTATGGTGCAAGCCTTTGCTGCCGATAATATTGGTGCCTTTGGCATTCCGGCTAATAGGTATGATGGTGCCTGTGCCTCAGCCAGCATGGCCATAAGGGATGCCTTCCATTGGGTCGCCTCCGGTTTCTACGATGTAGTGTTAGCCGGAGGCGTAGAAAGAGCTGCTACCATGGGTACTTCCTTGGCTACCCGAACCTTTGCTATGTTCAGCGATAGCCGCTATGAATACCCCTGTGGGATTACATTTCCCGGCGTCTTTGCTCTGCTAGCCCACCTTTATTCAGCAAAGTATGGCATACCCCTAGCAAAGCTGAAGGAGCAAATGGCAATAACCTCAGTCCAATCCCACCGCTACGGTATGCTTAATCCCAAAGCCCACTTCCATAAGGAAATAACTATGGAAATGGCGCTTGGTAGCCTGATGGTAGCTCAACCACTCCAGTTATATGACTGCTGCCCATTTTCGGATGGTGCTGCCGCGGTGGTTTTAACCTCGGAGGAAAAGGCGAAAAAGCTGACTAACCAGCTAGTCTATATTATTGGCGTTGGTCAAGCTTCATCTGGACCCTTAGCCAATCAACAAGAGTATCTACCACGGCTTAGAGCCAGGGAAATATCTTCTAAGCAGGCCTATGAGATGGCGGGGCTCACTCCTCAAGATATTGATGTCTGTGAGCTTCATGATTGTTTCAGTATCGCTAGCCTGATTGCTGCCGAAAGCCTTGGCTTCTTTGACTTTGGCCAGGCAGGTGAAGCCTGGGAGAAGGGCGAGGCGGCTATTGGTGGTAAAATAGCCGTAAACCCTTCTGGTGGTCTAAAGGCCAAGGGGCATCCCATTGGCGCTACCGGAGCAGCTCAGGTATATGAAATAGTAAGACAACTCAGGGGTGAGTGTGGCGAGAGGCAGGTTGAAGGAGCCAAAATAGGGATGACTGATACTCTGGGAGGGGATGGGGGCACACTTTGTAACCTGATTCTCCAGAGGGGTTAGTAAGAGACCGACAGTGACTTAGTTCTGGGAGGTTAAAATTGGAATATAAGCTTACTTTCAAAGAGTATAATGAGGCACTTAAGAAAAATAAGCTACTGGGGCTAAAGTGTAATTCGTGTGCTGCCATTACCGTGCCACCAAAGATGGTTTGTCGGAAATGTGCTAGTCCAGATATGGATATTGTTGAACTGAGTGGCAAAGGTAAAATTGAAACCTTTACCACTGTCTATGTAGCTGCGGAAGGGCGCGAGGTTGAAGCCCCCTATATTATAGTACTGGTGGAACTTGATGAAGGACCGTGGATAATGGGTAATTTAATTGACATCGACCCCAGTAGAGTTACCATGGAGCTAATTGGCCGAAGGGTGAAGATGGGACATAAAGTATTCTGTGGAGACAAATACTCGGCGGGTGATGGGGCTAGACCGCTGTTTAGCTTTGAAACTTAAGGTCTGATTAGGAATATTAATAGCCGCCTTTAAGCCTGGTGTGCATGCTGAAGTTATTTACCAAACTGATTGATAATCTTTGAGGCAGCAGAATGAGGATTGGTTCTTCTCTGGACTAAGTCGTCTACTAGTTTTTCAAAATAGTCATCTTTACTAATCTGCTGGAAAATATAATCTTTCAGAGAGCTTTCAGTAGCCTCAATCAACTCTAGCTTCGCCCTCTGTTTACGGCGTTTATCCAGCCCTCCGCTGGAAATGAGGAATTCTCTATGCCTAAGGATTGCCGCCACTAATTCCTCAGTGCCTTTATCATGGATTGCCTCAGTTAAAACAATACTGGGCTGCCACTCATTGGGCAGATAAGCCTTCATCTCAAGCATAATCTCTAGCTCACGTTGCAGATTGTTCGCCCCCTCCCTATCTGCCTTATTTATGACCAAGATGTCAGCTGCTTCCAGGATGCCAGCTTTCATCATTTGAATTTCATCTCCCATCCCCGGACTCAGGATGACAATAGAGGTGTCAGCAACTCGGGTAATATCTGTTTCGGCTTGTCCGGTGCCCATCGTCTCTACCAGAATAATATCCTTGCTCATAGCATCCATAATATGAATCATGCTTATGGTAGCCTTGGATAGTCCTCGACCCCAGCCTCTGCTGGCTAGGCTTCTAATAAATACACCCTTATCCAGGCTATGTTTTTGCATCCTTACTCTATCACCCAATATTGCCCCACCGGTAAATGGGCTGGTCGGGTCGGTAGCCAGCACCCCGACTGTCATATTCTCCCTTCTTAAGATACCAATTAGGGCATCAACTAGGGTGCTCTTGCCGACACCTGGGGGACCGGTGACACCAACTATGTAGGCCTTTCCGGTATGGGGGTAGATAGTCTCCAATTCGGCAACAGCCTCTGGAACTCCATCCTCAATTTCGGTCATAAGTCTAGCTGCGGCTTGAACATTGCCGGCTAATATCTTATCGGCTAGTTTCATCTTCATTTACAACCAGAAGTAAGCCTATCTGACGGGCTTTACGTTTTCTTTTGTCCATTCTATTATTTTCTCTAGAGGTACACCCAATTTAGTATCTTGTTACTAAACATCGGGTATGCATTTTAATACAACCCATACATAAACTCAACTATTGATTTTCTCTGCCACCTGCTTTACTATCCGTGACATTGTTTCACCAGCTCTAGCCCTAATCAAGACAGTAGCCTGCTGGTCCATAGGGGTGGGACTGAGATTGATGATAACTAGTTTGGCTCCCGCTCTAGCCGCATAGACAGGCATATAGGCAGCCGGTTGAACGACTAGGGTTGAGCCGATGACGATAAAAAGGTCGCAGTTATATGAGCGGTGGGTTGCCTCTTCCAGTACCTTTATTGGCAGTGCCTCACCGAAGAGAACAACGTCTGGTTTCAGTAAACCATGGCAAACCTCGCAATCTGGAGCTTCTTCCCCGGCATCAAGTCTGAATTTAATCTGTTCAAAAGGATAGCGTCGGCCACAGCTCAGGCATACCGCCCACTGCATATTGCCATGGAGTTCAAACACCTTGTCATCAGGCACCCCCGCTTTTTGATGAAGGCTATCTATATTTTGGGTAATGACGCAGTCAAGCTTGCCTAATTTATCCAGTTCAGCAATCGCATAGTGGGCAGGGTTTGGCTCAGCCTTGGTGGTAAGACCTCCTTCCCCCAGCATCTGCCAATGCTTCCGCCTGGCTTCAGGGTGGCTAACAAACTTCTGGTAGGTGAAGTCCTCCGGGTCAAACCTGTCCCAGATGCCACCGGGGCTGCGAAAATCAGGGATTCCTGATTCAGTGCTAATCCCGGCGCCAGTAAAGACTACTACTCTTGTAGCATTGACAATCAAGTCAGCTACCTTATTGATAAGAGCCTCTAAACTCTGTTCTTCCACCAGCTTCTCCTTCTAGGGCTACGTGGAGATATGATAAAGCCACCGAACTAGTAAGAGTATCTAAACTCTGTTCTTCCACTCTAGCTGACCTGGCTATTAGCGTCAATAACAGAAGAGTAGCAAACGTTATTGAGGCAACACTGCTGGCAGAGGGGGTGGCTTCGGCAGACATTTTTCGCCAGGCAGACTAGTAGCGCATGGTATTCATTGAATAACTGGGTATCGGTGGGCAGATTATCCATAAAAAGTGCTTGGTAGGCAGTGTAGCTACTATTGTTTGGGGCCAGACCAATGCGGTTGATGATACGACGGGTATAAGCATCAATAACAAAGATTGGCTTGTTGGCCGCATACAATATTATAGAATTGGCTGTTTCCTGCCCGATGCCATGGATGGAAAGAAGTTGCTGACGGAGGTGGTGAGTATCAGTAGCCAGCAGCTGGTTAAGGTCGTCAGCGTAGTGGTTACCCAGCCAATAGGCAAAGGATTTAAGCTTTAGTGCTTTGGCATTATAGTAGCCGCAGGGGTGGACAAGCCTAGCTAGTTCAGAGAGGGGCAGCCGGCGCAGTGCTCTTGGTGATAGCGCCTTGGCTGATTTTAGATTGGCTATCGCCTTCTCCACATTACCCCAGGCGGCTGATTGGGTAAGAATGGCACCAACTATTACCTCAAATGGCTCCTGTGCTGGCCACCAATTTTGGGGTCCATAGCGGGCCATGAGTTGATGGTAGATGTTTAGTAATGTTTGGCTTATTGAGTGGTTGTCCATGGCGGCACTTTGGCATCAGTTGCTGAATCATATCCCGGGATGTAGGGTTTTATATCAATAACCGGCGTGCCATCGGTAGCATCCAGCCCTTCAACCTTTAATATGTTACCTTGACGCTCCAGCAATCTAACCGTAGCCTTACCTATCGGGTTAGGTCTATTTGGCGAGCGAGTAGCAAAAAGCCCTACCATAGGCAACTCCGGCTTGCCTCTAGGATGGACTTTAAGCGATAGTTCATCGTCGTGGACAACCTGATGCATCCAGTAAAGAACTATAATATGGGAGAATTCCTCCAAGCCTTCCAGAGCCTTAGTCAGACGGCTATTGACCACAATTTCCGAAACTATTCCCCACCAGTCATAGCCGGGCCCTGGTGCTTGTTTAACTTTGTTTCTGACAGTGCCGATAGCTTTTAAGGTCATGTCAGTTAGTTGGCCAGTCATTCTCTAATGCTTCCCCTCACCATTATAAACCAAAGAAAGACCTTTTAGAAAGGCAGTTTTCCTGTTATTAGTTGTCTATCTAGCCAAATCCAAAGCCTCGCTAGCTTCTTTTGCATAATTATTCCCTCCTCTCCTTGCCAAGGAGCGGAGGACACAGGGGGTGAGGTTGATAAGCACTCTCTAGCTTGGTCTGGATGCCAAGTAGGCTATTATATGCTAGAATTAACCCAATAAAATCAAACGATAGGTAGTTAGATGAAGCCACAACGAGACTGTTGGTGGTTGATAAAATTGGACTCAACAAGTATTTAGGCAGGAGCTATGCCTCAAGCAGAACCAGTCGTTAGTATTGTCACTCTACTAGGCGCCGCATTGGTAGGCGGGATGATAGCCCACCGGCTGAGGCAGCCAGTGATATTGGGTTACCTCGTAGTCGGGGTGGCAGTAGGCCCTCACGCCTTCGGCCTGGTGAGTGATTTGGCGATGGTTGAGGCGGCGGCAACCATAGGGGTTGCGCTATTGATGTTCACGCTAGGCTTGGAAGTCTCTATTGGTCAATTGAGACAAGTGGGCAAGGTGGGTTTGTGGGGTGGCATAGCTCAAATTGTGGTTACTTTTGCCTTAGGCGTAGCAGTAGGGAGCACCTTATTTGGGTGGTCTTTGACTCAGGCCGCTTTGTTTGGACTGGTTATTTCACTCAGTAGCACCATGGTTTGTCTCAAAATGCTGATGGAGAGAGGCGAGTTGGACTCTGTGCACGGGCGGATTATGATTGCTATGCTTATTCTTCAGGATGTAAGTGTGGTCTTGATGATGGTAGTAGTGCCCCTTCTAGTGGGAACGGCAGAGAACCTCTTCCTCGCTTTAGCTATAGCCAGCGGGAAAGCAATCCTTTTTGTCGGCATAGCCATTGTTTTAGGGTTGTGGGTACTTCCCTGGTTAATGGGCAGGGTCGGTGGGGTTCGCTCCCGCGAGTTATTTCTGCTAACAGTTCTGGTTTTATGCCTGGGTGCAGCCTTGGGCACTTATATCTTCGGGCTTTCGGTGGTCTTTGGTGCCTTTTTAATTGGCTTGGTGCTCCGTGAAACAAGGTTTGCCCACCAGGCTCTGGCTGAAATTACCCCCTTACGAGACATTTTCGCCGCTCTATTCTTTGTCTCTTTGGGCATGCTGTTAGATCCGAGGATTCTAGTTGAGTACTGGTGGATGGTAGCCAC